>Ga0310811_10004546_pt1 | contig 17443 bp, 16 predicted proteins | sample YCmetagenome_FD_207642 | JGI IMG/M metagenome (GOLD analysis project Ga0310811, IMG submission 207642) | Soil microbial communities from experimental microcosm in Duke University, North Carolina, United States - YC | ecosystem: Engineered > Artificial ecosystem > Soil microcosm > Unclassified ...
GGAGATATATTTGGATCATGCCGTTGTGATTGTGGTCCTCAACTTCATCGTGCTATGGAAATGGTTGATAACGAAGGTAAAGGTGTTGTTCTATACATGAAGCAGGAGGGAAGAGGTATTGGCTTGTTGAATAAACTCAAAGCATATAAACTTCAGGAAGAAGGTTTGGATACTGTTGAGGCAAATATTAAACTTGGCTTTGATATGGATGAACGTGATTATGGTGTAGGTGCACAGATACTTTGTAATCTGGGTATTACCAAAATCAAACTCATTACTAATAATCCTAAAAAACGAGTTGGCTTGATGGGCTATGGTTTAGAGATTATTGAAAACGTGCCGATAGAAATTGTTCCCAACCAGCATAATGAAAAATACTTATTGACCAAACGTGATAAATTAGGCCACTCTATTTTAAAGCATAAATGATTATTCGCTCTCTCTGCTTTTTTCTGATCATTTCAACAACGGCTGCGCATGCACAGAAGTGGCCCTTTGAATTATGGCATGATGGAAAGATTGTATTGCAAAGTGGCGACACGTTAAAAGGCTTTGTGAAGTATGATCTGCAACAAGACATGGTTCAGTTCAACATTAAGGATAAAGTTATTGAGACTTTCACGGCGCGTAAGGTTCTGTTCTTTGAGATTTTCGACACCTCCGTTCATAAGTATCGTCAGTTCTTTACAATACCTTACAACATAAACGGAGGCTATAGCGCACCCATATTTTTTGAACTCCTGGCCGTAGGAAAGATCACCTTGTTAGCACGCGAGGCATTGGAATATAAAACCTATAACACGCCATATTATGTAGGAAGTTATAGCAGGCTTGTACTCGTTAATAAATTCTTTCTCATGGATCAGAAAGAAAACATCACCACGTTCAATGGTACCCGTGAAGACCTTCTCGATCTGATGGAACCAAAGTCAGAAGAGGTAAGAAAATACATGAAAGAAAACCATTTTGATATCACTGATAAATATGATTTAGCGAAGGTTGTTGACTACTACAACTCACTAACAGGCATATAATAATTTTTTAATCTACATTTTATAATTTATGGAAAGACCACTTATTCTTGTTTCTAATGACGATGGTATTACATCAAAAGGAATAAGCACATTAATAAACATCATGAAGCAGATCGGTGATGTTGTAGTTGTAGCACCCGATGGGCCGCAGTCAGGCATGGGACATGCTATTACAGTAGGAGAGACCTTGCGATTAGAGTCGTCTACATTATTTGAAGGTGTTCAGGCGTATGAATGCTCAGGCACGCCAGCGGATTGCGTTAAGATGGCCAGACATTTTGTACTTCGCGGAGGACGCCAGCCTAACGTTGTGGTTAGTGGAATTAATCACGGAAGCAATACTTCAATTAGTGTTTTATACTCCGGCACCATGTCAGCAGCCATTGAAGGTGCCATTGAAGGCACACCGGCTATTGGGTTTTCATTATGTGACTACAATCACGATGCAGACTTTTCACACACAGAAGAATACATCAGGAAGATCACGTTACAGGTATTGGCAAAGGGATTGCCAGTAGGGGTAGCGTTGAATGTTAATTTTCCCAAGAAGAGTAACGAGCCAATAAAGGGCATTCGAGTTTGTCGTCAGGCTAACGCCAAATGGGTTGAAGAGTTTGACGAACGTCGCGATCCTAATGGCAGACGTTACTTCTGGATGGCTGGCAATTTTGTGAATTTTGATAAAGGAGAAGACAATGATGAGTGGGCTATTGCTAACAATTATGTCTCTGTTGTGCCTTGTCAATTTGACTTAACAGCGCATCAAGCTATCGCATCGTTGAATGAAGCTTGGGATATTTTGGTTTAAAACACATAATAACCGGTTGTATCGTGAAAATACCGTAGAAATACTTACGTAAAACCTGAAAAATACGGTAAACAAGTAATTATAATATTGTCTACTTTTCGGACAGTAGAATTCTTCTAGGTGATCCCTGAAATCACCATAGGGTTTAGGCAAACACTATCACAAGGCGTGTGATAGTGTTTTTTTTATGCCCTCGTTTTTGTACCTCAAATATGTTCAGTCATGAAGACGTCAGGTACCATGCAATAGGACATACCAATAGATTAGCCGTTAGTACTATTTTCTTTTGAAGAAAAATATTTCCGCGGGAGCATTATCAACAATCTCACTAGTCGTAAAATATCCGGAACCATCGGTAGCCCAGCAAATAGATTCCCCTTTAGGCTCAGGGCTATAGGCAAGTCGAACAGGTTTTTGTTTAAGCAATTGACTTATGCTTTCGTTGTCTTTCTTCTTCCAATAAAATACTTGTTGATAATTTTTGATTAGAATCTCGTTACCATCAGGTGAAATATCAGCAGCAGTAACAGTTGATATTGGCAGCTTGCCCACGATCGTTAATGTAATTTTTGTATTTACACTTTGCGGATAACGGGCCACATAGATAGTTGCCTGATCTTCTTTTGAAATAACATAAATATCTTTTGTTGATGGATCAATCATCACAGCCTCAGCATTTTTATTGCCATCCGGATATTGAAATGTTATTATGTCAACAGTAGAATTTAAATCTTTGTCAAATACAGGAACATTTGTTGATGGTTCAGCAAATCTGTAAATGTATTTGGTTGAGTAGCTTTTTGAATTATCACCAATTTCAGCCAGATAAATATAGTGAACACCATCTATAGGCCCCGGAGCAATTGACATATCTTCCCAATCCCGATTATCTACAGGCATTCGAATACTTCCCATGAGTGAGCCATCAAATTTTAGCAAGTAGATTTTATTTTCATTTCCTGAATCCTCTTCAACCCAAACTGCGCTGTCGTACGCGTAGCTCATACAGATGCCTGAGATTTCGCTGAGGTATTGCTCATGGCCAATGCCCGTACCAATATCGAACGCAGTACTCTGAGGCAGATCTGTAACACTAAAGTTTGAAATGAAGAATGTATCTTTCTTTATTGTGGTCGTGTCCTTCACATCAACACGAGCTTGCGAAGTATCAGAGCAATTTGAAAGGCTTAGCAGTGTAAATGATAATATGATCAGAAGAGAAAGGAAGTGCCTCATTAAGATGCTTGTTAATTACCTTTTATTAGAAATTCTTCAATTTGATATAAGCTTGATGATTCTGGATGGAAAGTAATTTTAACGGCGTGCATGTCATTTTCACCGAAGACTTGCAGGCGTGTGAAATTTTCAACGACATGTTTCATTTTATCATCTTTTACAAATGGTTTATCAACAAGATATTTATGAGAATCACCATTCACCAATAAAACTGGTTTTTTGAAGTCAAGAGTAAGATTTTTTAACTCTCTTAAAATGACTGTGAATCCTGAGGATTCTTTAACAGTATTAAACATATCAGCCTGTGTAAAGATGACGAGACACGGATTGTTATTGCGCTTAGCCTCTGCGAATATTTCTTTCAGCCAGGCAAGGTTGGCTTCCATTCGCTCATAGTATTCACTGTTGTGATTTTTACTTTCAGGAACAAAATTGTTATTCGTTCCCACAAGGTGGAGAGTAGCGAATGCAATGGTATTATAAGTCCAGCGTTTGTTCTCGATGTATTTAGAGAATGCAGGGTTTTGTGATTGATCTGTTAGTAATAACTTTTCTTTGCCAAAACTTGATTTGTCTTTAAAGAACATTTTGCGAATAACAGCCAATCGTTCTTCAGGATCGTAACTACCTGCTGCCGTTTTATTGCAATCCGTCCATTCATTATCACCAGGTGTATAAATGAGTGGCTTGCTGAATTGTTGAAAGTAATTATAGATTTTTTGATAAGACTCTTCCGAACAAGGAGTGTTACTGGATTTGATATCACCAACATGGACATTAAAAGCCTGATGTTCTTCATTGACAGCCTTAATCAGATTTTCGAATCTGGAATAATCTTCGGGGAGAAAATACGGCATGTCGCCAAACGCTATTACTGAAAATGACTCTTTGTTTTTAGTCTGCGCTAAAACTGAATACTCAAGAGACAAGCTTGTAAGGATGATGAAAATGATTTTCATTTTGTATTATCTATTAAACTAAATAGGCGACAGTATTAGTCGCCCATTTAGTTGATTGTATTTATAGCTACTAGTGTTGGTTTCCAGAGCCATCACTTGGATAAGCACCCAAATCTTTATTTGGAGGTGTTATACCAGATGAACCGAAGTTGTCACTTACTGGAACCACTTGTAAAGGCGTAAAGCTTGTGTTCCCTTTATTCAATGCTGGTGAAGTTGATTTCAAATGGAAATCAGAACCTGCTATAAAAGCAACATCCATAGGTCTTGTTGTTGCCGGCAAAGGATACCCAACAAATTGCGGATCAGTGCCAGCTGCACGAACAGCGGCAGTTCCATCATACACTTCAACCGGATGTGTGATGGTTATACCAAGCGTAGCAAATGAAGGTACATCAGAACTTGGAGGAATTGTTCCTGATTCAACAGGATAAATTTGATTTGCCTGTTTCAATGAATCAACATAGTACCAGTTGTTGCCATATGTTATGTTGGCAAAGTCAGCAGGTGGTAATGGGTTGCCGCTATATTGTGATGAACTACCTTTAGGTGATGTTAATACTCTCAATCCATATTTGCAGTTAACAACAATGTTATTGAATGCAAGTCCTTTTGCTCCTTCTTCGAAATTTAATGAACCACCTCTTCCATCAGCGTTTCTTCTATATCCACTGTTAACAATGGTGTTGTTATACATGTAGATGTTTGTCTGTGGATTTTTTCCTCCTTTGTTTGAAGCCTTAGGACCATTGGTAGCAGAACCAATTGTTACATTGTAAGCATAGTTTCCTTCTGTTCCTGATTTAACATTCAAAGACTCACCACCAAAGAGACCACCTTTTTCAAATGTATTTCTCATCACGTTTATCTTTCCGCCTTGAATACGAATAGGATCATCAACGCCACCATATACCCATGAATCTTCCAATACGAAAATGCCTTTTGGATTAACGAAAGAAACCATGTAAGCAGGATTGCCATTTGAAATTCCCGGCACAGGAGATGTAAGAAGCTTACCACAACCGAACTCGATATGAGTCCATTTAATAATCATATTGTTAGTTGTAGTATCACCTAATATACCACCCCATAATCCTTTATAGGCAGGATCAGTTGTTGGATCTTGGCCAGCAACATCTGACTTAGCTTGATTTTCTACAGTGAAGTAAATAGGCTTTTCTTTGCTTCCAAGAGAAAGCAGATTTCCTCTAACGATCATGCTTATGGCATTTTGGCCAGCAGGTGTTGCTGCAAAATATAATGTAGCACCTGGCTGGATTACCAGCGTATCATTTACGTTAACTGTAATGTCGCGTTTAATTCTATATGTTTTTCCTGCGAGCATAGTACCCTTCAGAGATCCACCAGTTGTTGTGTCACTGATAGCCTGACCAGCCTGGAAATAAGGAGCACTTACCTGAACTTTTTCATTACTGTTACAGGAAGTAATTCCGATTATCATCGAGAGAATTCCTCCCATGTAAACGAGTTGTTTAATAAATCTGTTTTTTGTTTTCATCTGGGTTTGTGTGATTTGGTTGGATTTTTAAATTGGACTAATATTTAAAGCGTTGGAATTTTTTATAGATCTTTTTCTCCGCAGAAAAATCAATCTGAGAAAAACCACGTTGCCAGTAGTCAAGATCTTTATATGGAGAAACAATGTTGATTCTTCTTCCTGTATAAACCCATGAAAGTTGAGCGTCAAATCCAAGCTTCGGATTTTTATAAAGGAGAGAGGCGTTCGCTATATGATTTGATTGTCCTTGAAGGGGGCGATCTTGATTGCGCAGTGAATTTTGTATTGTCGTGCTACCATCACTAGCCGTTACAGTAGCCTTATATTTTTTAGCTTGTATTAAAGATGATTTTGTGTACGTATAATTTGCTGACACACCCCAATTCCTAAGATATTTTGTAACAACAAACTCAAATCCATAATTTGTTGCTGTACCATAGTTCTGCGGAATAACATTAGAACTGCTAACCGTTACAGGTACAAATCCATATTCAATGGGATCGTATATCTTTTTATAGAATGCTCCAGCGAGCAATTGATTATTTCCCTGACTGAACATCTCATATCTCAAGTCATAGTTATCGGCTTTCGTATGTTTTATTTTATAGTTACCGGCTTCTGTAAATACATCGCCTGATATTTCCGTTGGTACAAATTCAAAATAGTTAGGTCTTGAAATAGCTTTGTAGTAGGAGAGTCTTACGTTTTGTTTTTCAGACAGAGCATACTTGAAATGCATACTGGGAAGAAGATCGGAGTAAGTTATTTTTCCATCTCTTCCAGCTGCATAGACTGTTAGCTGTGAATGATACTCTTGTAACGTAAGTTCATTCCGTACTCCACCAAGTAATTGCAGCCTGCCGATATTGTATTTTCCTTGTGCGTAAAATGCTGTTATATTTTCCTTGGCCGTATAGTTATTTGGATCATTAGGGTTAGCATAAGCATTTGTTGCTGGCGTGAAATTAAATACTGCTTTGTCAATCGATGTGTATGTCTCGTAGCTTCCTCCCGATGTTAACGTGCCTAGTTCGTACGATGTGTAAACATTATTGCGTGTTTTAAATCGCTCTAATCCACCAGCCATAATTTCCAGGTTATGAACAGGCATATAGGTGAAGTTTAGATATCCCGTTTTATCCTGATCTTTGTTGTTTGTCCATATTTGAGTAACTGGCAATAGCTCCTGGCTAACTAACACACTATTATTGTCATAACGATAGCGTACATTCATATCTGACCATGCAGGCGTGCTGCTCGTAGCAATGGAGTAGACTAACGTCCAATCCATTTTAATTTTTTCAGTCAGGTAATGATCTCCTCGTAACGTTGAGTTGTATATTCTCTGCCTCGTAAATTTAGATCGATCATGAATGTCATTCGTGGCAACGCCTGCTCCCAACGGGTTGTGATAATTACGATGCTGAAATTCATCCAGTTGAGAGAATAAATTATAGAGCGTTATTTTATTATTTTTATTGAGCGTGTATTCGATCTTCGCATGTAATCCTAATCGTTTTTGTTGATTGGAGAATTTACGAATCTGCACTTCCTGAAAAAGAAATGTATTAGGTGCAGGCAATGCAGCAGGTTCATCAGGTACATAAAAAATACTGTTAGTGCCTCTGAAAAGACTTTGATAAGATCCTGCAACAATGAAACCTAACTTGTCTTTTAAAATACGATTGCCAATAGATAAACTCATAACAGAATTCATCGGCATGGTGCGATTTGAATATTGTAATTGATGAACACTAAAGTCTTCTGGCTTGGCCTGATAGCCTGCCCCATGAATGGCTACCGGAGAACGTTCGGAAACATTCTTCATGTTAAAAGCAGTGAAAGGTCTGTTTGAATTTATAGTGTTACTAAAGCCGCCAGCAAAGCTTCCGTTAATCGTTAAAGATGGCGGTGGACTTTTCATTATCAGATTCATTACGCCGCCAATTCCATCACCTTCCATATTTGGCGTTAGCGCTTTTATTACTTCAAGGCGTTCTAATAAATCTCCCGGAAAAATATCGAGCGGCACGTACCTGTTCTTATTATCAGGACTTGGAATTTTTACACCATTGACCAGAACATGATTGTAGCGTTTGTCCATGCCTCGAATAATAGCATACTGACCATCACCGCTACTGTTTCTTACAATGGATACACCTGACACGCGTTGAAGAATATTGCCTACCGTTATGTCTGGTAAGAGCTGAATAGTTTTAGCGCCTACAATGTTGACAACATTATCAGCTTTTTGTTCGGCCCGGCGTGTGCTCTGCTCTGACTCTTTATCACCCTCTACAGCAATAACAATTTCCTCTAGTTGTTTTGCGTTTTCTTCAATCTTGAAATTTGTCGTTATTACATCTTTTTCATTCACAACATTTACCTGCTGCTCCATAACAAGATAACCCAGTTGACTCACCATTATAGTGTGAGTTCCAACAGGAATATTTTTGAGCTCATAACTCCCATCTAAGCCGGTGATAGTACCTAGCGATGTATTTTTAACAACTACAAAAGCACCCACAATAGGCTCGTGAGTTTGTGTATCAGTGATGTGTCCTTTTAAGTGAGCGCCAAAAGAGATTGAGAACAGCAATGAAAGCAATACTGTAAAAAGTAATTTTGCTCTTCGTACAGTGTTTAATTTTGATCTGAATTGTACATAGCAATACTGCAAGTAGAAATTTTCACCCATAGTTGTGTGGAATTTTAAGGCGCTAAAATTTTGACAAAGGTGAAACACCACTGTTAAATGAAGATTAAGCAGTGGTTATGAAAAGTTGTTTTAAAAATTAATCATACTGGCTATTATGAATCACAGATTAAGCTACTGTGTCTTTCAAGGAGTTAATTTTAAGTAATGAATTTTATGTGTTTCATAAAATGAGACAACGGCAGAGGTATTGGATTGAAGGGCGTATTTGAAGTGATCCTCGAGCTATAAAGATAAGATTCAAAGCTTTAAACTATTTAATAAAACATCCGGAGTCAAACGAAGGCAATCTTTTAAATCATAAGGAACATCTTTTGATTGCGTATGCTATCCGTTTCGATGATATAAAATTCATTGTGTAAACAGTACACTTTAAATAAATTCTAACTGATGACGGTTAGAGTTTGAAGACAGCACTTTGATCAGACGGCTTTAATTTTAATTTAATCCGTGGATTAAGACTGATCGTCATGAAGATTTTGTTTTTTCGTTTTCGGGTTTGGAAGGAAGTACCTGTTTTGGACTAGTAAAGGGGAAGAGAAATTCACTTTAACAGTGAGTCTCTGTATCGCCTTAATAACATAGAGTAACCTAAGTAGATATCAGACGGAATATCTATTGAATACTTAAAGAGATTTGTAGCTCTTAAAGAAAATCGGAAAAAAATGGAGAGAAAGTTTAGAGTTTCTCTAGGCTTTATCGTGGCTCTCTAAGACAGCAAACGATTTCAGTTGAGTCATAAAGCACTACCTCTGAACTGATTGTGAATTATGTTTTTCTGATTTTGCAAATTCTTAAAATTTATTGACGTGACACCAATCATTTGGTCAACACTTTTGTTATTAAGAATGAATCTACAGAATAACTAGATTTTAGAGATTGTGTACGTTCAAATCGCATAGAAACAGTGAAAAAGTATGACCGTTTAAAAAATAGATTCTGCGAAATTGAGGGTAAAAACCAAAAAATTTTGATCTTTGGGGCCGCAAAGGCATAGTCCTTAACCTATAACATATGGATGAGCAACATGTAATGGAATATTTGCCCATCGCCCTGATGTTTCTTGTGGCGGTTGGTTTTGTAGGGTTGACGTTGTTTGGAACACATTTACTCGGACCTCTCCGAAAGACAAAGGTCAAACTTGAATCCTTTGAGTGTGGCATTGAGCCCCAGGGTAATGCCCGCATTCCTTTCAATATCAAATACTTCCTTGTGGCAATTCTCTTCGTTCTTTTTGATGTCGAAGTGATCTTTATGTATCCATGGGCAGTTCTTTTCAAAGAGTTGGGCATGGCAGGACTTATCGAAATGGTGGTCTTTATAGCATTATTGCTTGTCGGATTTTTCTATCTAATTAAAAGAGGCGCGTTGACGTGGGAATAATATGGAAACCGTATCCTTAAATAATGTAAAAGTATCAGAAGCCCCGGATGGGATTGAAGGTGCTGGCTTTTTTGCTACCAGTCTTGAAAAAGCGGTAGGAATGGCCCGAAAGAACTCAATCTGGCCGTTGCCATTTGCCACATCTTGTTGTGGCATTGAATTCATGGCAACCATGGGTTCTCATTATGACCTCGCGCGCTTTGGCGCTGAGCGTCTTAGCTTCTCACCTCGCCAGGCCGATTTGCTTATGGTAATGGGTACCATCGCTAAAAAGATGGGGCCAATCCTTCGCCAGGTGTATGAACAAATGGCTGAGCCGCGTTGGGTACTTTCTGTAGGAGCCTGTGCTTCCAGCGGTGGTATCTTCGACACTTACAGCGTACTACAAGGTATTGATAGAATTATTCCGGTTGATGTTTATGTACCAGGTTGCCCTCCACGCCCTGAACAGATCATTGACGGTATTTTAAATATTCAAAAGTTGGTGGAATCTGAATCGCTTCGTCGCAGAGATTCCGCAGAGTATAAAGCTATGCTTAACAAATACGGAATAGAATAAGATGGAAGAAGTTTCAACGGAAGACAAAATCATCACTGTTCTCAAAGAAAATTTTGCTGACGAGATTGTTAACATCGAGTCTCCTTACAATTTTCTGACGATTACCCTGAAACCAGAAAAGATCATTTCCATCATTAAGTTTCTTTACGATCAGGAGCGCTATCAATACTTAACCACGCTGAGTGGTATTCATTTTCCAGATCAGAAAAGCATTGTCGTGATGTATCAGTTGCATAATCTTTTTGCAAATAAACGCATCCGCTTAAAAATTTACTTACCCGAAGAAAATCCCGTTACATCTACATTAACCACAGTATTTCCTGCGGCTAACTGGATGGAGCGTGAAACATACGATTTCTTTGGTGTGATCTTCGAAGGACATCCTAACCTGAAGCGTATTCTGAATGTAGAAGACATGATCATCTTCCCGCTTCGTAAGGAGTATCCGCTTGAAGACCAGACTCGTGAAGATAAAAATAACAAGATGTTCGGCCGATAAGGTTTATGGAGCAAACAACAAACACATCCGCACTAAGCGATATTCCGGTAAAGGAAGAAAAACAATACTCTTACCTTAACCTTGGACCAACTCACCCGGCAACACACGGTATTTTTCAAAATGTGTTGAAGATGGATGGTGAGATTATCGTTGAAGCAACACCTACCATTGGTTATATCCACAGAGCATTTGAGAAGCTGGCAGAACGCAGACCATTCTATCAGATCACACCCATAACCGATCGACTCAACTATTGCTCGTCACCCATCAACAATATGGGTTGGCACATGACAGTTGAAAAATTATTAGGAATTGAAATCCCGAAACGTGTTCAATATCTCCGTGTTATTATCATGGAGTTATCGCGTATCGCCGATCATATTATTTGCAATACTATTATCGGGCAGGACGTTGGTGCTACTACAGGCTTTCTTTACCTGTTTCAGTATCGCGAACGCATCTATGAAATCTTTGAAGAAATCTGTGGTGCACGCTTAACAACCAACATTGGTCGTATTGGCGGTCTTGAAAGAAATTTCTCAGATAAGGCCTGGGATAAAATCGATCAATTCCTCATTGACTTTCCTATTGCATTTAAGGAATTCAGCAATCTGTTAGAACGTAACAGAATCTTCATGGATCGCACTATCAATTGTGGTCCACTTTCAGCAGAGATGGCATTGGCTTACAGTTTCTCCGGTCCAAACCTGAGAGCTGCCGGTGTTGATTACGATGTTCGTGTTATGAATCCTTACTCTTCTTATGATGAGTTCGATTTCATTGTACCGGTAGGAACACAAGGCGATACGTATGATCGCTTTATGGTTCGTCAGCAAGAAATGCATCAGAGTCTGAGTATTATCCACCAAGCTATCGCAAAAGTTAAAAAAGAACCTTCAGATATTTATCGTGCCGATGTTCCTGAGTATGTGCTTCCTCCAAAAGAGGATGTGTACAATGACATGGAGGCATTGATTTATCACTTCAAAAATATCATGGGTGAAACGGATATTCCGAAAGGAGAAGTTTACCATAGTGTTGAAGGTGGTAATGGCGAACTAGGTTTCTATTTGATAAGCGATGGTGGCCGTCAGCCGTACAGACTTCATTTCAGAAGACCATGCTTTATCTTTTATCAGGCTTATCCTGAAATGATAAAAGGTGCCATGCTTTCGGATGCGATCATTACCATGAGTAGCATGAATGTGATTGCCGGTGAATTAGATGCATAACAACATGTAGCTTGATGATCTTCGGATTAACAAGAGGCATGAACTGATAATAGAATACGATGGAAGGACAAGTAAGTAAAGTTGAATTTTCTCCCGAGACAAAGGCGCTTGTTGAGCGTATCATTAAACGTTACCCAGCAGGTAAGCAGAAGTCTGCTTTATTGCCACTTCTACATTTGGCGCAAGCTGAGTTTAATGGTTGGTTAAGTGTACCAGCAATGGATTATGTTGCATCCATACTTAACATCAAGCCCATTGAAGTTTACGAAGTTGCTTCATTCTATACTATGTACAATATGAAGCCCGTCGGCAAATGCCTCATTGAGGTGTGCCGTACAGGTCCTTGCATGTTGCGTGGTGCTGAAGATATAGTAGAGCATATCGAGAAACGATTAGGTATTAAAGAAGGAGAAACAACGTCGGATGGTTTGTTCACCTTGAAAACAACAGAGTGTTTAGGTTCTTGCGGAACTGCGCCGATGTTGCAATGTGGAGCTGACTATTATGAAAATCTTACCAATGAAAAGGTAGATACGCTACTTGAAAAACTGAAGACAGTAAAAGATCATAGTACATACATGCGGTCGAACCGCCAGGAGATATAATCGCGATGACAAGGAAATTACTTTTACACAACGAACATATTCCGGGCATCAACACACTTGATGTTTACAGGAAAAATGGTGGCTATGCTTCAGTTGAAAAAGCCCTGAAGACAATGACGCCTGATGAGGTTACTGAAGAAGTAAAGAAATCAGGATTGAGAGGACGTGGCGGCGCGGGTTTCCCGGCAGGTATGAAGTGGAGTTTCCTCGATCGTAAGTCAGAGAAGCCACGATATTTAGTTTGCAATGCTGATGAAAGCGAGCCAGGTACTTTTAAGGATCGCTATCTGATGGAAAAAATCCCTCATCTTCTTATTGAGGGTATGATCACATCAAGCTACGCATTAGGTGCTAACACATCCTACATCTACGTGCGTGGTGAATACATGTATGTAATTGCCATTCTTGAAAAAGCAATTGAAGAAGCTTATGCAGCGGGTCTGCTGGGTAAAAATATTTTAGGCACAAGTTATTCATTGGATTTATACGTGCAGCCAGGTGGTGGTGCTTACATCTGCGGTGAAGAAACTGCCTTGTTAGAGTCACTTGAAGGCAAGCGCGGTAACCCGAGATTAAAACCTCCATTTCCGGCTATCGCAGGTTTATATTCATCGCCTACGGTTGTGAACAATGTTGAGACTATTGCAGCTGTTGTACCCATCGTTAATCAAGGTGGTGATGAGTATGCAAAAATTGGAATTGGAAAGAGCACAGGTACAAAACTGATCTCTGCCAGCGGACATATCAACAAACCTGGAGTTTACGAAATAGAACTTGGTCTGCCAGTAGAGGAGTTTATTTACTCTGATGAATATTGTGGCGGCATCTGGAAAGGTCGTAAGATGAAAGCAGTTGTAGCTGGAGGTTCTTCTGTACCAATTCTTCCTACAGATCTTATTTTAAAAACTGCCAAAGGTGAACCACGCCTAATGACCTATGAGTCATTAGCAGATGGTGGATTTATAACAGGCACTATGCTTGGATCAGGTGGTTTCATCGTGTTAGATGAAACAGCTTGTATTGTTCATCATCTTTATACATTCGCACGATTCTATCATCATGAGTCATGCGGTCAGTGCAGCCCTTGTCGTGAAGGTACAGGCTGGATGGAAAAAGTTATTCACCGCATTGAACATGGTCACGGCATGATGAGTGATATTGATTTGCTGGTTGATGTTGCCAAGAAAATTGAAGGCAATACAATCTGTCCACTAGGCGATGCAGCAGCGTGGCCAGTGGCCAGCGCGATCCGTCACTTCCGTGAAGAGTTTGAATATCATGTTCGTAATCCTGAGAAGGTAAAGAATCCAAAACACTTTGAATTGGAGCCATTTGTTTCAGAGAAAATGGCACTAGCTTAATTAGAACTTAAGACATAAAAAATAAATGCTATTACACAGAGAACACAAAGGAATCACAGCGTTACACGGAGAAAAATCTCTGTGCACCTCTGTGTATTCTCCGTGCAACTCCGTGGAATAACTTAAACTTTGAATCTGTTAACTGATATACAGTAATGGCAAAAGTAACAATAGATGGTGTTGAGGTAGAAGTTCCGGATGGAACAACTATTCTAAATGCAGCACGGCAGATAGGTGGTGAAGTTGTTCCGCCGGCAATGTGTTATTATACAAGCTTGAAAGATAGTGGTGGCAAGTGTCGTGTGTGCCTGGTTAAGGTTACACAAGGTTCTGCGAAAGATCCACGTCCTATGCCGAAGCTGGTGGCTTCATGTCGTACCACTGTAATGGATGGCATGGTGGTTCAGAATCTTACTTCACCTGAAGTGTTGGAAGCACGTAAAGGAGTTGTGGAATTCCTGTTGTTAAATCACCCATTAGATTGCCCGATATGTGATCAGGCAGGTGAGTGTGATCTACAAAATTTAGCTTACGAGCATGGCTCAGCGAAAACACGCTACGTTGAAGAGCGTCGTACGTTTGAGAAAATTGATATTGGTGATAAGATCAAGTTACACATGACGCGTTGCATTCTATGCTATCGTTGTACATATGTGGCCGATCAGTTAACAGATAACAGAGTTCATGGTGTGATGAACAGGGGAGATGCTTCTGAGATCAGCACTTACATTGAGAAAGCTGTAGAAAATGATTTCTCTGGTAACATGATTGATGTTTGCCCGGTAGGAGCATTAACTGATAATACTTTCCGCTTTAAGAGCCGTGTGTGGTTCACCAATCCAAAAGATGCACATCGCGATTGTCCGAAATGTTCAGGTAAGGTTGTATTGTGGATGAAGGGTGAAGAAGTGTTACGCGTGTCAGCGCGCAAAGATCAGTACGGTGAAGTGAAAGAGTTTATCTGTAACGAATGCCGTTATGATCATAAAGATGTTAAGGACTGGGTTGTTGAAGGACCACGTCACATCGATCATCATTCAGTGATCTCTCAGAACCATTACGAAAAAATTGATTTACAGAAATTGAAGAAGGAAGTTGAGCGTCAGCTTGAATTCCAAAAAGGAAATCCATTACCAGAACCTAACCATTCATTGAAAGCATGAGTTTCCTTCTCTATAAATTACTTCTTGTAGGAGTTATGTTCACCATTACGTTGGTAGTAGCTATGTATGCTACCTATGGTGAACGTAAAATTGCAGCATTTTTGCAAGATCGACTTGGACCAAACCGTGCTGGTATTTTTGGTATTTTTCAACCATTGGCGGATGGAATGAAGTTCTTCATGAAAGAAGAAATAATTCCAAACACATCTAATAAATTCTTATTCATTCTTGGTCCTGGCATCGCGATGATTACCGCGTTGATGGCCGGAGTATTGATTCCCTGGGGCGGCACACTTGAAATAGGTGGTGAAGTATACTCATTGCAGATAGCTGATCTCAACATTGGTATCCTGTATGTATTTGCAGTAGTGTCCATTGGTGTTTATGGAATCATGATCGGAGGATGGGCTTCGAATAATAAATTTTCTTTGTTAGGAGCTATCCGTGCATCAGCGCAGATGATCAGTTACGAACTGGCGATGGGTATTGCCATCATCGCTCTTATCATCATGACAGGTACTTTGAGTTTAGGTGATATCACAAGATTACAAGGTGGTGGTGTTGGCAGTCATTGGAATTTCTGGAATGTTGTGTATCAACCTGTAGGATTTTTATTATTTATTATTTGCGCTTTCGCAGAATGTAATCGCGCGCCATTTGATTTAGCAGAATGCGAAACAGAATTAGTGGGTGGTTATCACACTGAATACAGCAGTATGAAGCTTGGCTTCTACATGTTTGCTGAATACATTAACATGTTTGTTTCATCGGCCGTGATATCAACGCTTTATTTTGGCGGATATAATTTCCCGTTCATGAACGATCTGGGACTTGATCATAACACCATTACCATACTGGGCACTGTGTTCATGTTTGGAAAAGTATTCTTCTTCATCTTCTTCTTCATCTGGGTTCGCTGGACGTTGCCACGTTTCCGCTATGACCAGTTGATGAATTTAGGGTGGAAAACATTGTTACCTTTATCAATCGTCAATTTGTTGGTAACAGCTGTAATTTTAATTTTGACGGGAAAATAAAGATAGGTTATCGTGTTCGCGTAAGCGTTACACAATAAACTGCAAACGGTTAACAGACAAAGAATGGAAGCATTAACCAAGAGATCTAAAGTTGTATCTGACAAGCGAATGACCTTCGCTGAAAGAATATATTTACCAGCTGTTCTCAGCGGTATTACTATTACCATAAAGCATTTATTCAGAAAGAAAGCTACCATTAGCTACCCTGAAGTGAAACGCGAGTTTAGTCAGGTGTATCGTGGTCAGCATGTTTTGAAACGTGATGACAAAGGAGCTGAGCGTTGCACAGCCTGCGGACTTTGTGCTGTAGCTTGTCCTGCAGAAGCAATCACGATGAACGCTGCAGAGCGTAAGAAGGGTGAAGAAGGTTTATATCGTGAAGAGAAATACGCAGCTACATATGAGATCAATATGTTGCGTTGCATCTTCTGTGGATTATGCGAAGAAGCTTGTCCGAAAGAAGCCATTTTCTTAACGGATAGAATGGTGCCAACAGATTTTGGTCGTGATAGTTTTATTTACGGAAAGGATAAATTAGTAGAGCCAACCAACGATAGGGTAGATGTTACGAAAAGACAGACGAAGGCTGTGATTGATTTCAAACAAAACAAGAGACTTAGTCATAACAAATAATATTCAATAGCGTGAATCTATTTTATTTCCTTTCGTTTGTTGCAGTACTCTGTGCCTTGCTTGTAGTGTTCTCAAAGAACCCGGTACATAGTGTGCTCTATCTTATCTTAACATTCTTTTCCATTGCTGGTCATTACGTTTTATTAAACGCACAGTTCCTGGCCGTTGTTCACGTCATCGTTTATGCAGGTGCTATCATGGTTCTTTTCTTATATGTGATCATGCTGCTGAACTTAAATCAGGAACAAGAACCACATAAAGACAATAAGCTTAAGTTCGCTGCTACAATTCTTGCTGGCATGCTTATGCTTATCCTAATTGCTTCATTGAAAGGAACAGCTTTGTTAAGCACAACAAACACTCATGTTGAAATAGGACAGGTTAAGGATTTAGGACGAGTTCTATTCAAAGAATATTTATTGCCTTTTGAAATTACATCCATCTTATTGTTGGCAGCGCTTGTAGGTGCTGTTATGTTAGGTAAGTCGGAGCATAAACAAGAAATAAAGTAGTATGAAGACAGCCCAGGGCATACCGTTGGATTATTATGTATGGTTAAGTGCTGCCTTATTCACCGTAGGTGTATTAGGTGTACTATACCGCAGAAATGCCATCGTCATTTTTATGTGTATTGAATTAATGCTGAATGCTGTCAACTTATTGCTGGTTGCATTCTCGAATTATTACAGCGATCCCTCA
>Ga0310811_10004547_pt1 | contig 17442 bp, 16 predicted proteins | sample YCmetagenome_FD_207642 | JGI IMG/M metagenome (GOLD analysis project Ga0310811, IMG submission 207642) | Soil microbial communities from experimental microcosm in Duke University, North Carolina, United States - YC | ecosystem: Engineered > Artificial ecosystem > Soil microcosm > Unclassified ...
TACACCAGCGCCGTCGCGAGGATGTAGCCAATCACCATGGTGCCGTCGAGCCACGAAAACACGTCGTTCTGCTCGGGGTAATGCGTGAACAGGTACCAGGGTGCGTTGGTGTCGAGCGGCCAGGTGATGTCGTGGTCGACCAGCCACGTGGCGAAGAACATCTTCAGGTCGACGAACCAGCGCGAAGCGGTCCAGTGGAATGCGCCGATCGCGATGCCGAGCAGGCCGTACAGGATCAACGCCGTATCCCACGCGTTCGCCTTCTTGTCGCCGAGCTGCACCACTTCCGACGACGGCGTGCGCCACGTCAACGCGATCGCATCGCGGTGCCCGCTGCAACGGCCGCACATATGGCAGTCCGCCGCGCCCTTCATATTGCGCAGCGGCACGAGCGGCGCGCAATTGATCGGAATCACGCGATGTCCATGCTCGCCGTTCTTATACGAACGGCGCCATGCGTCTTCATCGACTTTGTAGTGGAACGGAGCGAGGCGCGCCAGAAGCGAAAAAACTCCGTTGACGGGGCACAGGTACTTGCACCAGACGCGCTTCTCCCGTCCGTATAGCAAGCCGATGATGATGGCCGCGAAGGTCGATCCGCCGAGCACCAGCAGCACGGCTTTCGGATACTGATAGACGCTCACCATCTGGCCATAGATGGTGGTGATGCCGAACGCGACGAATGGCCAGCCGCCCCAGCGCATCCAGCGCGGAATGGCCCAGCCGCGGCCGAACTTGCTGGCGAATTCGGCGAGCGCGCCTTCGGGACACAGCACGCCGCACCAGACGCGGCCGAGCATCACCATCGACAGCAACACGAACGGCCACCAGATGCCCCAGAACACGAACTGCGCGGCGAGCGTCAGGTTGCTCCATAGATGCGCGGTATCGTCCGGCAGCGGCATCACCGCCGGCACGATGATCAGAAACGCGTACACCGCCACCACGACCCACTGGATGCCGCGGATCACGGCGCCATGACGCTGCATCCACTGTCCGGCCGCCGCGAGGCGTCCCGGGCGGGTCATCACGGTGCTCATGCTGCGCGCCCGGCCGCTTGCTGCGCGGGCTTGCGATTCGCGCGGCGCACCAGCAGATAGACGGCTGCCCAGTACACCGCGTAGGCGATCAGGTTCATCAGCGCAGGATGTGCGCGATAGCCGGTGAGCGTCGCGACCAGCGAGCCGAAGGTGCTCGAGTCATCGAGGAGCGCCGACGAATTCCACATCTGGTCGACGAAAGTGGGCAGGATCTCCTTGTCGATCAGCTTGTCAACGCCGGTCTGGAACAGGCCCGCGCCGAGGAACAACAGCATGATTTCGGTGACGCGGAAAAAAAGCCGCCACGAGAAGATCTTGCCGCCCAGTTGCAGCAGGTAGAAGGTCAGGAACGCGAGAGCGAGGCCGATCACGACCGCGAGCATCTGGCTGCCGTCCACGTGGCCCGACTGGCCAAAGCCGAGGCCATACAGGAAGATCACCGTTTCGCTGCCTTCACGCGCAATCGCGAGAGCCACCAGCAACGCGACGCCCCACCAGTTCGAGTCGCGCTGGCTCTTTGCCAGCGACTGTTCCATGTCGCGCTTCAGGGACCGGCCGTGCTGCTTCATCCACAGCACCATCTGCACGATCAGCACACAGGCGATCAGCACCATCGCGGTCTGGAAATAGTCCTGCGCGTCACCGGAGAGCACTTCGGTGAAACCGACCAGCGCCGCGCCGAGCGCCACCGCCGCGATCACACCGGCCGCGACGCCGCCCCACAGGTACGGCAAGCCACGGCGCGCATCGTCGTCGCCATTTTTCAACCACGCGTACAGAATGCCGACGACCAGCAATGCCTCGACACTTTCCCGCCACACGATGAACAGAATCTGACCCATTCAAGCTCTCCCTTCGATACGTCCACTGCCTGACTGCCTGAGCGAATGCGGCGCTCGCTGAAAGCGCGCGCCCGCGTCTCAAGCCATTACTTCGCGACGATCACGCCCTGCGCCTGCTGATGGAAATCGTCGAAAAACTTGTATTCGCCCGGCTCCAGCGGAGCAATCACGACGAACGAATCCGCGCCCGGCGCCAGCACCTTCTCTTTACGCAACTGGACACTCTCGAATTCGGCCGCGCCTTTGCCGGTGTTGCGCACTTCGATCTTGATCCGCTGCCCCGCCGGCACTTCGATGCGCGCCGGGATCAGCTTGCCGTCGTTCATTTCCAGCTTGAAGGTCGGCAGGTCGGCTGCGTGGGCCGCGCCCGCGAACAACGCCGTGGCGGCAAGCATCGCGATCTTTCGGTTAATTCTCATTAGCCTTTCCGGAAAACGCGGCGCGCCGACCTCGATCGTCCGCGCGCCGCCTGCTGCATACATTCGTTCGCCCATTCGGCGCGGTGCGGCCACGCGTTCGTTCAGGCGTGGCTGCGCCGCGTGAGCGGCGGCAATCGGCCGATCAGTAGCCGCCCTTCTTGCCGATACCGGCGTAGGTGAAGTCGTATTCGATCGTGAATGGCTTGAACCACGGACCCACGCCGGTTTCCTTGTCGACGTGGCGGCCGAAAGCCATATGGCCCGTCTGCATCGGCGGTTCGACGATCAGTTTCAGGTGATATTTGCCCGGGCCTTGCAGCTTGACGTTGTCGCCGTAGTGCGGACCATCGTTGGCGACCATTGCCATCAGGTCGCCCTTCTGCGGCTGGTTCGAGCCGGCTTTCGTCAGCTCGTAATGCACTTGCAGATACGGCATCCAGTCGCCTTCGGCGAAACCGGTCGGGTTGTTCTTGACCGCGTGGATGTCGGCTTCGAGGTGGACGTCCGAATCCGACGCCTTACGCATCATGCCTTCCGGTTCCATCGTGATCGGTTGCAGGTAGACCGCGCCGATTTCCATGCCGCTCTGAATGTGCTGCTTGCCGATCGGGTATTCCGCAGCCGTTGCCGAAAGAGCCGCCACGGCGGCCACCGCTGCGGCGCCGCCACGCACAAATGAAGAAATCCGCATTGAAACTCCTTGTTTTTATCAGACTTGAATCGAATCCATTGGAACGGTGCGCGGCACATGCCGAGGCGGCCGCCCCGCCGCCTGCTGCAAGGCGATCGACCGGGCGTGAATTGCCTACAAGAACCTTAAATGCGAACCATTCTCAATATTGGGCGGAGTTTATCATTGATCGCCAGGGGAAACAAATCCGCACGCACGCAAAGCCTTGTAGCAACAGGGTCTTAAGGCGGTTTTAAGAAAGTGCGGGTGAACGATTGGGCGGCCTGACGGGTAGCCTCGCGGCGACCTTGTGCGCGGCAATTGAAAAGAGCGCGGAACATTTGCCGCGCTCCTTCTGGGGACGGGAAGCTTTAATCGACGCCGGAAACGTGATCGCCGACATTCGCGCCGAACACGCGCTGGCGCAGCAGCGCCAACTGGTCGCGGGTCTGCGCGGCCTTCTCGAATTCGAGATTCTTCGCGTGCTCCATCATCTGCTTTTCGAGGCGCTTGATCTCCTTGGAGAGTTGCTTTTCCGACATGTCCTCGAATTTCGCGCGCGTTTGCTGCTGCTTCAGTTCGGCGCGCGCGTCGTCGACGTTGTACACGCCGTCGATGATGTCGCGAATGCGCTTGACCACGCCGCGCGGCGTGATGCCGTTCGCGGCATTGAAGGCGATCTGCTTGGCGCGCCGCCGCTCGGTTTCGTCGATCGCGCGGCGCATCGAGTCCGTTACCTTGTCAGCGTACAGAATCGCCTTGCCATTCACGTTGCGCGCGGCCCGGCCGATGGTCTGGATCAGCGAACGCTCGGCGCGCAGAAAGCCCTCCTTGTCCGCGTCGAGAATCGCGACCAGTGACACTTCGGGGATGTCCAGCCCCTCGCGCAGCAGGTTGATGCCGACCAGCACGTCGAAGGTGCCCAGCCGCAGATCGCGGATGATCTCGACCCGCTCCACCGTGTCGATGTCGCTATGTAGATAGCGCACCTTGACGCCGTGGTCGGCCAGAAACTCGGTCAACTGTTCGGCCATCCGCTTGGTCAGCACGGTGACCAGCACGCGGTCGCCCACTTTGACGCGCTCGTTGATCTCGCCGAGCACGTCGTCGACCTGGCTGCGCGCCGGCCGCACCTCGATCTCCGGATCGACGAGCCCGGTCGGCCGCACCAATTGCTCGGCCACCTGCCCGGCGGTCTTCTTCTCATAGTCCGCCGGCGTCGCGGACACGAACACCACCTGACGCATCTTGCGTTCGAACTCGTTGAACTTGAGCGGCCGGTTGTCGAGCGCCGACGGCAGACGGAAACCGTAGTCGACCAGATTTTCCTTGCGCGCCCGGTCGCCGTTATACATGCCGTTCAACTGGCCGATCAGCACGTGCGACTCATCGAGCATCATGATCGCGTCCGGCGGCAGGTAGTCGACCAGCGTCGGCGGCGGCTCGCCCGGCGCCGCGCCGGAGAAGTGCCGCGAGTAATTTTCGATGCCCTTGCAGAAGCCGAGCTCCTGCAGCATTTCCAGGTCGAAGCGCGTGCGTTGCTCGAGCCGCTGCGCTTCGACGAGCTTGCCGTCGCCATAAAAGAATTCGAGCCGCTCGCGCAATTCGCTCTTGATCGTTTCGACCGCGCGAATCACGGTATCGCGCGGCGTCACGTAGTGCGACGACGGATACACGGTGAAACGCGGAATCTTCTGCCGCACGCGGCCGGTGAGCGGATCGAACAACTGCAGCGTTTCAACCTCGTCGTCGAACAATTCGACGCGCACCGCCATTTCGGCGTGCTCGGCCGGGAAGATATCGATCGTGTCGCCGCGCACGCGGAACGAGCCGCGCTGGAAGTCGGCCTCGTTGCGGTTGTACTGCATCGCGATCAGCCGCGCGATGACGTCGCGCTGGCCGAGCTTGTCGCCGGTGCGCAGCGTGAGAATCATCTGGTGATATTCGGACGGGTTGCCGATACCGTAGATCGCCGACACGGTCGCCACGATCACCACGTCGCGCCGCTCCATCAGGCTCTTCGTAGCCGACAGCCGCATCTGCTCGATGTGCTCGTTGATCGACGAGTCCTTCTCGATGAACAGGTCGCGCTGCGGCACGTACGCTTCCGGCTGGTAGTAGTCGTAGTACGAAACGAAGTACTCGACCGCATTGCGCGGGAAGAACTCGCGGAACTCCGAGTAAAGCTGCGCGGCGAGCGTCTTGTTCGGCGCGAAAACAATCGCCGGGCGGCCGAGCCGCGCAATCGTGTTCGCCATCGTGAAGGTCTTGCCGGAGCCGGTCACGCCGAGCAGCGTCTGGAACGCGAGACCGTCCTCGACGCCTTCGACGAGCGTGTCGATCGCCGTCGGCTGGTCGCCGGCGGGCAGATACGGCTGGTAGAGCTGGAACGGCGAGCCATCGAACCTGACGAATTTGGATTCGTCGAGCGTATCTTCGGCTTCAGTCAGATGTTGTTCGGACATGGGGACGGCGTCGGGCCTCGGGCAAAGGACCATTCTAACGGGTTGCGGGAAACGCGGATCGAGCGGGTCTGCGTAGGGTTCGGGAAGCCGCGGGTGGGGCCGCGGGCCGGTTCCCCCGGGCATCATGGGACGCAACGAGCGCGTAACCTGATGGCCCTCTGCACGAGCGATGCGGGGCTTTCCACACTCGCGTCCCGAGCGGCTTGGTGAATACGCGCGCCCTCCGCCTGGAGCCGGCCGGCGGCTTTCGTGCGGGCGGCGCCCGCGCGGATCCGTTATTGCGAGGTGGCGCCGTAGTGCCTGTTTTTCAAGCAAATAATGCCCCGCCGTCGGCCTTGTAGTCCGAAAACACGCGCGGATTCGTTACAATGCGAAGTTGCGCTCGCCGCTGTCCACTGCCTGTCCGTGTTTTGCATCAAACGCTTCAGGCTGGGCCGCCGCGCTCCGAGCTGCCTTCTTTTCACTACTGCTGCCCACCCACCATGTCTCTGTTCTCCGCCGTCGAACTTGCTCCCCGCGACCCGATTCTGGGCCTGAACGAAGCTTTCAACGCCGATACGCGCGCCACCAAGGTCAACCTGGGCGTTGGCGTGTACTTCAATGAAGAAGGCAAGATTCCGCTGCTGCGCGCCGTGCGCGAAGCTGAAAAGGCCCGCGTCGAAGCCGCGCTGCCGCGTGGCTATCTGCCGATCGAAGGCATTGCCGCTTACGATGCCGCCGTGCAGAAGCTGCTGCTCGGCAACGACTCGCCGCTGATCGCAGCGGGCCGCGTCGTCACGGCGCAGGCACTGGGCGGCACGGGCGCGCTGAAGATCGGCGCGGACTTCCTGAAGCGCCTGAACCCGACCGGCAAAGTCGCGATCAGCGACCCGAGCTGGGAAAACCACCGCGCACTGTTCGAAGGCGCAGGCTTCGAAGTCGAGTCGTACACGTACTACGACGCGCACACTCATGGCGTGAACTTCGAAGGCATGCTGAGCGCGCTGAACAGCTACGCCGCGGGCACGGTCGTCGTGCTGCACGCTTGCTGCCACAACCCGACCGGCGTCGACCTCACTGTCGATCAATGGAAGCAGGTGGTCGAAGTCGTCAAGGCGCGCAATCTCGTGCCGTTCCTCGATATCGCCTACCAGGGTTTCGGCGACAACATCGAAGCGGACGCGGCCGCCGTGCGTCTGTTCGCGGCATCGGAGCTGAACGTGTTCGTCTCGTCGTCGTTCTCGAAGTCGTTCTCGCTGTACGGCGAGCGCGTCGGCGCGCTGTCGATCATCACCGCGAGCAAGGAAGAAGCCGCACGCGTGCTGTCGCAACTGAAGCGCGTGATCCGCACCAACTACTCGAACCCGCCGACGCACGGTGGCTCGGTGGTCGCAGCGGTGCTCGCGTCGCCCGAACTGCGCGCCACGTGGGAAGCGGAACTGGCTGAAATGCGCGACCGTATCCGCGCAATGCGCAACGGCCTGGTCGAACGCCTGAAGGCAGGCGGCGTGGATCGCGACTTCAGCTTCGTGAACGCACAGCGCGGCATGTTCTCGTACTCGGGTCTGACGGCACCGCAAGTGGACCGTCTGCACGAAGAGTTCGGCATCTACGCCGTGAGCACCGGCCGCATCTGCGTGGCTGCGCTGAACACGCGCAACCTCGACGCGGTGGCTAACGCGATCGCTCACGTGTTGAAGTAACGCGTTTCGGAGCGCGGGCATTCGTCGCGCGCTCTGTCTGCTGCAACTGCTGTTAAAACGAGAACGGCACCCTTTCAGAAAGGGCGCCGTTTTTTATTTGCCGCCACTGCAGTGCTTTCAGCGCGAATCGCGATGGATGTCGTGCGTGACGAAACCCGCGTCGTTATCGGGCATGTCGAGCCAGTCGGGATGTTCGAGCGAACGGCGAATGTCGTCCAGACCGCTTTGCCAGTGCTCGCGCATGGTCGACAGGCCGAACTGAAAGTCCTTGTACTGCCCTTCGTACTCCTTGTGCCGGTAGATCAGATGGATCACGTTGTAGCGCTTCGAACACGCGAGGTCATCCGCCAGCTTGCACCACGGGTCGTCGCGCTGGTCGGACGGCACGCGCTCCAGCACCTCGCGCAGCACGTGCCGGAATCGCTGCGAGCGTTGCAGCATGTCGGTCACGAGACGCGTGCGGCTTGAATACTGGATGTCTTTCATGCGCCCCTGAACGTCGGTGAGGTTGTCCGGCACCGGTCCGATCGCGCTCCACAGATCGACCTGAAACGCGAGCGTGTCACGACGCGGCGTGGACTGAATCACCTCGTAGAGCGGCGTATTCGACATCAAACCACCGTCCCAGTAGTACTGGCCGTCGATTTCGACTGCCGCAAAGCCTGGCGGCAATGCGCCCGACGCCATGAAGTGCTCGGGCCTCAGCGTGGTGTGCGTGTTGTCGAAGTACGCGAAATTGCCCGTGCCGCAATTCACCGCGCCCACCGACACGCGCGTTTCACCCGAATTGATGCGGTCGAAATCGCAGAGCGCTTCGAGCGTGGCCTTCAGCGGCGCGGTGTCGTAGTAGCTGGCCGTTTGCGGCGGCCCGGACACCGTGGGCAATGGCGGCGGAAAACGCGGCACGAAAAAGCCCTTTTGCCCTTCGACGATCGCGCTCATCGCCTGGGTTGCCGTGAAGGCTTTGCGCAGGGCGTCGCCGGAATTGAAAAGCGCGTGCTCGATGAAAGCCGGCAACGGCGGCCCGAACGCCGGTTGACAGATCGTCTCCCAGAACTGCAGCAACCGCTCGACGCGCTTGCCGGGCGGATTGCCGGCGATGATGGCCGTGTTCAATGCGCCAATCGAAATGCCGGCCAGCCAGTTCGGCTCGATGCCGGCTTCGTACAGCCCCTGAAAGACACCGGCCTGATACGCGCCCAGCGCACCGCCGCCCTGCAGCATCAGCGCGACGGTTTCGTAGTTGGGCAAATGGACTTGCCGGCCGGGGCGCACGGCGGACGCCGGACCGGCGCCCTCGCCGTCCCCGTCGCCGGGCGCACGCACGCGCGCCCGCTTGAGATTGCGCTGCGCCATGGGCACCCCCTTATTGCATATACCAGCCGTGGCTCACAATGAAGGACTGACCGGTCAACGCCGCCGTCGGGAAGGTGGACAGGAACAGCACCGTTTGCGCAACATCTTCGACCGTGGTGAAAATGCCGTCGACCGTGCCGCCCAGCATCACGCGCTTGACGACCTCTTCTTCACTGATGCCGAGTTCCTTGGACTGCTCGGGAATCTGCTTGTCGACCAGCGGCGTGCGCACGAAACCCGGACACACCACATGCGAGCGCACATTGTGCTTCGCGCCTTCCTTCGCCAGCACGCGCGCGAGCCCGAGCAGCGCATGCTTGGCCGTCACATAAGCGGACTTCAGCGGCGACGCTTCGTGCGAATGGACCGAGCCCATGTAGATCACGATGCCGCCGCGGTCGTCCTTGTACATGTGCTTCAGTGCGGCCTTCGTGGTGAGGAACGCGCCGTCGACGTGGATCGCCTGCATCTTCTTCCAGTCGGAAAACGAATAGTTTTCGATCGGATTGACGATCTGGATTCCGGCGTTGGAAACGAGAATGTCGATCGAGCCGAGTTCCGCGGCGATCCTGTCGATGCCCTGATTGACGGCCTCCTCGCTCGTGACGTCCATCGCCACGCCGATTGCCTTGCCGCCGCCTTTCGTGATTTCTTCAGCGACAGCGTTCGCGCCGTTCTGGTTCAGGTCGGCGATCGCGACCGCCGCGCCCGCCGCGGAAAGAGTCAGCGCAATCTGCTTGCCGATGCCGCTTGCCGCGCCGGTAACGACGGCGACCTTGCCGTTCAGATTCGTGTTCAGAGACGACATCCAGAACCTCCATGCAGTTGATTGATGAGCAATGAAACCACAGGCCGCAAGCGACGTGAAGTCGGCTAAACCGCATAGACCGTCCGGCGGATGCTGCACTGCGGCCAACGCTGCTATTGTGCATGAACCCTGCGAACTCCATAGGTAAAACGCACATCGCGCTGGATCTCTTTAAACTGGACGCCTTCTGCGCAATTCCCGTGGCACCACAACAAGGAGGAATGCATGAATTATCGACGTCTGGGCCGTTCGGGCCTGCAAGTCAGCGAATTGTCCATCGGCTCGTGGGTCACCTATGGCAATCAGGTGGATCATCGCGCGGCGCGTGAATCGCTGGCGGCAGCGCGCGACGCCGGTGTCAACTTCTTCGACAACGCCGAGGTCTACGCCGGCGGCAAATCCGAGGAAATCATGGGCCAGGCGCTGAAGGAGCTGGCGTGGCCGCGCGTGAGCTATGTGGTGTCGACGAAATTCTTCTGGGGGCTCACGGAAGCGCCGAACCAGTACCACACGCTGAACCGCAAATATCTGCTGAACGCGGTCGACGCGTCGCTCAAGCGTCTGCAACTCGACTATGTGGATCTGGTGTTCTGCCATCGTCCCGATCCGAACACGCCCGTCGAGGAAACCGTCTGGGCGATGAGCGACATGATCGCGCGCGGCAAGGCGCTGTACTGGGGCACGTCCGAATGGAGCGCCGATGAAATCCGCGCCGCTTATGCGATTGCGGAGCGGCACCATCTGCACAAGCCGGTCATGGAACAGCCGCAGTACAACCTGTTCCATCGCACACGCGTCGAGCAGGAGTACAAGCGGCTTTACGAGGATATCGGCCTCGGGCTGACCACCTGGAGCCCGCTGGCGTCCGGCCTGCTGACCGGCAAATACCGCGACGGCGTGCCGTCCGATAGCCGTGCGCAGTTGCAAGGCTACGACTGGCTGCGCAAGCAGGTCACCGACGCAGCGAAGAACGACGTGGTCGGCAAGCTCGGCGCCGTCGCCGACGAGTTGGGCTGCACGATCGGCCAGCTCGCGATCGCGTGGATTCTAAAGAATCCGAACGTCAGCACGGTGATTACCGGCGCGTCGCGGGTCGAACAGATCGGCGAAAACATGAAAGCCGCCGACGTGGCTGCGCAGATCACGCCGGAGCTCAAGCAGCGGATCGAGGAGATCGTCGGCGACGCCTACGACTGAGCAGATTCGCGCCGGCGCGCGTAGCATGGCCGAGGCGGAGGCCCCGTGAAGCGGAACTTGCCGCGGAACTCGCGCCGGTGCGCAGCGCCGCGTCGCGTACAATACGCGGCCGCGCTGCGCATCGGCGCCCCTTGCCGGTTGTGCCGCCGCATTGCACCCGCACCGCCGGATCCGCCGTGGACCGGGATGCCCTCTTTCAGCGTTTCCTCATCATGCTCAGCTACCGCCACGCCTTTCATGCAGGCAATCACGCCGACGTTCTGAAACACGCCGTCGTGTTGCAGCTACTGCGTTACCTCGGTCAGAAAGACAAAGCCTATTGGTATATCGACACGCATGCGGGCGCCGGTGTCTATTCGCTGAAGGAAGGCTACGCGACCAAGACCGGCGAATTCCAGACCGGCATCGCCAGACTGTGGGAGCGCAACGATCTGCCGCCCATCTTCTCCGACTATGTCGAAGAAGTGAGCGCGCTCAATCCGGACGGCCAATTGCGATTCTATCCCGGCTCGCCGTACATCGCGTGGCGGCAGTTGCGCGAACAGGACCGCATGCGTCTGTTCGAACTGCACACGACCGAAATCGACGTGCTGCGCCACAATTTTCGCGACGCGGGCCGCCGGGCGATGCTTTTCGCGGGCGACGGCTTCGACGGCATTCTCGCGCTGCTGCCTCCGGCGCCGCGCCGCGCGCTGGTGCTGCTCGATCCGTCGTATGAAGACAAGCGCGATTACACACGCACGTTGCGCTGCGTCGAGGAGAGCCTGAAGCGCTTTCCGACCGGCACTTATGCCGTGTGGTATCCGCAGGTGAGGCGCCCAGAATCGCAGCGCTTTCCCGATCAGTTGAAGAAGCTGCAGGAGCGTAACTGGCTCCACGTGAGCCTGACCGTCAGCAATCCGCCGGAGGACGGGTTTGGACTCTTCGGCAGCGGCATGTTCATCCTGAACCCGCCGTACACGCTGGCGAAGATGCTGAAAGAGCAGATGCCCTGGCTCGTCAAAACGCTCGGAGAGGATAAGGCAGCGGAATTCAAGGTGGAGTATCGCGGCGACTGAGGTTTCCCGACTGCGGTTTGCCCGCTGAAGGTTTGCAGCGGGTTGCGGTAATTAACGCGCATCTCGCGGCCGGCGAGCTTTGTTGCCGCCCCCCGCCGCCCATGCTCCGGGTTCCGGGTTTCACGCAAGCGGGGTGACAAGCGAATTGGTTGCGAGCCGCTCGCGCATCTTCCGCCAACGCAAAGCGCACGACGACGCGCACCGGCCTTCCCATTTACCCGCTGCGTGTGCACTTCACTTCAGTTGCGCAGCAGCCTTACGCGCGAACTCGTTGGTATAGGTCGCGTTCAAATCGATCTTTTTCGGGTCGAGCCGGTTATCGAACGACGCCAGCGCGCGCAATGAAGTCGCCGGGCCGTCCTCCGGCATCAAACCATCCGGCGAATACGCGTCGCGCACGTTGTGAAAGGCTTCGACGTAGAGCGCCGAGTCGTTGAGCAAATAGGCCGGCGGCACCATCTTCAGCAGATCGGCATCACTCGCGGTTTGCAGCCAGTGGTTGGCGCGCACGATCGCATTGGCGAGCGCCTGGGTCGTCTTCGGATTCTTCTGTATGAAGCTCTCCGACGCGTAGAGCGTCGCGGCGGGCATGGTCCCGCCGAATACCTCCTGGGTGCCCTTCACCGTGCGCGTATCGACCAGCACCTTGATCGCGCCGCTGCGCGTCAGTTTGGTCATCATCGGATCGACGTTGGACAGCGCGTCGATCTGACCGCTACTCACCGCCGCCAGCACCGTCGCGCCGCTGCCCACGCCGATCGCCGAAATATCGCTGCGTTGCACACCGGCTTTGCGCAGCGCCACGGTAAGCACCAGATCCGTCGACGAACCCGGCGCGCTCACGCCGACTTTCGCGCCCTTGAAGTCCGCCAGCGTCTTGATCTGGTCGGCCTTCGACTTGAGCACCGCGACGACGATCTGCGGCGCGCGGCCCATCAGCACGAACGCGCGATAGTGTTGTCCCTTGGCCTGCATGAACAGCGTGTGTTCGAACGCCCCCGCGCCCACGTCGGCGCTGCCGCCTACCACCGCCTCCAGCGCTTTCGATCCGCCCGCGAAATCTTCGAGCGTGACGTCGAGACCTTCGTCCTTGAAGTAGCCCAACTGCTTCGCGGTCAGTACGGGCAAATAGTAGAGGCCGGGCAAACCGCCGACAGCCATCGTCAGCGCGGGTTTCTCGGGCGTGTCCTTGGCGAGCGCGACGCCCGGTAGCGCCGCAAGCGCCAGCAGCGTTGCGAAAGCGCTCATTGCACGCCGCATCCAGTGAGTGGGCATTTGTTGTCTCCTTGTTCTCTTTTCGTTCGAAGCGGTGACGCTGCCCACCAGGCGAGACTCGGGCCACCGGAGGCACACCGCGAACCGATTGTCGTCGGACGGTTTTGCGCGCGCCATGCGCCCAAACCCCAATGCGCTCGTCACTTGTCACTTGTCACGCACGCGTGAGGGCGAGTGCGATACGCGGCAATCAGCCATAGCGACTGGCGGCGACCGAACGGTCAACGGAGATCAAGCTGAACTGCTCAGGCAGGCGCGCCGAATGAACTTATTGCGGAAGAGGCATCGGACGAGGCTGCGGCCGTGGCGGCGAACCGCCACCTACGGGCAATTGAATATAAGGCGCGACCATGATCGGTGGCGACGGTTCCGGCGCCAGCTCGACCGGCGCGGCGATGGGTTGCGCACCGACGATCGGCTGCCATGACAGTGGCCCGGTCTGGACCACCGAGCCGCTCTGGCCATTGTTGATGCCGCCGTGCGAGTCGATGATCACCGGCCTGCGGGCGCTGTCCGGCGTGGCAAACGCGTTCGACGCAGCGCAAACCGTCGTCAGCGCGGCCACAATGGCTGTGGCCAGAAGGAATTGGGGGGATTGGCGTGAGCGGACGCAAGGCATGGGCGGACCTGTCGGGTTTGAGAATGCCGGATTGCGTGGAACGTCTCACCTTACCTCGGCGTTATCCGCCACGCTAGTCGATATTCGCCAGAAATGAGCGGCGGCCCCCTTCCGCGGGGAAATTTCAGAGTCCAGATGTGACAAAGCCCCGAATCGACGGGGCTTGATATTTACTGCAGTGGCCGAACGCCGAGCGTCGGCGGGGCAACTCGAAGCAGCTGAGACTTACAGCGAGTAGCCGTTGGTTTCGAGCGAGCGGATACGCTGTTCGAGCTGAACAATATCCGACGACGATGCCAGGTAGGCTTCACGACGGCTACGTTCCGCGGTTTCAAACCAGGTGCTCAGCTTTTCAAGAAAGTATACAAACATGACGTTCTCCAAGGATCAGATTGAATCCCCGGTGGATTGGACATCAGGGATTTCCCGTAAAAGGGTTAACCCGCATTATAGTCCTGAGGTGCCACCTTGGTAGTGAAATGCCCGCATGGAGTGCATTCCGTTTTGGAATGGTGCACGCTCACAGTGCGCGCAAATGGTTGAATTAATTCGATTCATCAGCGACTTTCAGCTTTTTCGCATGGAGCCCTGATTTTTTTGGCACATAGTTGGTGCAGACACCACACGGTTGCAACACAGTGATTCACCGGTTACACCGACACCGCTTGCGATCAAACCGGGTGACAACCTTTTCCCGCCACCAGATCACTATCGGCAAGGCGCTCGATGATCGGACAGTCCGGGCGGTCGTCGCCATGGCAGTGGTCGGCCAGATGCGCCAGCGTATCGCGCATATCGGTGAGTTCGGCGATCCGGCGGTCGAGTTCCGCGACGTGTTCCAGCGCGATCCGCTTCACTTCGGCACTGGCGCGCGAGCGGTCGTGCCATAGCGCCAACAGCCGGCGAATATCTTCGACGAGAAAGCCGAGCCGGCGCGCCTGCCGGATAAAGCGCAGCGAATGAACCTCTTGCGGGCCGTAAACGCGATAGCCGGCGCTCGTACGTCCTTTTGCCGCCAGCAAGCCAACGCTTTCGTAATAGCGAATCATCTTCGCTGTGACGCCCGACGTGCGGGCCGCTTCGCCGATATTCATGACTGTTTCCCCAAGGTCTGAGTCGATCGTACACCTTCCCATGGTGGGAAGGTCCAGCAACTCAAAGACGGTTCGACAGGCATAATTCAACTATCGCAACACGATTCCCTTAGAGGAAATTCCGATGACAGTTGAATTCCAGGTAGAAGGCATGAGCTGCCAGCATTGCGTCGCGGCCGTCACGAACGCCATTCGTGAGCACGATGCCACCGCGCAGGTCCGGGTGGATCTCGCGTCCGGCAGCGTGACGGTCGATTCGGCGCAACCGGTCGACGTGCTGAAGGCCGCCATCGAGGGAGCCGGTTACACCGTCGCCGCCGTCGAGAGCGGCACGGCAACCGGCGGCGCAGCCCGCTAAACGAGCTCGAATCATGTTCAAAGTTGCCGTCATTGGCGCCTCCGGGCTGCTCGGCCGTGCGCTCGTCAACGAACTGGCGCAGCAGACGAGTTGGCAAGTCGTTGCCACGGCGTTCAGCCGGCCGCAGCCGAACACCGTCGCGCTGGATATTCGCGACGCGGATGCAGTCGAGCAATTCGTCGAACGCGAAGCGCCGCACGCGCTGGTGATTGCCGCGGCGGAGCGTCGGCCGGACGTGTGCGAGCATGACCCGGCACTGGCCCGCGCGCTGAATGTCGATGCAGTGCGCACCCTGGCCGTGGCGGCCAGCCGGCGCGGCGCATGGACGCTGTCGATTTCCACCGATTACGTGTTCGACGGCGCCCACCCGCCCTACCGGCACGACTCCCCGCCCGCGCCGCTCAACGCGTATGGGCATAGCAAGCTCGAAGGAGAGCGCGCGCTGACTGAGGCGACCGACCTCGGCTGCGTGCTGCGCCTGCCGCTGCTGTATGGGCCGATTGTCAACTGGGCGGAATCGGCGGTGACGAGTCTCGTGCCGGCGATTGCCGCGTCGGCGTCATCGAACGGTAAGGCAGCCGTGATGGACGCGTGGGCGATCCGCTATCCCACCTTCACGCCGGACGTCGCGCTGGTGATCCGGCAAATGCTCGAACGGCATGCGCGTGGCGAAACGATTCGCGGCATCGTGCAGTGGTCCGGCGACGAACCGATGACCAAGTACGATATCGCCGTGCGCCTCGCCGAAGCCTTGCGACTCGACGCGCACCTGAGTCCGCAATCCACGCCGACCGATGCGACGCCGCGTCCGCATAACTGCCACCTCGCGTCGAGCCGGCTCGAAGCGCTCGGGATCGGCCGCCGCATGCCGTTCGACACGGCGATCCAGCAAGTGTTGGCCGCTTTTCCGTGGCGCAGCGAGACGGACGCGTGACATCGGCATGGGTGTGTGCTCCGCCACGGCCAGCCGGCCTCAATGAAAATCGCGGCTCGCCGTGGCCAGATCGCCGAACAGTTCGCGATGATCCATCGAGACGACGGGCGACGAGTTGGATCACCTTTCCTCTGTCTTTCCGTTTCTCCTGGCCCGCCCTGTCGGCGTACTGCACACTGCCGGCAAGGTCGCCGCCAGTGGCGATGCCTGCCAGATCTTCGACATCGGCAAACTGCGCGTCGCTGCGAACGGACACTATGCACTCGGCGGCCCCTTGCGCCGAGCATTTGATGAGATGCATGCCGATGCGCACCCCGGTACCGCGCAAATCATAGGTGCTCGACGGTTGAAACACGCGTGCGCTCAATCGTCTGGCCGCGCGCCGTTTCGCCCGGTTCACCGTCAGATGCGGCAGCGACAGATCGCGCAATTGCAGCGCGAATAGTACGGCATACTAACGATGCTCACACCGCAGCGTGTGCCAGCGCGTCGCCGTACGCTGCGGCGCGAGCATCGGCACGCAGTCGGGGAGCCCTTTCAGATGCGCGAGATGAGGCAACCAATCGGTAAAGTCCGACGGGCTTAAGCAATAGCTGCCTTTGCCCGCACGCGAGGTGCGCCAGCGTGATCAGCTCGGAAAGATTGCCGCAGCCGTTGCAGTCGATGGCTAGGGCAACCAGCGTACAGAAGGGTTCGCCAGCGCCGTCGGTAAGGTCGAGTTCGCTGCCGATGATCAGGTGAGGGATAGGTTTGGATGCGCCGTCGTCTTCCGCGATCTGGTCGGTTGAGGACGTTGTCGCTATCGTGTCTTCTGAAGACGTTTCTGCTTGCGCCGCTTTTGCCTTGTCCTCGCGGTCTTTCTGTTGACGCTCCCGTTCCTTCGTCGGCCGCGACATAGTAATTCCGCTCGACACGATTGCCGTCCCACCAGCCTGCTTCGATCCGCTCGGTACGTGTAAGCATTTTAGTGGCTGGCGATAGATCGGCTGCTGGTCGCGCATCATCCGACGCCGGGCTTATCAAGCATCCAGAGCGGGCGTGGTTGCGGCGGCAATGCGCTTTCAGGTAGATCGAGTGATGACTGGATATCGCCTGGTTGGGGTGCGGGAACGTGGGTGCTTTTAATTTTGTTCGAGTCGGATGGGTGTGGGGTTGACTGCGTTGTTTGAGTTGCCAAGGTTGCTTGCACCGATCCGGCGCCAGCGCCCCCGCTTCTCGGCGACGTTGCGCAACTCATCTGTTAGCCAGGTATACCCGCTTCGATTTTTGTGTGGCCCTTCGTCGGCGAGCGCTTCTTGCACGAAAACGCTTGCGCCTGATATGCCTCGACGCACATTGCCCCCTCCGGGCGATAATCGTCCTGCACTGACAGCTGCAACACGTTTTCCTGCCCCAACCTCGCAGTCAAGCGCGATCGAGCAAACGCGTGATCGAATCGCCGTCCGATTCGGGCATTGGAAATAGTGTGTTCGACTGCCCGGCATATTCGCCAATCTGATCCGCAACCAGCTTCAAGTCGATGACCGGCGCCGCCAGAACGGTCTGATTCAGCTTTTCCCGCAACAGCGAGATCAGGTGCTCGGCATCGAGCGACGGTATCGCCCACGCGATGTTCAAACTCGATG
>Ga0310811_10004548_pt1 | contig 17438 bp, 20 predicted proteins | sample YCmetagenome_FD_207642 | JGI IMG/M metagenome (GOLD analysis project Ga0310811, IMG submission 207642) | Soil microbial communities from experimental microcosm in Duke University, North Carolina, United States - YC | ecosystem: Engineered > Artificial ecosystem > Soil microcosm > Unclassified ...
AATCTAACGCTTGGCCAGTACGGCGCGAGCCTGCTTGCCAGCAGCCAGGCGGCCACCATGCCGGCCTCGATCCCGGCTTTGTCCGCCGACGTCACTGGCGCGGCACGTTCCGCCGGTGATGTCGCCAATCTCGCTTCAGCCGCAGGCTATTTCGGCCGCGCGAGCGTCAACCTGCAAAATGCGAGCGCTTGAGTCATGCAGCAAGTCACCGTGACGGGGACCACGCTTTATGCGCTGGCCGCCAAATATCTGGGCGATGCCACGCAGTGGCTGCGCATCGCCCAGCAAAACAACTTTTCCTATCCTTGCGATCCGCAGATCAGCGGGCCGCCGGTGACGCTGCTGATCCCGACCCCAGACCCCAGCGCAACCGGCGGCGCCCCCCAGCAATGAGCCAGAGCATTGCCAGCATGGCGCGTGCCCCGCGCGTTCAGGTGCTCGCGAACGGCCAGGCGCTCACCGGCCTGCTCTCGGTGCGGTGGAGCGACCCCAGGGCGTATCACGCGGGTAGCTTTGTGATCGCCAAGAGTTTCACGCCGGCGGACCCGAACGAGGCGGCCTGGTGGAGCGACAGCGCCAACCAGCAGATCAGCATTCAAATCAGTCTGGCGCTGGCAGGGACAGGCTATGTTCCGATGTTCGTAGGGCAGGTGGACCGTCATGTGCTCGACCCGTTGCGGCGGATCATCACGCTGCACGGACGCGATATGGCTGCAATATTTCTCGATACGCGCATCACGAGGACTTACCAGAACCTGACCTCCTCGGAAATTGCCAGGACCCTGGCTCAGGCCCATGGCATGACCGCGCAGGTGAGCGAGACCAGCGCGCTGGTCGGGCGCTGTTACAATGCCGATTATGATACGACCGCCGCCGGCGGGTTTTCGTGCGCGGTAAATGAATGGGACCTGCTGTGTCTGCTCGGCCAGCGCGAGGGGATTGTGCCTTACGTGCAGGGCAGCACGCTCTATTTCCAAAGTCCGTCGACGCCGCCGCCTTCTTACGCTTTGTGGGTCGGCCAGAATGCGGATGGCGTGATGATGAGCAATTGCAAGACGCTGACGTGCGAGCGCGCCATGACGATGGCACGGGATGTGAATGTCACCGTGAATTCGTGGCATTCTGCTAAGAAAACTGTGGTGACCGGGTCAGCCGTGGCGAAGAGCCTGACACAGTCGGCCACGAACGTGCCGCCGACCAATTACCTGTTTGAGATTCCCAACCTGACGAGCGCCCAGGCCGATGCGGCGGCGCAACGCCTGGCGCTGGACATTGTGCAGCATGAGCGCGTCATCACCGCCAGTCTGCCGGGCATTGCCACGCTGACGCCGCAAACCGTGTTCACGCTGAACGGCACCGGCACGGACTATGATGGGATTGCTTATAGCCCCGCCAGCGTTACGCACAGCGTGACGCCCAGAGGCGGTTTTGAAACTTTCATCTTGGCCCAGAATTCCTCGCCGCTGTCGCTCTATGACGGCGCCAGCGGAGCGCCGATTGGATGAGCATGCACAGGATTATGGCGGCGCAGGCACGCAGTGTCGTCGGGCAATTCAGCCAGTTCGGCGCGCCGCGCTGCGGACTCGTCTCGTCTTTCAATCCGCAGACTTATTGCGCGAAAGTCCTCATCCAGCCGGAGAACACGCTGACCGGCTGGTTGCCGATCCTCTCCTTCTGGGTCGGGCCGGGCTGGGGGTGCGTCGCGCCGCTGCCGCTTGGCGTGCAGGTGTTGGTGCTGCCTGATCGCAACGATGCCCAGCAGGGCGTGATTTCCGGCGTACTGTACTCGGATGTGGATACGCCTCCCAACAGTGCTGCTGCCGGTGAGATTCTGCTCCTGCACCAGAGCGGGTCTTTTGTGACGCTGAAAAATGATGGTTCGGTGGACATCAATGCGCCGGCGGGGCTGAACATCACCGGCAACGTGAAGGTGACAGGGACCATCACCGCCAGCGGCGACGTGATCGGCGCGGGGATCAGCCTCAGTAATCATGAACATCCTTATTTCCCCGGCACGGGTGGTTCGACCCTCACCGGGAAAGGGCAGGGCTGATCATGGCTGACATTTCACATAGCATGGGCGCGGATTTGAGCTTGAGCGCCACGGGTGATCTGCTCGTGGTGAGCGGTGATGCGCTCACGCAACAGCGCGTGTTGCGGCGTCTGCTCACCAATGCCGGCGATTATATCTGGCACCTCGCTTACGGCGCCGGGCTTGGCCAGATGGTGGGGCAACCGACAAATCAAGCGGCGATCGAGAACATCATCCGCAGCCAGATTTTTGCGGAGTCCGCCGTCGCGCAGGTGCCCGCGCCCATCGTGACCACCACCGTGAACACGGACGGTACGGTGATGACGACGATCCAATATGCCGACGCCATAACCGGCGCCAGTTCAACGCTCACCTTTCAGGTCAAGTGATGGAACTTTCCCTTCAGACATTCTCGACCATGCTGAATGGCATGGCCGCCGCCGCGCAAGCCGCCGCCTCCCAAGCGCTGGACCTGCTGGTGGGCTCGACGTTGCGCGCCATTTTCGAGGCGGTGGCCGGGCTGTGCCTGTGGCTGCAATGGCAGAACGTGCAGGTGCTGCAAATGGCGCGCCTGACCACCGCCAGCGGTACGGATTGTGATAGTTTCGTGGGCGACTTCCCGCTGTTCGGCGGGCGCCTGGCCGGCGTGGCCTCGTCGGGCCAGGTGACGTTTGGGCGCTACACCGCCACGCAGCCGGTGCAGATTCCGGTTGGCGCGCTGGTGAAAACCAATGACGGCACGCAGAGTTTCACGGTTGATCTCGATACCACCAACCCGGCCTATCAGGCGGACCCGAGCGGTGCGACGCAAGGATGGTTCAATCTGGCCGCCGGCGCGGCGGCGCTGAATGTCACCGTCACCAACAATGCGGTGGGGACCGCCGGCAACGTTCTTGCCGGCACCATCGGGCTGATCGCCAGTTCCGCGCCTGGCCTCGACACCGTGACCAATGCGAGCGCCTTCACCAACGGCATGAACGCCGAGACCGATGCCGCGCTGAGAGCGCGCTTCGCTTTGTGGTTCAGTTCGTTGAGCAAGGGCACGCCGGCGGCGATCGACGCCGCTGTGGCAGACGTGGCGCAGAACCTCACCTGGCGGCAGGTGAACAATACCGATGCCGGCGGCAATGACGCGCCCGGCACCGTTACCGTGATTGTGGATGATGGCAGCGGTGCCACGCCGTCCAGCACCATTGCCATGGTAGCGGCTTCGGTGCAGGTGGTGCGGGCGGCGACGATCAATGCCTATGTGATCGCGGCGACGCCGCTGGCGGCCAATGTCAGCATGACGCTGACCACCGCGCTCAACACCAGCCATGCCACCGCCGTGGCGGCGGTGGAGGCGGCGCTGGCCGCCTATATCGGTACGCTGGGCGTCGGCAACCCTCTGCCCTACACGCGCCTGGCCCAGCTCGCCTATGATGCCAGCAGCGCCATCACCAACATCTCTGGCCTCACCTTGAACGGGGGCACCGCCGATCTGGTGCCGACCGATTTTCAGGTGGTGCGGGCCGGCACCCTGACGGTGGCGTGATGGCAACCGGCGATCAGGCTGATTTCCAAGCGCGGTTGCGCGGGCTGCTGCCCGCCAATTGGTTCGCTGACGCGACGCCGGTGTTGAACCTGGTGCTGGCCGGCAGCGCCAACGCACTGGCCGCCATCTACCGGCTCATCGCCTTTACCCGGGCGCAGACGCGCCTTGCCACCACGCAAGGCGGCTTCGTGGATCTGTGGGCCAATGATTATCTCGGCGCGTCGATCATCCGCCTGCCCCAGGAAACCGACACCGCCTTCAAGGCGCGGACGCAATGGACGATCACCGCGCCACGCGGCACCAAGGCGGCCCTGAAGGAAATGCTGGAATTTCTGACCGGAAACGCGCCGCGCGTGATAGAGCCCGCCAACACTGGCGACACGGGCGGCTGGGCAGGGCCGCTCGGCACCGAAGGCGGCGGTATGTTCGCCTGGGATGATGGCAGCGGCACGGTGGGTGCGGGTGCCTGGGGCAGCTTGGCTCTGCCCTATCAGCTCTTCATCACCGTGTATCGCCCGGCGCTGCAAGCCTCGGCACCGCTGGGCGGTTGGACCGGCCCGCTGGGCACTGAGGGCGATGCGCTCGGCGGATGGGCCGGGGCGGCGCCCTATACCAGCGACAGCGGTTCCCTAGCCTTCACCAATGACGACATGGTGGCGGCGACGCTGACCGATGCCTTCTTGATCGCGGCGGTTTACCAATGGATGCCCGCCGGGTCGATCGCTTGGGTTAATTTGTCGAATTAAGCAAGTAAGGGCCGCTTTTTGAAAAAAGCGGCGCAAAAACTTCTTCGAAATTGGGCCCGTGGCGCTGAAACAGCACGGGCCCAAACTAAAAAAGTTTTTTTGCTACTTTTTGTTCACAAAAAGTAGCCCTTCCTTTTCCTTTTTTAGGACCCCTCATGAATCGTACCATCGCCTATCCTGGTTCGCTTCCAAAATCCGCTGATTTTCTCAATGTGCAGCGCAACGCCATGATTTCTGGCGGGGCGATTCTGCAAGCAGTGTTCGGCACTTCGCCGGTTGCCTCAGGCTTCACCTGTGCGCCGCTTGCAGTGCCGGGCATGGGCGTGCAGGTTTCCGCCGGCGCTCTGACGCAATATACCACCGTCGATGCCACCGCCTATGGCGAGTTGGCTGCCGATCTCACCGAGCTCTGCGTCAAGCAGGGGATCAATCTCGACCCCACCACCTTGAGCATGGCCGCACCGACCACGGCGGGCCAGTCGATCGCCTATCTGATCGAGGCGGCCTTTGCGGAGACTGATGGCACGCCGGTGGTGCTGCCTTATGTGAACGCCGCCAACCCGAGCCAGCCTTATGCTGGCCCGAGCAATAGCGGCGTGGCGCAGAACACGACACGCGACCAGACCGTGACGCTGACGGTAAAGGCGGGTGCTGCGGCGGCCACGGGCGCGCAAGTTCCGCCTTCGGCCGATGGCGGCTATGTGCCGTTATTTGTGGTGACGGTTGCCTATGGGCAGACCGCGATCACGGCGAGCAACATTGCCCAGCACCCGAGCGCGCCATTCCTGCAAGCCAACCTTGCCAACATGCCCGCGCGTCTTCCGGGTGTGGTTGGCGCGGCGCGCAATGCGAAGATGCTGGTGGCCAGCGCGTCGACCACCGCGACCTTTACCGCTGATGAGATCACGGTGGAAACGGCGCTCGGCGGTGTGCCTTGGCGCCTTGCCAATTTCAGTTCAGGGATCAACCTTGCCACCACCGGTGCGGGCGGCATGGATACCGGGAGCGCGCCCGTTAGCGGCTATGTCGCGCTCTATGCCATTTACAATCCCACCTCCGGTGCCGCCGCGCTGCTGGGAACGAATGCCACATCTTCCATCGCGCCCAACATCTATGGTGGCACTGCCATGCCATCCGGTTACACCGCTTCCGCGCTTGTGAGCGTTTGGCAGACCAATACGAGCGGCTTGCTCGTGGCTGGATATCAGACCGATCGCGCCATCTATAGCAGTGGCATCAACGCACTGATAACGACAACGCAACAGGCCCAGGGCTCATACGCGGCGTTCAGCGTGGCCGGTGCGGTTCCGATGAACGCGAAAAGTTGCACCGGATCTGCGTTGATCACCACCAACGCTTCTCAGGCTAATCTCTTTTACGCACTTGCCGGTTCCGCCTCTGGCGTCGGTGTCATCGGCGGCGTGGAACAGTCCGCGCAAACAAATGGCGGCCTCCAGGGCTCAATTGGTGAAATTCCGATCATCACACCACAGACGCTTTATTACTACGCAGATGTGTCGGCGGGCACCATGACGTTCAGTGTGAACATTTCAGGATACAGGATCTAACAGCCATGTATGTGCAATTCACTGACGCGACGGAAACGACAATCGCTTCGGTCTTCAGCACGCCGCAACCTGCGACCTGGCCGAACCAGGGAACGGTGACGGCGAGTGACGCGCGCTGGGCGGCCTATTACGCCACGCTCCCGGCATCCGTGCAGGCGACGCTCACACCGCCCACGGCTCCGGTGTCCGCCCCTCTGGCACAGCAGGCCACCGCGCAACTGGCCGCCGGCGTGGCCGTGACGTTTTCCACCAGCACCACGCTGAGCGCAACCTACTCCACGACACTGGCGGCGCAGGTCAAAATCATGGCCGAAGCCAACTGGCTGATCAAGAACGGGACGTTCATCAACGGCACGACAACTTTGGTTCTGGTGGACGCGGCCGGCACGCCGCGCTCTTTCAACCCGACGCAGTTCGCGGCGTTCGAGGCGGCTTATGCGCCCTATGTCTCGGCGGTTGATCTGGTCTCTGACAGCAACCAGGGCACGCTGCCGGCCGCGACGCTGACGGTCAATGCTTGATGTTCAAGATCAGCGCCTTCATCAGCGGCCGTCTCGCGCAACTCCGCATTTTGCTCGTTCAAGCCGGCATGTGGGAGGATCGTGTTCTCAACGTCATCGATTTCGACGGCGACGCGAACATGACCGTCTCCACCCATACGGCACTCGCGGCAGGCTACCGGCCGCATAACGTGCGCTTGCCAGTGCCGGAGCGGAAATGGTGGGGTTGCGTCGGCTGCCGCATGCTCTCGTGTCTCGTGCAAACATCGCATTGCTGGAAGGTGATGAATAATGTGCCGATGACGGCGCAGAATTACCTTCGCGCCAGCCTGTGTATCTCATGGGTTTTGATCGGGCCTTTTTGTTTTCATTGGTGGGCATTTGCCGTGGATGGCGCCGTGATTATGCCGTTTGTGATCATGGAGCAGATCAGTCGGTGGCGTTAGAGTATAAGAAAGTAGCCGCTTTTGAAAAAAGCGGCGCAAAAACTTTCTTGAAACTGGGCCCGCGGCGGTGAAACCAGCACGGTCCAGATTAACAAAGTTTTTTTGCTTCTTTTTGTTCACAAAAAGAAGCCTTCTCTTCCTTTTTCTAAGGAAATCCTTGATGAAAATCTTGATCGCTCGGTTTTCCGAGCCGAGCACTTATGCCGGGATCGCTGCGATTCTGGCCGGTCTTGGCTACGCCATTCCGCCCGGTATCGGCCACGATCTGATGCTGGCCGGGCTCGTCATTTCCGGCCTCGGGGCGGTCATCCTCAAGGAAGGCTGGCGCCGCGCGCTGACCTCCGGCGATGCCGCCGCCGCGGTCGAAATCGCCGCAACTGAAACCAGGAAAGGCTGAATCATGAACTTTTCCCGCCGCTGCCTGCTGGCGACTGCTCCACTCTGCGCCTTGTCGATGCTCGGCGCCTGCACGGCCACGACCGCGAATGGCGTAACGACGGTGACGACCAATCTCAATACGCTTCAAAATTACGCCGTCGCGGTAAAAAATGGCGTGGCGACGCTGCTGAGTGTGCCATTGATCAGCGCGGTGATCGGCGCGGCCAACACGCTGATGATCAATGCAGCGGTGGCCGATATGGCGGCACAGGTCGCGGCGCTGAATGAAGCCAATCACGGCGTTGCGACCCTTACCTTCACCGCGACCAGCATCCCTGCCGCGGTCACCGCGTTTGAGACCGATGCCAAGGCGCTGATGGCGGATGTGGTGGGAGTCGCGAGCGGCCTTACCGGTTCGTTGGCCGCGAACATCGTCACCACCGTGGACGCGTTGCAGACAGTTCTGGCTCTGGGTACGGCGATTGCGTCCACCAACGTTGGCACGGTCAGGCCGAGAATGAGCGCGAGCCAGGCGCTCCGGTTGTTGGGCGCCTGACATGCTCCTTCCTCACCAGCTGGCGGCGATGAAATTGGGGTGCCGGTGGCAAGGCGCGCCGGAGACTGTCTCCCGGCGCGCCGGGGCGGTCCTGCCGCCGGCGGCTTACAGCCGGATTTTGGGCACGCCGCGTGTCCAAGGGCAGAATGACGTGATCGGCGATTGCGTGGAAACCACAGCCTGTAATGCCGTGCAGACGGCCATGGCCAGGGCCGGGGTTTCCAGGCCGCAAATCTCCAATGATCTCGCTGTGGCGGTCTACAGCCAGGTCACCGGTTACACGGCGCTCAACCCCGCCAGTGACCGGGGGACCGATCCGGACGAGCTATTCGCATGGTGGCGCAAAAACCCGATTGCATCCTATGGGCTGAAGCAGGTGACGCCAATCGATCCGCAATCCGAAGCGGATATTCGCCATGTCATCAGCCGGGCAGGCGGCATTTTTCTGGTCCTGGCGCTGGGGCTTGCGCAGCAGAATCAGCTCGTATGGGCGGCCGCTGGCACGCCTGGTTCGTGGGGTTATCACGCCGTTTGGGCTGACGATTATGACGGCGCGTTGACCACATGCACATCCTGGGGCGAGGCGAAGCCCATAGACCGCAGTTTCTTCGCCGCCGGCTTCGTCGTCGCCGCCTACGCGCTGGACCTCACAAAACAAACGGAAACCAGCTCATGAATTTCAATGCCTGTATGGGCTTCACCCTTGGCTGTGAAGGCGGGTTCAGCATGAACCCGGAAGATCGCGGCAACTGGACCGGCGGCGAGATCGGCGTCGGCATTCTCAAAGGAACGAATTTCGGTCTCTCGGCGGCTTCCTATCCGCATCTCAATCTTCGCGACCTCACGGCGGAGGCGGCGGATGCGATTTACCAGCGTGATTACTGGCAGCCGGTGAGCGGGGATGAGCTGCCCGCTGGCCTTGATCTCATGGTGTTCGATCATGCGGTGAATGCCGGGGTTGGGGCGAGCGTGCGGCTATTGCAGGCGGCGCTCGAGGTTGAGGTGGATGGCCAAATCGGGCCGCGCACGCTCCTGGCCGCGCGCCACGCCGACGCACGGGGGGTTATCCTGCGGCTGAGTCAGGCGCAGACGGTGTTTTACGAGGCTGGCGCGGAGCGCGTTTTTCGTCATGGCCTGCTTCGGCGTGTGGCGCTGCGCACGGACGCCGCTCTGGCGATGCGCGACGACGGTAGAGCCTGACATCGGCCGGAAAGTCAGTGGTGATATGTGAAATGTGCATGAAAGGCTGTCGCGGGCACAAAAATGCAAATTCTGTTCACTTGATGGCCAAGGCGCCGCTCATAATTTTTCGGCCAAACGATCATTTTCAATGAAAGCTCATTTTGTGTCGTGAAAGGAGCTTGTGATGCAACTTCCGATACAAATTCCCATTTTACAAGACATTCTTCATAAAACAGGCTCTTGCATTATATTACACAGGCTTTAACAGGGCAGGAACTGTCTGAAAATTGGGATTGGAAAGCAATGTCTGCCACGGCCACGGAAAATCTGAGTAGAGCGCGAAACGTCGTCATCGCCGCTTTCCTGAGCTGGACTCTCGACGCGTTCGACTTCTTCATTCTTATCTTCACCTTCAACGACGTCGCCAAGACCTTCGGCGTTTCGATCACGTCGATTACGTTCGCGATCACGCTGACGCTGGCGACACGCGCGGTCGGCGCGTTCATTTTTGGCCGGCTGGCGGACAAATACGGCCGCAAGCCGATTTTGATACTGGTCGTGTTGCTGTATTCGTTCTTCGAGGCCGCCAGCGGCTTTGCCTGGAGCTTCGCGTCGTTCCTGGCCATCCGCACGCTCTTCGGCGTTGCCATGGGCGGTGAATGGGGCGTGGGCAGCTCGCTCGCGATGGAGACGATTCCGGATCGCTGGCGCGGCTGGGTGTCTGGCCTGCTGCAGGCGGGCTATCCATGCGGCTACTTCCTGGCCACGTTGCTGTTCGGCTTCGCTTATCATTATCTCGGTTGGCGCGGCATGTTCTTCGTCGGCGCGGCACCGGCACTGCTCGTGTTCTTCATCGCTTTCGCGATCGAGGAGAGCCCGGCCTTCCAGCAGCTCAAGGCGGGCCCGCGCGTCTCCACCTGGCAGATTCTGCGCAAGAACGGCAAACTGGTGCTCTACGGCGTGCTGATGATGGCTGCGTTCAACTTCTTCTCGCACGGATCGCAGGACATTTATCCGCGCCTGTTCCTTGGCCAGCAGCTGCACTTCACTCATGCGCAGATCACCAACATCTCGCTGATCTATAATGTCGGCGCGATGCTGGGTGGCATTTTGTTTGGCCTCCTTAGCCAGAGGATCGGTCGGCGCTATGCGATCATCGGCGCCTGCGTGCTGGCCTTGATCGTTTTGGTTCCCTGGTCTCATCCCGGCACGCCGCTCGAGGTCGGGATTGCCGCGTTCTTCATGCAGGTGGCGGTGCAGGGCGCCTGGGGTGTGGTGCCGGTGCATTTGAACGAGCTGTCGCCTTCGGAAATCCGGGGCACGTTCCCAGGCTTCATCTACCAGCTGGGCAATTTCGTCGCCTCCTTCAACGCGCCGATCCAGGCCGGTATCGCCATGAATCACAGCGGCAATTATGGCTACGCCCTGATGCTGGTGGTCGGGATCGTCGCGGCGGTGTTGATTGTCCTGATGGTTTTCGGCCCCGAGGCGCGTAATATCTCCATGGCGCATCGGACCGTGCTAGAGCCCGGTGGCGCGGACTGATCCGTCACCACGGTTTTTGAGCAGGAACGGCGTGCCTCACGGCACGCCGTTTTTTTTGTGCCCGCCGACATTGCGGTAAGTGCGAAGCCTGACAATTTTGACAGAATTTGCATGTGGCGCTGGACATCGGCGCGTCACTTCATATCTCGTTTTCCATTGACCATAGCCTTAAGCGAACATTACAGTCGTCATGGGAAGGTTCGATGTCACATGCCGAAGGCACCGCGGAGCGAATCGAAACAAAGAGCCCTGAACAGGCAGCCGCAAGGGACGAACTGATCGATGGCCTGTGCCGGCCGCGGGCCTGCATCGCGCCGAAATATTTCTATGACGCGCTCGGTTCACAGCTGTTCGAGGCGATCTGCCAGCTCGACGAATATTACCTCACCCGCACCGAGGCGGCGATTTTCGCGCAACATGCCGCGGCCATTGCCGAGGCCACGGGCGTGGGGGCGACGCTGATCGATCTGGGCGCAGGCAATTGCGCGAAGGCGGCTTCATTGTTTCACGTCTTGCAGCCTTGTTCCTATGTCCCCGTCGACATTTCCGTGGCGTTTTTGCGTGGTGCGGTGGAGCGGCTGAAAACATCCTATCCGCATATTCCGATGCACCCTGTAGGGCTCGATTTTTCTGATTTTTGGGTCCTGCCCGCGAGCGTGCAGGACGGTCATGCCAAGAAATTGTTTTTTTACCCTGGCTCGTCGCTGGGCAATTTTGCGCCTTTGGAGGCGGCAAAATTCCTCACGCGCATCCGCGCCGCTGGCGGCGGACAGGGCACGCTTCTGTTAGGCATCGACCTGGTGAAGCCGGCCGAAGAGTTGGAGGCCGCGTACGACGATGCGCTTGGCGTGACCGCCGCCTTCAATCTGAACGCGCTGCGGCACGTCAACCGGCTCCTGGGCAGCGATTTTCAGCTCCGCGACTGGCAGCACAAAGCGGCGTTCAACGCGGCGCAGAGCCGGGTTGAAATGTATCTGCGCGCCCGCAGGGACCTCACCGTCACTTGGCCGGGCGGGGCGCGCATGTTTGCCCGCGGGGCGGAAATCCATACCGAATACAGTTACAAATATTCCCAGAGCGCCATTCTCGACCTGCTGCGGCGAAGCGGCTTTGGCGATGTGCGCTGCTGGTCCGACGCAAACAACCGTTATCTGGTGTGTCATGCTCGAGCAACGTGAACTTTCGCATCCGCTTGCCACGCGCTTTCTGCAGGTGCGGCACCAAACCATGGCGCTGGCGGCGCCGCTTTCGGATGAGGATTGCCAGGCCCAGTCAATGCCCGATGCAAGCCCGGTGAAATGGCATCTCGCGCATACGACGTGGTTTTTCGAGACGTTTCTTCTCGAACCATTCGAAGCGGCTTTTGCGCCTTTTCATCCTGCGTTCCGGGTGTTGTACAATTCCTATTATAACGGCGTCGGCGCGCAGCATTCGCGGCCGCAGCGGGGCCTTGTCACGCGGCCGTCGCGCGCCGAAGTGGTCGCGTACCGGCAGAATGTGGATGCGCGCATGCTGGCGTTGATGGAGCGCAGGCGGTCGCCGGAGTTGGCTTCGTTGGTCGAACTCGGTCTGCAGCATGAGCAGCAGCATCAGGAACTGATCGTCACCGATGTCATGCATCTGCTCAGCATGAACCCGCTCTTTCCTGCCTATCAGCCGGACGCCGCCGTGCCGGCGCTGGACAGCCCGCTCGCTTGGCATGATTTTACCGGCGGTGTCGTGCCGGTGGGTCATGAGGGAGAATCATTCTACTTTGACAGTGAACGGCCGCGGCATCGGCAGTTTTTGGAGCCCTACCAGCTTGCTTCCCGGCTGGTGACGAACGCGGAATATCTCGCTTTCATTGCCGATGGCGGTTATGACGAGCCGTCATTCTGGCTGTCAGAAGGCTGGGATTTCGTGCGCGCCCATCACCTGTCGCAGCCGCTCTATTGGCATCGCCAGGATGGTCATTGGCGGGTCTTCGGGCTGAACGGGTTGGCCGACCTGCAGCCGGATGTGCCAGTGCTGAATCTTTCTTACTTCGAGGCAAGCGCCTATGCGCACTGGGCCGGGGCCAGGTTGCCGACCGAGGGGGAATGGGAACACGCCGCGCTCAGCGATCCTTCGCTGCAGCAAATGTTCGGCCTGGCCTGGCAATGGACCAGCAGCGCCTATGCGCCTTATCCCGGTTTTTGCGCCGTCCCGGGGGCGATCGGCGAATATAACGGCAAGTTCATGGTGAACCAGTACGTGCTGCGCGGCGCCTCGCTCGCCACGCCGCCCGGTCATTCCCGCCCCACTTACCGCAATTTTTTTCCTGCCAGCGCACGCTGGCAGTTCAGCGGGATCAGGCTGGCGCGATAGGTGATAGGAAGAGGCCGCTTTTTGAAAAAAGCGGCGCAAAAACTTCTTTTAAATTGGGCCTGTGGCTGCGAAACCGGCTTAGCCTGTTCACAAAAAGCAATCTTCCTTTTAGCCTTGGCTGATGAGTGCTTGCATGCGGTTGCGTGGATGCCTGAACCGGGGCCGCTTTTCGGAGCGTCTATGGGTTCGCCTGTTCGTCGGGCGGGCCGGCGTGCGGGCCGGCTGGCGCGCCGCCTTGTTCATGCTGGTGCTAGCGTTGCAGCTTGTGCTGATCGCCATCGTCCTGCACGCGCTGTTTCATGCCATGGCGCCGCATGGGCTTAAGGGCGGTCTCACGCCGCTCATGGTGGGGCTGAACGAGCTTGGCCTGTTGCTGCCGGCCCTCGGCGCCACCGCGCTGGTGGCGTTTCTGGAGGATAGGAGGTGGACCGCCTACGGTCTGGCGGACGCGCAAAAATGGCCCCGCCTCGGCGCCGGGTTTGCCGCGGGGTTGGTGGCGCTCGGCGCGCTGATGGTGGCGTTGCGCGCCGGCGGGTTCGCAACCGGGCAGGCAAGCGGGCTCAGCCTCGCCGGAGATTTAAGATACGCGCTCGAATGGTTGGGCGTCAGCTTGCTGACCGGGCTAACGGAGGAGTTCGTGTTGCGCGGCTATCTCCTCGCGGCTGTACAACGGGGGATCGGCTTCTGGGGGGCGGCTGGCCTGACCAGCCTCCTGTTCGGCGCGCTGCACGGTATCAATCCCGGTGAAACGCCGCTGGGCTTGATCGACACGGTCGGGGCAGGGCTGCTCTTCTGCCTGTTCATCCGTTGCACCGGGTCGATCTGGTTCGCGATCGGCTTTCATGGCGCTTGGGATTATGCGGAAAATTTCCTGTTCGGCACCGCCGATAGCGGCATACGCTGCGTCGGCACGCTGCTGAGAGTGACCCCACGTGGCAATGCGTATCTGTCGGGTGGCATTACCGGGCCCGAGGGCAGCCTGTTCTGCACGGGCATCCTGCTGCTCGCGGCCTTTTTGGCTTACAAATTTATGCGCCCTGCCGACAGATCGAGGAAAGTTGCCGCTTTTTGAAAAACTGGCCCTGAAACTACACAGGTCCTAATTAAAAAAGTTTTTTTGCTTCTTTTTGTTCACAAAAAGAAGCCCTTCCTTCGCCTTTCTCCCTTGATTTTCGTCAAGGTGCGGCGGCGGCAAATGCCGCAATGATCCCCCGCAACGACAGGAGGATCGCATGAACGTTGCCGCTCTGATGAGCACCAACATCGTTTCCGTTTTGCCGTCGACGACGCTGGCTGATGCGGTTCGCATCATGATCGCCAATCGTGTGAGCGGCCTGCCGGTTCTGGAGAGCGACGGCAGGCTGGTCGGCATGATCACCGAAGGCGATTTGCTGCGCCGCACTGAGCTGGAGAGCGAGGGCAAGCAGCCGAGCTGGCTGAAAGTGTTTTTGATGCCCGCCCGCGTGGCCGCCGATTATGTCGCCACTCATGGGCGGCATGTTTCTGAGGTGATGACCCCAAACCCGATCGCGATCAGCCCTACGACCGATCTGGCCGAGGTGGCGCGGCTGATGCTGCACAAGCATGTGAAGCGCCTGCCAGTGCTGGAGGCGGGCCGGATGGTCGGCATTATCAGCCGTTCAGACGTGCTGCGGGCGCTGGCGCGTAAGCTGGTGGAAGTGCCTGAAGAGCGGACCGATGAGGAGATCGGCGCCTATATCAAAAACGAAATCGCCCACGCGAAATGGGCGCCGAAATCCAGCATCAAGGTCGAGGTGAAGGAAAAGGTGGTGAACCTGGAAGGTACGATTTTCAGCGACGAGGAGCGCCAGGCGGTGATCGTCATCGCCGAGAACGCGCCCGGGGTGAAAGAGGTGCAGGACCATCTGATTTTCGTCGACCCGAGTTCGGGCATGTCGTTTCCGATTGCGTGAGCGGGCATCTCTCCCGCGCTGAAGCATGATTGATCTGAAGCCGTCATGCGTTAGCGTTGGCGGCATGACAGACACACCGTTTTTTGATCGGCTCCGCGCCGACGCCGCCGGTCCCTGGTCGCGCTACATCCGGCATCCCTTTGTCCTGGCTTTGGGTGACGGCTCGCTGGCGGCGCATAAATTCAGGAATTTTCTGGTCCAGGACTATCTGTTCCTGATCCAGTATGCGCGTGCCTATGTCCTGCTCGCCTATAAGCTGGACGAGCCGGATGACATGCGTGCCGCGCTGGCCACCGCCGATGCGCTGCTGAGCGGGGAGATGCCTTTGCATGTGCGCTATTGCGCCGGCTGGGGCCTTGGCGAGGCGCAAATGCGGGCGGCGCCAGCGGCCTTGGAGATGATCGCCTATACGCGTTATGTCCTGGAGCTGGGACAGGCCGGGGATGCGCTGGATTTGATGGTCGCGCTTGCCCCCTGCATCGCTGGCTATGCGGAAATCGGCGCCATGCTGAATGAGGGGTTGCGCCCGGGGAACCCCTACGCCGATTGGATCGCGGCCTATGCCGGCCCCGAATATAACCGCTCGGTTGCCGAGGCGATGGCCATGCTGGAACGGTTGGCGGTGCGCCGCGGCGGGGCGGCGCGCTATGATGCGTTGCTGACCATTTTTGCCCAGGCCACCCAATGCGAGGCGGCGTTTTGGGAAATCGGCTGGCGTGCCGAGGCAAAATCCTCTTAGACTGCCGAAACGAATGTCGCGGTCGATCAGGAGAATGCCGTGGGCGAAATCTGGCAGCTGTCCGCAACCGAGTTGGCGCAAAGCATAAGGCGCCGCAAAATCTCTGCCCGCGAGGCCGCAGAGGCAGCGCTCAAGAGGCTCGAGGCGGTAAATCCCGCGATCAATGCCGTCATCGATTACCGGCCCGAGGAGGTGCTGGCGCAGGCGGACGCGGTGGACGCACGTTGCGCGCGTGGCGAGGAGACAGGCCTGCTGGCCGGCGTGCCGGTGACCGTCAAGGTCAATCTGGACCAGAAAGACTTCTCCACCACCAACGGCACGCGCCTACAGGCGCGCAATATCGCCGAGGCGGACAGCCCGGTGGTGACGAATCTGCGCCGCGCCGGCGCGGTGATTCTCGGCCGCACCAACACGCCGGCTTTCTCGCTGCGCTGGTTCACGGACAATCTGCTCCATGGCGCCACGAAAAACCCGCGTGATCCGTCGCGCACCCCCGGCGGCTCCTCGGGCGGTGCGGCTTCCGCCGTCACTGCCGGCATCGGCCATCTCGCGCATGGCACGGACATTGCCGGCTCCATCCGTTACCCGGCCTATGCCTGCGGGGTGCATGGGCTGCGCCCCAGCCTCGGCCGCGTTGCCGCCTTCAATGCCAGCGGCCCCGAGCGGCCGATTGGCCCGCAACTCACCGCCGTTTCCGGCCCGATCGGCCGCACGATCGCGGACCTGCGCCTCGGCCTTGCCGCGATGTCGGGTTTCGATCCGCGTGACCCGTGGTGGGTGCCGGCCCCGCTGGAGTTCTCCGACCAGCCGCGCCGCGCGGCCCTGGTGCGTCGCCCGGGTGGGCTGGACATCGTGCCGGAGGTCGAGGAGGCGCTGGTCGATGCGGCTGGGCGGCTGCGCGATGCCGGCTGGGAGGTGACCGAGCTGGATGACATTCCCGCCCTAGAGGAGGCGGTGGAACTGCTGGTTCGCCTGTGGATCGGCGAGGATTTTGCGCCCTGGGAGGAGATGACCGCTCAGGATGGCGATCCTGGCGCCATCGCCGTCATTGCCGAGGTCAAAGCGCTTCTGAACCACGTCTCGGCCGAGGCTTGTCTCCGGGCTTTGGTTCGCCGCAGCGCCATCATCCGCGACTATCAGCTGCTGCTGCAAAAACATCCGGTGTTGCTGCTGCCAGTCTCGGCGGAGCTGCCATTCCCGGACCAGCTGGACCGGACGGATTTTTCCCGGGTCTGGCGGGCGCAGCTCACGCAGATTGGTCTCCCGCTCACCGGCCTGCCAGCGTTGGCGGTCTCCACCGCAGAGGTGGGACGCACCACGACGGGGGTGCAATTGGTGGCCGGGCGGTTCCGTGAGGATCTGCTGCTGGCGGCGGGCGAGGTGCTCGAAGCGGGTGGCATCCCAACATCGCCGCTCGATCCCGTTTTTTGACGGAACTCCACGCATTTCCGTCCTATAGCGTGGCTGAGCGGGCCGCCGACGCCGCCATTCATGCCGTCGGTGTGCCGCTCGGCCTCATCGCGGCGATCGCGCTCATCGAACGCGCCACCGCTTTCGGGGCTCTCACCACCGCTGCCATCACCCTTTATGCCGCCGGCATTGTCGGCATGCTGGGCGCGTCGGCCGCCTACCAGCTTTGTCCTGGTGGTGGCAGGCTGAAGGAACATCTGCGGCGCCTCGACCGGTCCATGATCTTCGTCATGATCGCCGGCACCTACACGCCGATCAGCCTCGTCGCGCTGTATGGCCGGCACGGGCTGGCCCTGTGCCTGCTGGTCTGGAGCCTCGCCGCGCTCGGCATAGTCGTCACGGTGCGTTATCCCTGGCGTTTCGAGCGCGCGTTGCTGGGCCTCTATCTGGCGATGGGCTGGATGCTCCTGGCGGTGCTTCAGGATTGTGTGGCCCGGCTGCATGGCGGGGTCCTGGCGCTGA
>Ga0310811_10004549_pt1 | contig 17435 bp, 13 predicted proteins | sample YCmetagenome_FD_207642 | JGI IMG/M metagenome (GOLD analysis project Ga0310811, IMG submission 207642) | Soil microbial communities from experimental microcosm in Duke University, North Carolina, United States - YC | ecosystem: Engineered > Artificial ecosystem > Soil microcosm > Unclassified ...
CGCGCTCGGGTCTATCATCGCGCATGATGAACGATCTCACGCCGAGAACTGCCCCCGACGAGGGCACCCGCGCCCAGCACATCGCCATGGGCGCGCTTGCCCTGATCCTGCTGCTGCTCGGCCTTTTCACGCTCAAGGAATTCCTGGGCGGCCTCGCCTGGGCCTCGATCTTCGCGATCGCGTTGTGGCCGCTCTATGAGCGCGCCACCGCTCGGTTCGGCACCGGGCGGCACAACATTCTGCTGCCGACAGTTTTCACACTTGGCGTCGCCCTTATATTCATAGCCCCGATCGGCCTCGTCGCCATCGAGCTCGCGAAGCAGGCGCAGTCCGCGAGCGACTGGCTGCGCGACGCGCGCGCCAACGGCATCCAGGAGCCGGCGTTGCTGGGGCATCTGCCCTTCGCCCATGCTCAGATCGACCGCTGGTGGCAGGACAATCTCGGCAATCCCGGCGGCGCGCAGAAACTGGTGCAGCGCACGACGGGCGGCCATGTCGCACGCGTCAGCCGGATCGTGGGTGAGGCGCTGGTGCATCGCCTGACTGCCTTCGTCTTCACCCTGCTCGCACTGTTCTTTCTTTTCCGAGATGGACGGAGCTTGACGCGCCAGATGGAGAAGGCCGCCACCCGCGCCTTCGGCCCGACCGGCGAGCGCATCGGCCTGCAGATTATCGCCTCGATCCACGGCACGGTGAACGGGCTGGTGCTGGTGGGCCTGGTGGAGGGCGCCCTGCTCGGCCTTGTCTATTGGGTGGCCGGGGTGCCGGAGGCGACGGTCTTCGGCATGGTAACCGCCATCGCCGCGATGATTCCCTTCGCCGCTTCCGTGGTCTTCGCCGTGGTAGGTTTGCTGCTGCTGGCCCAGGGCGCGATCGGCTGGGCGATCGGCGTCGTCTGCATCGGGCTCGTCGTGACCTTCCTCGCCGACCATTTCATCCGGCCAGTACTGATCGGCGGCACGACCAAGCTGCCCTTTCTCTGGGTGCTGCTCGGCATTCTGGGGGGCATCGGCACCTGGGGGATCATCGGCCTTTTCCTGGGCCCCGCCATCATGGCCGCCCTCATTCTGCTGTGGCGCGAATGGGTCGGCGAAGGACCGGTCTGAGCCGCGCTTTCAGCCCATGACGGGCCGCCCCGTGACGCGGCAATCGGCCCGCGGCCGCAGCTCCGCGAAGCCGATCGTCTCCATCAGCTTCGCTTCGGTGCGCTCTGCGCGCAGGCTCTGTTCTATGTGGGGAAAAGCCGCGGGATGCAGCCGCCGCAGCCGGGCGAGGTGCATCGCGAACATCGGTGGATCATCATAGGGTACATCGTGCAGCACGCCCTGGAAGGAAAGCCGTTCGGGCTTTTCGGGGGCGCGGATGAGCTCTTTCGGAAATAGAGCCACGGATCGTGTCTCAGGAGCCATGCTCGGCACCTGATGCAAGGGTAGATGGCCGAGACGAGCCAGCAGGGCCGCAAAAGGATCGTGCCCGAAGTGGCGCCCGAGATGGGTGGTGCCGATCGGCCGCGCGTTGATCTCAATCAGCGCGGCCTCTCCAGTTGTCTCATCAAGCATGAAATCGAAGCTGAGGAGGCCTGAGCACTTCTGGCTGAACACGAAGCGACGCACGGCTTCGGCCATCTCCGCATTTTCGATCTGACGCACGATAGTGCTGGGGCCTGTCGGTGCCGGATGCACCTGTTCTGTGACGAAGCTCACGCCGTCCAGGATCTCACCGCGCCAGGCAGCAACGGTGTGCATCGCCGGGACGCCGGGCACCAGGCTTTGGAGAAGGGCCGGCGCTCCTGCGGTTTCGGAGAGGCCTGCGGCGTTCCAGAAGACCCGGACCGCCGCCCGGCGGGACTGTTTCCACGCAGGTCCACCATGGTAGCGCGCCAGCGCCGATCGGAGCTCGCGGGCGTCCCGCGCGATCGCGACACCATCGCCGCCGCAGGAGTTTTCTCCCTTGAGCACCACGGGGAAGCCCCAGCCGACGGCATGGGCCACGATCTCGACCGGATTGCGGGACGCAAAAAAGTGAGGGGTGTGAATGCCGGCCGCGCGTGCCGCCTGCATGGTGGCGAGCCGGCTGCAGACGGCCGCGTAGCCCGCCGGATCTCCGAAGGATCGCTCCAGCAGATCGCGCAACGATGCCGGCAGTCGCGCCGATTTCGCCAGCACCCGAAGATATTGGGCAGCAATGTCATCCAAGGGGATGACGAGATCGGGCTGCCAGCCTGCCACCGCCTCCTCCAGTCGCCGCCGGAGGAAGGCGAGGCCGAGCCACAGGCCGCGATGTGCCGGCAACCGGTACCATTGCTTTACGTGGCGACTGCTGAGACCGCAAAAGCCGGGCGGTGACAGGACCGCGCAATCGGCGCCGAGCGCGCCCATGGCGGCCGGCACCCGCTCCATCCCGAGATAATCCACGAGAGCCACAAAAAGCACGCGCGGGCTCTTCGGCGTCGCCGCTCCGCCATCCAGCAGCACCAAGCTCGCCATGATCTAGGCGTCCACGGCCATCGCGCGGCCACCATAGGATTCGTTCCCCACAGCCTGCGGCACCCGCCCGGCTAGCGCAGCGATATGACGGGAAAGCCGGCGCGCGGTGAAACCGGCGCCACAGGCGAAGCGCAGCATGGGGCCGAAAGCATTGGCCGAGACCGGACCAATGAAATAAAGGCCAGGAACCGAACTCTCGAAACGGCTCGAAAGCTTGGGCGCGCCGTCGACATGCCGGATCTGGGAAGCAAGCTCCGGCGCCAGAAAGCCTGTCCTACCAACTTCAATCTTGAATCCGGTTGCGCAGACGACGTGATCGGCGACAAGCGTAGTTTGCGGCCCCTTCTCATGATTGAGAGTGAGGTTTACCCGCCCTCCCGCGAGCCTCGCCGCGGAAACGGTGGTGCCGCTGACGATCGGCACGTGCCCCTCGACCTCGTCCTTGATGACCCAGCCGGGCGCCGGCCCCAGATAGCGCGTGACGACCGCAGTGCGGAACTTGTCCGGCATGCAATGAAACAGCAACGGCGCCTGCGTGCAGAGGACCGATTTCCAGCCTGGCCCGAGCGTCGTCATCGGCGCGCGAGCCCTGTCCCAGGCGCTGCGCGCGCCCAGCGGGGTCTGGAAGGAAACCTCCCGACGGCGGGCGATGACGGTGACCCGGGCGCCACGCCGATGCAGCGCTGCGGCCGTATCCATTGCGGAGGAACCGCCTCCCACCACCACGATCGCCTTGCCCTCGAAGCCAGCGAAGTCACCATGATGGGAACTATGGCTGCAATGTTCCGGAGGCAGGGCCTGCAGGGCCTGTGGGATGCGCGCGTAGCTGCCGACACCGGCCGCGACGACGAGCCGACGGGAGGTGATCTCGATACCGTCCTCGAATAGGGTCCTGAAGCCCGCGCCGATGCGAGTGACGGAGACGGCCCGCCGCTCCTCCGCCTGGGGGACAAACAGCTTCTGAAATGCGCGCCCATAGGCGATGAAGGTATCTTTGCTGATCGGCACGCCAGTATCGGCATAGGGAATACCCTGCCGCTGGCAAAAGGCACCAAGGGTGAAGCGCCCGCTCGGCTCAAACAGATCGAGAGCAAAACCTTCCGACTTCAGATACATTCCTTCGGGCATATTGTTGATCCAGGCCCCCATGACGGCCCCGGCAAGCCGGAATTCCGTCCGCCGCGCGCGAAGATGCGCGCCAAGGGAAAGCCCGTAGGGGCCAGCACCAAGAATGAGTGAATCGAGCACGTAAGCCTCTATCAAGTTCGGGGGGCCCCAAGGGCAGACCCGGTCCGTAATTCTATGAACTTGATGCTAGGTCCGCCCGCCCGCGATTGTCGTGTCCTCCGAACTGATGGTATGATCATGCAAACGGCTGCCCCCGCTCCCAAAGGCATGACTGCCTGCCATGTGACTATCTGCAGCCGCTCGTGCGCGACCGGCGCATCCCGAAGGAAATCGCCTCTCGAAGCGCGGACGCGCGGGGGTACGCCCTTCGGCTTACCGGGCGATCATGACCGAGAAATTCTAACAAAATATTGATGAAGCAACACGTCGGCAGGACCGCGCAATTCGCGCAGCCCTGCCGCCCACCGGCGATCAGCCGAGGTCGGGGTGTCGCTTATGCCAGTCCGTCACCATCTGGAAGGCGTGGCCCGTTTGGCAAAGCAGATCCTCGGCCCCATGCGCGCCTGCAAGTTGGAAGGCGATTGGCAGGCCGCCCGGCGTGAAGCCACCCGGCAGGGTGATCGTGGGGTGACCCGTCATGTCAAAGGGGCAGGTGAAGCCGAGCAGGCTATTCATCAGTTCCTCATCCGTGCCGAGCGTGCCCATCATCGCGAGGCTGGGCGCTGCGAAGCCCATGGCCGGGAGGATGAGCAGGTCGACCTCCGCCATCAGCGCATTCACCCGTCCGCGCAGATCCTCCCGGTTGAGCACGATGCGCTGATACTCCATGCCGGAGAGGCCACGGCCGAGTTCGATGAGGCCTGTGAGCGCGGGCCCATATTCGGATTTGAGGCGTGGATAGGTGCCGGCATGAGCGACCGCGGTTTCAACGCCGCAAAGCGGGAACCAGTCCTGGATCGCCGGGCCGATGTCCGGAAAGCTCACCTCCCGGATATCGGCGCCGAGCGATGCCAGAACATCGATGGCGGAGGCCACCACGGCCTTGGTTTCCGCATCCGCCGCCGCCTCCACCCAAGCCGCCGGATAGCCGATGCGCAGGCCGCGAATGCCGTCCTCCAACATGCCGAGATAGTCGGGCACGGGGGTCTGCAGGGCCGTCGGGTCCTGCGGATCAGCCCCGGCGATCGCCGCCAGCATGGCCGCCGCATCGCGCGCGCTGCGCGTCATTGGGCCGATATGGTCGAGGGTTGCTGCCAATTCGAAGACGCCATAGCGGCTGACACGGCCCCAGCTCGGCTTGAGGCCGGTCAACCCTTGCGCTGCGGAGGGAAACCGAATGGAACCGCCGGTATCCGAGCCGAGCGAGCCGTAGCAGAGCCCGGCGGCGGTCGCGACACCGGAGCCGGAGGAGGAGGCGCCCGGCCAATAATCAGCGTTCCAGGGGTTCTTGGGCGGCGTGATTTTCGGATGATGATCGGCATAGGCGCTTTCGGTGAGCTGCAGCTTGCCGAGGATGACGGCCCCTGCCGCCTGCAACCGGGCGACGACCGTCGCATCCTCATCAGGCCGGAAATCGGCATAGATCGTCATGCCGCCGGTGGTTGGCACGCCTTTCATCCAGCACAAATCCTTGACCGCTATCGGGGCGCCATGCAGTGGCCCCCGGATCTGGCCGGCTGCGATCTCCTGGTCCGCCTTGTCTGCCTGGGCCAGTGCGATCTCCTCCGTAACCAGGGCGTAGCTCGAAAGCTTGCCATCGAGCGCGCTGATGCGCTCCAGCATCGCCTCGGTGATCGCGCGAGAGGTCATGCTGCCCGACTGGATTCGTTTCGAGACCTCGGTGAGTTCGAGATAGGCAAGATCGGCATGCGTCATCGTCGTTTCCTCTGCATTCTGGAGCTCCAACCTGAGCCTTGCAGGAGACGGGCCAACCGGCGGCCCGGCGATCAAAAACGGTCCGGGCGGAAGGCAGCGGGGTCCGTGAAGGGCTCCTCGCCCGTCATCATGGCGGCGAGCATGCGGCCCGTGGTGGGGCCGAGGGTGAGGCCCTGATGCCCATGGCCGAAGCCGAACCAGAGGCCGCCTTGCCCCGGAGCCGGCCCGATGATGGGCAGCATATCCGGCGTGCAAGGGCGCGAGCCCAACCAGGGTTCGGGGTCTAGTCGCCGGCCAAGGTCCGGCATGAGACCACGGGCCAGCGGCTCTACCCTCGCGAGTTGCACCGGCGTCGGCGGCGCATCGCGATGGGCGAACTCGGCCCCTGTCGTCAGGCGGATCCCGCGCCGCATGGGGGCGAGCATATAACCATGGGAAACATCGAAAACGGGATGGTTGAGCCCCGCATTGCCGTCCGGCCGGTAATGCATGTGATAGCCGCGCTTGACGAACATCGGCGGATCATAGCCGAGAGGCTTGGTCACCTCCGTGGACCAGGCGCCGAGTGCGACGACCGCGTCCCTGCCGCGGAGCATGGCAGTCTCATCCGCCACCTCCCAGCCGGGGCCGCCGCGCTGCAACCGCCGCGCATCGGCACGCTCGACGCGGCCGCCCAAGCTTTTGAAGTAGGCGGTATAGGCGAGGGTTAGGGCATGGGGATCCAGCACCGCCACGGGCTGGGTCCAGTGCAGGCCGCCGGCCAGGCCCGGCGCCAGATGCGGTTCGGCGGCCGCGAGTTCGTTGCCGCACCAGACATCATAATCGACGCCGAATTCGCGGCGCGCGGCTTCGGCCTCCTTTAGCGTACGGGCGAAGCTCCGCTGGTCCCGATGCGCCATGGTCCAACCGCCGGGACGGAGAATGTCTTCTGCCCCGGCAAGCTTGGCGAGCGCCAGATGATCCTCCACGCAATGGGCGATCAGCCGCGCATAATCGCGCGATATCGCCAGGTAGCGTCCGGTCTCGGAATGATACCAGTAACGAAGGAAGGGGCCGAGCAAGTGCGGCAGCATCGTCGCGCTATAATGGGCTTCGGTCTTGAGATTGAGGGCGTAGCGCAGAAGCTCGCCAAGATCGCGCGGAAAGAGATGGGGGAAAACCGCCTCGCGCTGGATAAGACCGGCATTGCCGAAGGAGGTTCCCTCGCCCGGCCCGCCGCGATCCACCAGGATCGTCTGGCGGCCGCGCATCTGCAAGTGAGTTGCGATGGAAACACCGACGATGCCGGCACCCAGAACCAGAACATCCGCCTCCTCGATCCTACCCGCCATGCCGGCCCCTTTCGCGACGCTCCGTCAACGATCAGCGTCGCATGGGGGTCAACGGGAGATCAACCCTCGCCCGCCTCCGCGAACCAGGGGGCCAGACGCTCGTAGAGCGCGCGGAAGCGGTGATAGCCTGCCTCATAGACCTCGGCGTGGATCGGGTTAGGCTGGATAACCTCGCCTCGCCGCAGCATGGCCGCGGCACCGCCCCAATCCTCGCTTGCGCCCACACCAATGGCCGCGACCCAGGCGGCACCCAGGCAGGAGCCGGGATGCCCCTCCAGCCGTTGCAAAGGCATCTGCAGGATATCCGCCACGATCTGCATCCAGACGCCGCTGCGCGACCCGCCGTCGGAGACGAGTAAGCGCCGCACAGGATAGCCCAGTTCCCGGAAAACCTCGAGATGATGGCGAAAGCCATAACCCACCCCCTCCAGCGCCGCACGCCAGAGATGGGCCGGGCCATGGTTGAGGCTGAGGCCCGAGATGGTGCCCCGCGCCAGCGGGTCCTGGATCGGGCTTTTCTCGCCAAGCAGATAGGGCAGCACGAAGACACCCTCGCTGCCCGCTGGAATAGTGTCCGCCAGAGCGTCGAGATGGGCATGAGGATGAGCCTGCCCGGCCACGAGCCCGGCAGCGAAACCGGAGACAATCCAGTTGAGCATGGCGCCGGTCGCCGCCATGCAGCCATTCGGCATGAAGCGGCCGGGAATGACGTGACGATCCAGGAAGATCCGGCGATCGGGAATTGCGTGGTCGACGGCGATGAGAATGTCCCCTGCCCCGCCGAATTTGAGCAGCACATCCCCATGCCCGACGACCCCAGCGGCATAGGCGGAAGCGACATGGTCGGCCGCGCCGGCGACCACGGCCAGGCCTTCCGGCAGACCGCTCTCGGCCGCCGCCCGGGCCGTCACATGACCGATAACGGCCTCGCTTTCAGCGATCGGCGGCAGGGCAGAGAGCGCGACGCCGCCGAGTGCGACGAGATCGGGCGCAATCTGCCCGTCCGCCAGATCGACGACACCTGCCTCCAGCGCCCAGTTATGCTCAAGCCTCTTTTCCCCGGTGAGCTTCCAGTTGATGAAATCATAGGACCCGAAAACGGTCCCGATACGGCGGAAGACGTCAGGCTCGTGCCGCTCCAGCCAGCGCAGTTTGGTGGCGACGATCTGCTGCGTGATGCCGTTGCCGGTACGGCGCAGGAAGGTCCCGCCGTCAACGGCACCCAGCATGGCCGTCACCTCCTCCGTCGCCCGCCCATCGCTCTGCTGGATGCTGCGCCGAAGGAGATTTCCCTGGCCATCCAGCAGCACCACGGCCGGCACCATGCCGGCGACACCAATGCCGACAAGCGAGGCGGCGAGCGCCGGCTCGGCCGCGAGCAAGTCGCGCGTGACGGCGCAGGTGTTGCGCCACCACTGCTCGGGATCCTCCTCCGCCCAGCCGGGATGAAGCGAGACGAGATCGGTCGGTCTCGAAACCACCGCGACGATGCGGTCCGGCAGGTCGATCAGAATGCCGATGGTCGACGTCGTGCCGATGTCGATACCGATGACGGCGGCCATGGCCCTGCCCTCAGCGCAGGGTCTCGACCTTCGCCATGAAGGCCTTCACGCGCGCCGGATCGACGGCGTTCCAGGTATGTCCGTCGACCTTGAAATGCGTGCCGACGACACAGCCGTCGGCGACGCTGAAAATATCGACGATATTGCCGAGGTTGACACCGGTATTGGCAAGAACTGGCACATCCTTCACTGCGGCACAGACCGCACTCAGTTCGGACTGGTCGGTCGCCTGGCCGGTGATCGGGCCGGAGACAAGGATGGCATCGGCCAGCGCGGAGAAGACCGCGCTTTTGGCGCGCAGCGGCAGCGGCCTTGTGTCGAGGGAGGCGGCAAATTCCGCGTTGATGTTGAAAAGCAGTTTGAGGTCGCGCACATCGAGATTGCGGCGCGCCTTCAGCGCCTCGTCACAGGCAGGAACCCAAAGCCCCATGTCCGAGGCATAGACGCCGGTGAAGATCTCGCGCACGAAGCGCGCGCCGGTGGCTGCCGCCAGCGCCACGCTCGCCACCGGATCCCAGAGATAGTTGACGCCGAAAGGCACGGTGATCTTGTGGCGCAGCGTGGAGATGACCGCGCTCATGGCGGCGACGGAGGCGATCGGCGCCTTCAGCGAATAGGGGCGGTCATTCTCGTTTCCGAACATCACGGCGTCCACGCCACCCGCCTGCAGATGCTCGAGATCGGCGGCGGCATTCTCGATCAGCTTGGCCATGCCGCCGCGCTCGTCATAGAGCGGAGTCCCGGGCAGGGCACCGATATGGACCATGCCGATGACGACTTTCTTCTTGCCGTCAAAGAAATCGAACATGGAATTTGTCTCCTCAAGACGATGAATGATGGCGGGCGAGAGCGCTCGCCCTGTATGGATTAATCCTGGTGGGCGACGATGAGGTGCACGCCGGCGGCGATCGCCTGTTTCGCGATACCGGGGGGCAGCGGCGCATCGGTCACGATACTGTCGAGCCGCTCAAAACCGCAGACGCGAACGAAGGAGCGGCGGCCGAACTTGCTGCTGTCACAAAGCGCTGTGACAGCCCTCGACTGCTGCATGAAGACGAATTTGACCTCACTGTCTTCGGGCGAATAGTCATAGACGCCGTCCTCGTCGATGCCACAGATTCCGAGAAAAAAGCGGTCCATCCAATGACTCGACAACTGCTGGTGGGTGATGCCACCGCAAAGCGACCCTTCGCGCGGACGCAGCCGGCCGCCGAGCAGAAAAACCTCCGGCAGAATTGGCTGCGGCATGGCGAGCACGGTCTGCAGACTGTTGGTGACGATCTTGAGCGGCTCCCGCCCCGCGAGTTCGGCTGCCAGATAGGAGACGGTTGAGCCGGTATCGAGCCCCACCGCCTGTTCGTCCGATACCAGCGCGGCGGCGCGGGCAGCGATCAGGAGCTTGGCATCGCGGTTGAGCTCCCGCCGTGCGGCATAGGTCGGCTCAATCGGGATGACGCTGCTCGCGGCGGCCGCGGGGATCGCCCCGCCATGAGAGCGCTCGACGAGTCCTTCCCGCTCCAATGCCTCCAAATCGCGCCGGACCGTCATCTCGGAAATGCCGACATCCCGCGCCACGTCTGCCACGGAGACGAATCCTTGATCCATGATGAGGCGATGGAGGGCGGCACGACGGGCCCCCGCGGGGGCGGCCGGAATGGCGGGTTCGGTGGGCGCGGAAGAGAGGGCGCCCAGGCTGGTCCTTTTCGTCATAAGCGCGATCCTAGCGGGCGATTCGAGGGCATACAACACAAACAAACATATTCGATCATCTTTTTTGTTGGAATTTGTTTGACTGTCCCTGTCGGGCTGTTAAGGTCCCATGACATCACGAGCTTGAGAGATGAGTGAGGGACTTATGGACCAGATCGGCAGCGACCTTGCCGGCAAGACCGCACTCATCACCGGCGGCGCCACAGGCATCGGCCGGGCGATCGCGACCGCCCTCGCCGCCCATGGCATGCGGATTGCTATCGCAGATATCGATCTCGACACCGCCCGGAAAACAGCCAAGGAGATCGCGCTGAGTGCCGTTGCGATTGAGATGGATGTGACAACGCGGGAGAGCGTCGATGCCGGATTTGCCGAAGCCGTCGCTCTTCTGGGGCGGATCGACCGTCTCGTCGCCAATGCTGGCGTGTCCAATATGAAACCCGCGCTCGATCTGACGGATGCCGACTGGGACTTCAACTTCAACGTCAATACCCGCGGCGTCTTTCTCACGAATCAAGCCGCCTGCCGCCATTTTCTTGAGTGCGGCACCAAGGGCGCCATCTGCAACACCGCCTCGCTTGCCGCGAAAGTAGGCGCGCCGCTGCTCGCCCATTACTCGGCGAGCAAGTTCGCGGTCGTCGGCTGGACCCAGGCGCTGGCGCGCGAAATGGCCAAGCATGCCATTCGGGTCAACGCCGTCTGCCCAGGATTCGTGCGTACCGGCATGCAGTCCCGCGAAATCGTTTGGGAGGCGGAGCTGCGCGGCATGACGCCGCAGCAGGTCTTCGACGAATATGTCTCCCTTACCCCGCTCGGCCGGATCGAAGATCCCGAAGATGTAGCAAGCGTCGTGACCTTCCTGCTTTCTGACGGCGCGCGTTTCATGACCGGCCAGGCCGTCAACGTGACCGGCGGTGTTTACATGACCTGAGATCGTGCCTGCCCGCGGGTGGTGAGACCCGTTTCGTATTCTGGCTTTCGTATTCTGGCTGCAGTGTTGTCACTCTGGAGAATAACATGGCGAAGAAACATTGGTTGATGGCCTTGATGGCCAGCGTCGGGTTGGGCGCCGGGCTCGGTGCGCTGCCGCAGGCGGCGCGCGCGGCGGATGACGGTGGCACGCTCACCATTTCCGACGCCCAGTTCCTCTGGACCTGCGGCTTCAGCCCTTACAATTCCTCCTCCAACTTCCTTGCCGTCGGGCCGATCTACGAGACCCTCGCCTTCGTCAACACGATGCAGAGCGGCAAGGTGACGCCCTGGCTCGCGACTGACTACGCCTGGAGCGACGACAACAAGGTCCTGACCTTCACGATCCGGAAAGGCGTGAAATGGACCGACGGCACGGACTTCACCGCCGCCGACGTTGTCTTCACCTTCAACATGCTGAAAAAATATCCCGGCCTCGATCTCAATACGGTGTGGTCGGCGCTGTCCAGCGTCGCGCAGGAGGGTGACGACAAGGTCGTCTTCACCTTCAAGGCTCCGTCCGTCCCCTATTTCTATTACGTCGCGGATCAGGTCGGTATCGTGCCGGAACACGTCTGGTCCAAGGTCGCGGACCCGATGACCTATCAGGATGCCAATCCCGTCGGCACCGGCCCATTCACCATCGCCCATTGCACGCCGCAGGACATCAGCTACGCGCGCAACGAGCATTACTGGCAGCCCGGCCTGCCCAAAATCGCGCGTATCGAATATCCGGCCTATACGACCAACCCGCCGGCAAACGAGGCGCTGTCCACGGGGCAAGCGCAGTGGGGCGCGCAGTTCATTCCCAATATCAAGGCGCAGTATCTCTCGAAGAGCCCGGACAATCACATCTGGTTCCCGCCGGTGGTGAATGTCGCGATGTTCATCAACCAAGCCAATCCGCTGCTCAAGGATATCGCCGTCCGCAAGGCGATGGTCTACGCGCTGGACAAAAAGCGTGTCTCCATGATCGGCGAATACGGCTATGAGCCGCCGGCAAACCAAGCCGGCATCGTGACGCCGACCTTCGAGTCCTGGCTGGACAAGGACCAGCTTGCCGCCGCCGGCTACAGCTACGATCCGAAGAAGGCGATCGCGATTCTGGAAAAGGCCGGCTACAAGCGCGGTTCGGACGGCATCTTCGCCTCGCCTGACGGCAAGCCACTCTCCTTCACCATCATCAACCAGAGCGCCTATACGGACTGGGTTGCTTCCCTGCAGGTGGTCGCCCAGCTCTTCAAGGCGGTCGGCATCAAGCTGACCATCTCCAACCTCGCGGGCACCGATTATTTCGCGAAACTCTACAATGGCGATTACGACCTCGCCTATGCCTACGAGGCCGGCGGCCCGACGCCCTATTACGAGTTCCGCCAGTGGCTGTACGGCCCCTCCTCCGCGCCGATCGGCAAAGCCGCGACCACCAACTGGGAGCGCTACATCAACAAGGACACCGACACGCTGATCGACAACTACGCCAGCTCGACGGATGACAAGGAGCAGCACGCCATCATCGCCAAGCTGCAGAAGGTGTTGCTGGATGAGGTGCCGCTGATCCCCGTGGTCGAACAGGTCGATTGGGACCAGTATTCGACGAAGGAATTCGCCGGCTGGCCGACGCCGGAAGATCCGTACGCCCAGCCTTTCGCCGGCTATTCCTTCCCCGATTGGGAAATGACCGTGCTTCGCCTGCACAAGAAGTGATCTGACGGCGTGCAGGCGGCTCGGATCCGCCCCGCCTGCACGCCAACTTGCTGCCGCAGCACAGCGGATTGACCCGGCATCAATCCGCCCAGGCCAAATGAGACACGCGTAAATGCGCTATATCCTGCGACGATTGGGCTTCTTCCTCGTCACCCTCTGGGCGGCGATGACGGTGAATTTCTTCCTGCCACGACTCATGCCCGGCAATCCCGCCATGGCCATGATGGCGCGCTTCCATGGCCGTCTCAACGGCGACTCGCTGCATGCAATGGAAGTCGCCTTCGGGGTTAATTCCGGCGAAAGCCTGATCGCGCAGTATTTCTCCTATCTCGGCAACAGCTTCACCGGCCAGTTCGGACGCTCCCTGACCTTCTTTCCGCAAACGGTCTCTCATGTCGTTTTCTCGGCGCTGCCCTGGACGCTGGGCCTTGTGGGCGTCACAACCATCATCGCCTTCATTCTCGGCACGCTGATCGGCATGGTGGGCGGCTGGCGGCGCGGCGGCCTGTTCGACAGCATCCTGCCGCCACTGTTCATCATTCTTTCCGCCTTCCCCTATTTTTGGATCGGCCTGCTGAGCATCCTGATCTTTTCAATTTCGCTCGGCTGGCTGCCGACCGGCTTCGGCTATACCAACGGCACGGTCGCCTCACTGAGCTGGGGTTTCGCCTGGGACGTGATCCGCCATGCCGTCCTGCCCGCGGCCACCATCGTCGTCACCTCGATCGGCGGCTGGATCCTGACCATGCGTAACAACATGATCATGACACTGAACGAGGATTACGTGCGCATGGCCCGCGCCAAGGGCGTCTCCTCAGCCCGCATCATGTTCGACTATGCCGGCCGCAACGCGATTCTGCCGAATCTCTCGGGATTCGGCATGTCGCTGGGTCTCGTCGTCAGCGGCGCCATTCTGGTCGAATACGTCTTCTCCTATCCCGGCGTCGGCTACATGATGCTGCAGGCGGTGCTGAATGAGGATTTCCCGCTCATGCAGGCGCTTTTTCTCTTCCTCACCCTCGCTGTCCTGCTCGCCATTCTCGTGGTGGACGGGGTAACGGTTCTGCTCGACCCGCGCACGCGGGGGCGGACATGAGCGCCGTGACCAGCGACCGGCCGCGCCGCAGCCCTGCCGGCCTGCGCGCGCTGCGCAGCCTCGGCCGGGCGATCCTCGGCAACCGGAAGGCGATGGTCGGTGCGATCCTGCTCGCGATCTGCGTCGTCATGGCGGCGATCCCAGGGCTCATCGCGCCGGGCGACCCCAATGCCGAAGTCTTCATGCCGGGCCAGGGACCTTCCGCGCAGAACTGGCTCGGCACCACCTCCTACGGCCAGGACATTTTTGCGCAATTCGTCTGGGGGGCTAGGCAATCCCTCATCATCGCCGTGGTCGCGGGCCTGTTCTCGACCCTGCTCTCAGCGCTGATCGGCGTCACCGCCGGCTATCTCGGCGGAATGGCGGACGGACTTCTCTCCATGCTCACGGATGTTTTCCTGGTCATCCCCGCTTTTCCGCTCGTCATCGTGCTGGCCGCCTATTCAAAAGGCGGTGGCAACCTCATGATCATCGCGGTGCTGGTGCTCACCGGCTGGTCCTACGGCGCGCGCCAGTTGCGCGCCCAGGTGCTGTCGCTGCGCCATCGCGAATTCCTCACCGCCGCGAAACTGCGTGGCGAGCGCAACTGGCGCATCATCACCCATGAGATTCTGCCCAATATGGTCTCCCTTCTCGTGGCGAATTTCCTTGGCGCCTCGGTCTATGCGATCCTGACGGCAGCCGGATTGCAGTTCGTCGGCCTCGGCAACGTCAATACTAACAGCTGGGGTACCATGCTCTACTGGGCGCAGAACAACGAAGCGCTGCAATCCGGCATTCCTCTTTGGGCGGTCGTCCCCGGCCTCGGCATCGCCGGGCTTGGCGGCGCCTTTGCACTCCTCAACTACGCCTTCGACGAGATCAGCAATCCCGTGCTGAAGCCTGTCCGCCGTCGGAAGGCGCGCCTTACGGCGCAGGGAAAGGCACCATGAGCGAGACCATCCTCGAGGTCTCCGATCTCGTTGTCGAATACACGACATCGACCGAACCGGCGCGAGCGGTCGACCATGTGAGCTTCAGCCTCGCGCGCGGCGAATTCCTCGGCATCGTCGGCGAATCAGGCTGCGGCAAATCCACCATGCTGTTCGCCATCGCCCAGCTGCTCAGCCCGCCGGCCCAGCTCGTAAGTGGATCGGTTATCTTCAAGGGGCGGAACATGGTGGAGTTGAGCGGTTCCGCGCTCCGCGCGCTCCGCTGGCGGGATTATTCGGTCGTCATGCAAAGTGCCATGAACGCGCTCAATCCGGTCAAGACCGTGGCCGCCCAGTTCGAGGACGCGATGCGTGCCCACGGCCAGAAGGACCGTGCGGCCATTCGCGCCCGCTCCCGCGAAGTCATGGCGCTGGTCAGCATCGACGCCGTTCATCTCAGAAGCTTTCCGCACCAGCTTTCGGGCGGCATGCGCCAACGCGTGATGATCGCCATGGCGCTGCTCCTTTCCCCCGATCTCATCGTCATGGACGAGCCAACCTCGGCGCTTGACGTCGTCGCCCAGCGCTCGCTCATGGTGCAGATCAAGGAACTGCAGCGGAAACTTGGTTTTGCCATCATCTTCGTGACGCATGACATGTCGCTCGTGGGTCATTTCTCGGATCGGCTTGCCGTGATGTATGCCGGCAAGATCGTGGAGATGGGCCCGACGCGCCCGCTCTTCGCTGCCCCCCAGCACCCCTATACGCGCGGGCTATTGGACAGTTTTCCTTCCATCCACGGGCCGAAGGTCGCGCTCAGCGGCATTCCCGGCGCACCGCCTGACCTGACCGCCATGCCGAGCGGTTGCCGCTTCCGCCCGCGCTGCTCGGCGGTCATGCCGCGCTGCGCCGAGATCGAGCCGGACCTTTACCCGAGCGGCGAGACCCGATCGCGCTGCCTGCTCTTCGACCGGAGGGCGGCATGAGCATGACGCAGGACGCACCCCTTCTGGAAACCGCCGGTCTCACCCGGCATTTTCGCATCGGCGGGCTTTTCAGCCAGCGCAAGCTGCATGCGGTGGACGACCTCGATCTTGCCATCCGCCCGCGCGAAATCCTCGCTGTGGTCGGCGAAAGCGGCAGTGGCAAAAGCACGATCGCCCGGCTCCTGGCCAAAGTCTACGAACCCACCGCGGGGCAGATCCGGTTCCGCGGCCGACCCGTCAGCAGCATCCGCGCGCGCCGCGATCTGCTCGCCTATCGCGGCGCGGTACCGATGGTGCTGCAGGACCCCTTCGCCTCGCTCAACCCGGTTCATACCATCGGCTATGTGCTGGAACGCGGCCTCATTCTCCATCAGCCCGGTTTGACGGCTGCCGAGCGGGAGGCGGAAGCGGTCCGCGTGCTGGAGGCGGTCGGGCTCTCTCCGGCCCGGCAGGTGCTGGCGAAATACCCACATGAGATGAGCGGCGGGCAACGCCAGCGCATCGGATTCGCCCAGGCACTCTCCTACAAGCCCAGCCTTGTACTCGCGGACGAGCCGGTCTCCATGCTCGACGTGTCGATTCGCATCGGTGTGCTGAACCTGATGGCGCAGCTTTGCGCCGAGGAGGGCATCTCCTTCCTCTACATCACTCATGACATCGCGAGCGCGCGCTATGTCGCCCATCGCATCCTCGTCATGTATGCCGGCCGAGCGGTTGAGACCGGACCAACCGAGGCCGTGCTGCGGGAACCGGCGCATCCCTATACCCGCTTGCTGCTCTCGGCCGTGCCCGATCCGCGTGCACCGATCACCCTTTCGGCCGCCGATACTGGAGAGCCGCCGCGCGTCGTCGACCCCGGCGAAGGCTGCCGTTTCCGGCAGCGTTGTCCGCTCGCCATCGCCCGCTGCGCGGAGGTCACGCCACCGCTCGCCGAACTGGCCGCGGGCCATGCCGCCGCCTGCCATGTGACAGCTCCGGCCGGCTGACGCTGCCCGGCCGCTCACCTTTGGCTTGCGGCAAGAGGGCTTTTGGAAAACATTGCGTTTCTGCAGTATTCCTCAGACACAGCAGAAGCGAGTGATATCATGCTTTTCCGCCAATCCCTCCTCGCCGCCGTCGGCGCCCTGGTCATCGGGCTTTCCGCCGTCGCGGCCATGCCCGCACACGCCGCCGCGCCGATGCCCACCATCGTCGCCGAGACCACGAAGGCCGTGGCCGTCGTCGAATCGGTCGATCCGACCACGCGCCAGATCCTGCTGAGCGGACCGAATGGCGGCCTGCTCACCCTGATCGCCGGCCCAAACATGCAGAATTTCGACCAGATCAAGTCCGGGGACCGGCTTTACCTTACCTACCGCAAGGCGATCGCGGTGGCGCTGGCTCCCACGGACAAGCCCCTGGCACAGCCCACCGGCATGACGGGGGCGCGCCTTGCCGCGCGAGGCCAAATGCCGGCCGGAGCCGGCTTCGTCGCGGTGTCGGTCGAAGTCCAGATCGACGCGATCGACCGCCGTGCTCATACAGTGACCTTCACCAATGCCGCCGGCGAGAAGCGGACGATGGCGGTCCGAGACCCTGCTTTTCAGCATTTCGCCGGCAAGCTGAAGGCCGGCGACCGCGTGCGTCTTGAATACCTGCAAAGCGTCTCGATCAAGCTGAAGCCTGATACCGGCAACT
>Ga0310811_10004550_pt1 | contig 17434 bp, 16 predicted proteins | sample YCmetagenome_FD_207642 | JGI IMG/M metagenome (GOLD analysis project Ga0310811, IMG submission 207642) | Soil microbial communities from experimental microcosm in Duke University, North Carolina, United States - YC | ecosystem: Engineered > Artificial ecosystem > Soil microcosm > Unclassified ...
GCTCCGGTGGTCACCTCGGGAGGTGCAATCGCGCTGCTGTTGAATCCGAGTTGTCCTGTGCCGTTGAAGGCTCCGCCACGGCCGCCTACGCCTCCACCTTGGGAGTAGACGCGACCGATGCCGGCGCGGAAGACGGTCTTGTCGTCAGGAGCGAAAGTAACGCCGACACGCGGACCCCAGTTCTTCCAGTAGGTCTGGACAGGCGTAGTGCAGTTGCAGCTGGCAGCTCCTCCGCCCTGATTTCCAGCGAACTGGATGGCTCCGGGGCTTCCAGTGATGGGATTTGTGAGATTGGGATTAAGGAAGCTCCAGCGGTTCTTCACCTCCCGATAAGGAGGGAGATAATCCCAACGCAGGCCGGCATCGACAGTGAGTTTGGAGTTTACCTTCCAGGTGTCGGAGACATACGGTGCAATGGGCCGGTAGCGCCCGCCCACCTCGCTGACGTACTGCAAGGCCAGCGATGGAGGGTTGGAGACCGCGCCAAGCAGGAAGCTGGCGTAGGAGTACCCGGTGTTTGCGGAGTTCAACGCGTTGGAGTTGTTGCCGAAGTTTGCGGTGGAATTCGCTGTATAGGGAAGCAGCATCAATCCAGTGAAGGTGGCTGGGTTGGCGTTGTTGATCTGCTGCCACTGAATGGCGATGCCGAAGCTCAGTGTGTGAGATCCCTTGACCCACTGGAGGTTGTCAACCAGGGCGAAGTTGTTGGGGGTGGTGAGCTGGGTGGCCGTTGCACTGCTGGGGTTCGTGCCCTGCGTTGCCTGCCAGGTCTGGATGGGCGTTCCGAACTTTGTAGTTGCGGCAAAGGTTGCAGCAGGGAAGTTTTGTCCTGCCTGCCCGGCAGGAAGATTCGTGATTCCCATTTTCCCGATCTGGTAAGTGGGATCGTTCTGGGTGGAGCTCTGAATGTTCTGGAAGAAACGGACGAATCCGAACTTAAGCTGGTTCACCATGGTGTTGCTGATGGTGTAGGCATCCTGCACGTCGAAGACCTTGGGATAGATACTGGCGAGGTCACCGCCGGTATACGGCTGAGGGAGATAGGGCAGGCCGTAATTGTTGAGATAGTTGACGGTGCCGAGTGCGCCGACGGTAGAGATACGGTGCCTCTCCGTCCATTGGAAGTCGACGCGGTAGTTGTAGAGGTGATTATCGAAGCCTTTAGCCAGGCCCGCGGAGTAGTTGTTGGATAAACCAGGATTGGTGGGATCAGGCAAGAACTGCTGCATCGATTTGGCGATAGGCGAGATATAGCTGGCAGGGATGACGTTGTTCGTGGGGACGCCGTTCTTCAGGCCGCGGAACGGTTGACGTGTGCAGACGCTGCCGGCACACGTGGTCGTGGTCGGGTCAAAGAGGAAGGGGGTATTGGCAGAGTCCGCCAACTCAGTAAAATCGCCGTTCTTCATCTGCGCAGTAGGGACCGTAAAGGTGGTGGGATTGGCCTGTGTGCGGTTGTGATACTTGTCGTACGCGAAGAAGAAGAAGACACGCTTGGTGCCCGGGACGTGACCGCCCAGGGTGACGGAGAGCTCATTCTGGTGGTCGACCGGCTTGGGCAGAATAACGCCTGCGGCGTTGCGGGTCTTGCCGCTGAAGGGATATGCGTCGAGCGAGGTATTGCGGATGAAGTCTTTGACCGATCCGTGATAATCGAGTGAGCCTGATTTCATCGTGAAGTTGGAGGCGCCAGCACCGGCGTACTCGACAGGCGGGGTACTGGTGACAATCTGGATCTGGTCGACGGCATCGACGGAGATGGACTGCGAGACGAGGCGATTGTCGCCCTGCTGGCTAACCGTCTGCGCGGGCAGGCCATCGAGATAGAGCTGTCCGAGATAATTTCCGGTTCCGCCGATGATGGGCAGACGCGCGCCGGTGGTGGCTCCCGGAGAGAGTTGCGCTACGAACGTCGGATCGCGCTGCTGGCCATTGAGGGCAAGGGGGAGATTCGCGTAGGTGGTGTTCTCGATTGTCAGGCCCAGCGAAGCGTTCGTGGTGATCAGCTGTGGCGGAGCCTCCGTGACCTCAACGGTAGTGTCTGCTGCGCCGACCTTCATCGAGATGTTTAGGGGAGTCATGACGAGAGCGTTCGCGGTGAGGTTTCGCTGGACGAAGTCGCTGAAGCCTTGCGCTTTGACGCTCACCGTATAGGTTCCGGGAAGAATGGGAGAAACGGTATAGAGTCCGTCCCCGGTTGTCTGACGCGTAAGTGCAACACCTGTGGCATTGTTGGTGACCGTTACGGTCGCGTTTGGGATTGCAGCTCCTTCGGCATCCGAAACTGTTCCCTGAATTCCTGCTTCGCCTCCTGTCTGAGCATTCAGACTCAACGGCAACATCGTCAGCAGCATGAGACAGGGAAGAAGTCGTCGCCAGCTCTTTACTGAAAAAGAGCCGTGGAGGCACACTACGCACCTTTGAACGGTGCTTTTGATTCGTGTGGTTTTCATTTGGAAAGGCCTCGCCATTTGAAATTGTTTCTATCTGGCATAGAAACCCTATGGATTCAAAGCGACGAGTGTCAATAGAAAAATTGTTCCCCATCTAGGAAGATCAAGAGAACTTCCGGTGTTTGGAGAGTTTTCAGCCTCAAGTTGGTGCTATGAGGCAACGATGTCGGCAGTGCTCCCGATTAGCTAACAATGAACTATGTTTTCAGTGGAATCAAAAGGGGGGTCCTGCGTTGGTACGCAAATCCCATAGTGGGGGATACTGAATACAAGAGAGTTCGTGGATTGGCTTGTTACGTACTTGTACGAGCTGATCGTAGCCTGATGCGTGTGGCTGTGCTAAACGTCCTTCATAACGCGTTGAATTCTCTTCATAAGGGGCAATCCTCCGCATTTCGTAAACGCTCCGCGGCGAAAAATCAGCACAAGTTCCCTGATAGTGTCACAAAGCGGAACGGGGCTCGAGCTATCGATCGCGAAACTCATCGTTACTCGCAGTGGAGGCGATATCTGCTTTTGATCCTGAAGTAAAAACCGGTGCCCAGTGCGTCGTTAAGTTTCCTGTTCATGATCCAAATGAAGAGCATCGCTCTCTTGCTCCGATCGCTGGCCGCGGTCAATCCTTATCAGTTCCTGAGTTCTGACATCGGCTCTGGCCGCCGTAACGGGCTTGAGATTTTTACAACTTCGGAGATTCCCAGTTGCCCGAGTTTGCTGACTTGAAGATGGCTTCGATGACTGCCATATTTTTGATTGCCTCTTCGAGAGGTACCGGGACATCGGTGTTCTCTAAGATTGCCTTGGAAAAGGCATCGCCTTGGATGGTGTATTGATCGCACGCCGGGAATGTCTCTGTCGTGATACCACTTCCAAAGAGGTCGCTGCCGTCGTCAATGAAGAGGCGTGTTGGGCGATCTGGAGGAGCATTGAAAGGAATTTCGATCTCAATCCTGCCCTTAGTTCCGAAAAACTGAAGGCGTTGGTAAGGGACTAATTGGGTGCTGCAGGTAAAGATCGCTTGTCCTGCTGGGAAGTCGAGGATTGCCGAGGTAAGTCGATCTGTGTGCATCTTAGGATCTCGATCCATACAACCGACAACGCGGCGAGGCTCCTGTCCAAATGCATAGCGTGAAGCCAGGATGAGATAACAGCCGATATCCATCAAGCCTCCTCCTCCACAGTCGACCTGATTTCGGATGTTGGATGGATCATCATTGAAGTAACTGAAGACGCCTGCTACAGAGCGTAGAGTCCCTATCCGGCCCTCGGTAAGCAGTTCCCGGAGTCGTAACCACTGCGGGGCCGTCCGGACCATAAAGGCTTCGCCGATTTTGACGCCTGTCCGAGCACGAACGTCGAGGAGGGTCTTGGCTTCGGCTACCGTGAGACTGATAGGTTTCTCACACAGAACGTGCTTACCCGCTTCAGCTGCCTTGATCGTCCATGGCACATGAAACTGGTTTGGAAGCGGATTGTAGACGACATCGATTTCCGGGTCGGCGAGAAGCTCCTCATATGAGCCGTAAACTGTGGGTATACCCAGCGAAGCCGCGGCCTCTTTGGCTTTGGCGAGATCGCGCGATGCGATAGCAGTGATAGACGTAAGTTCACCGTGCTGCATTGCCGGTAGGACTTTTTTTAGGCCAATCTTGGCTGTGCTAAGTACGCCCCAACGAAGTTTTCTGTTCATGCGAAATGATAACCGCATCGACTCTACTTGATCATCTTCGCGCCTAAAGACATCGTATAGATCGCTGATGATAAGACTTAAGGTCGCTGGCTGTACCCAGACTCTCGTCGGAGTTTGCGCTCACGCGGCCATGATGCAGAAACAGCCGGTCACCGCCGTGAAACGGAGGGCATTTCTTTGATGAAGGAAGGTAACCGTATCCTTACGAGTCGGCCAGATCCCCGCGGCAGCCGAATTCGCTCAGGCTACAAGGAAACGAAAGCTCCTTATTGATAAGCTTTCGGTGGGTTGATACGTCGGGGCGCTCTGTCGAGCAGGCACCGCCTGACGAAATCGCCAGGCGGCTTCCGATTTGATTACGACATTGTGAAAGACCATTCCCGCGACGATCTGTTAGGCCAATTCAAAATCATCGAGAACAGATGGATAGCTGAACGTGACTAGAACAGTACATCCTGTCTTCGTCGTATGGGGACCGTGAACGGTATTTGGTTTGATATGGAATTCCGTGCCCCTCGGATGCGAGATGCCTTCGTTTATGAAGTCTCCGTCAAGGACGAACGACATTTCGGTTGTGCGGCCGTGTACATGTCTTGGAATTTCGCTTCCTGGCTCCATTCTTAGTAGGGCCACGGCTGGGCCCAAGGATTGTTCGCTATTTAGGACCTTGAGGGTGACATCCCCTTTGGTTTTTGGAAATGGTGCCGGTATAGCCTCGGTCTTCAAGGTCTCGATAGTTTGTGTAAAACTCATGATATTCTCCCTTCTTTCTGTCTCTCGTTTTTGCTGTTCGTTGTCGTACAGGACATCTGTTTTGTGATTGCCCCAAGCTTGAAAAAAGTCATTGAATCGTCCAGTCGCTAGATCTTCAAACATCTCCTGCGAAGGTTGTCCAGCCGGACGCGGGCCACGTGAGCTTCAGTTACCTGAATCGACGAAGCTTTTTGAGTAGCGAAGCTGGCAGTACCTCGAAGCTCCGCAGGTTCGCCTCCTTAGAGCGTGATGACGACCTTGCCTACCTGCTGATTGCTCTCAAGATATCGATATGCATCAGCGGATTGTTCGAACGGGAAGATACGGTCCACGTGAGGTTTGAACGAACCATTCGCGAGGTGCTCATACACATACCGCTTCATGAGATTGAATCGTTCGGGCGTCTTCAGCTGGTGCATCATATAGCCAGTCAGGGAAATACTCTTGAAGAAGGCGCTTACTGGATAGTTGTTGGGTTCCTCAGAGAGCAGACCGTACAAATAGATCGTACCTTCAGGAGCCACAGCTTGCGCCAGTGTGTCGATATACGATCCCCCGATAGCATCGAAGGCTACTCGTGCAAGTTTGCCCTCTGTAATCTCGCGGACGCGTGCCGGAAGGTCCTCTTCTTGAGTGGCGATCACGTTGTCCGCTCCGAGGTCTAGTAATAGCTGCCTTTTTGCAGAAGTTCTTGTGGTTGCGATGGAGATTGCTCCCTGAGCCTTCACAATTTCTATGGCCGCGAGCCCAACCGAAGAGCTTGCAGCCGTGAGCAGCACCGTATCGCCTGGCCCCACTTTGGCAAATTCAACGAGAGCGCCGTATGCAGTTGGGTACTGCATCCAGACCGCCGCTCCTTCTACGGATGACAACGATGGAGGGAGTTCCGCGATAGCTTCCGCTGGCACAACGGCTTTTTCGCCGAGCACAGGATACCGGTTCATGGAATAGATAGGGATCGTTCCGATCCGCTTGCCTATGAGTAATGAATCTACCCCTTCCCCGACCGCTGTAACTGTCCCGACTACCTCATAGCCAAGGCCGGAGGGAAATTCAGGCTTCTGCGAGTAGTTCCCACGGTAGTACATGCTTTCAGCTCGGTTCAGGCCGACTGCTGCAACATTGATGGCGACCTCTCCCGCCCCAGGATGCCTTGCTGGCACTTCCTCGATCTGTAAGACTTCAGGACCACCGAGTTTGTGAAACCTTACTGCCTTTGGCATACATCTCCCTCCTGAGTGGAGATGGGGCGCTATCGCCCCGGTTATAGATTGGAACCGAGGTCGCGAACCGGGCTTGCCTCCTCCAATTGAACGACGTAACGTTCCTTGAGTTCGGGATGATGCGCTAGATGTTCCTTCGCGAACGGACACACGATGCGGAGACGAAATGAATCACGCGCGGCCAATCGGACGGCCTCTTCTACAAGCTTTCCCCCGATGCCCATGTGTTGCAGCGGTGGTGGGACCTCGGTGTGCCAGATCGTCATCTTGTTTTGGTCGTCGACGGCGTAGCTCAGAAAAGCGACGGAGTCTCCTACGCGTTCTTCGAGACGGTGAATTCTCACCTTATTCCGAGTCTTGGCTTTGATTAAGGCTTCCACTTCGTCACTGGTCATCCAATAGTCCTCTTTCTAACCTAGGTACCTCTTTCGCGCCATCCGTCCGGGCATGACGGAGTGTTTGTAGGCTAATCATCAAACCGGAGTAATGGGCTGACCTTCAAAACAGTCGAAGGGCTAGAGTTTTCTATAGGGACGTCGTTTTCCTGTTTATTCAAGCTCCAAGAGGCCACGTCGAAAGCCGATGGTCACGGCGTGGGCGCGGTCATTTGCCTGGAGTTTTTCGACGATGTTCCTGATATGGAAGTTGACCGTCGTTTCACATATTCCTAAGCGTCCGGCTATCTGTTTGTTCCGGTAGCCATCTCGGATTAGCTTCAGGACCGAGCTCTCCCGAGGAGAAAGCTCCTCTTGTCCGAGATGTTCTGCGATTGCACTTGCTACCTCAGAAGGGATGTGTTTACGACCCTCTGAGACCCAACGGATTACGCGCAACATCTCTGCTTTTGGGGTGTTCTTCAGAACATATGCTGCGGCGCCCGCATTGAGTGCGCGGCGTACGTCCATATCTTTTTTGGAAGTGGTCAACATCATTACGATCGCTCGAGGGCTTTCCTTCCGGATCGCAACGAGCGCATCCGTACCGCTCGCGCCTGGTAGTGTCTGATCCATAATCGTCACATCTGGGCGGATGCGACGAAACTGAGAGAGAGCATCCTCTGCGTTCTCCGCCTGACCAACAAGGAACAAATCGGGCTGCGATTGGATGACCATACTCAACCCTTCGCGAAAAATCGGGTTGTTATCGACTAACAGTATTCGTACGGGGTTCGGCGCTGGCATGCGCACCTCCTATCAACCAAGCTATATTTCTCTCACTCGAACGATGGCAGAGGACTCTACCGCACAGCGAAACCGGGTTCTCTGGAGACCAAGCTCTCGCTCCATCAATCCGCGGTTTGTATTGCGCGGGGCGTTCTCGCTATCGAAGTTCGTGTTATTTGTGATCGGATCTCAGTTTTGCGATCGATTCAGGAGCTTATCCAGCGTGAACCTGTCAGGCTCCCAGAACGCTAATAAGAATGCAGCACCAGCCGCTGAGAAGACCGAATAGTCGAATGGCGTCTTGATACCAAGACCTGTGGCCATGCCCATGGCAAATAACAAAAGGAGAAGACCGGAAAGGACAGAGGCTATTCGTGTTTTGAAGCCCATGATGAGCAATATCCCACAGAGTGTTTCCGCGACGGTAGCGGTCCACGCAAACGGCACCGTCAAGGAACTGGGGAACAGAGACATCACCGCGCCTGTGTATCTCACGAAATGAGCGAAATCTCCCCAGGATACGTTCTTTGCTCCATATGGCCCCCATAAACCAAAACGATCAGCCACAGCGGCTAGAAAGGAAGCTCCTAGCGCAAACCGTGCGAACAGACGGACGATTTCTGTCCCATTCTCGGTGACCTGCGCGGATGTTGGATTCATACGTGCCTCCACATTAGGAATATCGCTTTCGGCAAAATGGTTTCATCAGGAAAATACAAATGCTCGCGTCCGAATCTAATGAACGGGAGTAAGAATCGGTGCTCCTTCGTTTTTGATAAAAATGCGATGAACTTCGCTGGTTTCGTTTTTTCTGGCGTTACGACTTAAGGCATGAAGGTCTTCAGGTGATTCGTAAAACACATCCCTGGGACCAAGCCTCTGAAGCGTGCCTTCGCGAACCTGCACTCAACTTTCTCTTCGAGAACATAGACAAACGCATGCGCATCATGCCGGTGGACCGCTCCGACCGCTCCGGCGCGTAACTGACAGTAATGACTTCAATCTCTTTACACGGTTCTTCCGGAAGCAATTTCGTAAAGAGCGTAGTCACTTGCTGGGCGTGTGTTGCCACGGTAAATCCGAAGTAAAAGAAAAATACAGAGAGGGCGAGCTTCTTTATGTGATGCATCGGTGTCCTTTCGGGATCATGTGCTTGCCATAAGCGACCTAACCGACCTTGTGCGGCTGATACTCACCTGGGATCTTGCGGAAACCTATCGCAAGTCGATTCCAACCGTTGATCGTGATGATTGCCAATGAGAGGTTGACCAGTTCTTCCTCGCCAAACTCCTTCCGGACTTCGGTATAGACTTCATCCGGTGCGCGCCCTTCCGCGATAAGTGTTAGCGCTTCGGTCCATGCGAGAGCCGCGCGTTCCCGGTTAGTAAAGAAGGCCGTTTCTCGCCATGCAGACAATGCGTAGAGACGCTGCTCCGTCTCACCATTCATACGCGCGTCTTTGGAATTCATATCAATAGAGAAAGCACACCCATTGATCTGGGAGGCTCTCATTTTGACTAGTTCCAGGAGAGATGGCTCAAGCTTCGAGGACTTACTTACGAAGCTCTCTAATCCGAGCATCGCATGGTAGGCAGCGGGTGAAACCTTTGCCGGCTCCAATCTCATCTTCACGATGTATTCCCCCTTTCCACATCAGGTTATCTTGAAATGGAATAGTCGATAGGTCCATAATCTTCGAGATGACTAGTCCATGATAGGTGCCTGAAAACAGTGACGAAGACAGAGACATTTCAAGACCTGGTCTTAGAACCAAGAAAGGATGGCCAGGAGATATGGCGCTGGCTCTATACTGAGCTGCGCTCCGCAATTATCGATGGCAGATTGAAGTCTGGAGCACGATTGCCATCCACCAGAAACCTGGCAACGCAGTACGGCCTTGCCCGCGGTACAGTCGTTGCAGCATTCCAGCAACTTCAGGCTGAAGGATTCATTTCTTCCGAAGTGAGTGCTGGAACATTTGTCGTACCGGCATCAGAGTGGGAGATACCCTCTCCGGCCAAACAAGGATCTTCCCGGCAGATACTCTCCGGAGCAACTATATCAAAGCGCACGCAAAGCCTTATTAAGACCGCATTTTTCTTGCCGGCTTCGCATTCTATCGGTAAGGCATTTCGTGGCTACGAGCCGGCTATCGACCTATTTCCCGTCGAACTGTGGGCGCGAATTGCGGCGCGCGTTTATCGCAAAGCACCGCGTTCTTTGTATGGACAAGGTGATACAGGTGGCTACCCACCGCTGCGAAGAGCAATTGCAGAATATGTCGGCCACTCACGCGGAGTACGTTGTTCTGCTGAACAGATCATCGTTACATCCGGCGCGCAGCAGGCTCTGGACCTCTTGGCGCGAGTGCTTCTCGATCCCGGCGATGAGGTGTGGATGGAAGATCCCGGGTACCCTGGAGCTTCTCAAGCCTTTCAGAGCACTGGCGCGAGTGTGATACCCATTCCAGTTGATGGGGACGGTATAGATGTTGCAGCAGCGATAAAGTCGTCTCCCGCTGCCTGTATGGTGTATGTGACACCAGCCAATCAGTTTCCACTTGGAACTGTCATGTCAGCAGAGAGACGAGTCGAACTTCTCTCCTGGGCTGCGCGTGCGGGGGCGTGGATTATCGAAGATGAATATGACGCGGAATATCGATATTCCGGGAAGCCTATTGCATCACTGCATAGCCTCGATAGATCTGAATCGGTCATTTACGTTGGAACATTTACCAAAATGCTCTTCAACGCTCTTCGCATTGGATTCATCGTTGTTCCGGAACGATTAGTCGAGGCTTTTAGAATCACACGAAGCTTCATCGATCGCCATGCTCCGACGTTAGATCAGGCTGTGCTGACAGAATTCATCAACGAAGGCCACTTTGGTCACCACATTAGAAAGATGAGGCAGCTCTACTCGGATCGTTCGCAACTGCTTACAGAAGAAGCCAACCGGCGTCTTTCCGGTTTGCTAGATGTGGAGAACGCTCAATCTGGGATGCGTACAGTGGCCTGGATCAAAACACGTATCACCGAAGTGGCGTTGACTCAACGGGCAAAACAACTGGGATTGGAAGTGGTTCCGCTCTCATCATATGTCAGCAAGTACGAACAGAAGCCCGCGCTAACCCTGGGGTTCGCAGGGTGTAATGTAAGTGAGATAAAGAGGGGCGTGGCGGTTTTGGAAGCTATCCTCTCTCGCTGAGTCATACCGACAGATGTTCCAAAATTAGATTGCCTCTTTCATTCTCGTGTGTAGAGGGCTTGATGAAATGAAGAATACATTGAGCTGGCTATTCTCCGTGCGTAAGCAGGTTGGTGCCGAGGCTATTGCGGACCGACCACGACAAAGTGTCACAACCTAAGAGTTTCGGCTAGTGACGAAGTAGCGCTGCTTACTTTAGCGCTCGCCCTCGAAGACCCCAGAAAACTAGCAGCGAGGCGGCAGTGATCGCCACTTCAACGCTCCGGAATCCTGCCCCCGCCAAAGTCTCTTGCCAGGGTTGCCCATGATGGCCTGCTGCCACGATTGGATTCGCAGCGGCCGTGCCAAATGTCGCACCAAGAGCGGTGAAAAACCAGTTTGCATAGGTCCCATAGAGCGCAGTCCAGAACGCCGCGGTTTTGGCTGCCGGCGAGAGCCTCACCTCGGTCCAGATAGCGCCCAGGACAACCAAAAAGGTGCCGTTCATCACCCCCTCCAGATGCGCAGAGACTCCCATGCGCATGTTGGTAAAGTGTGTTTCGAGCATGCCAGTCATTAGACCGAGCAGAAACAAGAACATGCCGTGCCACATCAGTCGTCGGTTGGCGGCTGTCATAGTAATTCTCCTTTCAATTTGCCTTGCGTGGCAATGCAACATTCACAACGTAGCCCTCCATGAATGGAGAGACGAACCCAAGATCGCAATCAACAAAACCGCACAAAGATGGTAGCCGTGGTCGAGGTCAGTCGCTTTGCGGCCATGGGATCGCCTGTGGGGTACGAATAGCATTCGCGTTGTTCACGATTTTCTCCTTGAACGGCATCGTCACTCGAAATATATCGGGGAAGATTTCGCTCAAAATCCATGATCACAACCCAGAGCTGAAGCATTCCTACAGTTATCTTCAGGCTCTGCTTCTATTCAATTAGGCTTTGTAATTTGGTTGCTTACTCCGTTCGCCACTGTCAGATTCCGCACCACAATCAGCTCGAACTGTCGTCTCCAATAGGTCATTTCGATCAATCGACCTGCCTAAAGAAATACACAGGCGAACCGCAGTCGATCTCAATGGTCGAACTCTGCTTTGCTCCCCATAAAGTTGAAGCTCACCTTGACGAATAAGTCATTGTGAATTGCCGATTCGGAGACCTACCTAATGAATGACTCTCAAAGTTCCAAATCGCGCCCGAAGGTCATCATCCTGGGCGCTGGTTTTGCGGGGCTGAATGCAGCCAAGACCCTGGGTAGCTCCCACGTCGATGTGACAATCATCGACCGCAATAACCATCACACATTTCATCCGTTGCTTTACCAAGTCGCTCTTGCTGTGCTAAGTCCCGGGGATATTGCACAACCAATCCGTTCCATCCTCAGCAATCACAAGAATGTCGAAGTGCTCATGGACGAAGCTTGTCAGATTGATGTTGTAGCCCAAACGGTGAGCCTGAAGACAGGTATCAAACTTCCCTACGACTTTCTGATCGTCGCCACTGGCTCAACACACAGCTACTTCGGAAAGGAAGAGTGGGCAAACATCGCGCCCGGCCTCAAAACCATCGAAGACGCTACTGAGATCCGCAGAAGGGTACTGCTCACGTATGAACTTGCCGAACGGCAGATGGTTGAGACCGGCTCCCATAGTCCGCTGAAATTTGTCATCGTCGGGGGCGGCCCCACGGGAGTTGAGCTCGCCGGAGCGATCTCCGATATTGCGAATCTCTACATGCTGCGAGACTTCAGGCACATCGACACATCATCAACGGAGGTCTGCATTCTCGAAGGTTCGAACTCTATTTTGGCAGCGTACCCAGAGGAACTCCGCCAGAAAGCCGTACAACAACTCGAAGCCTTAGGAGTTCAAGTCCGTACCGGCTTTCACGTCACAGATGTCCAACCTGGCTATGTGATGGTTGGTAGCGAAAGGATTGAAAGCGCTTGTACGCTTTGGGCCGCTGGAGTTCAAGGGTCTCCTCTGGGAAGAATGCTTGGCCTTGACGTGGATAAGCGTGGTCGGGTTCCCATAGATCAGTTTTTGAACCCTAAAAGCTTGCCTAACGTCTTCGTCTGTGGCGATCTTGCGTATCTGGAGCAAGATGGCACTGCGATCCCCGGTGTAGCGCAGCCTGCAATGCAGATGGGTACATACGCGGGAAGACGCATAAAGCACCTTATGCAAGCTCGAGAGAGCGCCAAGAACTTTCCCGGCTTCCGCTACTTTGATAAAGGTAACATCGCGACGATCGGGCGCAAGGCAGCGGTCGCTGAAATTCGCTGGCCTTTCCGAGCCTATTGGAGCGGACTTCTTGCGTGGTTGACCTGGATGGGTGTCCACATATTTTTTCTCATAGGCTTCCGAAATCGCATTTCGGTTTTCGTCTCCTGGGCGCGCACCTACATTAGTAGGCGGGATGGGGTCAGGTTGATCGTTGGTTCTGGTCAGCTTCCCGCTTGGGATTCACTCTGTAAAGAGACAATGCCTGTATTTGAGCAATGCGATACCGAACCTATAGAACCTGCTTTGCAGGCGACTTCTCTAACGTAATACTTTTACGCATCGCACTTCTTAGATGGGAGAGGCCTTGCTTCTCCCGTCTGCCAGCAGCTCCCACGGTTTCTGTCGCCCGCGACGCCCACCGTACTCCTGCCAACATTGCTTTCAATAAGTCGAGCTGGTTTCCAAATCATCGAAATTGAGCGGGCATGCGTTGGCGTCGAACCACTTCTTAAGAGTGTCACCTTCAATGGTGCTCTGGGACGTCAACTCGCGAACGAGAGATTCGATCAGCGGTTGATCTGTCCGAAGAAGCCGCGAGGCCAACTTGTACCCGGCATGCGCAAAGGGATCAGTTTCTGTCAGCGCTTTGGCTATGCCCCAATTGACAGCAGTCTGTCGTACATCGAGCGCACTCGACATGTCCGATGCAACCTCTTTGCGCAAATCATCCGAAATTGGGCCACTTAAGGACTGGTCCACAATCGATCCTACATAGACGAAGGCGAAGGCTCTGCCTAACAGCTTCGCATCATTCTGGAATAAACTACGCTGGCCCTTCCAATCAGACTCGATACCGCTGGCGTGCTCGCTACGAGTAATCGAAAGTAGCGCGATCGGGAATCCTGCACGATATGCCATTACGGCTCTTGCGGCGAGATGTTTTGCACTTTGTTGTTGTGACACTATGTTTTCTGACATGAACAACCTCTTGCATTTTTCTTTGACAATCCCTGCTCTGAACTTCTGAGATGACAGCATCCATGGACTCAGCATCCCCGAAGTTGGGGCCTTTTTCGAGCGATATGGACTCCTATGTACGCTTAGATCATCAATCAAGTGTGCTCGAGGGGGCCTGAAGATTTCTATAGGGAGCAAAGCTTAGAGAATCGTAGTAGGGATACGCCTTTAAAGCGAAAGAACCATGTTGCAAACGGATTTACATCGTTGACGACGAAGAATTGATCGCAAGAACACTGGCAGTCATCTTCGAAGAGAGCGGCTATAACCTGACCCCCAGATGCCTTGGGAAGCGATTACACAATGCCAGGTATCGAACTTTGGTGTCCTCGGTAAACCGTTCAAATGGTCCAATTGCTGGATGTCGTCGCCCATGCGTTGCAAACCAAGACTGGGTATCCCCGGCCAAATATTTGGATGCGAACTCACTATGCACCCTCCAATTAGTAAAGGAAAGATTCTTGGAGCAGAACGAATAGTGCTTTAGCACTGTTAATGCTCAAGCACTATTCGAGAAGCTGGGTTCGGCAGTTTGGTGATCTTCGCGTCCTTACGGTTGAACGCGGATGATCGTCTTTCCTTTAATCCGTTCGGTTGAGTTGAAGACAGCGACGGCATCGTCGAGAGCTGCCACTTTGCCGATGTGTGTCCGTAGCCGACCATCGCGAACCTGTTGAACGAGCTCACTCAATTGGGCGCGGTCAGGTACAACGACGAAATCGATAGTAGTGCCATTAGAGGGCCGCGCCTCAGTTGGACCAGTGACGGTCACCAGCGTTCCGCCGGATCGAATCACGCCCGCTGACCGTTTAGCAATGTCGCCGCCAAGGACATCGAAAACCAGATCGACCCCTCCAACATCCTCTATGGCATCGTTATCGAGGTCGACGAACTCTTGCGCGCCGAAGTCGAGAGCCGTCTGGCGACCGCTAGTGCGCCCGGTACCAATGACGTATGCGCCTGCCTTGCGTGCGAGCTGGCTCGCCATCGACCCAACTACACCAGCTGCACCGTGGACAAGGACGCTCTGCCCTGCACGAAGACGACCGTGCTCGAACAGACCCTGCCACGCGGTCAAACCTGACATCACAAGGGCCGCGCCCACCGTGAAGTCAACGTCGCCCGGCAGCGGAGCAAGGTTGCGTGCCTCGACGGCTACATATTCCGCCAGCGAGCCATCGCGAGTCCAGTCCGTGAGACCGAATACTCGCTGACCCACCGACAGCCCCGTCGTTCCATAGCTGAGGGCGGTAACCACTCCAGCTAACTCGTGGCCCGGAATTGAGGGAGTCCGATCACGACCGAGACGGTCGGTCCAGGTCGAGGGCCAATCCAACTCATTTCCGGTGTATCCCGACGCATGAACCTTAACAACGACATCACCATAGTTCGGCCCTTCCCCGGTCGGCTCGGGCCGCTCCACCAGTCTCATTCCAGCCGTTCCCGCAGCCTGATCTGTCACCACTATCGCCTTCATCGGTCACCTCCATTGTTGTCTTGCCGTGTCTGTTTCATCAAAATTATTTCCTCGATAATTGGTCTCTTTCATCGGGAATGTAAGTTACTTTCTCCGCTACTCACCTACACTTTTCATCGGCTTTGGTGAAGCTAAGCTTTTCTCGGTAGATCATAGGCGGCCGCAAGCGAGTCGGTCAGTGTCCAAAATGCCGCACCAAAAAGAACGAGATCTTTGATTAAGAACTCGCCAACGCCGAGCGATAGGGCTGGAAAACCTCCTAAGCTTGGCTCCCAACCAGGCGTGGTCAAGATAAACGAGAGAGTGGTCAGAAACATGAAGACAGCACCAATACTCCCCACGGCGGAGGCCTTGGGAAGCCAATGCCGAACAGCGATAAGTACTGCTATGACTAACTCGACAGAGCCGATGATCATGGTGAAGTGATGAACTGTCCAGATGCTGTAGCCCCAGCTGATTAGAGGACTGTGCTGGATCAGTGGCTGAATGCCCTTGGCCTCATATTCTGTGCCCTTCATGGCGCCGATCCATCCGATCGCCACAACCAAACCGTAACGTAGAAATGCATGTCCGATCTTATCGATCCGAGCTGCCCGATTCGCCCAAACCTTCGTTGTATCGGCAGATGGATTATTCATGAAACCCTCCAAATGAAATTCATCGCTTCACGAGACGCAAATTATGTTGATCTCGTGGCGCATCGTAAAACTGTCTCACACGTTTTCACAGTGGTTCGCCTGACAACTCCAGTTTCGAGCTGGACGAAGCTTTTCTCACCAAGGGAATCTTCTGGAAGGCACCTATGGTTTTCTATAGGTTTGAAGGCGCTGTCCGTTACGCCACTGAAGGGAAGCAATGGATAATAGTGCGTGGCAGGGCGCGAAATTTGTGGAGGGCGATCTGAACAGAGAGGAACATCGCCGTCGCAAAGCAACACACTACTCTCTGTGCGTTCTTACGCGCCCGTTGCTCTCCTGAAGAGAGAACATTTCTTGCACCGCTAACTGCGGTTTCAGAAGATGGATATGCAACACGGTAGTCTCATAACGAAGCACCAGCTAGAAGGACCTGATGTATGGCAATTCCGTTGGTCAGAGAAAGAACCCACAGAAAGGTGTCTATCGCAAGAGAGTTATTGGCACTCTCAAAGAGTACCCCGACGCTGAAGCCGCGCGTCACGTTGACCTCGGCAGAGGTCTACTGCACATCAGCGTTTCTGAATTTGAAGGGTGCCCAAGCACCCTCGGTTTGCTTAATTCCAGCTACATCATTTATGAATTCGATTGTTTCCCGGTTGTCTTAAGCCGAAGAGTAACGAGGCTAAGAAGTTCCCATGTCTTCATAGCAACTTCTGCTCTGCGCGGGAAGCCAAGGGTACTCGCAACACTATGGATGCTCCGTCTTCGAGAGCTTGATCGAAATGGATCGATCCTCCAATCCGATTCACGATCAGCTTTACGATCGAAAGACCAAGGCCATTCCCGGAGCTGGTGGATACGCCACGCCCTCTATAGAAGCGCTCAAAGACCGCATCGACTTCGTCTTTCGCAATGCCTCGCCCCTGATCCGTCACAGTTACCGAAGCGGATGTCTCATCTGTCGTTAGTTCAATTCGGACAACTCCTTCCTGAGGGGAGAATTTTAAGGCATTGTGCAGAATGTTGATAAGGGCAACGCGGAGTAACCCTCTGTCACCGTAGACCTCCACATTTTGTTCGTTCCCTTGCACAAGAACTTGAATCTCCTTTTCTTCGGCAAGCACTGAGAGCATAGCAATCACCTCAATCAGGAGGGGAACAAGAGCTATAACTTCCGAGTTCGCGACGGAGTTTCCTGCCTCGGCTCGTGCTAATAGCAAAAGACTATCGATTGTATGGTTGAGGCGCTGAGTCTCTTCCAAAATGCTGCTGATGGCATCACGGTATTGTTCAGGTGTACGGGGTTCCGACAGGGAGACCTCGCCGACAGTACGTAGCGAGGAAAGAGGAGTTCTTAATTCGTGCGCCGCATCGGCAGTGAAACGCTGAAGCTGTTGGAAGGACTGTTCTAGACGTTCCAGCAAATGATTGAATACTGCAGCCAGCGTTCCAAGCTCGTCCCGTTCATTGGTCACGACGAGTCGGTCATGGAGATTATTGGCCGTAATGCCGTCGGCACGTTCTGCCATCAGCCCAATCGGACTCATCGCCTTACCTGCGATCCACTGTCCGGTGATACCGGCGAGCAGAATCGTTA
>Ga0310811_10004551_pt1 | contig 17429 bp, 13 predicted proteins | sample YCmetagenome_FD_207642 | JGI IMG/M metagenome (GOLD analysis project Ga0310811, IMG submission 207642) | Soil microbial communities from experimental microcosm in Duke University, North Carolina, United States - YC | ecosystem: Engineered > Artificial ecosystem > Soil microcosm > Unclassified ...
GAATCCCGATCGACACCCCGATCTGATAGACACGCATGTCGACGCGCGACTCTACTTCGGTCGCCGTGAACGATCCATCGGAGTTCTGCGTTAGCCCGCCGGCCGGCACATAGCGCACCCGATCGTGACGCACCGCACGCGCGCCGAGATCGAGGGCGATCGGTGTGCGACCGCGTGTCATGCCCAGCAACAGACCGCCGCCCGCCGACGTCGTGGAAGTCACATGGCCATTCAGGAAGGCAGAGTAGCCGGAGCACCCGCAGCCGTAGCTCGCGCTGCTCCAGAAGAACGAGCCGCCGATTGTGGCGTATCCGTAGAAGCGCAGCGCTCCCTGCCCGATCGTCAGCTGCGGGCCCGCGCCGAGCGTCGCGATCTGGGAGAGCGTCGAGACGCCGTATCGCTGATAGGTCGCATCGTACGCCATCCAGCCGCCGTCGATGCGCAGGGCGAGCGCCCCGCCGCTCGTGACCCCGAACACCTGTAGGCCGGCCGCAACGTCACCATTGGTGCGAAATGCGCCGAGCGGCTCGGCAACCATGACGTTGACGCCGAACATGCCGCGGTTGCCGCCTTCATGAACCTCACGCAGCGCCGACCGCTGGCCAAGAAGAGGAGCCGTCACGAAGGTCAGGCCGAGCATCGCCATGCCGATCCGCCGCATATCGCCGTCCTGTGAGAGTGTAGAGAGGTGCTGCGCCGTAGCGGAAAGGCAATGGACGTGCCAAGCTTTTCGACCATGCGCCGGCGCGCAGACTGGCCTAAAAAGGGGACAATTGGGAGTGAAAATGGCTCATATTGGCTACGACGACTTCGCGAAAATCGATATCCGCGTGGGACGGGTCCTACAGGCGGACGAATTCCCGCAAGCCAGGAAGCCTGCCTACAAGCTCAAGATCGACTTCGGCCCGGCGATCGGGGTGAAGAACTCGAGCGCGCAGATCACGAAGTACTACGACCCCAAGGACCTCGTGGGAAAGCTCGTGCTCGGCGTCGTCAATTTCCCGCCACGCCAAATCGCCACGTTCTTTTCAGAGGTGTTGACGCTAGGGGTGATTCTTGGGGAGGGCGACATCTGCCTGGTGCACCCCGACCGCGAGGTGCCGTTGGGCTCCTCCATTGCCTGAGCCGAAGCGCTTTTCGACATAGTCCTCGAGAATCTTCAAGAAATCGGCGACGATCGTCTCGCCTTTCAGAGTCACGTTGAGCGCGCCGTCCACATAGACCGGCGCCTTCGGTTCTTCGGCCGTACCCGGAAGTGAGATGCCGATGTCCGCATGCTTCGATTCGCCGGGCCCGTTGACGACGCATCCCATGACGGCGACGCGCAGCTCCTCGGACCCCGGATAGCGTGCCTGCCATTCGACGCGTCGCGCGCGGAGGTGGGTCTGAATCTCCTCGGCCATCTCCTGGAAGAACGTCGACGTCGTCCGGCCGCACCCGGGGCACGCGGTGACCTGCGGCGTGAAGCTTCTGATTCCCAGCGACTGCAACACCTGCTGGGCGACCTGGACCTCTTCGGTCCGATCGCCGCCGGGCTTTGGCGTGAGCGACACCCGAATCGTGTCCCCAATGCCCTCCTGGAGCAGGATCGACAATCCCGCGGTGCTCGCGACCACGCCCTTCGTGCCCATGCCCGCTTCGGTGAGCCCCAGGTGCAGCGGATAATCCGAGCGCTCCGCGAGCAGTCGGTACACCGCGACGAGATCCTGTACGCCCGACACCTTGGCGGAGAGAATGATGCGATCGTGCGGCAATCCGCATTCTTCGGCGAGCTCGGCCGAACGCATCGCGCTCTCGACCATCGCCTCCATAGTGACGTCGCGCGCGTCGCGCGGCTCGTCGAGCTTCGCGTTCGCATCCATCAGCTCGGTGAGCAGCTGCTGATCGAGGCTGCCCCAGTTCACGCCGATCCGCACCGGCTTCCCTTCGGCGATGGCGACCTGCACGATCGTGCGGAAGTTGTCGTCGCGGCGCTTCGTGCCGACGTTGCCGGGATTGATGCGATACTTGGCGAGCGCGCGTGCACAGGCGGGATACTTCGTGAGCAGCAGATGGCCGTTGTAATGGAAGTCGCCGATGACGGGCACGTCGACCTCGGCGACGATCGCCGCGACGGCGCGCGCCGCTTCGTCGGTGTTCACCGTGATCCGGACGAGCTCGCTGCCGGCGGCGTGCAGCGCGCGCACCTGCGCGGCGGTCGCCGCGGGGTCGGCCGTGTCGGTATTGGTCATCGACTGGACGACGATCGGATGGGCACTGCCCACCGGGACGCCGCCCACCATGACCGTGACGGTGGGACGTCGGGTGCTCACGGGCTCGAAATATAGAGCCCGCGGCAACGACTAGAAGATCTTGTCCCGCAGCACGACCCGGATCACGAGCGCCGTGAGGGCGCCCTTCCCGGTCAGCGCCGTCACACCGGTGTTGTTGGCGGTCGCGGCGATCCGCATCCACAGCGTCTGCTGCTTGAACAGACTGTCGACCACACCGGTCAGGTCGCCCGTGATCACGACGGGGACAGTCTGGGCGCCACTCACGCTCGTGGGCGGGATATTGAGGGCGAGCGGGGCGCTGTAGGTGGCCGCCGAGTCGGACGCGAAGAACAGCTGGAAGCCGATGCTCCCCGACCCCGTGGCATTGATCAGGTTTGCGTTTCCCGTCGATATCCGGACCGAGTCGATCCCCGAGCTGCCGAACCCGGGCGGCAGGTTGATCTTCTGCACCGTGGACGCGGTGCCGCTGAGCCCGGCCGGGATGGTGTACGGGATCGTGTCCTTGCCCGTGCCCGCGAGGAAGCTGTAGGCGTCGATGTTGAAGATCGCTCTGCCTTCGCCGCAGGCGGCGACGAGCACGAGAAGAGCGGCTGCAAACGCCTTCATAAGTCGCCCCCTAATAAATCGAAATCGACGTGGCCATCGTGATGGCCCGTTGCGTCGATAGTGAATTGCTGTGGGTCCAGAAGCCGACGTCGAGCCCGATCGGCCCTAATCGAATGCCGCCGCCCGCGCCGAACTGCATCTTCTTCCGCTGATCGCGCGAGATGCCGCCGCGGATCGCAAAGGGGCCGGTGCGTTGCTCCGCGCCGACGTGAATGACGGTGCCGCGGCCCGAGTTGACGACGTCGCCGCCGACCGTGGTGCCCGTGCCCATGTGCAGCGCGGCGTTCGCGATGTACGTGATGGGCAGCTTGGTTTTCGATTCGACGTGGTTCGCGACGAGCGTGGTCGAGATCGAGTCACCGGCCGTGTCGTACTGGAAGCGTTGGACCTTCGTGTCCGACCATGTCAGCTGCGCGCCGATGTCGTTCGCGCCTGCGCCCACCTCGAACGGTCCCGAGATCCAGACGATGCCGACGTCGCCGCCGAGGCCGTGGCCGTTGGCTTTGTTCGACGTCAGCAGCGTGCCGTCGAGCAACGGCGTCGGTGTGCTGCCGAGGACGGTCGCGCCCGTCGTAAAGCCCGCGGGGCCGAGGCCACGCCCGTAGGTGGCGCCAAGGTAATAGTGGAGCGCGCCGCCGATGTAGAACCCATCGTCGGTCTCAGGCCCGCCGGCGCCGTGCGTCAGGCGCTCGGCGAATCCGACGGTGGGCGCGATTCCGGCCTGGGCGATACCGTCACCGAGCAGCGCGTAATTGGTGTTCGGCTGCGCGCCAACGGTCGTGTCCGTCAGGAACTGATGGAGCGCGCTGTCGAGCGTGAAACCGACGTCGTACTGAACGAATCCCATCACCCCGACGTTGATGCCGCCGAATCCAAAGCCCAAGTCGAGCAGGCGGCTCGTCGAGCCCAGGCCGAACTTCTGCTCCGGGATGAGCACGCGCGTGGCGCCGAGATTCAGGATGAGCTGGTTCTTGCCGAGCGTGAATTCGACGTCGTTGGTGGGCGTCGGTGCCTTCTTTACTTCATAGAAGATCGGCGGGTTGAACACGATATCCATGAGCTCGACGGGATTGAACGCCGCCGAGTCGGGATTGAACATCGGGTCGTGGCCGAGCTGGTTGATCGGATGATCCTTGAAGAATTGGATCAGACCGATCGGCACCGGAATCGTGAACTTGGGAGCGCCGCTGACTCTGTTCTTGTTCTTCACGGCGCGGTATGCGGGGTTGTACCGGCGGACGTTGCCGTCACGGCTCAAGGACACGCCCCCCATGCCGACTCGGCGCGCATCGAGCGAGAATTGCGCGCGGGCCGGCCGCGGGGCGAGTACAAGCGCGGCGAGCGCAAAGACGACGACTCCGTTTCGCACAGAGCACCTCGGACGAGGGAAAGGCCGCCACAACTTTGCACATTGTGTCCGATTTATCCATCGTGAGTTGTGAGGAAGGTCACCCGGCAGGTGCCCTAGGAGGCGGTCTGGAGCGTCAGAGTGACTCGTGTCCCTTTGCCGGGGTCGCTCTGCAGCGAAATCACGCCGCCCCAACTCTCGACGAGCCGGCGTGCGATCGCCAAGCCAAGCCCGGCGCCGCTCGAAGTCGTGGAAAACGTCGGGTCGAAGACCCGCGGGAGGGCCTCGGGCGAAATCCCGCGGCCGTCGTCGGCAACGATGAGCTGCCGACCCCCGGCGGCGATGTGGACCGTGACCTGTTTGGCATCGGCGTTCCGCGCATTCTCGAGCAGGTTCACCAGCACTTCCTTCACTTCATCCTTTCTGGCCAGCGCCGGGGCTCCATTGCTCGCGCGCACCTCGAATTTCGGCGCCGCTCCCAGGTCGTAGAGCCGGACCACCTCGCGCGCCGTTGCCGCGAGATCCACCGGCTCGAGCGGCCGCTGCTCCGCATCGGCGGGTGGTGCGCCGAATCGTGAAAACGCCCGCGCGATGCCGTCCAGCCGGTCGATCTCCGCGAGGATCCGCTCCGACGTCTCCTGGAGCGTCGCCTCGAAGGCCGCCGATTGCGCTTTGCCCCGAATCCGCTGCAGGTGCTGGATCCCGAGCCGAATGGGCGTCAGGGGATTCTTGATTTCGTGCGCGACCTGACGCGCCATCTCTCCCCACGCGAGAACGCGGGCGGCGCGGGTCAGCGCTGTCGCGTCGTCGAGCGCGATGACACAACCGTCCGGCGCAGCGCCAAGCAACGCGAGCTGCACGCGGATCTGCCGGCCCCCGACGTCGAACTCGAGCTCCCTAATCACGTCACGCTTTTCGGCGATGAAGGCGGCGACCGCGCGCCAGACCGGCGCCCAGGCCGGCTCTGTCGCTTGCGGTAGGACGTTGCCGGGCGTCAGCGATTCACCATCTCCCAACACCAGCTCGGATGCGCGCGGATTGGCCAGCGTGACGCGCAGCGCGTCATCGACGGCGATGACGCCCGTCGCCACGTTGGCGAGCACGCGCGCCGTCCGCTGCCGCGCCTCCTCGAGCGCGGATTGGCTGCGCCGCACGTCGGTGACCATGCGATCGAACGCGCTGAGCACCGGCGCGAACTCCCGCGGCGTGCCGGGCGGAAAAGCGGGAGGCACACTGCCCCGCCCGACCGCGATGGCGGCCTCGCGCAGCGCCGCCACCGGCTTGGCGAGTCGGCGCGCCGCGAGGCCGGCGAGATAGACCGCGGCCGCCAGGCCGACCAGCGTGCCGAGCGCGAGTGCGAGCGCCAGATCCTCTTGTTGCTCTCGCACGCGCTCGTCATCGAGCAGTTGGGGAACGGCGAGAACCGACTGCTCGCCGGGCGGGCCCGGCGCGACGACCAGATATCCGACCCGCGTCGGGCGGCCGGCCGTGCGCTGGTCCATCGTCAGCTCGAGCTCATCGGCGAGCGTGGTCCGAAACGCAGTCGGCGCGAGCAGCGGATCGACGAGCCCGAGCTCCGCCAGCACGGGTGAGCTCGTCGCAACGAGCACGCCACGGCGGTACAACCACAGCTCGGCGTCGAGGCGACGCCCGAGATCGGCGAGCGAGCGGCCGACCGCGTCGGGCCGCTCCTGGGCGACCATCACGGCGCCGCCCGTCGCGTCGCGCAGCGTCTGCCGAATCAAGAGATCGCCCGAGCGCCGCGCCTCATCCGACAGGCGGCTAAAACTCCAGGCGGCGAAGCCCAGCACCGGAAGCACGAAGAAGGCGATCAGTACGGACGTGAGCTGCGCGCGATAGCTGGTCCGGAGCGTCGCCACGAACTCCGGCAAGCGCGCGCGCCAACCCTCCGCGACGAGCAGGCCGAAGAGCCAGATGCCGGCGAGCAGCGCGACGTCGAGCAGGACGACGAGGACACCGCGCACCAGGAGCGTCCACGGGCTCCGGAGATCCACGCGCAGGTGCACGTGCCGCGAGCCGCCCGGCAGGTCCACCTGTCGCTCGCCGCGCGCCGTCCAATCTTCGCGCCGCCATTCCACCGCCACGCCGGTCGCCGATTGATGCTCCGGAAGCGACAGCGAAATCGCGTACGGCGGCTCGACGCCGGGATCCCCGCGGAGAAAGCGCGCCACGCGATCGGGCGGCAGGAGCCTGGTGCGCGGGCCGACACCAACCGTGAGCACCGTCCCGTTCCCGAGCGGTGCCACGAGGACGTAGTGGATTCCCGGAATGCGCTCGAGGCGTTCGATGCAGGGCCCGCCCTCCGGCGCGGTTTGCGCGAGCGTCGCAAGCAGCGCCGGTGGAAGATCGAGCTGCGCCAGCTCGAGCTCCGCAATCGGCAAGCGCTCCGGCCCCTCACTCCACAGCTCCAGCATCGCCGGGTAATCCTCCGCGCCGAGCGGTGAGCCGACCCAAAGTGCGTAGAGATCGCCGGCCGTGCGCGGCAGCGTCGGCGCGGTGGTTACCTGCTCGCTCAGTCGCTCCAGCAACGCCACCGCCACCGCGTCGCCCTCTTGGCCGAGCCGCTGGGCGTCGCGCGTCGCGAGTGCGAGACGGCCTTCGACCGTCGCGCCCCAGGCGAGGAGCGCCGCCGCCGTGCCCACGACGACGGCCATGCCGGCGAGCGCCCAACGCCGCGGCGCAGGCAGGATCGCGCCGACGAGCGCCGGCAACCACAGGAACGTGTACCACTCGGGCCATGCCCCGTGCGGATCCCACAGCCATAGGCCGCCGATCGCCGCCACCGCACCCCAGGCGCACGCCGCCGGCAATGGCCAGCCCACGCGCGCCGGCTCGGACGAACCCCGCACCAATGCGGCGGCGAGCAGGAGGAACGCCATCGCGGTCACGGCGAGCGCCGTTTGCCAAGAGAGCCACAGCTCGAGGCTGACACCACGCGCCGGTGGTGCGATGCCGCGACCGAAGTAGCGCACCACGTACGGCGCGGCGAGGATGAGCAGTCCTGCCACGGCGATCCCCCACGGCCGGCGCGGAAGTCCTCGGCGCCACAGCGCGCCCGCGGCCATCAGCAGCAGTACCGCGGACACGAGCAATGCACCCGCCGACGTGCCGAACGCCGGAACGGGGCGATAGAACGTCGCGGGCGAGAACAGCGCTGCGGGACCCACCGGCGCGCGCAGCAACGTCCAGGCGGCCGCCAACACCACGCCCCAGCGCCACCGTCCCGCCGGGGCGGTGATCAGCAACAGCGTCAGCAGCACGGCGAGTCCCAGCCGCGCGAGCCACGCGGTCTGCGCGAGCGCCGCCAGCTTCGCGTCGCCCTGCGAAGGCGGGATCGTCAGCACGGAGAACAGCGTGTCGCCGACGGAGCACTGCGCCCGAGGCGGTGCGCGCGGCGTGCAAATCTCGAAAACGCTGGAGTCGCGCGGTCCCGCGCCGGGCGGGAAGAATCGCAAACCGATCCCGTGGGCTCGCGCGAACTCGGCGCCAAGGGAGTGACCACCATCGACAATCGCGGGCGTCGCCGACAGCAGGACACTACCGACCGCCGTGCCGCCCTGCGTCTGGCGCCGCGCCTCGAGCACGGCGTAGAATGGAGTCATGACCGCTTGCAGCTCGGTCGTGTCCGGCGTAGGCAGCACCCGGTGGCGTCCCGCCCAGACGATCGGCTCGGGATCCGGTCCGTCCGCGACGACCATCGCGCCGTGCTCGAACGGCGGACCAGGCGTCACCGCCTCCGTGAGCCGATCGAACGCCGACACGCGCGGCAGCGGTGCCGCGATCGAACCGCGCTCTGCCAGCCGCCGTGCCGAAGCGATCGCCTGCTCGAGCGCGCTCTGCAGCGCGCGCGACGCCGCGGTGATGTTGCGCTCACGGAGTGTGGGCCAGCAGCACTCGATGCGCCACACCCGCAGCGCGCCGCCCGCCAACGCGATGGCGAGCAGCAGACTCGCGAATGCCGCGGCGATGGCGAGTCCGGACCGCGGCGCGCTGGCCGGCCGCAGCGCGAGCCAGACGGCGGCCAGGCCCGCGACGCTGGTGAGAACGGCCCACACCGCGCTCCCGCCTCCGGCGCTGCCTCTGAGCCATTCGGCGGTCGCGACACTGGCCACGCAACCGGCGATTACGACGTGAGTTTGCCGCTGCACCTGAGCGCCCTTACCCCCGAGGCTGTGCGCGCCGCCGTCGCGCGCGACTCACGAATGCTCGTTCCCGTCGGCACGTGCGAGCAACATGGCCCGCATCTGCCCCTGGGTTGCGACACGCTGATCGTCGAGCGCTTGGCCGACGATCTCTCCAAAGGCTTCAATATTCTGCGCGCGCCGACCATCTCCTATGGCGTGAACACCGCCACCAAGCGCGCCTACCCCGGGAACGCGGCGGTCCGGCGCAAGACGCTGCACCGGTGGATGAACGACCTGCTCGGCTCCTGGGAGCAGGGCGGAATCCAGACCTTCATTATTCTCACCGCGCACGGGCACGATCCCCACCAGGAAGCGTTGTCGACGCTGCGGACTCGGCGCGCGCGGGTCTTCACGGTGGACATCTTCAGCCTCGACTTCACCGACTACCTCGAAGACCCGACCGGTCCGACGCACGGCAGTGAGCTCGATACCTCGCTGATGCTGTATCTCGCGCCCGAGCTCGTGCGCATGGACCTCGCCCAGGATTTTCCGCTGACGGAACGCCAGGTGGAGCGCTTCCGGCGCCGCGCGGCGGCCTCCGTGCCCGCCCTGTCCCCGGGGTCCGTGGGCAGACCCACGCTCGCGTCTGCCGAAAAGGGTGCTCGTCTGTATAAGATGATTCATGACCGTATCGCGACGCGAGTTTTGGGCGCTCCACCGGTAGCCGCATGATCGGCTTTGCCCTGGCACTGCTCCAGGTCGCCGCCGGCGCTCCCGTCGATGAGGGCGTCCTGGTCGTGCGCGTCGATACCCAGGAAGTCGCGCGCGAATCGTTCCGGCTGAGTCGCGGTCACCTCTCCCGCGGCGGGGATGGCTGGACGCTGGCAACGACGATTCGTTACGACCGGTCGCGTCCCGTCGTCGTGCTTGCCCCGATTCTCGAGGTGAACACCGACACGCTTCCCGCGACTTTACAGTACGACATCGCAGACCCCCGCCAACCCTCACGCATTCTCGGCGAGCTCGGCCGGGGCCGGTTCACGATCCGGTTCGTCGCCCGCGCCACGGAACGCGCCCGCGAGTTTGCCACGGGGCAGCGCCCGGTCGTCCTCGACGATTCGGTGTTTGCGCTCTACGTGTTTGCAGCCTGGCTCGCGCCGGCGGGAGGTCGTCTCACCGCCATCTTCCCGCGGGCATTGCGGCGTGACGTGTTGACGGTCGTCGATCAAGGCATGGCGGCCACCACGCTGAACCGCGATCCGGCGCGGCTCCGACACGTGATCCTGGGATCGGACGGGCCCGCGCCCGTGCATCTCTGGCTCGACGACGCCGGACGGTTGATGAAAGTCGATATCCCCGCACGACATCTGACCGCGGAGCGCCTCGCAGGGAGTTGAACCTTGAAGTCGGAACCCCCTGGACTAGGTTCTGTCCCAGGCCGAAACCACCTCTCGTAGCCTCGCGTAGGGGCTTCGACCTCACGACATATTCTTCTCTTAAGGACGACCATGAAACACGTGTTGCTCATGGCAGGCCTGTTGGTGGGTCCCGCTGCCGTTGTCGCCCAGCAGCCCACAACGGTCGGCACCCCCATTCCTGCCGCTGCGCTTTCGCTCCACGACGCGATCGCGGTGGCGCGCGAAAGGAACCCTGCCTATCGGCAAGCGGAGAACAACCGGGGCCCGGCGGCCTGGGGCGTACGCGGCGCGATCTCGAGTCTCTTGATCCCGTCGGTCACCGCGTCGGGCGGTATGACCTACACGGGACCGGGATCCCAGACGTTCCTCGCCCAGAGCTTCTCGCAGTCCGTGTCCACAGTGTCGTCGTTCTACGATCTCGGGCTCAACTGGCAGCTCTCGGGCACCACGCTGTCGCAGCCCGGCCTCGCCAGGGCGCAGCAGCGCGCCACCGACGCCGACATTGCGGGCGCCGAGAACCTCCTCGTCACCGGCATTACGCAGCAGTATCTGACGGTCCTGCAGGCGCGCGCACAGGCGGATCTCGCGCAGAAGACGCTCCAGCGGAACGAAGAATTTCTGAGGCTCGCCCAGGCGCGCTACGGCGTCGGCCAGGCGACGTTGATCGACGTGCGGCAAGCGCAAGTCGCGCGCGGGCAGGCTGAGGTTGCGCTGCTCCGCGCACAGACGGCCGTCAACGTCGAGAAGCTGCGTCTGTTCGAGCAGATGGGCGTCACGCCGCCGCTCGATGTCGCCAACGTGCAGCTGACGGACTCCTTCACGGTCCAGGCGCCGCCATGGCAGCTCCCCGAGCTGTTGACGATGGCGGAGCAACAGAATCCCGCGTTGCAAGCACTCCGGGCGCGCGAGGGCGCCGCCGCATGGACCCTGCGGGCGGCGACGTCGAGCTACGGCCCGACTGTGTCTCTCTCCGCGGGGTGGTCCGGGTTCACGCAGCAGTTCACCAACGTCGATCCGATCATTTTCAACGAGCAGGCGGCGTTCGGGACCGAGCTGACGCAGTGTCAGGACAACAATACGATCCGCGTGAGCGCCGGCCTCGCGGCCAATAACTGCAACGGGTTCATCTGGGGCGCGTCCAACGAGCAGGCCATCCGCGATGCGAACTCGGTCTTCCCGTTCCACTTCACGCAGCAGCCCTTCCAGGCGCGGTTGACGGTCACGTTGCCGATCTTCAACAACTTTGCGCGCGAGCTCAGTGTCTCGAATGCGCGGGCGCAGCACAGTGACCTCGAGGAATCGGTCCGGGCACGCGGCCTCGCGGTTCAGACCGAGGTGAGCCAGGCGTTCCTGACGCTGCAGACGGCGTTTCGCTCCGTGGGACTGCAGGACACCAATCTGAGCGCGGCGCGGGAGCAGCTGCAGCTCGCGACGGAGCGCTATCGCGTGGGCTCGGGGACGTTCTTCGAGCTGCTGGATGCGCAGGTGGCCTCGCTGCGTGCCGAGAGTGACGCGGTGAACGCCACGTACGACTACCACAAGGCCTTCGCCGCGCTGGAAGCCGCGGTCGGCCGATCCTTGCGTTAACCGAGAGGACTGATTCGACATGTCGAAGCGGAACAAAGTGCTGTTGGGCGGTGGCGGGATCGTGCTGCTGATCGTGCTCGTCATGGTCAGTGTGAGCGCGAAGCGCGACAAAGGGATCGAGGTCCGGTTCGAGCGCGTCGGCCGGCGCGACCTCGTCGCCGCGGTGACCGCGAGCGGCAAGATCCAGCCCAAAAAGAAAGTCGACGTCAGCGCCGACATCACGGGCCGCATCACGCGGATCGCGGTGCGCGAAGGCGACCTGGTCCAGAAGGGCCAATTCCTGCTGCAGATCGACCCGACGATCTACCAGGCGAACCTGCAGCGCGCTCAGGCGGCGATGTCGCAGGCGGAGGCAGGCGCGGTGCAGGCGCGGGCCACCCGCGACCAGTCCACGCGCGCGCTCCAGCGGACCAAGGAGCTGCACGAGCAGAACCCGAACCTGATCTCGCAGGAGCAGCTCGAGCAGGCGCAAACGGCGTCCGATATCGCCGAGGCCAACCTGACGGCGGCGCAGCACCTCGTCGAGCAGTCGCGCGCCGGTCTCCAGGAATCGCGCGACCAGCTCGCCAAGACGCATCTCGTCGCGCCGATGACGGGCCGGGTGACGCGGCTCGCGGTCGAAGAAGGCGAAGTCGCGGTCCCGGGGACGTTCTCGCGCGAGACCGGCCTGTTGCTCACGATCTCGGACCTGTCGGTCATCCAGACCAAGGTGCAAGTGGACGAGACCGACGTCGTGCGCCTGCACATGGGCGACTCGGTCGAGGTCACGATCGATGCCTTCCCCGACACGACGTTCGTCGGCCGGGTCACGAAGATCTCGAACAGCGCGATCTTGACGGCGGCTTCCGCAGCCACCGGACAGAACGACCGCGCGGTGGACTACGAGGTCGAGATCACCCTGTCGAATCCGCCCACCGAGGTGCGGCCCGATCTGTCGGCGACCGCGCGGATCGTGACCGACACGCGCAAGCAGGCGTTGTCGATTCCGATCATCGCGCTCACGGTGCGGGAGAACACGCCCGTGTCGACGGAGCGGCCCGGCCGCGGTCAGGCGCAGGCGGCACCCGCGCCGGTGCGTGACACGTCGCGGGCCGGAGCGAAGAAGGAGACCGAGGGGGTGTTCCTCGTCCACAACGGCGTCGCGACGTTCCACCCGGTGAAGGTGGGCATCGCGGGCGAGGAGCATTTCGAGGTCGTGGAAGGCGTGCAGCAGGGCGACACCATCGTCGCCGGACCGTACCAGGCGATCCGCGACCTGAAAGACGGCGCGCGCGTGAAGCCGAGCCGCGAGTCGTCCGACACGACCAACCGCGCGGGCGCGGGGCGGCGGTCCTAATGGTCATTCAGAACTTTCGCACGGGTGATACGCCGCTGCCCGACGTCATCATCCTGACGCACAAGCTCACGCGCGAGTACGACATGGGCTCCGAGCTCGTGCGTGCGCTGCGCGGTGTGAGCGTCCAGATTCGCCAGAACGAGTACGTGGCCGTCATGGGCCCGTCAGGATCCGGTAAATCCACGCTCATGAACCTCGTCGGGTGCCTCGACACGCCGACGAGCGGGGAATATTGGTTGAACGGCCAAAAAGTCAGCGATCTCGCGGACGACGAGCTGGCCCGCATTCGCAACAAGGAAATCGGCTTCGTGTTTCAGACGTTCAACCTGCTGCCCCGCGCCGACGCGCTGCACAACGTCGAGCTGCCGTTGATCTACGCCGGCATGTCGGCGCGCACCCGCCGCGACCGGGCGGCCCACGCCCTCGAGCGCGTGGGGCTCGGCAATCGCATGGATCACAAGCCGAACGAGCTGTCGGGCGGCCAGCGTCAGCGCGTCGCCATCGCGCGTGCGCTCGTGAACGAGCCCTCCATCCTGCTCGCCGACGAGCCGACAGGAAACCTCGACTCGACCACGAGCACCGAAATCATGGGCGTCTTCGCCGAGCTGCACCACCAGGGGCAGACGGTCGTGATGGTGACGCACGAGCAGGACATCGCCGCGCACGCCGAGCGCGTGATCACGCTGCGCGACGGCGTGGTGGCCACCGATCAGCTGCGAGCCGCGTAAGTGCCGTTTTTCGAAGCCGTGCGGATGGCGTTCCACACGATCCGCGCCCAGAAACTGAAGAGCGGATTCTCGCTGTTGGGTGTCTTCGTGGGCGTGGCATCGTTGATCGCGGCGTGGGGCATCGCGAACGGCGTGAACCGCTACATGACGGAGAAGTTCGCGCAGACGCTGTATGGCGTGAACACGTTCCAACTGCGGCGGCAGCCGATGTTCAATGCCAACGTTCCCGATTCCGTGTGGCGGGCCTGGCGGCGCCGACCGCGCATTCGCTTCAGCGATGCCGAGGCGATCACGGCCGGGCTGACGGTTCCCGTGATGACGGCGTGGCAATCCAGCGATCAGGTCACCGTCTCGTTCGGTAACAAGGAAGCGCGTGACATCGAGCTCACGGCCGCGAGCGAGCGCTACTTCGACATCAAGAACCTGCGCATCGCGATCGGCCGGCCCTTCACCGGCGAGGAAAATCGGTCGGGGGCCCCGGTGGCCGTGCTGGGCGAAGCGGTGGCGAAGCGCTTGTTCGCCGATCGCGCGCCCCTGGGCAAATCGGTGCGCATCGGCGGCGTCCCCTACCGCGTCATCGGCGTCGTCGAGCACCAGGGCAGCATCCTCGGCTTCCCGCTCGATCGGTTCGTGGTCGTGCCGGCGCTGTCCCCCGCGCAAAACCTCGTGAATCCGCCCGGTATTCTCGACGCCTTTCTCGTGAAGGCGCACTCCGATCTCGAGATGCGCGAGGCGATAGCGCAAGCCGAGGGGATCATGCGTAGCCGCCGGCACCTGCGACCTTTGCAGCCCAACAATTTCGTGCTGGACACCTCCGAAGGCGTGCAGCGGTTCTGGGCCGGGATCAGCAGGATTCTCGTCACCGTCATCCCCGGCATCGTCATCGTGTCGCTCGTAATCGGCGGCATCGTGATCATGAACATCATGCTCATGGCGGTGGCGGAGCGAACGCGAGAGATCGGCCTGCGGAAATCCCTGGGAGCGCGACGGTCCGACGTGCTGCGTCAGTTCTTGGCCGAGTCCACCGCGATCGCGACCGTCGGCGCCACGTTCGGCATTTTGGCTGGAATCGGTTTGACCTTTGTGATCAACGCGCTGTCGCCCTTACCCGCCAGTGTCTCCCCAGCGTCGGTGGTGCTCGGGGTCGTCATGGGCGGTGGCGTGGGAGTCGTCGCCGGTGTCTATCCCGCGAGCCGGGCCGCGAAGCTCGATCCCATCACCGCGCTCAGGCAGGAGTAAGCCATGACCGGTTTGTTCGAAGGCGTCGGCATCGCGCTCACGTCGCTGCGCGCACACAAGATGCGCGCCGCGCTGACGATCCTCGGCGTGGCCATCGGGGTCACGGTGGTGATGGTGATCGGCGCGCTGATCAGCGGCTTCAACAAGGGCATCTCCGACATGCTCGCGTCGCTCGGCCCCAAGACGTTCTGGGTCGGACGCTACTGGGGCGGGCAGAACGACGAGGATCCTGAAGATCCGAACCCGTGGCGTCGCCGGCCGCCCATCACGATCGAGGAAGCCAATCAGCTCGCGACACTCCCCAGCATCGCCTTTGTCGTCGTGGACGAGGGGACGGCGGCGGACATCGACTTCGAGGGCCACCGTCTCTCGGCAGTTCGCATCCGCGGCCGCAATGCCGACTGGCCGAAGATCGAGGGCGGGCAGATCGACCCGGGTCGCCCGTTCACGCACCTTGAGGACGCATCGAACGCGCACGTCGTGGTGGTCAACAGCAAGCTGGCGGAAAATCTGTTCGGGAATCGCGATCCGATGGGCCGGCGCATCAAGATCGGCGGGTTGCCCTACGACGTCGTCGGGGTCTTCGATCCCCCGCCCCGCCTCTTCGGCGAAGCCGATCAACCCGAGGCGACGATTCCCCACGGCACCTTCGTGAAGGACATGCAGTACTGGCCCGGCTGGATGGACATGTTCGTCGTGCCGCAAGATTCCGTCACGCTCGAGCGTGCGATCGACGACGTTACGATGGCCATGCGAACGATGCGTGGCCTCAGGCCCGGCCAGAAGAACAACTTCGACGCCGTGACGCAGGAGGTCTACGTCCAGGCGGTCAACAGCTTCACCAAGGTCGCGCGCATGTTGATGTGGGCGCTCTCCATGGTCGGCCTCATGGTCGGCGGCATCGGCGTGGTCGCGATCATGATGATCTCCGTGACCGAGCGAACGCGTGAAATCGGCGTTCGCAAGGCGCTCGGCGCCCTGCGCCGCGAGATCATGTGGCAATTCCTGGTCGAAGCCGCGACGCTCACGATGGTGGGCGGCCTCGTCGGCATGCTCATCGGCTGGGGCATCGCGATCTTGCTGCATTCGTTCACACCGGTCCCGGCGTACGTCCCGCTCGCGTCGATCGTCACGGCGCTCGTGGCGGCCGCGGTGACTGGACTGCTGTTCGGCATTTACCCGGCGAACAAAGCCGCTCGTCTCGATCCGGTCGAAGCGCTGCGTTACGAGTAGCGGTGTCCTTCCTCGACGCCGTCCGGCTCGCGTTTCAAACGATCAGGGCCCAAAAGCTCAAGAGCGGGTTCTCGATCATCGGCGTCTTCATCGGCGTGATGTTCCTCATCGCCGTCGTGTCGGTCGTCGAAGGCATGAATCGCTACATGACCGACAAGTTCGCCGGCACGATCCTCGGCGTGAACACGTTCCGGCTACGGCAATTCCCCGACGTGCAGCTCGGCAACGTCACCGACTCGATGTGGCGCACGTGGATGCGCCGGCCGCGCGTCACGTATGAGGACGCGCAGGCCGTCGCCAGAGCGGTGACGGTGCCGGTGCTGGCGGCCTGGGAATCGAACACGCGCGCGCCCATCTTCGCCGGCAAGCGCCAGGTGAAGGACGTCCAGGTCACCGCCGCGACGGAGCTCTACTTCGATATCCGCTCGTTCAACATCGAGCAGGGACGCGCGTTTACCGCCCAGGAAGTGCAGATCGGTGTCCCCGTGCTCGTGCTCGGCCATGAGCTCGCCGACAAGTTGTTCGACGGCCAGGATCCGATCGGGCGCGAGGTGAAGGTGTTCGACATTCCCTACCGCGTCATCGGCGTCGTGGAGAAGCAAGGCACATTGCTGGGCCTGTCGCTCGACAAGTTCGCCGTCGCGCCCGCCACCGCGCCGCTCAAGCGATTCGTGAATCCGCCGCGCGTCGTGGACGCGGTCGCCATGAAGGCGAATTCGCAGTCCGAAATGCGCGAGGCCATGTCGCAGGCCGAAGCGGTGATGCGCAGCCGGCGCCACCTGCGGCCGCGCCAGGGCGACGACTTCGCGCTCGAGACCGCCGATGAAGTGCTCGACTTCTGGGCAAAGATCAGCGGCATTCTCCGCATCGCCCTTCCCTTCTTGCCCGGCATCTCGCTCGTCGTGGGCGGCGTCGTGATCATGAACATCATGCTCATGGCCGTCGCCGAGCGGACGCGCGAAATCGGACTCCGGAAGTCGCTCGGCGCGCGGCGGGGAGACATTCTGCGGCAGTTCCTGGTCGAAACCGTCGCGCTCGCCACGGTCGGCGCGGCAGCCGGCGTCGGCACGGGGATCGCCATGGCGGCCGCCGTCGCAGCGTTCACGCCCCTTCCCGCCGCGGTGGCCCCCTGGTCGATCGTCGTCGGTGTCCTGCTCGGTGCTGGAGTCGGGATCGTGGCGGGCGTATATCCGGCGAGCCGAGCCGCGCGCCTCGATCCCATCGCCGCGCTGCGCGTCGAAACGTGACCGGACTGTTCGAAGGCGTCGGGATCGCGCTCGAATCGCTGCGCACCAGCAAGGCGCGCGCGGCGCTGACCATTCTCGGGATCGCGATCGGCGTCATGGTCGTGATGCTGATGGCCGCCATGATCAGCGGCATCAACAAGAGCGTCTCGAACGTGTTCGAGTCGATCGCCCCGCGGACGTTTCTGGTGTGGCGGTTCTTCCAGGCGGGCGTCAACGTGTCGGACGGCTCGGACGAGACCAGCCCGTGGCGTCGCAACCCGCCGATCAAC
>Ga0310811_10004552_pt1 | contig 17428 bp, 19 predicted proteins | sample YCmetagenome_FD_207642 | JGI IMG/M metagenome (GOLD analysis project Ga0310811, IMG submission 207642) | Soil microbial communities from experimental microcosm in Duke University, North Carolina, United States - YC | ecosystem: Engineered > Artificial ecosystem > Soil microcosm > Unclassified ...
TTTTTCCGCGATCCCGAGCGGCACGCGCCCGAGGGCGATGACCTGATCATCTGTCCCGCCGATGGCAGGCTGCTGCCCATTGTGGAGGCGGTGCCGCCGGCCGAACTGGGCCTGGGCGAGGAACCGCGCCCGCGCCTGTCGGTGTTCATGAACGTGTTCAACGTGCATGTGAACCGCAATCCGGTGTCGGGCAGCGTGGTGGCGCTGGCCTACCGTGCCGGCAAGTTCTTCAACGCCAGTTTCGACAAGGCCAGCGTCCACAACGAGCGCATGTCGATCCGCCTGCGTCCTGGCGGCCGGGGCGAGGACAAGGACCTGGCGGTGGTACAGATCGCCGGGCTTGTGGCGCGGCGTATCGTCTGTGACCTGACCCAGGGCCAGGGGGTGCTTAAGGGCGCCCGATTTGGCATTATCCGCTTCGGCAGCCGGGTGGACGTCTTCCTGCCGCGGGGCGCCGAGGTTCTTGCCACGCCAGGAAGCAAGGTGCGGGCAGGTGAAACGGTTTTGGCCCGCTTTGTCTGACGCTGATTTGCCTGAAGAAGGTGCATTGTTGGAACAGCCCGATCGCATCTCTCGCCGCAAGCGCGCCCGCCAGATCGTGGCGGCGCGGCTGGAGCGGCTGGAAGATCTGTCCATCGGCAAGCTGATTCCATCCACCCTGACCTTGACGGCGCTGGCTTGCGGCGTCACCGCCATCCGTTTCGCGCTGACGGCGCAATGGGAGAGCGCAGTCGCCTTTGTGGTGGCGGCCATGATCCTGGACATGCTGGACGGACGCGCCGCGCGGCTCTTGGGGGCGGACAGCCGCTTCGGCGCCCAGCTGGACAGCCTGGCCGACCTGGTCAGCTTCGGCGTGGCGCCCGGCGTGATCATGTATATGTGGAGCCTGGAGCGCATGGGCAATGCGGGCTGGATCGCCGCGCTGATCTTCTGTGCCGCCAGCGCCGTGCGCCTGGCGCGCTTCAATGTCGAAAGCGTGCGCGACGAAGGCGCCACCAAGGGCAATCCCTATTTCACCGGCCTGCCCACGCCGGCCGCCGCCTGCATGATGCTGCTGCCGCTTCTGCTGTGGTTGCAGTGGCATGGCGATGTCGTGCGCCAACCCTGGTTGCCCACCGTGATGGTGGCCATCACCTCATCTCTGATGGTCTCGCGCCTGCCCACGCCGTCGATCAAATACATGAAGCTTCAGCGCCAGCACCGCATCCTGGCGGCGACCGTATTCGCGGGGCTGGCGGCGCTTCTGATACTGTGGCCCTGGGCCACGTTGAGCGTGGGGCTGATCATCTATGTGGCGTCGATCCCCTTTGCGGTGTTCGCCCATCATCCCCGCTACGCCACGCGAGGCTGACCGGCAACCGCCAGGTCGCGCCGGATTATCTGTGACCGAAGCCCGGATTGAAATGAGGCGGCGGCGCCATGCCGCCCATCCGCCGCGGCCGGAAAGGCCGGGCGCGCGAAGGATTGTACTGAAAGCTCTGGCCGTAACTGTTGTAGGTGGGCCCGTTCATGTTTCCCGGTCCATCGCCATAGCCATAGCCATAGGCTGAACCATAGTCCGCGGCACCGTAGCCAACGCCACCGCTCCAGCCGCCCCGGTCAATGGTCAGGCCGGGCCCGTCGCCATAGCCACGCCCCTCGCCATACTCCCCCTGCGGCGGACCATAGGCAGAAGGGCCCGGCGCGTAGCCGTTGGGCGCGTAGCCATCGGGCACATGGTCGTAAGCCCGAGGCGGCGGATAGCCTTCATCAGGGACCGGCTGCCATGCGCCCTGCCATTGCCCGCGCCATGCGCCATGCCACTGGCCATCCCAGTCGCCATGCCATTCGCCCTGCCACACGCCGTGCCACTCATCATGCCAGCCGGCCGGGCGGACCGGGGCCGCCGATTGGTAATCATACGGGTAGGCGTTGAAACCTTCTCCGGCCAGCCTGTGCGGCCGACGATAAGCATGATGCCGGGCTGCCACGCTGTGGGCGCCTGCCTTTGCACGCGGCATGGCTTTCGCCTTGGTCGCGGGGCCCGTCTTCGCCTGGGGTTTGGCACAATCGCATCGGGCGGCCTTTTGGGTCGCCTTCTGGGGCGCCTTCTGGGGGGCGCCGTTGCAGGCCGGGATCGCCACAATCATTGTTGCCGCCAGCATCACGCCGGCAGTGACAAATCGAGCCCCCACCAAACTCTCCCTCTTTGCCAAATGCGTGTCGCCCAGCATGCGAATACCTGTACCAATACGGTACGTTTTAATCTGGCACAGTATCCAGGGGTGAGCTTTGATTAAAGCTTTGGTTAACTTGCCCGCCTGCGCAAAGTTCCCGCAAAGCCCCTCTTAAGGTTTTCCGGGCCACACTGTCCCCGCTAGCGGGGATTTCATGCAGTCAGCCAGCCCGGTTTGGGCGCCAGATATCGATGCCGCGGCCGAGAGGGACAGCCGCGTCGACTGGGCTCTGCTGCGCGGCGTGGTGGACCTTCTGCGCGGCAACCTGGCAGCGGCCCCCATTCTGGCGCTCGCGATCTGCGTGATCTTTTCCCAATGGGTGGCGCTGCCGGTATTGGCGTTTTGCTATGCGCAAGTGATCTGCGGCTTCATCCCTCACTTCATCGCATTGAGACGCTTTCCCGCCGGCCCGGTCCCCAGCAGCAGCGCGCGCCGCTGGACGCGCAAGGTTGCGGCCGCGAACCTGTTCTTCATCGCGAACTGGGCGACGATCGGCTGGTATCTGTGGGTGCCCGGCAACACCGTCAGCCACATTTTGATCGAGCTGCTGCTGGCCTCGATCATGGCCGTCCACGCCACGACGACCGCCGCCTGCCGCGCCATCGCGCGGCCGGCGCTTGTAATCTATCTGCTGGCCATAGGCCTGCCGCCGCTTCAGAGCATGGATTCGCCCAGTATCTATCTGGCGCTGATCTCGCCCTTCTACGTCGCCTTCGTCGGCCTGATCGCACAGCAGAGCTATCTGCGGGCGAGAGCCGCCATCATGGCGCATGAGGAGCGCAACACGCTGCTGGCCGAAGTGGTGATGGCCAAACTGGAGTCGGATCGCGGCCGCGACCAGGCGGAGGCCGCGAGCCTGGCCAAGTCGCAGTTCCTGGCCAACATGAGCCATGAGCTGCGCACGCCGCTGAACGCCATACTGGGTTTTTCCGAACTCATCGCCAGCCGCATGTTCGAGAAGGAAACAGAGCGGGTGCACGAATATGCGACACTCATCAACAGTTCGGGCCGCCATCTTCTGGCTCTGATCAATGACATCCTGGACCTCGCCAGGATCGAGGCGGGACGCTGGAAGCTTGAGGAAGACGAGATCGACCTGTACCGCCTGGGCGAGGATGCGTTGCAGCTGGTGGCCTGGCGCGCCAAGGACAATGGCGCCAGGCTGGAGAACCTGATCGATATCGAGACGCCCCGCATTTATGCCGACGAGCGTGCGATCAAGCAGATACTGCTCAATCTTCTGTCCAATGCCGTAAAATTCACGCCCGAGCATGGCAGGGTCAGCGCCTTTGCCCGCCCGGCAGAGGATGGCGCTCTGGTGTTCGGCGTGGAGGATACGGGCGTGGGCATCGCGCCGGAGGATGTCGGCAAGGTGTTCGACACCTTCGGCCAGGGCAAACACGACATCAAGCTGGCGGACCGGGGCACGGGTCTGGGACTTGCCATCGTCAAGGGTCTTGCCGAGGCGCATGGCGGCCAGGTTTTTCTGGAAAGCCAACTGGGCAAGGGCACCAGGGTCAGCGTGATGATCCCCGCCGCACGCGTGCGATCGCATGTGCAATTCGAGGCCATGGCCCGCGCCGGTTAAATCCAAGCGCCGATTTATTTGCTGCGGTCAGTGTGCCGCGATCTCACCAACCCGCCCGATGACCCTTCAAGACGTGTGGGCCAAGGGTTGCCCCTTCTGGCGGCAGGCGATAAGACGGCCGAAACCCCAGCGGATCCCCTGATGACACCCCTTCTGGTTCTGGGCCTCGCGCTGTGCGCCGCCGGCGCAACCATGACCGGCGGCCTGATGGCCCTGAAACTGGCCGAGCGCCTGCCGCTGGTGCTGGCCTTTTCGGCCGGGGCCGTGATCGGTGTGGCTTTTTTCGACCTTGCGCCCGAGGCCATCGCTGCCGGGCACGGCATTTATGATCCGCGGTCCCTGCTGGCCATCGCGGCGGGCGGCTTCTTTCTCTATGTGGTGATCGACAGGCTGGTGGCGCGCCATGACTGCGAGGGCGGGCCCAACACGACACGCGGCCTGATCGGCGCGGCAAGCTTTTCCGCCCACAGCATACTGGACGGATTCGCCATGGGTATCGCGCTGCAGGCCGGTCCCGAGATCGGCCTGATCGTGGCGGCGGCAGTGCTGGCGCATGATTTCGCCGACGGCCTCAACACCGTCAATGTCGTGGTGAAAAACGGCGGCGAGCGCAGGCACGCGCTGTCATGGCTGGCGATGGACGCCTTTGCCCCGCTGCTGGGCGCGGGTTTGAGTCTTCTGGTGACGCCGCGCCCCGAACTTCTGGCGCTGCTGCTGGCCCTGTTCTGCGGCTTCTTCCTGCATATCGGGGCAAGCGGGCTTCTGCCGGAAAGCCACCGGACACGCCCGCGCCTGTCCACAACCCTGGCGACGCTTGCGGGCGCGGGCTTTCTTTACCTGGTGACCGGGCTGGTTCGCTAGAAGGGCGCCAAGCCGCGCCCTATTTGATTTGGGTAAGCAACGGGTTTCCCGCAAAATGTGCGTCCAGATTGTCCAGCACCAGCTGGCTCATGGCGCGACGGGTCTCGAATGTGCCGCTGCCCAGATGGGGGGTCAGCACCACATTGTCCATGCCGAACAGCGCCTCGGGCACCTGGGGCTCGTTGGCGAACACATCCAGCCCCGCGCCGCCCAGCCTGCCGCCGACCAGCGCCTCCACCAGTGCCTCCTCGTCCACCACCGCGCCGCGCGCGACATTGACCAGGATACCATTCGGGCCCAGGGCTTCGATCACATCGCGACTTACGATCTTTTGCGTCTCGGGCGTGGACGGGATGATAACGATCAGGAAATCGCTGTTTGCGGCCAACGCCACCGGGTCGGGATAATAGTCATAAGGGATGTCCGCAACCTTGCGGCGGCTATGGTAGGCGATGCGGTTGTTCATCGCTTCGGCGCGCCGCGCGATCTCCCGGCCGATCCGGCCCATGCCCAGGATGCCGACGGTCTTGCCGCTGGCGCGGCTGGCCAGCGGGAATTCGCCTTCCTTCGGCCAACGTCCGGCGCGCACATAGCGATCCGACGGTATCAGCCGGCGCGCGGTCATGATCATCAGCCCGATGGCCAGGTCCGCGACGTCGTCGTTCAGCACTTCGGGCGTGTTGGTGACGGGGATCCCCTTTGAACGGGCATATTCCACCGGAATACCGTCATAGCCGACCGAGGCCGAGCAGATGATCTCCAGCTTTGTCAGCCGATCGATGATGTGCGGCGGCGGGCCGGAATGGCCGTTGGTAACCACACCGCGCACGATGGACGCCACTTCGTCCAGCTTGTCCTTGCGATGCACACGGTAGCGCGCTTCCAGCTCACGCTGTACTTCGGGGCGCAGCGGCACGAATTGCAGAATATCGATGGTCATGACTTACGGCGCTTCCGCCATCTCCTTCATCTTGTCCAGGGCGGCACTGAAGCGGTCGGTGCGCTGTTTGCGGTCGGCCTGGCGCGCCTCGACCGTGGTCAGCGGCGAGACATCATAGAACAGCGTGTAGACGATCTTGGACTGGCGGCCACGATCCAGCGGCTCCACCGCCAGGGTGCCGTGGTAGAAGATTTTCGAGGCTGGCTGGGCGTACGTATAGGAGTGCGAGGTTACCGCCACCATCACCTCGTCGGTGGTGCCGCGCAGCCGCCGGTTGGTGCCCACGCCCACGCCGTTGCCCGCGGTGACCTGACAGGGCACGTCCAGCCATTGGGAAATTGAGCAGTAGGGCCCGATCTTGGCCCAGACCTGGTCCGGCGTGCGGTCCACCACCTTTTCCAGGAGGATGGTGGTGAATTCCGGCGCCTTGTCCGCCGCGGCGGCCGGAAGCGGCGCCAACGCCAACGCCAAGAATGCTGCGCCTGCGAATACCCCTGCCCTCACGCTTCTCTCCCCTTGTGTGCCGCCTCTCGGGCGCTCCTCGGCGCATCTGATAAGACCCCGCCGGTCCGCGCGCAACAAGGCAAGACGATCAAACCCGCCCGCCCGGCGCTGCGGTTTTCTGCCACTGCGGTCACGATGCGCCGGCGAAATGCTGCCCGGCGGGGGCGCGGGCACCCGTCACCTGCCCAGCGGCAACCGGATGAACGCGATTTATGCGGTTTTCCTCGCCAGCCATGCCGAAAATAAACTGGACGCGGACCGCCTGCTGGAAGACCTTTCGGAGTGCGGAGGGCTTGAAAGCCGCGAACACGGCAACCGGCCGCGCCTCAAAGACGCTCATAAGAACATCAGGGAGACGTTCCATGGATCGCCGTAAATTCTTCTCGGTCACGGGCGCGGGTGCCGCCGCCGCCGCGGCCGGGACCATCGCCACAAACGCGCCTGCAGCCGACGCGCAGCCGAGCGTGCCGGGTGGTGCCTGCGCCAGCGCCAAGCTGCCGCCGCTGAAAGCCAGGCTGGGCCACCAGTTCGGCACCCTGACTGACGATACCGCCGCCTGGGTGGCGCGCTATGGCGTGGACGCTGTCTGCACCAGCCCGCATGTGGCCGACCCCAGCCGTCTGTACCCGACGGTCGAGGAAATGAACAAGATGCTGGACCTGGCGAACAAGTGGAAGGTCAAGGTCGAACTGGTCGACAGCGTGCTGCTGACGTCCTCGCTGATCGACCGTGAAAAGCATCCGGCCATCATGCTGGCCGACAGCCCCGAACGCGACCGCGACATCGAGGCATTCCAGAATCACATCCGCACCTGCGCCAAGACCGGAATCCGCGCGCTGAAGTACAACATGTCCATTCTGGGCGTGCTTCGCAGCGGGGAAGTGCCCGGCCGCGGCGACACGGTCTACAACAAGTGGAACGCGAAGGAAGCGCTGGCCAAGAACCCGCCACTGACCAAGGCCGGCGTGGTCAATGCCGACGCCTTCTGGGAGCGCATCGATTATTTCCTTTCCCGCGTCGTGCCGGTGGCCAACGAATACAAGGTGCAGATCGCCTGCCACCCACAGGATCCGGGCACGCCGCCGGGCGGCTATCGCGGCGTCGATCGCGTGCTGGGCACCTATGAGGGCCTGCAGAAGTTCGTCCAGATGCACGAAAGCCCCTATCACGGCCTGAACCTGTGCCAGGGCACGCTGTCGGAGAATCTGGAAAATCCGCGCGAGCAGCTGCCCGACTGCATCCGCTGGTTCGGCACCCGCAAGAAGCTGTTCAACATCCATTTCCGCAACATCCGCGGCCATCGCGGCGATTTCGTCGCCGAGATGTTCCCCGACGAAGGCGACATCGATTTCGTCAAGATGCTCAAGGTCTATCGCGAAGTTGGCTATCCTTATCTGCTGATGCCCGACCATGCCCCGCGCGTGCCCGGCCAGCCCAATGCCTGGCGGGAGAACTTCCCGTTCGAGTTCGGCTATATCCGCGGACTGATCCAGGCCGAGCAGCATCTGGTCTGAGACGGCAGCATTGCATTCAGCAGGGCGTCGCGGCAAACCGCGACGCCCTTTTTCATGAATGCCGCTAAAACTGTCTGAAAAGTCGCGCCAGTCCATGATGCGCTCGGCAGATGAACAAGCATTTCCCGCGCGCCGTAAACACCTCGTTTGCCGCATCGCCGCCTTTGACTCGCCATCAGCCCGCGCCGGCGGCAGCCTGTTGGTGCGGGCTCGGCATGGGGCCGGGCCCAGCCGGAAACACAGAGACGATCCATGTCGGGAATGGCCAAGGCCGCATTGGCGGCCGCCTTGCTGAACTGCGGCATCATCCAGGCTTCAGCGGAACAATCCGGTCGGTGGCTCACCGATCCCATCAGCGGTTGCGCGGTGTTCGACGCGGCGGCGACGGCCGACGCCAGTGTACGCTGGACCGGCGCCTGCGCGAACGGTTATGCCGATGGCGTCGGAACCGCCACCTTCGGCCGGGACGGCCAGAGCCACAGCATCACATCCGGTTTTGTGCGCGGACTGGTGCCGGACGGCCATGTGGTGATCCGCTGGGACCGCGGCTGGAGCTATGACGGTGAAATCGCGGGTGGCGTCTTCAACGGCCATGGCCGGCTGATCACCGACACGGGCGACCGCTTCGACGGACAATGGCAGGACGGCAGGCTCAACGGCTTCGGCGTGCTGACACGCGCCAATGGCGAGCGCTATTTCGGCGACTGGAAGGACGACCGGCCCGACGGTCAAGGCGAATGGCGCCGCGCTGACGGCACGGTGATCCAGGGCCGCTTTGCCGCCGGCAGGCTCGCCGAGGCCGACAACACGGGAATGCAGGTCGCCAGCGCGCGGGGCGGCGGGACGCCTGGTTCGGTCCGCGCCATCACCCATCGCACTGCCGCCAACTGAAGGAAAGACGATGTCCAGAATTTTTGGGGCCGCTGCGTTGATGCTGGCCTTGCCTGCCCTGAACGCGCCAGCGCTTGCCGCCGGATGCGCCGGACCTGCCGACACAGCCGCGATCAAGACAGCCGTCTTGCAGCAGCAACTGATGGTCGCTGCCTTTCAATGCCGCGAAGCCGAGGCCTATAACCGCTTCGTCAGCGCCAACCGGTCGGAGCTTTTGTCCTCTGACGCCAGGTTGAAGGGCTATTTCGTACGGCACGGTGGCGAGGCCGGCTATGACGCGTTCAAGACCAGAGCCGCAAACCTGTCGGCACTGGAACAGGCGCGCGATGCCGCCGGCTTCTGCGCCAATGCACATGCGCTTTTCGTTGCCGCTGCCGCCCGTCAAGGCGACCTGGCCGGTTTTGTCGCGGCCCGGACCCCGGCAGGCAAGACCGGCGACTATTGCGGTGACTCCCGTTCCATACCGGTTGTGGCGACTGCGCCCGACACCAATGTTGTCGCCGGTGTGCCGCAGCACGGACTTCCCGCCATCGACACCTTGCGCCAGGATGGTGCGCCCCCAACCGGCGAAGCCCTTGCCGACGACAATTCTTCGGCGCGCTATGCCCGCCTGACGCGGCAGCGCCGGTTTGGTCCGGAAAATCCGCCGCCCGCCTATGGTCCGCCCCAATGGCGCGATCCGCCGGACCGGGTCTGGTATGGCCCCTGGCGCGCGCGCTGAGCCGTTTCAGGGAAAACGCGACACCGCATCGGCCAGTGTCGCGAAGTCTGTGTTGCCGCCCGACAGCACCAGCACGGTCACACGGTCCTTTCCACTCAGCCTGCCCGAGAGCAGCGCGGCCAGGGCAGCGACGCCGCCCGGCTCCACCACCAGTTTCAACCGGCGCAGGGCATAACTGACCGCGATGAGCAGCTCATCATCGCTCACTGTCAGGCCGCCTTGAAGGCGCGGCGCGGCCACGGCAAAGGTAATCGCGCCGGGAGCGGCCGACATCAGCGAGTCCGCCACACTGACCGGCGTGCCGGGGGCCGTGGTTGGCGCGCCCGCGGCCAGACTGCGGCGCATGCCGTCGAAATTCCGCGGTTCGACGCTGTAGACTTTTGCCACATCGCCGAGGGCCAGGGTTACACCCGCTGTCAGCCCGCCGCCGCCGCAAGGCACCAGCACCTGGTCGGGCGAAAGGCCCAGCGCGCGCGCATCGGCCAAGATTTCAAGACCCACCGTGCCCTGCCCCGCCACAATCTGCGCATCGTCGAACGGCTTGATCAGGGTGCCGCCCTGTTCGGCCAGCACGCGCGCGGCGATGGCCTCGCGGTCCCCGGTCAGGCGGTCATAGGTGAGGATCCGGGCGCCCAGGGAGCGCGTGCCTTCCATCTTGGCGCGCGGCGCATCCGACGGCATCACGATCGTCGCGCCCATGCCGAAAAGCTTCGCCGCCGCCGCCACACCCAGGGCGTGGTTTCCGGAGGAAAAGGCGACCACGCCGGCGGCACGCTGGGCCTTTGGAACCAGGGCGATACGGTTGCAGGCGCCGCGAAACTTGAAGGAGCCGGTATGTTGCAGGTTCTCGGGCTTGAGGAGCACGGTGCCGCCGGCGGCCGCGCTCAACTCCGGGCATTGCAGCAGCGGCGTCCTGACCGCGTATGGCCGGATACGTTCTGCCGCCGCCAGCACGTCATCGTATGTCGGCAGAATCACGTCAGTCTTCCACCCGCTCCAGCTTGCCGATCATCAGAATGTAAGCCAGCGCGCCGATAATCGCGATCACGGCGATATAGGTCAGGCCCGGCGCGAAATTTCCGCCCCGTGCCAGATAGCCGATCACCAGCGGCGTGGTGATGCCAGACAGGTTTGAGATGAAATTGAAGGTGCCGCCGGTCAGCCCGATCAGCCGGGTGGGCGCCAGCGAGGAAATAAGCGACCAGCCGATCGAGGCCAGTCCATTGCCGAAAAATGCCAGCGCCATGAAGCCCACCACCAGCGCCGGTTGATCGACGAAATTGGCGCCCATGATCACGCTGGAAAGAAGCAGCCCACCGATGATCGGGGTCTTGCGCGCCGCGCCGAGGCTGAGGCCGCCGCGCAGCATCCGGTCGGACAAAAAGCCCGAGCACAGCACGCCCAGGAAGGCGGCCAGAAAGGGCACCGAGGCATAGAGACCCGACTTCACGAAGCTGAGATGGCGAAATTCGATCAGATAAGTGGGAAACCAGGTCAGGAAGAACCATTGGCACGACGTCACCGCGAACTGACCGATATAGACGCCCCAGAGCTTGCGGTACTTGAAGACGGTGAGGAAGTCGGCAAAGCTCGCATGCGTCTTTGCCTTGCGCGCGATCTTGCTGGAGCCGAGTTCGGTCAGCGCGCCGCCCGCCTCGATATGGGCGATCTCGGCCTCATTGGCACGCGATTCGCGCGGGCTGCGATAAGCCAGGAACCAGAACAGGCCCCACGCCAGGCCGCCCACGCCGGTGGTGTAGAAGACGCTGCGCCAGCCATGGCTTTCTTCCAGGATCAGCAGCACCGGCGTCAGGAAGGCCAGGCCCACAAACTGGCCGGACGTATAGAAGCCGATGGCGCCGGCGCGCTCGCGGTCCGGAAACCAGCTTGTCACCACCTGGTTGTTGATGCTGTAGGACGGCGCTTCCAGAAAACCGATGCACAGGCGGATGGCGATCAGCGCCGCCACGCTGCCCACCAGGCCCATGGTGACGGTGGCGAGCGACCACAGGACCAGGATGGCGGGATAGAAGAAGCGGGGGGCCACCCGGTCGACCAGCCAGCCGCCGGGAATCTGGCAGAAGGCATATGTCCAGCCGAAGGCCGACAGGATCCAGCCCATATGCACGGTGTCGATGGAAAGTTCGGCGCGCATTGCGGGCGCGGCGATGGAAAGGTTGGAGCGGTCCAGATAGGTGACGACCACGCTGACGAACAGCATCAGCATGACGCCGTAGCGCCTGTGGGTCGGCTTCATATCACCACTCCGCAAAGGATCCGTCGGCATGCCGCCACAGCGGCGGGCGCCAGCGATGACCGGTTTCAGCGCCGCGGCGCACGGCCTCTTCGTCGATGCCGATGCCGAGCCCCGGCGCAGTGGGGATTGCCATATATCCGTCCGTAGCGGCGAAGACGGAAGGCTCGGCCAGATAGGCCGGCACGTCATGGTCCCTGTTGTAATGCATGCCGATGCTCTGTTCCTGGATGGCCGCATTGTAGCAGACCGCGTCCAGCTGCAGGCAGGCGGCCAGCGCGATGGGACCCAGCGGGCAATGCAGCGCCAGCGCTACATCGTAACTTTCCGCCATGGCGGCGATCTTGCGCGTCTCGGTGATGCCGCCGGCATGGCTGGGATCGGGCTGGATGATGTCGGCCAGCCCGTCGTGCAGGATCGTCTTGAAGTCCCAGCGGGAATAGAGCCGCTCGCCCAGCGCGATCGGCGTGGATGTCAGGGTCTTGATCTCCTTCAGGGCCTCGACATGCTCGCTCAGCACCGGCTCCTCGATGAACATCAGGCGGTAGGGTTCGATTTCCCTGGCCAGCACCTTGGCCATGGGCCGGTGCAGGCGGCCGTGGAAATCCACGGCGATGCCAAAGTCCGGCCCCATCGCTTCGCGCACCGCCGCCACGCGCGCCAGCACCGCGTCCAGCTTTCCGTGGCTGTCCAGGAAAGCCATCTCTTCGGTGGCCAGCATCTTGATGGCCGTGAACCCCCTGTTCGCCGCGGCTCTGGCGCCCGTCACGATATCGGCGGGGCGGTCGCCGCCCACCCAATGATAGACGCGCATCTTTTGGCGCAGCGGGCCGCCCAGCAGCGCATGCACCGGCTGGCCAAGCGCCTTGCCCTTGATGTCCCACAGCGCCTGGTCGATACCGGCCAGCGCGCTCATATGGATGCCGCCGCCGCGATAGAAACCGCCGCGATAGAGCACCGTCCAGTGATCCTCGATGGCAGCGGGGTCCTTGCCGACCAGGTGATCGGCCATCTCCGCCACGCAGGCCGCGACGGTATCGGCGCGGCCTTCCAGCACCGGCTCGCCCCAGCCGCTGATGCCGTCATCCGTCTCGATCTTCAGGAACAGCCAGCGCGGCGGGACCTGGTAGGTGGTGAGCTTGGTGATCTTCATCCCGGCGGCAGGGTTATATTTTCCAGGACCGGACGTTTCCGGCCGTGCCGACAGTGGCGCTCAATCGGCGGATTCGCAAGCCGCCGCAGGCCATCACGCGCGAGGCGATGCCCGCCTAGGGCTTGGCAGACTGGAACGTCCCGCAGGCCCCGCACGGATCGGCGGCCATGCACTTGCAGGCCGCGCGATACTGTTTTTCCTTGGCAGCCAGCAGGTCGGCCAGCGCCTGCTGCAGCAGATGCTGCCGGGTGGTGTCGTCCTTCACCGCGATGATGCCGAGCCGCTCGAAATCATGCGCCGACATGCGGATGGTGCATTTGCGCACCGCGGGCACAAGGGGCGGGGCGCCGCCCGCCATGGCAGGCTGTGGCACCGGCCTGGGGATGGCTGGCGTCACTATTGGCGGCAGTATTGGCGGCACCTCCGATATATCGGGGTGAAGAGGCGGCCGGGGCGCAGGGTTCGCCTGGTCCGCAGCCGGCGGCACGATGGTCCAGGGCCGCGCCTCGCCCTTGCGCGCCAGAATGTCCGGGGTGATGGAAGCAAACCGACCGTAGCTCATGGCCGCCTCACTTCGCCCAGGCCGCGTCGGTCTGGCGCCGGCCGAAGCTGCGCCGCTCCGGCCCACGATAGGACGCACCGGACAGAAGGATCCGCCGGTCCGCGCCGCTGCGTCTTTCGGGGCCGTCATAGGCCGCTGCCGGTGCCACAATGGGGGGAAGGGCCTCGTCCTGCGGCTCCAGCAGCGAGTTGATGGCCAGATGGTCGGGCCGGAACGCGGGCAGAAGCGCCGGGTCGCGCACGATGCGCGAAAGCTTGTCCTGCAGATAGACCCAAAGATCACTGATCTCGCGCGCCGAGGCCGAGCCGGGCACAACCTCGCCCACCGTGCGCCCGTCGATCATCGAAGCGGCGAAATCCACGCGATGATGGATGGTGACGGGCGCCACCGTGCCGTGCTGCGACAGGGCCACGGCGCTTTCGCCGGTGATGCGCGCGCGCGCGGTTGCCGCGTTGATGACGAAGACCACCTGCTTGCCGTGGCGCTCAGCGATGTCGACGGTGGCGCCCACCGCGCGCAGGTCGTGCGGACTGGGGCGGGTGGGCACCAACACCAGGTCGGCATGGGCAACGACGCGGCTGATGGACTGTGTGATGGCGGGCGGTGTGTCGATCACCGCGATCCTGACGCCCGCCTGCTCGAGCTTTGCCAGTGACTCTTCCAGATCCATCAGCCCCGCCTTGACGAAATGCGGCTCGGGCGCCTGGCGGGCATTCCACCAGTGCGCCAGACTGCCTTGCGGATCGGTGTCGATCAGGGCGATGGCGCCGGCGCCGGAACGCTGTGCCTCCACCGCAAGATGGCCCGACAAGGTCGTCTTGCCCGAGCCGCCTTTCTGTGATGCCGCAACGATGGTGTACATGCCGCAAACCCCGATCCTCGCTGCAGTTTATGCGCCCCGGCCCGTTGCGACAGGCTGAAGCGGGATGGCACAATTTGCCTCGAATTAGGCGGCAATTTTCGCCAGTTCAGGGCCGGCCAAGGATCATGCGGGCCCTGCGCCGCCACTGGCTGGCCAGCCCTTCCATGTCGGCCATCCGTTCCAGTTCCGCGCGGGTGGGCCGGCCGAAACTGACGATCTGGACCAGGCGGGTGAAGGAAAAATCCGGATTGGGCCGCTCCGCCAGGGTGATGGCGTCACCGGCACTGAGGCTGCCCGGCTGCAATACGCGATAGTACCAGCCGCTATGCCCGGTCCGTACCATCGCCTTGAGCACCTGATTGCTGCCCATGTGCAGCGCGAATTTGAAACACGGCCGGCGCGGCTGGCACACCTGCAGCAGCGCGCTACCGATGGCGTGGACATCGCCGGGGCAGATGCCGGATTCCTGGAGTCCCGCGACCGTGAGATTCTCGCCCATCGCGCCGCTGACGAACTGGCCGGCAAGATCAGGAAACGCACGCGACCAGGCGGTGAAATGGGCGGCGGCATAGCCGTAGACGGCCTTTTCTTCGCCGCCATGCACACTGAGATCGCCTTGCTGGTCGCCGTCCAGCCCCAACGGCCCCACCTTTACCGCGCCGTCCCGCGCGTGTTTGGCGATCGCGCTGGGCACGCGATCAGGCCCCAGCGGGACGATGCGCCCTGTCCGGACGGCAAGGATGCGAGCTTCAGGCATGCCATGACACTATCGCGGCGGCGGCGGCGCGCCAACGGGTGCGCGCGCCGCATCCCTCATTCGGTCATCGCCTCGCCCGAGCCGCCGAGTTCGGACGGGAAATCCTTCAGCTTGGGAAGCCCGTCGCGCATCGGCAGCACCGTTTCGGCATAGTTGACATGTACGCCGGGTGCAAAGACGAAGTCCTTGAGGATCGCCGGATAGACGTCGGTCAGGCCGAAACCGGGATGGACCGTCATCAGGTGACCACCACAGCGCGTGCAGTAGTGCCGCTCGCTGGCAGCGGTCCTGGCGAAGACCGCCATATGCGCGGCGCCCGATTCGACCCGCACATTCTCCGGTTTCCACAGGCTGAACGCGGTGACCGGGGCGGCGGACCAGGCGCGGCAAGAACTGCAATGGCAATAGCCCATCGCTGCCGGCGCGCCATCGGCCCGGATCGTCACGCTGCCGCAGAAGCAGGTACCCTTATATGTCGTCATCGCCGTCCTATCTGTTCTTGGTGATCACGGCCTCTAGATAGGCCGATGGCACCACCATCGTCCCGTCGTCGGCGCGGTTGAAGCGACCGATCAGCGCCGTGATCTCATCATTCAGTTCCTGCTGGGCCGCTGGCGGCAGCGCATCGAAGGCCTTGAGCACCGGACCGTAATAGGAACGGAAGACCTCTATCCAATGGGCGGCGGAGCGATAGCGAAAAACAAAGTCCTTCTGCCGCGCCGTGACCCGCGCATGGTCGCCGAACAGCGTCTCCAGATGGTCCATCGTGCCCCACAGCGCCGGCGAAACCAGGCCGGGCGGCGGCGGCACATGACGGCCGATGGTCTTGAAGAGATGGCCGATAAAGCCATCGGGCGTCCAGTTTGCCAGCCCAATCTTGCCGCCCGCGCGGCAGACCCGCAGCATTTCGCGCGCCGGCTTTTCATGGTCGGGCGTGAACATGGCACCAAAAGTGGATGTCACCGCATCGAAGCTGCCATCTTCAAAGGGCAGGGCTTCGGCATCGGCCACGCGGCAAGCGATAGTCAGGCCATCGGCACGCGCCCGGGCGGCGGCATGGGCCAAAAGCGCCGGGACATAGTCGCAGGCGGTGACGCGGCAGAAGCGACGTGCCGCCGCAAGGGCGGCATTTCCGCTGCCTGCGGCCACGTCCAGCACTTGCTGGCCGGCGCGCAGGTCCAGCGCCTCGCACAAATCTTCGCCGACGATCTGCACGGTGGTGCCAATGACGGCGTAATTGCCGGAAGACCAGGTGGCCTGCTGGCGCGTCTTGACCGGGCTTAACGAAGCCAGGCCGTCGACCGTCAGCGCTGCCGTTCCAGGTTCCGGTTCGGGCATTTTGTTCAACATCTCTGGCCTCCCGTTTGGTTCTGTGGTCTATGTGCGACTGCGTTGTATCCGGAGGCGACCTGGCCCGGTATGGCCACGCTGCTGTCAGTCTTGATCGAAAGTCCGGATCGCGCCCTGGTCTTTGCCGGTTCGCCGGAGCATTTGTCCGAAAATCCAAAACGTGGCTCGTCATGATGGGCGCCGATACCCTGTCCGATGTGCTGGAGGCGGTGCGTTTGAAATGCGCCGTGTTCTTCGACGTCGACACCACCGATCCCTGGGCCGCTGAAACCCCGTCCGGCAAGATTATCGGTCCGGCGGTGATGCCCGAGGCCGGGCACATCATCGACTATCATGTGCTGGCCAGCGGCACCTGCTGGGCGACGCTGGTCGAGCACGAGGCTCCGCCGATTCAGATGATGGCGGGCGACGTGGTGGCCTTTCCCCACGGCGATGCCCATGTCCTGGCCAGCGCGCCGGGCCTTCGCGGCGAGGCGGACCTGACGCGCTTTCGCCGTCCGCGGGATATCGGCCAGTTGCCGCTGCTGATAAACGTGGACGGCGGCGGGCAGGAGCGGGCACATCTGGTGTGCGGCTTTCTGGGTTGCGATGCGCGCCCGTTCAATCCGCTGCTGGAATCGCTTCCCCGTATCCTGCATCTGCGCGGTGCCGGCGACGCGGCATCCCGCGCGGTGGCCGACTTCGCGCGCCTGGCGCTACAGGAAGCGAAGGAGAAGCGCGCGGGCGGCAACAGCGTGCTGGCGCGGCTGGGCGAGCTCATGTTCATGGAGCTGGTACGCCGTCACGTCCAGACGTTGCCTCTGGACAGTACCGGCTGGCTGGCGGGCCTGCGCGACCGCCAGGTGGGACGGGCACTGAACCTGCTGCATGGCGAGCCCCGCCGCGCATGGACGCTGGAGCTTCTGGCGCGCGAGACAGCCATGTCCCGCTCCTCACTGGTGGAACGTTTTTCGGCCTATACCGGCCTTCCCCCCATGCAGTATTTGCAGAAATGGCGGCTGCAATTGGCGGCGCGCCAGCTGGCTGAGGGATCTGACAGCATCGCCGCGGTGGCGGCGCGGGCCGGCTATGAATCCGAAGCCGCCTTCAGCCGGGCGTTCAAGAAGATGGCGGGCATGCCGCCGGCGGCCTGGCGCAATGCCGCCGGTGCGCCGCTGCCGGTCAAGGCCGCGCCGATCGGCCCGGGCTGAAATCGCGCACGCCCCGGCATGAGATGCCCAAATAACGGCGCGACCGCTCAAAACGGCGACGTGAC
>Ga0310811_10004553_pt1 | contig 17428 bp, 16 predicted proteins | sample YCmetagenome_FD_207642 | JGI IMG/M metagenome (GOLD analysis project Ga0310811, IMG submission 207642) | Soil microbial communities from experimental microcosm in Duke University, North Carolina, United States - YC | ecosystem: Engineered > Artificial ecosystem > Soil microcosm > Unclassified ...
GACGAGTTCACTGTCAATGGCGGCGGTGAAATTTCACCGGTGGACAAAGACCCGGTCGATTTCGACTCAGGGGGTGCGCTTTGCTCGGGGACGACCTCCTGCCGCGCCGCTGACTGGTCTTGGAAAGCCTGTTGAGGAACTGGGTCCAGACTCGCTTCATTGAGTTGACCGTGCGCCAGGCCCACTATGAAGAAGAGCGACGGAAGAATGGCGAAACGTCTCATCGCCCTGAATCCTCCGCCTCAGATTGAAGATCTTCCAAAAGCGACTCATATTGATCGCGAGAAGACTGCCCATCCGCACACCACATGCCGATGGAGTATATCCGCAGAGCAGCCACACTCTGGTCTTTGTCTTGCAAATAATCCCCATATACCCTCCACGGGTAACCATCGCCGATATCCAACCGGATCGCCTCCTGGTAATTTTCCTCTGCCTCTTTCGCTTTGTCCTGACTCGCTAGAACTTTGGCCGCCCCAATCCGATACAGACGCTCCATTGGCTGAATTTTCGAAGCGCGTTGGTAACACTCCAGAGATTCCTTCATGAGCTCGCTTCGCTGCGCATCCGAGAGTAACGGCTGAGGCTCGGCGGCGTCACTCGCCGTCGAATCGTCACTCGCCGTCGAATCGTCACTCGCCGTCGAATCGTCGCCTGCCGTCGAGTCGTCGTCGGGCAAATCAGGAATATCGGTACGTCGGGCTTCCAACCAAGCTTCGTATTCGAAAAGTGCCTGACCTCGAATCCCGAGGGCAATCGCGGAAGCGGGGTCTCCTTGCAGGGCTTTCTCAGTGTGCTTCAAAGCTTCATCCAAGTTGTCGCGGACGATGGCATTTTGTGCCTGAAGCGTTTCCCACTGTGGGCGAGTTTCGCGATTCAGCATCAGAAACAAGACTGCTGCGGATCCCACGACTCCGAGTGCCGCAAGCCCCGCCCCTATTCCCTGCCAGATCGGACGGGGACTTCTCGGTCCCGGAGCGGTCGCCAGCCCCAAAGCCATGGCGGCCAACAAAGCATTTGCCGGGATATGCAAATTGAAGTCCGTGAAACTGTGAATTCCAAAGGTCGCCAATACGCAGCTACCTCCCAAGGCGAAGGCGGCCCGGGTGCTGGTAAGCTCCCCGACAGCTTCTCGCGTTTTGACGTGCCGACAGAAGGTCCGAATCCCAGCTCCCACTCCACTCACAAAAACCAACAAGAGTAACCCGAACCCAATCAAACCATACTCAGCAAGACACTGGGCCCAATCGTCGTGCGCAAACAACGCATCCCCATGCTGATAGGAATCCCGATAAAACCTCGCCGCATATCGATACATGCCCGGGCCAGCCCCGAGCAACGGAGCGGATTGAAACAAGCGCACAGCGTGCTCGAGAAAGAGGGAACGCACATCCGGCATCAGAATCGACTCAAACCGCCCTTGGGCAACCCAGCTCGTTGAAAAGGCAAAATAACCCGCCGAGCCGCATACAATCAAAGCAAGGAGAGCTCCTGCCAGGATGAGCCCCCTTCGCCCGCGGCGCAGGACAAACAGGATCATCCCAAAGCTAACGACCGCAAAAACGGAAAGCCCACCGACGAGGCTGATTACCCCCCCCCGACTTGCCGAAAGCACGGACATGACAATGAAAATCACGCTGAAATACAGGATCACGACCCGCGCCAACGGACGAACGCGCCCCCAAGCCCCTACGCTCAAGGTCAGCAATGCCAGCGCATTCACCAACCATGCAAATTGATTGGGATTTAGAAACAGACCCCGCGCGCGCGCCGGAAATCGATTCTCGTAAAGCGACCTCAGCTCTTCGGAAAACCACCACGGTTGACCAAATGACTCGTGAGTCATCTGCCACAAAGCGACCCCGATCTGGAGGAGCGCGCCGACTCCGCAAAGCGAAAGCCACAACAAACGACTACCCGCCCCATCCAACCCTGTGGCCGTAGCCCCCCAAGCCGCTAAACATGCCACGACCAAGCCGAAATCGGTGGAAGCCAGAACAGGATCGGGAGTCTGGACCGTGCATCGCCAGACCATGTATCCAGCCAGAAGGAAAACAGGGATAACCGCGGAAGGGGCGCCCTCTCGCAAGCGTGAGACGCTCAGCGGCAAGGCCGCGAACGCTGCCAGCGCACACAGCGCATAGGCCGGCAGGCTCAAAAAAGGCGCCATCGCCCCTCCGTGCGCCACTTGAGCCGCGATCAGGCCAAAAGCGAGGAGAATGGCAACGGCAAATCGCATCGTGGAAAGGGTGGTGGGACTCGGGAGTCTAAGACTCGAAAAGCCCCTTGCACGAAAAATCCGCTCTCAAGCGCACCGATGGAAAATTTCCCGCCTGTCACCATCGAGTTCCTTCTTTCTTCGAACGCCTTCGCTCTATATTCACTGGCCCGCATGAAAATGCACTATCCGATCCCCAAGGTTCCCACAGTGGAGCGCACGGCGTTCCTCCTGGAGGCGTGCCGAGGCAAGCGAGTGCTGCACTTGGGGTGCACCGACTGGCCGATGACCAAAGAGCGTTTTGCCGCCCACGAGCTCCTTCACCAGGCACTACTGAAACAGGGGTGCGAGGTTGTCGGTCTTGATATGGATGCCGAGGGCGTGGAATTTTTCAATGCCCATGGACTGGGCCCTTGCATCCTCGGCAATGTGGAAACCGTCTCACTGTCAGATATGGGGATTCCGCCCTTCGAGCTGATCCTGGCGGGTGAAATCATCGAGCATCTGGAAAATCCGGGACTTTTCCTCCGAGCCTGCCATGGGCTTCTCGCCCCAGGGGGGGAACTCCTTGTCACAACGATCAATGCCTACTCGCTTTTTCGATTTCTGCGCTATGCCCTGGGCTGCGAATACGTGCATCCCGACCACAATTACTACTTTTCACCCAAAGTTCTTGAGACGCTCGCCATCCGCTGCGGCTACTCGGTAACCGACTTTTGGTTTCACGGTACAGGCACGGAGAAGCGCCCTATCGCCTGGCACTACCGGCTTCTCATGCGCGTGGCGGCTATTTTCGCCCCCTACCTGGCGGATGGGGTCATCATCAAGCTGCGCAGCAACCTCCCGACGCAAGAGAAAACGGAGGCAAGCTCCTAGGCCTCGCCTCCGAGTCTGCATGGGCCTGTTATCGAGCCGCATCGACTGGCCGCATTGGCGCACCCGCATCCGCTCCTGGTCGGCAAAATCGGCCTATGTCATGGGAGGCCAGATTCTGGGGATGGTGTTCGGGTTTGCCGCGACTTTTTTGCTTTCCCACTGGGTCGCAAAGACGGATTACGCCCGCTACTCGCTATTCATCTCACTCGCGGGCCTGGGCATCATCAGTCACGGGGGATTGATCAACTTTGCCACGCGATTCTGGTCAATCGAGAAGGAGAACCGTGGCGCGCTCTGGAAGTTTGTTGCGGGTATCTTTTGGCGCCAGACTCCGCTCCTGCTGGGCTTGGTTCTCGCAACAACTTTGTGCGCGACCACTTCCCTCGATTTAAGGAACTGGGGGCTGCCCTTTGTGCTCGGAGCCATTTCCACGACAGCCTCGATCTGGCTGACCCTAAATACCGCCGCACTGAACGCGGGCGAGCAATATCGGCGGCTGTTTCTGCTCAACGCCGCCTCATCGCTGCTTCGGTTCGCAGGGCCCATCGGTTTGGTCATCCTGTGCCACGGTGGCTTCCTGGCTCTCGCGGGAGGATTCGCGCTCTACGCGGTCGGATCCTGTGCGATTTCCATCCTCTGGTTCAAACCTGTCGATACCGGACTCCGCCTGCCGGACAATCCGCAGTGGCCATCTCAGTTGATCTCCTACGGACGGCCGTTTGTGTGGATCGGCGTAAGTGGTTGGCTGCTGCAATTCGCCGATCGTTGGATTGTCTCATTGTTTTTCGATAGCACGCGCCTGGCGGATTTTTCCTACGCCTCCCAGTTGGTGGGATTTCTACCCGCTATTTTGGCGGCCTGGCTGACCCAGGTCGCATACCCTGGGGTTTTCAGGCACGTCGATACCCACGGGGCTAAAACTGATTGGGGGGGGTTGTTCCGCAAGATGGACCGGCTGCTCATTTTATTTTTTGCGATCACGATCATTGGCACTTTATTTTTAGGCCAGCTTGTCTCTTTGCTCATGGGCAACGTCATTGCTGAGACCTATAGGAACAGCCTTCCCATCATGCTTCCCGCCGCCATGGCCGCCACATCGTTGCAGGCCAACCAATTTCACTATCTACTTCTCCAGGCGAACCTGGATAGTCGAGCCAAGATGCACATCATCGTCTGGGCCTCGGTGATCAAGACCATAGCAACTGCGGCTGCAGCCGCGGTTTCGTGGAAGGCGTTGACGATCATGTGGATCGTATCCCCGATCGGAGTTGCCGTTTTCAATCGATATCTGGTCAAGCGGGCAATTACCGCGAAGCCATCCGTCAGAATGGAAGCATGAAGCCCTGGCGTTCCGTTTTCGCCATCGTCCCAGCGTGTCATGCCGATATCGGGCACTATCGCAACCTGTGGCAACGCCACTTCTACGATGGCCTGCAAAACGCTGTTCCTTTGTTTGGAACTCCCGACATTCATTTCGACTGGGCATTTCAGGAGCATGCCACATCCGAGCGGGCACTCGCGGCCGGGAAACTTCGCGAACAGATCCGGCAGCATCACCAGGTCCACGGCATCGATGCCATTTTCAGTTACGCGAGAAGTGTGGAAATCGATCCCCTCCTCGTCCGTGAAGTAACGGCATGGGGCATACCTTGGATCAACTTCTTTTGCGATAGCATAGGCGATTTTGCTTCCGTACAAGATCTTGCTTCAGAAACGACGCTCAACTGGTTTCCAGAATTGAATGCGGTCGCCGACTACCAGGCGCTTGGACGGACTGTACTGTGCCGCCCATACGCCTATAACCCTATGGCGCTCCCTGCGTTGCCTTCCAGTGCAAAGCCGTATTCGTTGGGCTTTGTCGGGATGCCCACCAACAATCGAGTGGCTCTGCTCGCAGCCCTCGCCTTGTGCGGATGCCCCTGCGAAATTCGCGGTCCTGGCTGGATTGCTCCCATGCGGCAAAATGAGAAAAATGCCGAAAAGAGGGCAAAAAAATCTTTTATCCAGCACTCCAGAGGCCTGATGCGCAAAGCCGCTTTAACGATCCTCTCAAAGCGGATCGGCCCTTCTCTGGATGATCGCGCATTTTTACAATTCCTCGCCGAATGCCAGGTTGTGCTCGGACTCAACAACGCCCGAAACGCCGAAGGAAAGGTCGAAAGCTACCTTAAATTCCGCGACCTCGAGATGCCCGGCCATGGATGTTGCTACCTTACCCAGGACAATGCAGACATCCGAGCCTCTCTCATTCCAGACCGTGAGGTCCTGGTCTTTTCCAACCTTCTTGAGGCCCGCGACAAAGCCAGATTTTATGCTCGCAGGCCGGAGCTGACTCAAAAAATTGCCGAGGCAGCTCGGCGGCGAGTCCTGACCGAACATACCTGGCCGCAGCGCCTCAAGGAAATCCAACACGCCCTTGAATAACCAGACTGCGAAACCGCCGGTTGTCATTTTCTCCAGCACTCCGGGTCGTGGATCTGGAGCCGAGCGCATGCTGGAATATTTACTCGAGAGCGACGAAGTCCGTCCCTTGGTGGCGATGGTGATTGCTCCGCCAGATTCCAGCATCGCGACTTTTGCCGCGGCACTTGGATACCCCGTCCTGCCGTGGAAGACCGACGACTCCTTCCGCTCTGGAGCGATGGCCACGATGGAATTGATTCGCAACCATCATGCCCCCGAGGGAGCACGTATCATCCATGCCTGGCATACGCGCGGCTTCGAGTTTGCGGTCGCTTTAGGAAAGGCCTGGAAGTTGGAAGCGACCGGCACTCTGCACGATCATCCCGCCATCTTGCGGCATAGCTGGCTGCGCCGGCAATTAATCAGGCTCGCAGGTCACCGCCTTCGCCGCATGGTAGTCGTCAGTGATGCCCTGAGGAAAGTCTGCATGGATGCCGGTTGGACGATCCCCATCGTTACGATCAAAAACGGCTTGCCCGACTCCCCTCTCTCCCCAAGCGCGTTTTTTCCGAAATCCACGCCGAAGATCGGTTTCGTGGGGTTAAATGCGCGCTGGAAAGGAATCGATACCCTCGCCGCAGTCGTCCGCAGTACTCGCGAGCAGGACGTCGAATGGCGTCTATTTGGAGAGCCTGCGCCGAATGTCCGCCCAATCTGCGAAAAGCTACAGGCCGATTTTCCGGACCGCGTCGTCTTCGCGGGTTTCCAAAAGGCCCAGGAAATTTTTGCCGGTTTGGATTTGTTGTTTCATCCGTCTCTAGAGTTCGATCCCTTTCCGACCGCGCTCCTCGAAGCTGCACGGGGCGGGGTGCCTGCGATAGCAAGTAACGTTGGCGGGAGCGCCGAAATCGTCATCGATCAGGTTACCGGGATCGTTTTCGATCCATCCCGGCCTGAAGAAGCGATCGAGGCTCTGACGGCTCTAATTGCCAACCGGCCTCGCAGATTGGAGATGGCTTCGCACGCCAGGAAGACGTTCGAGCAAAGATTTTCACTGGCTCCGATGATCCAAGGCTACATTCAGTTCTGGCGTTAAGCTCAGCCTGATGCTCCATTGAACGGCCCCGATGGACTCGAGGATTCTCATTTTTATCACCACCACGCTTGCGGTCGTGGCCGCAGCCATCATCGGAGTTGCAGTGGGGACGGGCGAATACCTTTTCCCGATGCTTGCCGTGCTGGCCATCCTGGCCGTGCTTTTGATCGCCAAGCCCGAGATCAGCGTCTTTTTCACCGTTTGCCTATTTGCCAGTCATTTGAATGCGCCCGGGCTGCCAGGGCAGTTTGGACTCTATGAAATCGCTGCGATGTCCGCGCTACTCGCCATGGTCATTGTCGTGGTCTTCAAACGGAAAATTCCGCTGAATTTTGGCATCGCACACTGGTTATTATTTGGTTTTTGCCTGATTCTCTTCCTCGTCGGCTTCTATCGAGGTTTCGGCCTTCGTTTTCTCGGTAGTTCCCTCTGGGGGGGGTACGCTTATATCAAGATTTTTCTCGCGGCCGCGCTGGTTCTCGCGATCCCCCTCGTTAATATGCCCGCAACCTTGTGGCGATGGGCTATCCTGGCCATGGGCCTTCTATCTTTCATCCCGTTGGGTGCCGATTTTCTCAGTCTTGCCGGCGTACGCCTCGGTTATATCAACCTCTTCGTACAAGCCAGTGGGGTATTCTCATCCGATTTTACGGCCGAGTTGGGCGAAAGTGTCGACCGAATCACCAGCGCTGGCACAACGGCCCAGGCTCTCCTACTCACCCTTCTCGCTCTGGTACCTTCGCGAAAGATTTTCGAACCTCGCTCGCTGTGGGTCTCCATTGCCTTGATTCTTATCCTCTTGCTTTCGTTCATCAGCGGATTTCGGCTGATGACGGCATCGATCATTCTGGTTACTTTTATCGTGATCCTTTTGCAACGCGCCTTAACCTTGAATCGTATCGTGGTCGGGACTATTGGATGTCTCGTCGCGCTTGGACTGGTTTATCAGGTAGCGGATGCTCTTCCCCCAAGCATGCAGAGAGCCATCAGCTGGCTGCCAGGAGTGCAGATATCTCAGTCGGCCAGTATCGACGCCAGTGCCACCGTTTCCTGGCGGTTGGAACTTTGGCAGGAAGCGACCAAGAGCATCCACGACTATCTTTGGGTCGGTCGCGGGCTGGCCTTCGATGGAGATACGGTACTGCGTTCGATCTCCTTTGGCACCTCTTCCATTGATTGGGCTCTTGTCATTGGAGCTTTTCACAATGGGTATCTCAGCTTGATTATCCTGACCGGCCTGCCGGGACTGATCATCGGCATTGCGTTGATCATCGCTGTCGTATGGAGACATTGGCGTTTTGACACCAGGCCTTGGAACAACCCCCAGCTCCTGATGGCTCATCAAGCTTTCCTGGCCATGACGACCTCGTGGTTGATTATCTTCCTCACAATCTATGGGGACATTGGCCCTGTTTTCCCAATGTATTTTTTCTATTGGGCAGTCATGGAAGCGCTTTACAAAGCTGATGAACGAGAATCTGCCATAGGGGCACACTCCGACAGCCCCTTAAGACGTGATGACTACTCCAATTTGGAGTGATCGGTCGTTAGCGCGCATCGCCACCGCAAATGAATTTATTTCCCGCATGGTGAGGCATCGATGAAAGTCGCGATCGACATATCTCCATACTACTACGGCAAGAGAGGAGTGACGCGATATATACGCTGCCTTACATCAGCCTTGCGTGCACTTGAAGACCCCACGCTGCAAATCGAGGAAATCGGATATCGCATCCCTAACTTCCACTATACTCAGCCATTACGTGCTCTTAAAACCATCGGACGTGAATTCCTGTGGCAGCCCTTTGTAGCCCCCTATTCCGTGGCACATTCGCAGGCAGATTTGCTTCACGCGACTTGTAATCCCTGCCTCCGAAGCCCACTTGGAGTTCCAAAGATTATTACTCTTCACGACCTGGAGATGTTCTACACTCCTGATCGCTTTCGCTGGTGGTCTCGCAAGCGTTTTTTCTGGGATGTCGCCGCTTACCGACGCGCGCAATTTCTCCTTTGCGTTAGTCAGGCGACAGCCGACGATGCGATGAAATTTCTCGAGTTTCCGGCTTCAAAAATTGTCGTCACTCCGTTGGGAAGCCATTTTACGGGAGACTCTCCCGAAGCACCTCCGCAGATTTCTCTGCCCTCCGAATATTTTCTTTTCGTCAGCGCCCTCGAGCCCGGGAAGAATCTCAAACTATTGAACGATGTCTATAAGTTGGCGGAAAATCGAAATATCCCACTCCCTCCCCTTCTCATCGTAGGCGAGCGCGTACAGGGCGTCTCTCATGAAGGTACGCCACCGGCAGGTTGGACCTACCTTGGCCACCAATCTGACCTAGAGCTTACCTACCTCTATCGAAGAGCAATCGCGTTGCTCGTACCCACTCGCTATGAAGGATTTGGCTTGCCCGTGCTGGAAGCGATGACCCTTGGAACTGCCGTTATCTGCTCACCTATCAGTAGTTTACCTGAGGTCGGGGGGGATGTCCCCTTCTATGCGGAGCAAACTCCTTCCAGCTACCTCGAAAAAATGCTTTTCATTATTCAGAATTCAAACATTCGGGATGAAAAAATTTCCGCCGGCTTGGAGCGAGCCAAACTTTTCAGTTGGCAACGATGCGCACAGCTCACATCCGATGTTTATCGTTCCATGTTTGCCTTGTAAGCGCTGCTTCAGCGTGGACGCTCTCGCGGTCTTGGCATAGCTTTTTGGTTTGAACGTGATGGAGCCGCTTCGCCCTTGGCCAAAGCCTTGGAGATTATCCTTTGCCGGATGGCGGAGCTTTTTATGGCCCCATTTTGTTTTACCAAATCGACGACAGCTTCCACTGACTGCTGCGATTCATTTCCTCGGAGGAATCGCCGCTCAGACCATTGCACTCTTCCGGTCCCAGCCCCCACGCAAGTCCCCCAAGAATGTAATCTTCATTGGTCGATACCATCTCGGTGATGTCCTCATGACTCTTCCGGCGCTGGTACTGGCTCGACAGGAACTTGCCGACGCCCGGATGACTCTCGTAGTACAGGAACGATACCGGAATCACCTCGACTTTGCATCGATCGGTTTCGAGACGATTTCCGAAATCGAGGGTCTTGGTTTTCGATCTGAAATCCGAAAGTGGAGAAGGATTTTCAAAGAAAATGCTTTCGATGCCGTCGTATTCCATCGGCTTACCCGTCCAGACTTTCCCGCAGTTGTCGCGGCATTTTTGGAGAACATCCCTCACCGCATGGGCGGTGCGGAAAAAGGTCTCCAAGGCTTTCTGACCGACCTTTACTGTCCGATCAACCGGGAGTTGGTTGTCGAATATCATTGGCGCCTTATCCTCGCATGGTTGGATTTGCCGGCTTCGCCGGCAAATCTCAACTGGCCGCGGATGGTCGACATACCAGCTTCGCCAAAGCGCTATGATCTACTGGTTGCCCCCTACGCTCAGCATACAAAAGAATGGCCTGCGGAAAGTTGGCACGCGCTCTTCGAACACGCGCGCGCCAGCGGCCTTCGGGTTGCGCTCTCCGCAAGTCCGGGGCAAAGCTCTCGCGCCACCGAATTGATCGCCTCTTTTCCGGAAATCGAAAACCTTTCCACGAAGTCTGCTTCGCTGGAGGATCTATTTCGTCATGTTCAGGAATCCTCCTGCGTAGTTGCCTTGGATACAGGGATTCGACACGTTGCTGCGGCACTCGGTGTTCCTTGCGTAGTACTCGGCCATGGCCGGGAGCATTTCCGCCTTTTTGGTGCCTATGTCCCGACAGAACGCTATCTCGTCCATCTCGTTCCCTGCGCTCCGTGTGGCGCCGACCCATGTCCTCTGGGCCATCTGCAATGCATCCGGGAAATCCCCGTTGCCGCAGTGTGGGAGACCATCGAAAGCATCGGCTCGATCGGAACGAATGCCCCCGATCGCACGGTCAAATATTAAAGCAGTTCCCGTCCCGATAAAAGACTGACGTCCGGCAGCGGCGCTGCGTAATGGGAGCCATCCCCGGAAAATGGATGACCCGGAATCCCGACTCGATCAGGAACTGCATCGCTACGGAAAATTCTTCATAGTCGGTATTGTCCACCACCAGGACGCCTTCGTCGGCCAATCTCTCCAAAGCAATGACCGTGCAAGCGTTGCGATAGACACCGTCCACGACGATGACCTGATATCGTGTGTCGGTCTCCTTGATCGCATTCGTATAATGGTTGCGTTCCTCCAAACCACGGTAGGTGATTTTTTCGTAATCCCGCTCGCCTTCGATTTCACGCATGAGAACGGTCCCGCTTCCGTTGAGATTGCGGCCGGCAATTTCCGCCCAGACAGCCACGTGCTCCACGGCGGTGATTTTTTTTACGCGCCGCGAGTACCAGATCGTTGAGTTGCCCGCGCCATACTCGAATACTTCGAACGTGTCTTTGAGCCTCTCCTCGAGGAACGCGATCGCTCCATAGGTCAACCAGGGAATCGGCATCCCCTCCGCATCGATAGCCTGCAATTTTTGCACGCTGGCGTACCAGCCATCGGTTCGCAGCATGCAATTCGGCTTCATGAGGCGGAGTGCGGGCCCCAGCCCTAAAAATTGCACGAGTTTGAATGCCGCCAATTTCAATTCCATGATGAAGACATGATTCCTGCCCGTTTCGACTTCGACAAGTCATTGAGTGGCTGCAATCTTGACCGCGCTTCATTTCGAAACTTCATATTCCGGCCGCACCATGAACTCTCAAGCTCCCATCCTTATCGTCGGCGCAGGCTTCACCGGCGCGGTGCTGGCGCGCGAACTTGTCGAAAAAGGCGGACTTTCATGCGTCGTCATCGACTCGCGCGATCACGTCGCGGGAAATTGCCACACCGCCCGTGGCGACACTGGGGTGCTGGAACATGTCTACGGCCCGCATATTTTCAACACCAACTTCACCGACGTTGTCTCCTATCTTTCGCATTGGTCGGAATGGGTGCCGCATGTGAACCGGGTGAAGGCGGTCAACCACCGTGGCGTTTTTTCCCTCCCGATCAACCTTCACACAATCAATCAATTTTTCGGGAAAACATTTTCTCCAGCCGAAGCCCAGGCGTTTGTTGCCACGCTCGGAGATCGCACGATCGGCGAGCCCGCAAACTTCGAGGAACAGGCGCTTAAATTCGTGGGCCGCGAACTCTACGAAACGTTCCTTCGCGGCTACACGATCAAGCAATGGGGCACCGATCCGCGCGAGCTTCCAGCTTCCATATTGCGCCGGTTGCCCGTGCGGTTCGATTACAACGACAACTACTACAAGACGTCCTATCAGGCGATGCCGCGCGACGGCTATACCCCCATCGTCGAACGCCTGCTCGACCATCCCAACATCAGCGTGAAGCTTGGAACGGAGTTCGAGCCCCCGGCCTCGTCGGAATTTGCCCATGTCTTTTACTCCGGAGCGATCGACGCTTACTTCGGCCACCGGTTCGGTCGACTCGGCTACCGGACGATTTTTTTCGAAAAATACGAGGGCGAGGGCAACGTCCTCGGGAACGCGGTGATCAACTACACGGACGAGACGCATCCCTTCACCCGTCAACACGAACACAAGCACTTCTCTCCGTGGGAAACTCACGAGCGCTCGATCGTCTTTCGCGAATTCAGCAAAGCCACCGAGACCGGCGACATTCCCTTTTACCCGATGCGCCTTGCCGCGGATAAATCGCTCTACGACCAATATGCAAGTTTAGCCGGAGACCTGGGCAATGTCACTTTTGTGGGGCGACTCGGCACCTACCGCTATCTCGACATGGATCAGGTCATTGGGGAGGCACTCGACACTTCCGCCGCATGGCTCACCGCCTTCAAACAGGGCTCAGCCCTTCCTGTGTTTTCGATCCCTCGCGAAAAATGATTTACCGGTAACGAAGCGCTCGGGCGATCAACCAGGGAATTTCCAGGAAGTATCTCGAAAACATTTTGCGAGGCTCGTGCAGCACTCGGAAAAACCACTCCAGACCACGTCCGGTAGCCCAGGCCGGCCCTCGCTTTCGCGCTCCGATCGCAAAGGCCATGCTTGCCCCGAGATGCAAGACCGCGGGGCAGACTAGTTCGCTCCGCAGACGAGCCGCCCATTTCTCCTGCCTCGGCTGCCCCATGCCGACGCAAAGAAGGTGAGGACGTGCGGCGTTGATGTCCGTCACGATCGCCGCCTCTTCTTTGGAGTTCAGGGCAAAAAAACCATGGTGCTGGCCGCAAACGAGCCCGGGATATTTCGCCTCGAGCATCTGCGCAAATCTTTCGGACACACCCGGCTCATCGCCCAACAAGTAAACCGTCTTTCCAAGTTCATGCAGGCGCGAAAAAACGGCCCACATAAAATCCGTCGCGGTATTGCGATATCGCGGACGCTCCAGCCCCTGCAACATTGCCAACAAATGCACCCCGAAGCCGTCGCAAAATCGGTAGGCATCCTCTAAGATCTCTCGAAATTCCGCATCCTTCTCCACGAGGTAAACGCCATGGGCATTTAGACCGATGAACGCCTTCAGGGGCCCTCGGGCGTCAGCGATCGCCTCTACGATGCCGTCCTTCGAGACGTCGAGGAACGTTACGGGGCGCAATTTAACTTCTGAAAGATTTGCAGGCGGCATGCTCAGGACGACATCAGACAGCGACAATCTACAGATCCCGCCAGAGAGGAGAACCGGAAATGCTCACGAGCAAGCATCAATAGGTGACAATTCCTCCCGGGCTCAATGCCCCTTGCAGGGAAGCTCCGTCCACCGGATACTTCCTGCGATGTCTTCGGAGAAGCCACCCCAGAAATTGTTGATCTCGTTAGTCGCGCTTTCCAGCGTGGGACTCATCCTGCTCTTCGGGTTTCTGCCTTACACCTACAGCCACACGGCCAGTGTCGTCAGTGTCACCAAAGCCCTGTGGGCGATGTGGCATATCTTTCCGGACTTCCAATATGGCATGGCCGTGCCGGTGCTCGCCGGGATCGTGATCTACTCTCAACGGCACAAGTTGGCTGGGTTGCCGATCAAGGGATGGTGGCCGGGAATAGTTCTCGTTGTTTTGACCCTGGCCCTTTTCTGGGCGGGCCATCGTGTGGACAACCAATACATTGGCTTTTTTTCCATTCAGCTTCTCCTTGCATCATTGATTCTGTGGATCCTCGGATGGAGATGGCTTGTCGCGCTCGCCTTTCCCCTCGCCTTTCTCACCTTCACATGGCCGATGCCGTTTCTGGACAACATCATCACCTTTCCTCTCCGTATTTTCATGTCCGGTCTCAGTGTATCGGTGATGAATTTATTCGGCCTGCCGACGGTCCAAAATGGCACTGGCATCTTTTCCGCGCCAAATCCCGGCGTTCACCTGGCAGCGGGAGAACTTTTTCAAGTGGATGTCGCTGATCCCTGCAGCGGGATCCGCTCACTTTATGCGCTCATGATGATTTCCGCGCTCTACGGTTACTTCACGCTCCAATCCCCCTGGCGTCGAGGCGTACTCTTTCTTTCCGCCATCCCACTTGCTATTGCCGGCAACCTTGCGCGCATCCTCATTCTTACTTTGGGAATCGTTTCCATTGGGGCTCCGACGGCGATCGGCACCTTGGAAAAGCCAACCTGGTTTCATGAAGGTGCGGGATTCGCCGTCTTTCTCGTGGCCTTGGGGGGAATGATCTTTATCTGCAACCTTTTGAACTTCAGCCCTACGGAATGGCGGCGCAAATGGCACAATCTTGCACCCCGGATGCGAACAGCCCCTCTACCGACTCCGAGCCGCGAAGCCACCCAGGATATCTACTGAAGGTTATGCCCACCTCCGAAAATCTCGCCTCCTCGCTTCAGGCTCCTTCGATCTCCAACGCGATTTGCCTGAAGCTGGGTGCCTTTCTTGTTCTTCTTCTCGCACTCTTCGGCTCTTTTTACCTGATCAGGCCAACGGCGATGATGACCGAAGCAGGCGTTGTCATGAAATGGCCGGATCGCGTGTTCGACTTCACCGGAAAAGACGAAGGTCCAAACGAGAGTGAAACCGCAATCCTCCCTCCCGATACAGAATTCGCCAAAAAGACTTACACGGCCCCCAACGGCGAACATATCAACGTCGAGATCGTCCTGAGCGGGGTCGAACACCGCAGCATCCATCGCCCGGAAATTTGTCTCTGGGGCCAGGGATGGAACGTGCGGAGCGGAAAGATTGTCAAAGTACCGCTGAAATCTGGACGCAATCTGGATGTCATGGTGCTCGATATTACCCGTCCATGGCGTACACCGAGCGGAGCGACCGTCGAAGTACCGGCCTTATATTCTTACTTCTTCGTGAGCAAAGACGCGGAGACCGCAAAGCACATCGACCGCATCGCGATCACGAACCTTGATCTCCTTTTCCGCAACAAGGCCCATCGCTGGGCGTACGTCATCGTGATGGCCCGAGTCATGAAAGGCTTCACGCCAGATGGGAAGGATCGCGATCAAACCCTGAAAATGATCGAGGATTTCCTCCGCGAAACGGCCCCGACCTTTTTGAAAAGCGAGCTCCCGGCAAAGCCGGCAGCATAACCTTTCAGACGCTCATCTTCGCTGGCCGCCGCGACTTGAAGGTCAACTCGGCCACTCCGGATTTATCGAGTTCGCCGAGCCCGGCGGAGACCATCAGGTCGTACTGGGCCTTGGCTCCCTCGGCAAGTGGCGCCACGACTCCGGCTTCGCGCGCAAGTTCCAGAGCGATGCCGGAATCCTTGGCTGCGTGGGCGGCGGAAAAAAAACAGGCATGGTCCCGATTCTGCATATCTTCGCCGTCCGTTTTGAGAACTTGTGAGTTTGCTCCCGTCTGGGAGAAAACCTCCCGCAGCATGGTCAGGTCGAGCCCAAGCGCGTCACCCAGCGCGAGCCCCTCAGCCAGGCCGGCGGTGTTGATGTTCATCACCATGTTGACCAGGGCTTTCACTTTCGCCGCCTGCCCCGTAGCGCCGATATAGCGCAGGGATGCGCTCAGCTTCTCGAGGATTGGCTTCACCGAATCGAAGACTGCTTCGTCGCCACCGATCATCAGATAGAGCGTTCCTTCCCGGGCCTGGGTGATGCTCGATGCCATGCAGGCCTCGAGCGTCCGGGCGCCCGCCCGGTTCGCCACCGACTCGACCTCGAGATGAACCGCAGGGGTCACCGTCGCGAAGTTTACGAAAATTTTCCCCTCGGCGTCGCTCAGCAACGACTGATCGCTGCCGGAGAAAATTCCGCGCATGGCGGCATCATCCGTCACCACGGTAAAGATCACATCACTCCTCCGCGTGACCTCCGGCAGGCTTCGACAGGCCACCGAGCCAAGCTCGCCGGCCAGTGAATCCGTGATCGCTTCAGATAGATCATAAAGGGCGCTGACCTCGTACCCCACGTCTTTCAACCGCCGCGCCATGTTTGCTCCCATCCGCCCAAGGCCGACCACTCCAATTCGCTCGTTCATAAAACTCAAATCTCCGGAAAAAAGGGATTGGCCACTCTTTGCTCTCCAACCGTGGTCATTGGTCCGTGGCCGGGAGCGAGAATCGTCTCATCTGCCAGAGAGAAGATTTCCTCACGGTTCGTCCGCAGCGCATCGGCATAGGAGACCATCCCCCCACCCATCGAGCCCGCAAACAGCGCGTCCCCGCAAACGGCCACGTCCCGCGCAAGACCATGGACGACATACGTCACCCCACCTCGCGCATGCCCCCAGGTCAGCCGGCTCTCGACCCGCAGGCCGCCGATGGAAAACTCCCGCCCCGCTTCAAAAGTCCCGGCCCCTTCCACCTCATCACGCTTCGGAGCCCAGGCCTTCGCTCCGGTTTTCTCGATTACCCGGTCCAGATCGTAGATGTGGTCGCCATGGGAGTGCGTGATGAAAACCTGCTCGATTCGCACACCGAGAGCGGATGCGGCGTCGATCATGCCCCCGGCATCGGATCCGGTATCGAAGATTGCGGCCGATTTCGTCGCCGTATCCCACACCAGATAGGCGTTCACGAACATGTCATCAAAAGGGGTATTGAATTGCCGCAGTCCCTCCACGCCGACGGGCGCGGGTACATATGTCCCCTGCCCCAAAGCAACCACCCTCTCGGGAGCAAGCCCCAAAGGACCGGCCAGGGCTCTCACTACGGTTTCATCAAAACTTCCATTGAGGGCCGAGAGGATTTTCTCCAGCGACAGCCCCGTTTCCTGCGAGAGCTGGCCCGGCGATTTCGTGAATCCCCGAACGGCCTTTCCCAGCACGTCATTGAACGCATCTTCCAGTGGCAGTGACATAAAAAGATTCCCGATTGGCTCTGGCTCGCCCGATCACGGACCGCGCACGCCGATCTGATAGCGCAGGATGAAATTGAGCGCAAAAAGGCAGGCAAAAATCGACGCCACGAGGACGCAGATGTTGAACGTGAGAACACTCACCCGGATCCCGAAGTACTGTTTGATCGGGCCAAAGAACACATTTTGCTGCTTTCCAGCGCGGTAGTCGAACTGCTCCATCTCCGCTTTCGAAACCAGATCGGTCACCTTGGTATTCGTATAGAGCTGGTCCGCGGTGATCCGCCCGGAGTGCGGTTGGATGGCCTTGGAGTCGTAGGGGCCTCCGGCGATCACCTGATCAATGTAGCCCAGGCTCCGGTCGACATCCCCAGCCGTGGGTCCGGAAAGCCCGGAGACCAGCGCCAGCAGCTCCTTCAAATCGTCCAGCCGGTCGTCGTCCGCCTCACTGGGGTTCTTCTTTTCCGCCAGCGCCGCGATTTTTTTCTGAATGATATCCTGGCGGCGCGTGAGCGGGTTCAGTTTTGCCTGCGCAAAAATGATCGCTTCGTAGGACCACCGCATCGGCATCAGCTCGCAAATGAACGGCAC
>Ga0310811_10004554_pt1 | contig 17428 bp, 14 predicted proteins | sample YCmetagenome_FD_207642 | JGI IMG/M metagenome (GOLD analysis project Ga0310811, IMG submission 207642) | Soil microbial communities from experimental microcosm in Duke University, North Carolina, United States - YC | ecosystem: Engineered > Artificial ecosystem > Soil microcosm > Unclassified ...
CTGAGCTGCACGAGGAGGCATTCCGGCAGGTCGACTGCCTGAAATGCGCCAACTGCTGCAAAAACTATTCTCCCCGGTTTAAGACCCCGGATATCCGGCGTATCTCCAAACACCTGAAAATGAAGGAGAGCGACTTCATCCAACAATACCTGCGCCTGGATGAAGAAGGGGATTATGTGGTGAAGACCACTCCCTGCCCTTTTCTGGGAGCGGACAATTATTGCGCTATATATGAGGTGCGCCCTTCCGACTGCGAACGCTTCCCCTATACCGATGAAGATGTCCTGATAAAAAGGCCCGCGCTGACCCAAAAAAATACTACGTTTTGCCCCATTGCCTATTATGTGGTAGAGAAGCTGATGGAAGCCGGACGCTGATCCATAGCCAGCATCTTCCCCCATACCCGCACCTACTTCCCAGGGAAAATATCAGGGTTGGACCCTTATTCCGATCCTTCAGCCTGCCGCTCATGTATTTTGCAGAAAATTCCCGCTATTTCCCTTACAAACATCTTTAATTGCAATAAAGAGTCCGACTGCTTATGTTTAAATGGGTGATTGTTTTAAGCTTTTTTATCTTGCCCGGCTTAATCCCGGTTTCTTCTTTCGCGCAATTGCATAGCGCCGACACCACCGCACATCCCCGCATCGACTCCCTAAAAGAAGTCACCGTCGAAGGCAAACGACCGGTCATCGAAGTCCTCCCCGACAAGACCGTCATTCACGTCGCCAACAGCATCACCGGAGCGGGCGGCAGCGCCCTGGACGCACTAACCCTGGCCCCCGGCGTCTCGATAGACCCCAATGACAATATCCAGCTAAAAGGTCGACAGGGAGTGCTGGTCATGTTGGACGGGAAGCCGACCTATCTCACCTCCTCCGACCTGGCCGGTCTGTTAAAAGGCATACCCGCGGCTTCCATCGACAAACTGGAGATCATGACCAACCCTTCCGTCCGGTATGACGCTTCCGGGAATGCAGGCATCATCAACATACAATTAAAAAAAGAAGCACACCCCGGTACTAACGGAACGCTGACTTTCGGTTATGGCCAGGGCAAATATCCCAAGGCCAACGCTGGTTTTAGTATCAACAACCGGGGAGGGCGGACCAATATTTTCTTCAGTTATAATTATTCTTACCGCAAGCTGTTCAATCATCTGACCAACGACCGCCGGTTCTATACCAATAATAGCTACGATGGCGGCGATCTCCAGGACGATCACTTCCTCTATCGTTTCAACACCCATGTCATCAAGACAGGGATCGAACACGATTTTTCAAAATCCACCAGTTTGGAAGCCGTCGTCACCGCCTTCCGGAATCTGGCCGGCCCCTCTGCCGACAATCTCTCCAAAGAATACGACAAGACGGGCGCCTTTCAATATTTTACCGGCACCACCGACCACTCCGACGAAAGATGGAACAACATAGCAGCCAGTCTCAATCTCAAACATATCTTCGATACCTCCGGCAGCACCCTTACAACATACCTGGACTATATCAATTACTGGAACAGGAATAACCTGGTGATGAATACTGTCTACAGTAATGCAGACGGAACCCCTTACCAGGACCCGGCGGCCCTCAGGGGCGACCTCAAAGGAATGTTGCATATCTATTCGATAAAATCCGACTACACCCGGCGGCTGATAAACGACGTCCTCTTCGAAGCAGGTTTTAAAAGCAGCCTGGTCCGGTCGGATAACAACCTCGCTTATTACACGGGGCAAAGTACGGCCAGCACCTTCGATAGCAGCATCAGCAGCCATTTCCTTTATAGAGAATACATCAATGCCGCCTATCTCAACCTTAAAAAGGAATTTCATAAATGGACGCTGAATGCCGGCCTGAGGGCGGAACAAACCAATACCCATACCCGGGAGCTCCTTAGCGGCGCCCGGTCCGATACCTCCTACCTCCAGCTCTTCCCCGCCGCCGCCCTCATTTATAAACCAGATCGGAAAAATAAGCTCATCCTCCGGACCAGCAGAAGGATCGACCGGCCCACCTATACCCAGTTGAATCCCCTGAGGATCTATATCGACGCGACCACCTACAAAGTAGGCAACCCCTATTTGAGACCCCAGCTGACCGACCTGGCGGAGGCAGCCTTTAACCATGCCGATAAGCTCATCGCCACCCTTACATACAGCAGTACCCGGGATAATATGAATACCGTCTTCATCCCGGAAGACCCCCAGGCGAAGATCAGTATCCAGACAGATAAGAATATCGGGCGCTACCGGTACCTGGGCTTGAATATCGCCGCTAATTACCAACTCACCCCCTGGTGGAACACCAATAGCAACCTGACCGTCTATGAAGGGCACTATATCGCCACTCTCGATAAGGTGCCGCTCAACAGCCAGACAGGCGCCTATAAATTCTCCATCAACAACAACCTGACGTTCAGTAACGCTTTCAAAGGCGAGCTCAACCTGGTCTATGCCTCCAAAGACAGGGATGGGTACAATATCCTGTTGCCTGCCTGGGGCCTTTCCATAGGTGTTCAACACACCGTACTGCACAAAAAAGGCGCCGTCCGGCTGAATGTCTCGGATATTTTTTATTCGAATTATCTGAGGGGAGATGCTTTGTCCGGAACGCTAACGGAAAACTTTCAAAGCAAAAGAGATTCCAGGGTGGCCAATCTCACCTTCTCCTGGGCATTCGGTAATCAGTCCATGCACGCTTATAAGTCAAAAGGAGGTGGGGCCGATGAAGAAAAGACCCGGGCCGGCCTCGCCAACTAATATTCCATCTTCCGCAGACTGGGCGCCCTGAACCAGGTGACGATCACCACCCCAATGGTCATACAGCCCCCGAATACCACGGAAGGCACCACCCCCAGCAGACGGGCCATGACCCCGCTCTCGAATTGCCCCAGCTCATTGCTGGAATTGATGAACATGGAGTTGACGGAAGATACCCGCCCCCGTAAGGCATCGGGCGTCTTCAGTTGTACGATGGTGCCTCGTATCACCACACTGATGCCATCCAGCATACCAGTGCACAGTAAGGCAAGAAAGGACAGCACATAGATCTTGGAGATCCCGAATAATATAATACCGACACCAAAGCCCGCCACTGCATATAACAATATCAAACCCTGCCGGCGACGCAACGGCCATAGCGTGAGAGTCACGATCATCAGGATCGAACCGATATCGTCCGCGGCATTCAGCCAGCCAAAGCCAATGGGCCCCACCTGCAAAATATCACGGGCATAAACGGGGATCAGGGCCACAGCCCCTCCAAACAGAACGGCAAACAGATCCAACGCAATAGCCCCCAGCACTTCCTTGGTGTGCAGGACAAAACGCAATCCTTCCTTGATGCTTTCCAGCGTCTTCTTCTCCCCTGATACCATGATCTGCTTGGGCGAAAGCCGAAAAAAACAACACAAGGCGATCACCACATATAAACCTACGATACTAAAAGCGAAAAGATAGGTAGTATGGGCGATGAGGAAACCCGCGGTGGCATGTCCCAGCACGGAGGCGGCCAGAAAAGCGCTGGTGTTCAAGGTAACGGCGCCGGCTAACTGGGGCCGGGGAACGATCTGTGCAATGATGGCATTGAGGGCGGGACCGGCAAAAGCCCGTATCACCCCCGTACAAAAGATAAGGGTATAGGTCAGCCATTGGATCCAGTGGCTCTCCAGGTTCCGCATCACCGGCCCGAAAGAAAGGGCGATCAACCCTCCCACACAAGCCAGATAACAGCTGGTCGTCCGTAGCAGCAACGCCCTCTTATCACTCTTATCGATGACATGACCGGCATACAAGGCCAGGGTAAAAGCCGGCAGGAATTCCGACAGCCCGATCAGCCCGATGGCGAACGGATTATGGGTGATCTCATAAATGCGCCACCCGACAATGGTCGTCACCATGCGAAGGGCCATAATATAAAAGAAACGGGAAATGATAAAATTCCGGTACTCGGGGATCCTCAATACATTCAGGGCTGTCTGCTTTCTTTCTTCCGTACTATTTTCTTCTGTCATGATCGGGTTGGTATAATTATTCTTGCTACGGCAGCGTAAAATAGTGCTGCCCTTCGTCCAAATCCCTGTCCAGGGCATCCAGGATCACCTGCAGGTGTTTTTCATTGCCCAGAAAATCGGCATTGCTTACATCGACAAATAGGGTCCGGATATTGTGTTGCCGGATATAATTGGTATACGTCTCCTGGATATTGAACAGGTATTCATCCGGGATAGCCTGCTCATAGGACCGGTTCCTTTTCCGGATATTCTGCTGCAGTTTCTGGACGGGCGCATGAAGATAAATGAGGATATCCGGCTGAACCAGCTGCCCGTCGATGATATCGAACAGCTTCTGATAAAGCCTGAACTCCTGCTCCGGTAAATTCACCTTGGCGAATAACAGGCATTTGGTAAACAGATAATCGGTGATGGTGATCGACTGGAACATATCGCTGGTATGTACCAGCTCTTTCATTTGCTTGTATCGCTCGGCCATGAAGAAAAGTTCCAGGGGAAAAGCATACTGCGCGGGGTTCTCATAGAATTTGGGCAGGAAAGGATTGTCAGCGAACTGCTCCAGGATCAGGCGTGCATCGAAATGTTTGGCCAGGATATGGGCCAGGGTCGTCTTTCCTGCTCCAATATTGCCTTCAATCGTGATAAAATGATACTTCATCGGGTATTAATTATTTTTTTTACTTCCAGTTTGTCCGGGCATACCGCCAGCAGTTCACGGATGGATGTACGCAACACGGGATGTATATAATCCGGGGCGATCTCTTCCATGGGCGCCAACGCAAAACGTCGGTTTTGAATTTCAGGATGAGGGATTGTTAGCCGGGGGGAATGGATGACCTCCTCATTGAAAAAGAGCATATCGATGTCAATATTACGGCTTCCATATTTCTCCAACCGCCTTCTCCCCATTTTTTCTTCTATTCCCAATAAAGTATCCATTAGCCGGGGACCATCCGTTGCCCCCTCCACCTCCAGGGCCTGGTTGAGGAAACTCGCCTGGTCTTCCTTCCCCCAGGCAGCCGTCTCATACAAAGAAGACCGCCGGAGGATGCGCCAGCCGGCCTGCTCAATATAGACGCAGGCTTTCGCTAATTCAACCTTTCTGTCGCCCTCATTGCCACCTATCAATAAAAAGGATATGTTCATAGATTCCGTACTTTCGGGGCCCCAAATATCTTTATTTTTGGATTTAGCATAAAAATTACCTTTACATGAGAGGCTTTTTTAAATCGTTTTTTGCGGCATTGCTGGCATTGATCGCTTTTACAGCGGTCATCGTGATTATTTTATTGGTCTCGGTTAGCGGTTTCCTGTCACCCAAAAAACCGGAGATACCTGCTAAATCCATCTTATATATCGACCTCGGCCAGTCTTATCGGGAACAGGAGCAGGAAAACCCCCTTTCCGCACTGGGCTCTGAAGATCAATACAATGTCCCCGGCTTATATGACCTGGTCCGGTTGGTACGGCATGCAAAAGAAGATACTTCCATAAAAGGCATCTATCTGAAATGTAATGACGACGCCAATGGATTTGCCACCAACGAAGAGATCCGCATTGCAATGCTGGACTTTAAAAAGAGCGGCAAATTCGTCTACGCATACGGAGATGTTATCCCGCAGAAAGCCTACTATGTGGCCAATACCGCCGACCGGATCTACTGTAACCCGAAAGGAGGAGTGGAATGGAGGGGCTTCTCCACGGAAATGCCCTTCCTGAAAGGGACGCTGCAGAAACTGGATATAGAACCCCAGATCTTTTATGCAGGCAAATTCAAAAGCGCTACCGAACCCTTACGGGAAGATAAAATGACAGGTGCCAACCGCCTTCAGCTGACTGAATTGCTAGGAGATTTTTTCAATCGCCTTCTGTACAGCACGGCAGAGACCCGGCAATTAGATACGACCACACTACGTAAATGCGTCGACGGTCATCTGATCAATTACCCCAATGATGCACTAACTTATAAATTAGTGGACGGTTTGAAATATGACGACGAAGTAAAAGACGAGCTAAGGGAAAAAGTAAAGATCGGCAAACATGACTTCCTCAATTTCATCTCCATCTGTAAATACGGGAAAGCCATCGACTTTAATGCCAGTGGAAAAGATAAAATAGCCCTGATCTATGCGGAAGGGGATATTGTGGACGGAAAAGGTGAAAAGGACGAGATCGGCTCCGATACCTACCGCTCACTGATACGCAAGGCCCGCTTTGACAAAGACACCAAGGCCATCGTCATCCGTATCAATTCGGGAGGCGGCAGCTCCATGGCCAGCGAGAATATCTGGCGGGAGCTAAGCCTGGCAAGGAAAGAAAAACCCGTGGTCGTCAGCTTTGGCGACGTAGCCGCATCGGGCGCCTATTACCTTTCCTGTAATGCAGATAGCATCTTTGCCCTGCCTGGCGCCATCACAGGCTCCATCGGCGTCTTCATCGTAGTTCCCAATTTTCAGCGCTTTTTCAATAACAAACTGGGCATCACCTTCGACGGGGTAAAGACAGCTCCGGATGCCGACGCCATCACGGCGACCAAACCACTCACGCCCTTGCAAAGGATGTATTTGCAGAATGGCGTGGATACCACTTATCTCACTTTCAAAACCCGTGTAGCAGACGGACGTAACAAAAATATAGCTTACGTAGACAGCATTGCCCAGGGAAGGGTGTGGAGTGGGAGCAAAGGCCTCCAATTGGGATTGGTCGATCGGCTGGGCGACATACAGGACGCCATCGACTGTGCGGCCCGGATGGCGAAGACCAGTGATTACCGGTTGAAAGAATACCCCGAACCCAAAAGTTTCCTGGACCTGCTGCTGGGCGGATACAAAAGATCGATGTCCATGAAGGCGATGAAAGACGAGCTGGGCGAAGATGGCTACCGGACCTATACGACCATAAAGAAAGTAAAGGCATCCATAGGCATCACCCAGACAAAATTACCCTTCGACCTCACTATTGAATAAGTATGCCACAAAAGTATAATCAGCTTCGCGCTATGCTCGCCATCACCCGGGGAAGCCTGAAAGCTATTTTCAGAAGCCCCTCGTCAGTAGCCTTTAGCTTTGGATTTCCGTTGGTATTTATCCTGGTATTCGGATTTATCAACGGTGGCGGCCCGACGGTATCCATAGCGCTGAGCAACAGGAATGATTCGAATAATTATGTTATCAGGCAGCTGTTGCATTACACACCGGTCAGGCTGGCGGATGAAAAGGATACGGCCGCCATCCGTAAAGACCTGGAAAAGGGAAGGATAGGGGCAGTCCTGTCGCTGGATTCCAGTCAGTCTGCTATGGGGTTTACCCAATATACCATTCATACCCTCACCTCTTCCGCGGCGGCTGACAAATATCCCATCGTAAAAATGGCCCTGGCGCAGACTATCCAGGGCATCGAGGATAAACGCATCCCCCCTCAATACAAACTGCTCAGCGTAGACGAACTGCCGATGGTCCAGGGAAGAAAATACTCCATGATCGACTTTATCCTGCCCGGTATGCTGGGCTTTTCCCTGCTGAGCGCCGCTGTATTCGGGGTTGCCTTTTTGTTCTTCAGCCTGCGCCAGCAATTGGTATTAAAAAGGTTTTATGCCACCCCGATCAGTAAAAAATATATCGTGCTGGGAGAGGGGCTGGCCAGGGTGCTGTTCCAATTGATCACTGCCATTGTTATCATCGTCATCGGGAAATATGCCTTCCATTTTACACTGGTACATGGATTCAGCACCTTTTTGGAAATGCTGTTCCTTAGCCTGTTCGGGCTCATCGTTTTTATGGGCTTTGGCTTTATCATCAGCAGTGTGGCAAAGAATGAAAGCACCATCCCCCCCTTCGCCAACCTCTTTACGCTGCCCCAGTTCCTCCTGGGAGGGACTTTCTTTTCGACGGCGGCATTCCCCGCCTGGCTGCAAAAGATCTGCGAGATCCTGCCCTTGAAACAATTGAATGACGCCATGCGAAATGTGGCGTTTGAAGGGGCCCATCTCACCGATTGCGGCAAACAGCTGGGCATCCTGGCGATCTGGGGTATCCTTGTATATGCCGTCGCCATCAAAGTGTTCAAATGGGAGTAACCCTCATCCCCGGACCCTAAAATCAATCGTATGCGTTTTATTAAATTGCTGCTGCTTGGTGGAATAACCCTGTTGGTCGTGCTGACAGCCTTTTCCTTTCTCTTCCCGTCCCATCTGAGAATAGGAAGGACGATTAATATTGCCGCCCCCCGCGAAAAAGTATATGCCGCCATCGGCGACCTGCGGGCCTGGCAACATTGGAACGAGTTCATCCGGGCTACGCCACTGACAGGACAGGTTTTTTCAACCCCCTCCTCCGGTATAGGCGCTTCCTTGCGCTCGGACCAGCTACTCCTTACTATTACGGCCACGGCGCCCGACTCCATCCGGCTTGACTGGAAACAGCCAAAAGGTAAGGCCTTCACGGAGGCATACAACCTGGTACAGATACAACCGGATAGTCTCACCGTCCAATGGTGGTTTGACTTTCATTTCCGGTGGTATCCCTGGGAGAAACTGGGCCTCCTGGTATATGATAAAAAGTTAGGACCCGTGATGGAAGAATCTTTGGGCGAGCTTAAACGTTATATCGAAAACTCTCCCTAACTTTAGCCGCATTTGATTTTTTAAATGGTAAACCACCTTAAAATTTAAATAACACTGTATGAAAAAAGCACTTTTACTGTCCACGATCCTGTTTCTCGGCCTGGCTGCGTTTAGTCAGCAAAAGCCTGCCAGCCCCCATGAAACTTTTACGGCAAAGAATATCACCGTTAGATACGGAAGGCCCTATAAAAAGGGAAGGGATATCTTTGGCAAACTGGAACCTTTTGGAAAAGTATGGCGTTGCGGGGCTGATTCTGCTACGCTCATCACTTTCGCCAGGAATGCTAAATTCGGCGGCAAACCCGTAAAAGCCGGTACCTATAATTTATTTGTAATCCCTAATGAAAAAGAATGGACCATTATTCTCAACAGCGAATTGGGCCAATGGGGCGCTTACAACTATGATAAGATCAAGGATAAGGACGTCGCCCAGGTGACAGTTCCCGTCAAAACCCTCTCCGCACCCGTTGAACAGTTGACCTTTGCCGCCCCGGGCAATGACCTGACCATTACCTGGGACAAGACACAGGTAGCAGTACCGGTCAGCTTCTAGTGTTAATTTAAGTATATCTTTTATAAGAGGCGGCTTTCAGGGAAGGCCGCCTCTCTTTTTGTCAAAAATCTCCCTAACTTTAAGGGTATCATTTCTATTTTTCACGTCCTTAAACTTTGTTATATGAATCACACCCGGTCTTTTTTTCAAAAAATTATGCTGTTTTCCTGCGTTGCTATTATCGGATTGTCGGCTTGCGCACAACCCAACCATGCTAAAAGCCCTCATGATACCCTGAAGACAAAGGATATCACGGTGACCTATGGCCGCCCATACAAAAAAGGAAGAGAGATTTTCGGGAAGCTGGAGCCCTATGGAAAGGTATATCGTGTGGGAGCGGATGAGGCTACTACCATCACGTTTGCAAAGGACGGCACCTTCGGCGGCAAACCTGTTAAGGCTGGAACCTACACCCTGTTTGCCATTCCGAATGAGAACGAATGGACCGTTATCCTCAACTCCCAACTGGGACAATGGGGCGCTTTCAAGTACGACCAGTACAAGGACAAAGACGTCTTACAGGTGAAAGTGCCTGTCAAACACCTCAGCGCCCCGGTAGAACAGCTGACGATCGCAGCCCCGGGCAGCGACCTGACGATAACCTGGGACCAGACACAGGTAGCCGTCCCCGTTAGCTTTTAAGACTTTCCAAAAACCCCTCGAGGAAGGTATAGATCTTCTGCAATTCTTCGCCCGTTATACAATACGGCGGCAGGATATACACCGTATTGCCCAGCGGGCGAAGATAAATGCCGTTTTGCATGGACTCCCGGGTAATGTCGGCGCCGATGGAATTGATATATCCGTCTTCCCCCGCCTGGACATCAAAAGCAATGATAGTGCCCAGGACCCGCAGATTTTTGACGACGGCATAACGTTTTATACGCTCCCCGAATTCCCGGTGCTGCCGGGTAATGGCCTGTCGTTGCTCTGTACCTCCTTCCTCCAATAGGAGATCGAGGCTGGCCAGGGAAGCCGAACAGGCCAGCGGATTGGCCGTGAAGGAATGCCCGTGGAAAAGGGTCTTTCGTTTGTCGTCACTGAGAAAGGCTTCGAAAACTCTCTCCGTAGTAGCCGTGACGCCCAGGGCCATCGTGCCCCCCGTCAGCCCCTTGCTCAGACAGATGATATCAGCCTTGTTCCGGAGGTATTCCCCCGCAAACAGCTTCCCGGTCCGGCCAAACCCCGTGAGGACCTCATCTGCCATACAAAGGATCCCTTCCGACTGGACGACGTCCAGCAGTTGGTCCATCAGGTCCGCCTCATAGACCCGCATGCCGCCGGCCGCTTGCAGCAACGGCTCATAGAGGAAACAGGCGATTCCCGGGCCCTGCTGCCGGATAAAGGCCTTTAACTCCTCTATATTGGATGCCGTGGGGGTCTCTATAAAAATCACCTCAAACAGATAGTCCTGGAAAGAGGCCGTAAATACGCTTCTTTCACTCACGCTCATGGCCCCGAACGTATCCCCATGGTAAGAATTCCTGAAAACCAGGATCTTATTCCGCCCGCCAACACCCTTAGGCCTTCCATCCTTCCGGCCGCTGTCCGTCCCCGTCCCCGGCTCCCGCACCGCCCCGGCTCCCGGGCCTTCTGATTGTCCGCCCCCCTGGTTCCTCCAATACTGGATGGCCATCTTTATCGCCACCTCCACCGCCGTGGACCCATTGTCCGAATAAAACACCTTGGAAAAGGAGCCGGGCAAAAGGGGCAGCAATCTCTCCGCCAGCTGCACGGCCGGCTCATGGGTAAAACCCGTAAAGATGACATGCTCCAGCGTCCTGGCCTGCTCATAGACCTTTTCAGCGATATAAGGATGCCCATGCCCATGGATGGTCACCCACCAGCTGCTGATGGCATCGATGTAGGAATTACCTTTTTCATCAAACAACAAGCTACCTTTGCCCCGGACGGCTGCAATAGGAGGGAAGGGGTTCTTATGTTGGGTATAGGGGTGCCAGATCACCTCCCTATCCCTTTCCGTTAACGTTCTTGCCATAATAGGCAAAAATAGGCACCAGGATCCAGGGTCATGCAACGGTCGGGAAAGATTAATTGTCAACATCCTTAATTGGGCGGAGACCAATTCGTACTTGAGGCCCCGAGGCCGAAAGTACAGACATTATGGGTTGGCGATAAAAAATTATTTTTCTTCAATTTTTTATCGCCACATAAATTAAGGAAGAATGGATTATCGCCAGTTGGTTAAAGACTGTGAAAAAGGGAATGCGGCTGCTCAAAAGCAGCTGTATGAGCATTTTGCCGGGCCAATGCTGGGGATCTGTTATCGGTATACCAAATCCATGGCCGATGCAGAGGACGTTTTACAGGAAGGTTTTATCATGGTGTTCAAAAACCTTCACCAATTCAGCTTTTCAGGAGAATTGGGGGGGTGGATCCGGAGGATCATGGTCAATACGGCCATCAATTACCTGAAAAAACACAGCCGGTATCAAACAGACCTGTTATTCACAGATGGGGTACTCCATCCTGTGTCCAATGATGACCCGGAAGTATCCCTCAGTACCAAGGAACTGGCTGAGCTGATCCGCCAGCTGCCCCCAGGATACCAGGCCATTTTCAACTTGCACGCCGTAGAAGGATATAGTCACGTGGAGATCGGAAAGATATTAGGCATCAATGAAGGGACTTCCCGTTCGCAATATGCACGGGCCAGGGCTTTGCTGATAAGCTGGATAAAAAAATCATCAGCCGTTAACAAAAATGAGACCTATGCACGACCCTAAAACTGATAACGAAGTGCAGCGTTTCGAAAAAGAAGTGCAGCAAAAAATGGGAGAGCTGGAATTCAGCCCTTCCGCAGCAGTATGGGCCAACGTCGAACGGGCGGTGAAAAAAGAAAAAAGACGCCGCGTACCCGTCTTCTGGCTGTTCTTCTTACCTGCTCTTTTATTGATAGGAGCCGCGGGCATCTATTATATCGGCGGACATTCCGGAACGACCCACATGGCAAAGAACGACCCCGCCGCCCCATCCGTTATAGCGCCTTCCAGTACCCCCGGGTCCGGATCTGTACCGACCATTTCGTCTGAACAGCCGGCGTCCACAACCCCGGCATCCGTATCGGACCAACCCACAGCTAACCCATCCATACCTAATCCATCCGTAGCCAGCCGGCCTGCGACTACCTCCTCCAATACCATACCTTCGACAACCAACCCGGTCTCCCATACGACACCACCACCGGTCACCCCTTCAGCCGCCGTTGCTGACCACACCACCCAACTCGCCGCTACCCGGCCCGCTACCCATAACAATTCGTCCCAATCTCCGGCCTCCCCCCCGCATCGGCCTACTGCACTTTCCGCCGCCGCACCGACCAAGGAAGAAGGACAGCCCGACCTGCTGGATGTTTCAGCCTCCCGCCCGCATCGGTCTTCCGATCCTGACAAGTCTTCCGCACTTCCCAGGTCTTCCGATCCTGCCATCACCTCCGGTCTCAGGGACATGGCCGGCGATGAGGCGCCGATCCAGCCGGCGAAAATTGATTTCCACCGGGTCAGCGGCAACAACGCCCCTAAAGTCAGCGCCGCCCCGCTGACCACGGCAGCCGCCAAAGCGATGGTCCCGAAGACCCGGCTCAGCCCCAAACGGCCCTGGGAGGCAGGTTTTACAGGAGGCATAGGCGTCTCATCCCTGCATGAGGCCCTGTTTAAACAATCGCCCTCTTCCTTGAACGACAGCCGGAATTTTGCTGCTCCTGCCCCCGTTACTGGACCCGTTTCAGGCGGATCGGCCGCTCAGAACTATACTTCTAAAATACAGTCCGACCTCGCCTTCTGGGCTGGTATCTTCGTACAAAAGGCTCTCCTGAAAAACCTGTCCGTCTCCGTGGGCCTTAACCTGCATTACTATTCCACCAAAGTATATACCGGCGACAAGATCACCAGCACCAACGCAGCCAGCTATAATTACAGCCAGTCTTCCTACCTGCTGTCCGCAGCTGCGGCTTCCGGCCCCGGACAAACCTACCCGTATTATACTCCCGGCGACAAACAGGTCTTTATCAACCGGTATTATTTCCTGGAGATCCCGGGATCCGTTCAGTGGCAGATCAGCCATAGCCGGGTAATGCCCCTGTTCTGGGAAGGAGGTTTCTCTCTGTCCTACCTGATGAGCTCAAATGCCTTGTACTACAATACGCACGCCGGCGTCTTTTATAAAGATGGGGACGTGACCAATAAGACCCAGTTCAATCTTTCAACAGCCCTCCTGGTCGGCATACCTTTTAAAGGCGTGAACCTGCAGGTTGGCCCTCAGGTACAGTACGGTCTTACCAGCTTGTTGAATACAGGCCAGGGCGGACAGCATTTTTTCTATGGAGGTATAAAACTGGTGGTATTCCCGGGGAAAGCGCATAAAGGCGGTAAACATAGATTCAGGCTCCAGGAGCAATAAACCGGAGATTGCGTTGGATACCGGCATACTTGGTGCGCTTTAGCGCAGAATGCCGGAAGATCTCCTTAAACCCTTCCTCCGTCAGCTCTTCCCAATCCGCCGTGCGAAAATTCAGGATGGCGGGAATAGGCGCAAAAGCCTGTTCCCGGGTGGGACTGGAAAACCGGTTCCAGGGACAAACATCCTGGCACGTATCGCAACCGAATAGCCAATCCTGGAATTTCCCCTTCATCTCCTCCGGGATCAGCTGCTCTTTTAATTCAATAGTAAAATAGGAGATACATTTACTGCCGTCCACTACCTTGTTGTCTAATATAGCTTCGGTTGGACAGGCGTCGATGCACTTCCGGCAGGTGCCGCAATAATCCCCCGCAAAAGGAGTGTCTGCCTCCAACTCCAGGTCCACGATCAGCGTGGCGATAAAAAAAAAGGAACCGGTTTGTTTGTTCAACAGGTTGCCATTCTTACCTACCCACCCCAGACCGCTGCGCACCGCCCAACTCCTCTCCAGCACCGGAGCGCTGTCTACAAACCCACGGCCATTCACTTCCCCGATCTGCCCACGGATAAGCCCCAAAAGATTTTTCAATTTATCCCTGATCACTTCATGATAGTCTTTCCCATAAGCGTATTTAGCCACCCTGGGCCGGTCGGTTACCTGTGACTGATCGGGTACCCTTGACCGGTCAGTTACCTTAGGCCGGTCGGCGGCCCCATGCGCTGCTGCATCCTTCTCTAGGGCTTCCCGGCCAGGAAAATAATTCAGCAGCAGGGTGATCACCGACCTGGCCCCCGGCACCAACCGGGTAGGATCTATTCTGATATCAAAATAATTTTCCATATACGCCATGGACCCATTCATCCCTTTGTTCAGCCAGGTTTCCAATCGGCGCGCATCCTCATCCAACACGACAGCCCGGGCTATCCCACAATGGTCAAAACCCAGGTCCCGGGCCCATTGTTTAATGAGAAATGTATGATTGTTTTTTGCCAAGTGTATAGTTTATTACCCGTTGGGAGCATTGACAAGTTCAGCAATTTATTGATTTTGTCGTCGTTTATTGCTTAATTGCGTTATAATGAAACCCCTAAGGCCGATTGCACTGATTGCGTTGATCTTATTCCTATGCCTGCGGCAAAATTATTGCGCTGCTCAGGAGAAAACAAAAATCCAGCCGGTAAAACCGGGGGATTTTGAAATCCCCGTATCTCCCATCATCGACAGTAATACCAATGCAATTACGCTGTCGGATCTGGGCTCCATTCATTTTATCGGGAATGATAAAAATTGGTTCTCCCATGTCTTCAAAAGACAAACCCGCATAAAGATACTCAATAAAAAAGCCTTTGGCCTGGCAACTATAAAGATCCCCCTCTATACCCGTGATGAGGATGCTGAGAAAGTCGACAATATCGTAGCGTCTACCTATAACCTGGAAGAAGGCAGGGTAGTGGAGGCTCACCTGGATAAAAAAGATATCTTCCAGGAAAGGGAAGATAAGAACCACATCGAAGTAAAATTTACCATGCCGGCCGTCAAGGAAGGCTCTATCATCGACTATACGTATACCGTCACCTCCGATTATAATTTCAGCCTTCCATCCTGGGAATTCCAATCGATTGACCATCCCTGCTTGTGGAGTGAGTACGAAGTGACCATCCCCCAGGTGCTGTTTTATATTTTCGTGAAACAGGGCGTCCATAACTTCGCTATCGATAAAGGCAGCGAAGGGCATGATTCCTATAAGGTGACCAAAAAGCCGGATGGATCTACCTTAGGTATGACGGACCAGGAGCTGTTTGTAAATGCCAATACGGTCCGACACCGCTGGGCGATGAAAGACATCCCTGCCTTTCATGGAGAAAATTACCTGTCCACCCCCCGTAATTACGTCGATAAAATAGAGTTTCAGCTATCGAAAACCTATAATGGAGAAGATACGAGGGACGTCATGAACACCTGGAAAAAGGCTACGGAAGAGATGCTGAATGAAGACCATTTCGGACTCCCCCTGCGCGAAGATAACGACTGGCTGCAGGAATGGGCGGATAAGGCGGCAGGAAATAATACTACTGCCCTGGATATTGCCAAAGCCATTTACTACTATGTCAGCAGTCATTTCACCTGCACCAACCACTATGATAAATACATCAAGACCACCCTCCGCGACGTCGTTAAGAGAAACAGCGGTACGGTAGGGGACATAAATTTACTCCTCATCGCTTTACTTAGGATGAAAGGGCTCACCGCTGATCCCGTCGTGCTCAGCACCAGGGAATATGGATTCAATCTCGCCAAATACCCCATGCTGGAAAGACTGAACTATGTAGTTGCCCGGGTACCCCTCGCCGGTAAGACCTATTACCTCGACGCCGCTCACCCGCAACTGGGCTTCGGTCAGTTGGCCGGCAACTGCTATAACGGCCATGCCCGCATCATCAGCAACAAGGATTCCGGATCGGTGTATTTCGAGGCGGACTCCCTGAAGGAAAAAAAGACAACGATGGTGCTGATGGTCCCCGGCAGCGATAAGAAGGGACTGGAAGGAAGCTATCAATCCATTCCCGGTTTACAGGAGTCCTACAACATCCGCGAACGGGTAGGGAGCAACGGGGAAAAAAACTATTTTAAAAATATCCAAACCTCCTACGGAGAGGACCTGGATATCAGCAATGGCAGCATAGATTCGCTGATGAAGCTGGAAGATCCTATCAATGTCCATTACGAATTCCGGCTAAAACAGCCCTTAGGCGAATCCCTGATCTATTTAAGCCCCATCTTCGGAGATGGCTGGCGGGACAATCCCTTTAAGGCTGCAGACCGGAAATACCCGGTGGAGATGCCCTACGTTATGGATAACACCTATATTTTCAGCCTGGAGTTACCCGAAGGATACACGGTGGACGAATTGCCTAAATCCGCTAAAGTGGTATTCAACGGGGACCAGGGCCTGTTCGAATACCTCATCGGCCGGCAGGACGATATGATCCAGCTGCGTTGTCACCTCAAACTGGCAAAGGCGAATTTCCCGGCGGAGGATTACAGCAGCCTGCGGGATTTCTTTGGATATGTCGTAAAGAAAGAGAGCGAGCAGATCGTACTGAAGAAACAATGATCTGACCGGCCTTTAATAATAATAGTAAACCCCATTAACCAAGACCTAAACACATTCCCGATGACCTTTTTCAAGTATCCCCTCTTTATTTTCCTGGGCCTGGCCGCGGGGCCGCTCCGGGGAACAGCCCAGGAAAAATCTCCTGTCCGCTTTGGCAAAATAACCCCGGCGGATTTTGACCTTTCTACCCGTAAATATGATTCGGACGCCACAGCCGTCGTCATCGCCGATGTCGGCAGCTCCGACTTCGTGGGGAATAACAAAGGCTGGTTCTCCCTGGAATTCAAACATTACAAACGGATGAAGATCCTGAACAAGAACGGTTTTGAAGCCGCCACCGTGGAAATCCCGCTGTATGTCTCGGGAACGAATGAAGAAAAGCTCGAAGGGCTCAAGGCCGTGACCTATAACCTGGAAAATGGTAAAGTGGTGGAAACCCGTTTGGATGATAAATCCGTCTTTACGGATAATGTGAGCAAAAATTTGAAAGAGAAAAAGTTTACCTTCCCTGCCTTAAAGGAAGGCTCCATTATTGAGTATGTTTATACCCAGTCTTCGGACTTCCTCTTTAACCTCCAACCCTGGCAATTTCAAAGCGAATACCCCTGCCTGTGGAGCGAGTACGAGGTCAATATGCCGAATTTCTTCCAGTATGTGACATTAAGCCAGGGGTTTGTCCCATTCGCGGTCAATACTTCCTCTTCCCGCACG
>Ga0310811_10004555_pt1 | contig 17428 bp, 14 predicted proteins | sample YCmetagenome_FD_207642 | JGI IMG/M metagenome (GOLD analysis project Ga0310811, IMG submission 207642) | Soil microbial communities from experimental microcosm in Duke University, North Carolina, United States - YC | ecosystem: Engineered > Artificial ecosystem > Soil microcosm > Unclassified ...
CGGCGCGCTGATCGGCGCGCTGGCCGCCGCGGTCGCACTGGCCGTGGGCGAGGCGGTCGCGATCTTCACCGGGCCGTCGAGCGCGCCGGTGTACGCGGTGGGCGAGGCGGCGGTCAACCTCACCCCCGCCTCGCTCAAGGAATACGCGATCGAACACTTCGGCGAGCGCGACAAGGAGATGCTGATCATCGGCATCCTCGCGGTGCTGACCGCGATCGCGCTGCTGGCCGGGGTGCTCGCGCTGGTCCGCTACCGGTACGGCGCGGTGCTCATCGTGCTGATCTCGGCGGTCGGTGTGGCCGCGGCGGTCTCCGAGCCGGAGAGCACGTGGACGTGGGCGCCGCCGAGCGTGATCGGCGGCGTCGCGGCGTTGGCGGCGCTCCGGCTGCTCGTGAGACCGTTCCGCGGTCCGGCGCCGGCGGAACCGCCGGCGGACGCGTCGGCGGACGACGTGCCGCGGACCGGACCGGCACCGGCCAGCGGCCGCCGCACCTTCCTCGTCACCGCCGGTGCCGTCGCCGCGGGCTCGGCGGCCGTGGGCTTCGGCGCGAACCTGATCTCGAGCCGGCGTTACGACGTTTCCGCCGCGCGTGCCGCCGTGCGCATCCCGAAGCCGGCGTACCCGGCGCCTCCGCCGCCGGCGGGAGTGCACCCGGACGTCGCCGGCCTGAGCCCCTTTTTCACCTCCAATGACGATTTCTACCGCGTCGACACGGACCTGGTGCTCCCTCAGGTGAGTCCCGACTCATGGACGCTGCGCATCCACGGGATGGTCGACCGGCCGATCGAGCTCGGATTCGCCGACCTGCTCAAGCAACCGCTGCACGAGCACGACATGACGGTCTCCTGCGTCTCCGACTCGGTCGGCGGCCCGTACGTCGGCAACGCGCGCTGGATCGGCGCGTCGCTGCCGAAGCTGCTGCGTTCCGCCGGCGTACGCGGCGGAGCGGACCAGCTGATCGCGCAGTCGGCGGACGGGATGACGATCGGCACGCCGCTCGCCTCGGTGCTCGACGGCCGCAGCGCGCTGCTCGCGGTCGCGATGAACGGCCAGGCGCTGCCGATCGCGCACGGGTTCCCGGCCCGGATGCTGGTGCCCGGCTTCTACGGGTACGCGTCCGCCTGCAAGTGGGTCACCGACCTGCACGTGACCACGTTCGCCGCCGAGCAGGCCTACTGGGTGCGGCGCGGCTACGCGCGGATCGGCACGATGAAGACGCAGTCGCGCATCGACGTGCCCAAGCCCTTCGCTCACCTGAATGCCGGGCCGGTCACCGTCGCCGGCATCGCCTGGGCGACCGACCGTGGCATCGCATCCGTGCAGGTCCGGGTAGACGACGAACCGTGGCGGGACGCGCATCTCGCGGCCGCCGACAGTCCGGACACCTGGCGGCAGTGGACGTACGATTGGGCCGCGACGCCGGGCACGCACTCGCTCCAGGTGCGCGCCGCCGACGGCTCCGGCGCGTATCAGCCGAGCGCTCAGGCCGGACCGTATCCCTCCGGCGCCTCGGGGTACGAGAGCCTCGTGGTCGTCGTCGCGTGAGCGGAATCCACGTACAGTCCCGAGAATCCCGAGAATCCCGAGAATCCCGAGCAGTACGAGAACCCCGAGGAACCGAGGAGAGTCTGCCGATGCGTACGAGCCGGGTCTCCGTGAGCATCCGCGTACGGGCCGCCGCCGAGACGGTGTGGACGCAGTTGACCGACTGGGAGTCGCAGAGCGCCTGGATGACGGCCACCACCGTGCGGACCGTCGACGGCGACGGCCGGGGCGTCGGCGGCCGGATCGAGGCGTTCACCGGGTTCGGCCGGTTCGGCTTCCTGGACACGATGGAGGTCACCGAGTGGCGGCCGCCGTCCTGGTGCGAGGTCTGGCACACCGGCAGGGTCGTACGCGGGACCGGCGCGTTCGAGATCGTCCAGGCGGCAGACCCGGCGGCCGGATCGACGCTGACCTGGTTCGAGGACCTCGACATCCCCGGCGGCGAGTTGGGCGCGATCGGCTTCATGCTCGCGCGTCCTCTGTTCGAGTTCGGCGTGCTGCACTCGCTGCGGAATTTCGCCGCGCTCGTGGAGTCCCGGTCTCAGGGCTCGACTGCGGCGCTGTAGCGGGCGAGCGCCCTCTCGCGGGCCTCGCGCAGGTCGACGATGGGCTCCGGGTAGTCCATGCCGATGGTGCACTCCGAGGTCTGCTGGACGTCGATCGGCATCAGCCACGGCTCGGCGATGTAGCGCGTCGGCACGTTCCGCAGTTCGGGCACGTACTCGCGGATGTAGCGCCCGTTCGGGTCGTAGCGCTGCTGGTGCAGTGTGGGGTTGTACAGGCGCCGGTAGACGGGCTGCGTGTCGACGCCGACGGACGCGATCCACTGCCAGTTGCCGTTGTTGTTCGCCTGGTCGCCGTCGAGCAGCATCCGCATGAAGAACGCCTCGCCGCGCCGCCAGTCGACACCGAGCTGCTTCGTCAGGAAGCAGCCGGCGAGCATCCGGGCTCGATTGTGCATCCAGCCCTCCTTCAGCAGCTGCCGCATCGCCGCGTCCACCAGCGGATAGCCCGTGAGGCCTGAGGCCCACGCAATGAACAGCCGCTCGTCGCCCGGCCACTCCAGCGTCCCCCGGTAGCGCTCCTGATGCTCCAGGCGCGCGTTCTCGGGGCGGTGGTACTGGACGTGGTGGTAGAAGTCCCGCCAGCACAGCTGCCGCCGGTACGCGTCAGCACCGGCCGCGGACGGAAGCGCGGCCTCCAGCGCACGCGGCGAGACGCAGCCGAGGTGCAGGTACGCGCCGAGCTTGGACGTGCCGTCGACGTCGAGCGCGTCGTGGTTGCGGCCGTAATGTTCGATCGGACCCGCGAGGAACCACTTCATGCGGGCGACTCCGGCGCTCTCGCCGCCGACCTGAGGGCCTGTCACCTCCTGCCGGAGGCCGAGCTCCTCGAGGCTCGGCAGCGGCTCCGACTCGACGTCCGGGCACGGCGGCATCTTCCGCGGCGCGGGCAGCGGCATGCGCCTGGCGGCCAGCTCCCACGTGCGGTGGAAGGGCGTGAACATGGTGTACGGCGCCCCGGCCTTGGTGCGGATCGCCGTCGCGTCCTCGACCACCGACACGCCCGGATGCGCGATGAGTTCCGCCTCGGCATCCTTCAGCGCGGCCGCGACGCCCCGGCCGCGCCGCCGCGCGAACGGGGTCAGGTCCCGCGTGCAGTGGACACGGCTCGCGCCGGTCGCGTGGACGAGCTCCGGCAGGACGTCCTCGGGACGTCCTCGCCGCACGATCAGCCGCGAGCCGGTCTTCGACAGTTCCTGCCCGAGGTCCGCGAGTGCCTCGAGCAGGAACTGCGTCCGTGCTCCGGAGGAGTGGCGACCGTGCAACAGGCGCTCGTCCAGGCAGAAGACGGGTAGGACGCGCTCGCCGTTCTCCATCGCGGCGCGCAGCGCGGGGTGGTCGTGCACACGCAGGTCGCGGCGGAACCAGAGCATCGCGGTCATCGCGGACGGATCCTTTCCTCCGAGTGCGCACAAGACTCCTCTGCGTTACCATGGAATGCAAGTTGCATAGATTCTGCATAGATTCTGCATGGGTTATGGAAAGGCGAGTCGATGTCCGCACCGGCACCGCCGGCTCCAGCGCTGGCGATCGGCGCCGCCGCGCGCCGGCTGGGAGTCGCTGTCGAGACGCTGCGCAGCTGGGAGACGCGCTACGGCCTCGGTCCGCGCGAGCACGTGCCCGGCGCGCACCGCCGGTATTCGCCCGCGGACATGGAACGGCTCGAGCGCTTCTGCCGCCTGGTGGGCTCCGGCGCCGCCGCGTCCGAGGCCGCGAGCGCCGTCCTCGCCGGGTACGAGGCGGCCGATCCGTCCGACGCGGCGCCTTCGTCCCGATCGGGCGGCGGCCACACCCTGCCGGTCGGCCGGACCGGGAGCGCGGCGGCCCGCGGACTGGCCCGCAGCGCGATCCGGCTGGACACGGCGCAGGTGCTCGACCTGATCGAGGCCGCGATCGCACGCGAGGGCGTCGTCGGGGCCTGGGAGAACACGATCACGCCCGCGCTGCTGGCCGTCGGGCGCAAGTGGAGCGAGAGCTCAGGGCGCCACGTCGAGGTCGAGCACATGCTCTCATGGTGCGTCGCCGCCGCGCTGCACCGGTTCCGCCCGGCACGGACGGTCGCCGGCGCGTCCCGCCGACCTGCGGTGATATTGGCCGCCGCGCCGGGGGAGTGGCATCACCTGCCGCTGGAGGTGCTCGGCGCGGAGCTCGGCCGGCGCGGCGTGACGGTCTGCATGCTCGGCGCGGCGGTCCCGACCGAGGCGCTGCGCGCGGCCGTACGGCGCATCGAGCCGTCCCGCGTCCTCGTCTGGTCGCAGACCGCCGCCACCGCCGACCCCGCCTGCCTGCCCGCGGGCGGTTCGCGCGCCCGCGCCGTGACCCTGCCCGCCGGACCCGGCTGGCTTCGCGCGCGGCCCCCGGTGCCCTACGTGCTGACCTCGCTCGACGCCGCGCTCGAGGCGTGCCTGGTCGACCAATCCGAAACCGGAACGGCTCCGAATAGGCGGCATGACCTTGTCGAAGAAGACGGCTGAGCCGCCGGACCCGGCGACGACGGGAGAACGCGGATGACGGACCGGGAACCGCTGCACGCCGCGGGCCGGGCGCCCGGCGCGGAGCCGGAGGGTCTCGACGTGTGGCTGCGCCGGGTCAGCCTCGGCCGGCAGGACGCGTTCGACCACGTCTACGCGGAGATCTCCGGCCCGGTCTACGGCCTCGCCACGCGCATCCTGCGCGACCCGGCGCAGGCCGAGGAGGTGGCGCAGGAGGTTCTGGTCGAGGTGTGGCGGCAGGCGAGCAGATTCGACCCGGCGCGCGGCTCGGCGCGCGCCTGGGTGATGACGATCGCGCACCGGCGCTCGGTCGACCGGGTCCGGGCCGAGCAGGCGGCTGCCGACCGGCAGGAGCGCAGCGCGCGCGAGACAGCGCCGATGCTGCCCGAGGAGGACGTGGCCGAGGCGGTCGAGGGCCGGCTGGAGCGGCAGCGCCTGCGCCGCTGCATGGGCGGCCTGACCGACCTCCAGCGCGAGTCGGTCACTTTGGCGTACTACAGCGGGTATACATATCAGCAGGTAGCCGAACTCCTGGGCACGCCGCTGGGCACGGTCAAGACGAGGATGCGCGACGGGCTCGCCCGGCTGCGCGACTGCCTGGGGGTGGGGAGGTGACGAGTATGACGGAAGCGGACGTGCACACGTTGACCGGCGCGTACGTGTGCGACGCCCTCGGGGTGGGCGAGCGTGCCGCGTTCGAGCAGCACATGGCCCAGTGCCCGGAGTGCGCGGCGGAGGTCCGCGAGCTGCGCGAGGTCGGCGCCGTCATGGCGGACGCCGTCGCCACGCGGCCCCCGGCCTCGCTCAAGGAGGCGGTCGACGCCCGGATCCGCGTCACCCGGCAGGACCCGCCGCTCACCGACCCGCAGGCGCAGGAGCCGCAGGCCGCGGTCCCGGCCCAGCGCGGCAGTGCGCAGCGCAGGCGCGCGGCCTGGGCGATCGCCGCCGTGCTCGCGCTCGTGGTGGCCGGCCTCGGCTGGCGGGTCGTCGACCAGCAGAACCAGATCAACGCCCTGAACGCGCAGTCGACGCAGATCTCGCAACTGCTCGCCGCGCCGGACGCCTCCGCGGCCCGCGTGCCGGTCAGCGGCGGCGGCACCGCCCTGGTCGTCGACTCGCGCAGCCGCAACGAGGTCGCGGTGAGCTTCACCGGGGTCGCGTCGGCGCCGTCGGGCAAGACCTACCAGCTGTGGCTGATGACGGCGACGGGTGCGGCGCGCTCGGTCGGCCTGATGGAGTCCACGCCGAACCATCCGCTGCTCGTCGAGGGACTGGCCGGCGAGACCGCCGTCGGTATGACGATTGAGCCGAGTGGCGGAAGCGGCAAGCCGACGACGGTACCGGTGATGGTCGCCGCCCTCGAGGCCTAGATGGTTGATGCCGGGGGTTGGCGTACGGGTTGCGGTTCTCGTGTTGGCCCCCGGTGGATCACGAAAGGTGTCCAGGATCGGCGTAGATACCCAGGCCCACCTGCAAGGAAGCCATGGACGCCGATCTGGACACCCTTCTGATTGCACTCTACGTCGAGCTGACTGATCACCTCATGCCTTCGCTCGGATTCGCCAGACCGGATGCCGGCGGGGTTCCGGAGGTCACCGACGCCGAACTCGTCTGCCTGGCTGTGGCCCAGGCCCATCTCGGCTACACCTCCGAACGCCGATGGCTGCGCGCCGCCCCGAAGCTGGTCGGGCACCTGTTCCCGCGCCTGCTTTCGCAACCGAAGTACAACCGGCGGCTGCGCGCGCTCAGCAGCCTGATGCTCAAGGCGATGAGGTACCTGGCCGAGCAGACCGCGGGTTCGTTCGACGCGGTACGGCTGATGGACTCCACGAAGATCATCTGCGGGATGTCGCGCGAGACGGTCAAGCACTCGAACCTGTTCGGGTACTGCGGGTACGGCTATGACGCATCCCACTCGCTGTACTTCTGGGGGATGCGACTGCTCCTGCTGGTCACGGCGGACGGCACGGTCAGCGGGTTCCTGCTCTTTAGCCCGAAGCAGTACGGCGAGATCGAGGCCGCGCGCCTCATGCTCTCGGTCCCGGCCAACCGGCCGGCACCGGGAAGCACGATCGTGGCGGACAAGGGATTCCGCTCCCGCATCCTCGCGGGCGAACTGGCTGAGCTGGGGTTGATGCTCGTGCGCGAGGCACAGCAGAACGAGGCGGACCCCGGGGTGTATCCCAAGTGGTTCCGGCAAAGGGTCGAATCCGTCATCCAGAGCCTCAAGGGCCAACTCGGGATCGAACACCCCGGCGCCCACCAGCCCGACGGCCTGTTCACCCGCGTCATCCAGCGACTACTCGCCCTGAACACCGCCATCTGGCACAACTGGCAGATCGGTGCAGCCCACAAGCGCTCACTGATCGCATACGACCACTAAACACCCACGAGCTGCACCAACCCAGGCATCAACCATCTAGGTGCGACGAGCTACGAGCCACGCGCTACCGGCTGGGAGCCCGGAGCAGGAGCTCCAGCTGGGAGCTCGGAGCGTGAGAGAGCCGGGAGCTGGGGAGCCGGGAGCTGGGGAGCTAGGAGCGGACGTGACGAGGTGGGAGCGGGATGAAGCCACTGGTATGCCGCATGTATTCGGCGTACTCCGGACGGGTGTCGGCCATGTGCCGGTCCGTCAGGCGCATCCCGCTGCCGGCGGTCAGCAGCAGCGTCATGACGATGGGCGAGGCGATGGTGCACAGCCCCGCCCACTGGCCGGCCGCGAGCAGGAAAAGGCCCCACCAGACGCACGCGTCGCCGAAGTAGTTCGGGTGACGCGTGTAGCGCCAGAGCCCGGTCGTCATCAGCTTGCCGCGGTGTGCGGGATCCGCCTTGAAGCGCGTGAGCTGCCAGTCGCCGACGGCCTCGAAGACGAAGCCGATGAGCCACAGCACGATCGCGACGATGGCGAGCGGGCCCGGCGTGCCGCGGCCGTACTGCGCGATCTGAACCGGCAGTGAGATGAACCAGACGAGGGCGGCCTGAAGCAGGTAGACGTGCGTGAACGCGTACCAGAGCGGTGAGCCCGGGGCCTTGGAGAGAAGTTTCTCGTAGCGCGGATCTTCGGGCTTGCCGCGCGAGCGCGAGCCGATGTGAGCGGCCAACCGCAGCCCCCACACGGCGGTCAGCGCCAGCGCGAGAGCCCGGCGACCGGGATCGCCGTGACCGGAGGAGAGCGCGTAGCTCACCAGCGCGACGGCCGTGAACGCCGGTCCCCACGCCACGTCCACCACTCGATGCCGCTTGGTTCGCGCTCCGATCGCGAAAAAGACCGTGAAGAACGCCAGCGACGTGGCGGCCGTGACCGGCAGGCCGACCGCCCAAGCACTCAGATCAGTGTTCGACATGGCTCGCTTTCGTCAGAAGAATCTGGTCGACGCCCATCCGGCCCTGCTCGAACGCGAGCTGTCCGCCGGCCAGGTACAACCGCCACACCCGCGCCGTCTCCTCACCCACCAGCTCGGCCGCCCTAGGCCACGCCTCCTCCAGCTTCGACCGCCAGGCGTCGACCGTCCGCGCGTAGTGCCCGCGGAGCGATTCCGTGTCGAGCAGCGTGAAACCGGCCGCGCGCCACTGCACAACGGTCTCGTCGAGCGGACGCATGTACATGTCGGGCGCGATGAAGGACTCGATGAACGGCCCGCCGCCAGGCGCCGCGTCCGCCGCGCGGGACATCTGCTGGATCAGCGCGCGGCCGCCGGGCTTGAGCGAGGTGTGCACCATGCGCGCGTAGGCCGGGTACGCCTCGGCGCCGACGTGCTCGCCCATCTCGATCGACGCGGCGGCGTCGACGGCGCACGGCTCGACGAACTCGCGGAAGTGCTGGATGCGCACCTCGACCTGATCCGCCAGGCCTCGTCGTGCGAGCCGGTCGGCGATGAACGCGGCCTGCCGGCGCGAGAGCGTCAGCCCGACTCCGGTGACGCCGTAGTGCTCGGCCGCGTGCATCAGCAGCCCACCCCAGCCGCAGCCCACGTCGAGCAGCTGCATGCCGGGTTCGAGCTCCAGCTTGCGGCAGATCAGGTCGAGTTTGTCGCGCTGGGCGTCTTCCAGCGTGTAGCCGGGTGCATCAGATCTCCAGTACGCGCTCGAATACGCCATCGACTCGTCGAGCAGGAGCGCGTAGAAGTCGTTCGAGAGGTCGTAGTGGTGCGCTATCACCGCTCGGTCGCGGGCAGGCGTGTGCAGCCCGCCGCTCACGCGCACCTGCGAGCGCGGGGGAGCAGGACGCGGGCCGATCGCGCCGAGGCGGACCGCGCCGGCCAGCAGCCGCCCCGCGGTGCCCGGCGTGGCGATACGCGGCGGACGCGTCTCCGGACGCACGCTCGCCCACACGCGGCGCAGCCCCTCGGCCATGTCGCCCTCCACGTCGAGTTCCCCGGTGACGTACCCCTGCGCGAGCCCGAGCTCGTTCGGCGCCCAGACCAGGCGGCGCAGCGCCCGCGGTGAGTCGAGCACGAGCGTCGGCGCGCCGTCCGGGCCCGCGTGGCTGCCGTCCCAGGCGCGGACGCCGATCGGCAGCTCGCGCGCGCCGGTCAGCCGGCGGTAGAGCCGGGAGATCCGCCCGGCGACAGTGTCCGGCTTGGTGTCGGGATCGTCCTTCACACGGGGCACGACGCGCAGTCCTCTCAAATAGAGCTTGATTCCCTGCATCCGGATGCGCGCTGCGGCGATCAGCGTCGGGCAGGGCTGGCGGAACGCGTGGCCCAGCACTGTCCGTGTGGTGGCCGGCCTGCCGCGGCCGCGCAGCACGGCCGCGAACTGCGCTCCGCCCGGCGGCTGGTACCGGATGCTCAGCGCCAGCTCATCGCCGGGCACGGGCACGGACATGCGGTACCGGCCGCCGACCGGGAAGAACGGCGAGACGTAGAAAACCTTCTCCGCCTCCGCACGCCCTGCCTCGTCGGGCCGCAGCAGGTAGCGGTGTCTGCCGCCGTAGGTGTTGTGCACCTCGGCGATCACGCAGGCGAGCGTGCCGTCGTCCCGATGACACCAGTAAACGGTCAGCGGGTTGAAGACGTGCCCGAGCGAGCGCGCCGCGGCGAGCATCAGGACTCGTCCGCCGCGCAGATCGATCCCCTCATCCACGAGGTATGCGTCCACGTTGCGCCGCAGGCTGAGCGCCGGATCGCCGACGTGGTCGGCCGCTCGGAACTCGGCGAGCGCGCGGAGCGTGCGCGGGATGCGCGGAAGGCGGTCGAGGTCGACCAGCCACATGACGGTCCGATAGGTGAAGTCGTTGCGCACCGGCCCCGTGCGCACGTGCCGAACCGTGCAGTCGTAGATGCGTGGCTCCGTCACGATCCGCCTCACCAGCGCACGCCGAACGCCGCCGCCGCCGCGACGCCCGACGCGCATCCGTCCTCGTGGAATCCCCAGCCGTGATACGCGCCCGCATACGCCGTCTGAGCGGTCGTCAGCTCCGGCAGCCGGGCCTGCGCCGCCACTGATCCGGGCGTATAGACGGGATGCTCGTAGACCATCCGAGTGAGTACCCGCGCCGGATCGATCAGCTTGGTCGCGTTCAGTGTGACCAGGTAGTCCTGTTCGGCGTCGAAGCGCTGCAGGCGGTTCATGTCGTAGGTGACCAGTGCGCGCTCGGTGCTCGGCCCCATCGGCGTACCGCAGTGCGGCACGAGGTAGTTCCAGCAGCTTCGCGCGGCTGACCTGCGGGGGAGCACGGCGGCGTCGGTGTGCAGGACCGTCTCGTTGCGTGAGTAAGTGATCGCGCCCAGAACGGCGCTCTCGTCCGGGGAGGCGTCCGCGAGCATGCGCAGCGCCTGGTCAGGGTGCGTGGCCAGCACGATGCCGTCCGCCTCATGGCGCGTCCCGGACTCATCCCACAACGTCACGCCCGACGCGCCGCGCTGGACGGCGCGCACCGGAGTCGAGACGTTGACGGCCGACAGGCCCTTCGCCGCCCGCTCCACGTACGTGCGCGAACCGCCGACCACCGTCCGCCAGCGCGGGGAGCCGGTGACGCTGAGCATGCCGTGGTGGTCCAGGAACTCGAACAGGTAGCGCGCCGGATAGCGCAGCACCAGCTCGGGCCCGGTCGACCAGACCGCCGAGACCAGCGGCACCAGGAAGTGGTCGGCGAAGTAGCGCGAGTACCCGCCCTGCTCGAGGAAGTGGCCGAGCGTGGTGCCGACGACGGCCTCCCGCAGGCCGGAGCCGTCGGCCAGCAGCCTGCGCGCATGCCGGTGGAAGCGCCTGATCTCGCCGATCATCCGCAGGAAGCGCGGGTCGGCCAGGCTGCCCGGCCGGGCGAAGACCCCGCGCGGCCCCTTCGCGCCCGCGTACTCCAGGCCGCAGCCGAGGCAGCGCACGCTCATCGACATCCCGGTCTCCTGCGTGGCCACCCCCAGATCGCGCAACAGCCGCAGCAGGTTCGGGTACGTCCGCTCGTTGTGCACGATGAACCCGCTGTCCACGGCCAGCGCCCCGGCCCGCGGGTCGGCCAGGTCGTGGGTGTGCGCGTGGCCGCCGAGCCGGTCGTCCGCCTCGAACAGCAGCACGTCGTACCGCCGTTGCAGCAGATACGCGGCCGTCAGCCCGGCCACGCCCGAGCCCACCACCGCGATCCGCGGCCGCCCTGCCGCGGCCGGGATCCGCTGCACGCCGTCCTCCACCGGTGCCATCCGCTCGCCCGCTCCCTTCGCCCACCACTCGGACTGGTCTTCCGGGTGTTCGGCGCCGACGGGCTAACGGATTGGTCCGATCGTGGGGATGACTGATTCGGGGCCGTGCCGGGGCCGTGCCTGGGCGAAACGGCGTGCGCCGAACGGGAAACCGGGGACGGGCGCGGGCCGGGGGCGGATAACGGCCGGGCAGCGGTCGGTGGCGTGCGGGAGGCCACCGACCGTCGCACCGAGGTGCTCGAGCCCGATGGCCCGGCGCAGGCCTGCGGGTGAGCGAACCGCGCCGCACCCTCAACGCGCCGCCCAGCGGCCGCGTCCGCGCCGTCGTCCTCGCCTCCCGGGCAGGCGTGATCCGGGTGGACGATCAGGACACCGGGAAAGGCTCTGGATATCAGAAATCCGGGACGTCGGACGGAACGAGCCCGAGCTGGCGCAGAAAACCGTAGAGGTCTGTCTCACCCCAGAACTCGAAGATCACCCCGCCGTCGAGCCGGTAGGTCTTGCACACCGACATCGTCGCGTCCTGGCCGGAGCGGTCACCGCGGTAGGTCAGTGTCGCGGCGACCGTGACGCGGTCGCCTGCCGCGAACAGGTCGTCTACCTTCACCCTGCAGTTGGACAGACCGGGTGAGAGGACCGAGCTCTCCGGGTACGCACGCCCTCGTACGTGGTTCCCCGCGCCGTGGACGTGCACGTCCTCCGCCACGATGTCCTGAAACTCCTCCACCTGCCCGGTCTCGAAGACACGCAGGTAACGAAGCACGACCTCGGCGTTGCCGGCGGCGGCCTCGTCGAGGGCGCGGACGGCAGTCGCGGGAGCATCCATGCATCGGACACTACCCGGCCACGAAGGGGAAATTCACCGCGGGGATAAGCCGCATTCACAGCGACCGTCCGTTGTGGCCGATCTTACTCTTGCCGCTGACGCACCGTCGGTGCGGTGGCCTGACGACGACCGAGGCACGCCCCCGGACCACGACAACGGTCCGGAGAGTGCCTCGACACCTCGCGATCAGCAGAACGATCGTCAGATCGCCCTCAGCACCTCCTCGACCATGCTCTTCGCGTCGCCGAAGAGCATCTGGGCGTTGTCGCGGAAGAACAGCGGGTTCTGGACGCCGGCGTAGCCTGCCGCCATCGAGCGCTTGAAGACGACGACGTCGGCGGCTTCCCACACGCGCAGCACGGGCATGCCGGCGATGGGGGAGCCGGGGTCTTCGGCGGCGGCCGGGTTGACGGTGTCGTTGGCGCCGATGACGAGGACGACGGAGGTGTCGGCGAAGTCGTCGTTGATCTCGTCCATCTCGAGGACGATGTCGTAGGGCACCTTGGCCTCGGCCAGCAGCACGTTCATGTGGCCGGGGAGGCGTCCGGCCACCGGGTGGATGCCGAAGCGGACGTCCACGCCGCGGTCGCGGAGCTTCTGGGTCAGCTCGGCGACGGGGTACTGGGCCTGGGCCACGGCCATGCCGTAGCCGGGGGTGATGACGACCGACTTGGCGTTCGTCAGGAGCGCGGCCACCTCGGTGGAGTTGACCTCGCGGTAGTCGCCGTAGTCGGTGTCCGAGCTGGTCGGGGCCTCCATGCCGAAGCCGCCGGCGATGACGGAGATGAACGAGCGGTTCATCGCCTGGCACATGATGTACGACAGGTACGCGCCGGAGGAGCCGACGAGCGCGCCGGTGACGATCAGCAGGTTGTTGTTCAGCAGGAACCCCGACGCGGCAGCGGCCCAGCCGGAGTAGCTGTTGAGCATCGAGACGACCACCGGCATGTCGCCGCCGCCGATCGAGGCCACGAGGTGCCAGCCGAGGGCGAGCGCCACCAGGGTGACGGCGATCAGCAGGCCGAGGTCCGGGGAGCCGACGAAGACACCGGTGAGGATGCCGAACGCGGCCAGCGCCCCGAGGTTGAGGTAGTTCTTGCCGGGCAGCATCAGCGGCGCGGACTTCATCCGCCCCGACAGCTTGAGGTTGGCGACGATCGAGCCGGTGAAGGTGACGCCGCCGATGAACACGCCGATGAAGACCTCGGCGTGGTGGATGTGCAGCAGCGAGCCGGCGAACTCGGTCTGCCCGGCGTTGTTCTCGACGGAGAAGAACCCGTCCCAGCCGACCAGCACCGCGGCGAGACCCACGAAGCTGTGCAGCAGGGCGATGAGTTCCGGCATCCCGGTCATCTCGACGATCCGGGCCCGCCACAGGCCGATCACGGCGCCGCACGCTACGGCGACGAACAGCAGGGTGACGGCGATGGCGGCGGCGTTCTGGACCGCCACGCCGACCGTGGCGGCGAGCGCGACGGCCATGCCCGCGATGCCGAAGACGATGCCCTGCCGCGAGGTCTCGTGCCTCGAGAGCCCGGCGAGGGTCAGGATGAACAACAGGGCCGCGATGATGTACGCGGCGTCGGCGATGCTCTGAGCGGTCACGGGGTCAGCCCTTCGAGAACATGCCGAGCATGCGGCGGGTCACGGCGAATCCGCCGAAGATGTTGATGGACGCGAGCAGGATCGCCACGAACGACAGGACCCTGATGACCGTGCTGCCGTTGCCGATCTGCAGCAGGGCGCCCACCACGATGATTCCGGAGATCGCGTTGGTGACCGACATCAGCGGCGTGTGCAGCGCGTGGTGCACCTTGCCGATGACGTAGTAGCCGATGACGGTCGCGAGCATCAGGACCGTGAAGTGCTCCGGCAGCGGCTGCGGCGCGAACGCGTTCACGAGCCACAGCGCCGCGATGCCGATCCCGGTGAGCGTGAGCTTGCGGGTGTTCGACATCTTCTTCTTCTCGGGCGCCGCCTTGACCGGTACGGCCGCGGCCGCGGCCGGGGCGGCCGAGACCTGGACCGGGGGCGGCGGCCACATCTTCTCGCCGCGGTGCACGACCGTGATGCCGCGCTGGACCACGTCGTCGAAGTCGAGCACGACCTCGCCGTCCTTGGCGGGCGTGAGCAGCTTCATCAGGTTGACGAGGTTCGTGCCGTACAGCTGCGAGGCCTGCGCGGGCAGCCGGCCGGCGAGGTCCGTGTAGCCGATGATGGTCACGCCGTTGCCGGTCACGACGACCTCGCCGGCGCGCGTCCCCTCGACGTTGCCGCCCTGCGCGGCCGCCATGTCGACGATGACGCTGCCGGACTTCATGGAGGCGACCATGTCCGCGGTGATCAGGCGCGGCGCGGGACGGCCCGGGATGAGCGCCGTGGTGACGATGATGTCCACCTCGGGCGCCTGCGCGGCGTAGAGCTGCGCGGCGAGGGCGTTGTAGTCCTGCGACATCTCCTTGGCATAGCCGCTGGAGCTGACCTCGGCCTCGGCCGACTGCACGGTCAGGAACTCGCCGCCGAGCGACTTGACCTGGTCGGCGACCTCCGGGCGCGGGTCGGTGGCGTAGACGATCGCGCCCAGGCTCGATGCCGCGCCGATCGCGGCGAGCCCGGCGACGCCCGCTCCGGCGACGAGCACCTTGGCCGGCGGGACCTTGCCCGCGGCGGTGACCTGTCCGGTGAAGAAACGCCCGAACACGTGCGCCGCCTCGATCACGGCGCGGTATCCGGCGATGTTCGCCATCGAGCTGAGCACGTCCAGGGACTGCGCCCGGGAGATGCGCGGCACGGCGTCCATCGCGAGCGCCGTGATCGGCTTCGCGGCGAGCGTCTCGACGAGCTCCGGGTTCAGCCCGGGCGCGAGCAGCGAGACGAGGGTGACCCCCTCGTGCAGCCGCTCGATCTCGGCGGCGTCCGGCGCGTTCACCTTGAACACGACGTCGGCGGCCCAGACCTCGTCCAGGTCGCCGATGCTCGCTCCGGCCGCCGCGTACGCATCGTCGGGGAACGACGAGAGTGCTCCCGCGCCCTCCTCGACGATCACGTCGTATCCGAGTGCGCTCAACTGCTCGACGGTACGCGGCGTCGCCGCCACGCGTGTCTCGCCGGCAAGGCGCTCCCGGGGCACTCCGATGTGCATTGTCATGGTTCGAGCCCTCCTCGGTGGGTCTCGATCGTGTCCTGCCGATCGTGGGAAGTCGGCAGGGCTGGCGACAGCACCTTAGAAAACCCCGGCAGGTCCGTCCAAGACTTGTGTTTGACTCCGTCATGCCCTACACGGGCCGGTCTACGACCCGGTTCGGCCCGGGATCGTTCATCCGACCCGCCGTCGGATGCCTTCCTGGACCGCGCCGACCACGACCCGGGCGGCGAACCCGACGAGCAGCAGGTCGCCGATCATCTGGGTGATCACGATGACCCGGGCCGTCTCCGACTGGGCGGTGATGTCGCCGAAGCCGACCGTGCTGAACGTGGTGACGGTGAAATACAGCGCATCCGTCCGGGTCAGCAGCTGCGTGAAGTCGGCGGGATTGTTCCGCTCCATCAGGTAATAGGCCGCCGAGTAGATCAGCAGGAACGGCGGGAGCGTCGAGGCGAGCGCGTCGACCGCGCGCAGCCGCGGGTGGGGCGAGTTCACGATCCCCCTGACCTGCCAGGTCAGCAGCACGGCGATGGCGATCAGGCCGAGCACGAGCCCCACCGCGTATGCGCCGTCGAACGGCTTGTCCATGGGCAGGTTGTAGTACGCGACGACGAGGCCCGCGATGACCGCCAGCGTCCGTACCGCGGTGCGCACGACGAGCAGGCGTCCGGCGGGAGGCGGCGAGGACCCGCTCCCCGGCTCCGGTGCTGCCTGCGTCATCGGCACTCCCTCCACCTCCCAGGCTCGCGCCCTGCGCGCGCTCGTGCATCCCGGAAGGCCCGGAGGTGTGACCGGCGGCGGCCCCACTGCGCAGGGGACGGCCCGCTTTCACCGCTTTCACCTCGAGTCCGCGGCCGTGAAAGCGGCGTGCTGCCTGCTCGGCTCCCGAAACCGGCTCGTCGTGAGCACGCACAGCTCCGCAGAACGCTGCCCCGCGCTCGCGTGAGCGGCCCGCGCCGTTCGGCGCGGGCCGCTGTGCCGGTCTCCGCATGGGCCGTTACACGTTCAGGCCGGGCTCGGTGAGGGTGGCTGCGGTGTCCGGGACGGTGATCTTCCGGGTACGGCGGGCGGTGGCGAGGGCGATGGCCGCGCCGAACAGGGTCACGGCGCCGATGCCGGTGAAGGCGGTGCCGAGGCCGATGACGAGGTAGGTGACCTCCCAGGCCTGGTAGGCGGACAGGAGCGAGCCGCGCAGGGATTCGCCCATGAAGGCGGTCTGGCGCTGGTTGGAGAGGGTGGTGAGGGTGGCGGCGGGCGTGCTCTTGTCCGCGGCGGCGGCCAGGTACGCGCTGGAGACCTGGCTGTAGGTCTTGCCGCCGGTGGCCTCCTTGATGTGGGTTTCGATCATGTCGGAGAAGGCCTTGGCCTCGGGGCCGGTGGTGACCTGCCGGCCGGCGTAGCCGGCCTCGGCGGCGGGCAGCGAGCTGGAGCCCTTGGCCGGGAAGCTGATCTGCTGGGCGGTGAGCTGGTCGGTGACCTGGTGCTGTCCGGAGATCCCGACGCCGATCATGATCGGGCCGGCGACGAGCAGGGCCACGCCGGTGAGGGCGGCGAGCCAGCGGACGAGGGAGCGGGCGGCGTGCAGCATGGTGGTTGGGTCCCTTCGGTTGGTCCGGCACCTGCCGGGCCGGTCTTGGTGACTGGGCGTCTTCGCTGTGCACCGAAACCATCCACCCGCCGCGCGGGCTCCGCCCGGGTCCTCGGTCGCGCCTTCTCGCGGCCCTTCGGCCTGGGCCCGGGCCTGCCGGATCTCGGGACCTTCGGCCCTGCGCGAAGGCGGACCGCGGGATCTAGCGTGTGCTCATGACGCAGACGCCGAACCCGCAGCCGCGCACCTCCGACGCCCCGGTGCGGATTTTCCTGCTGGATGACCACGAGGTGGTCCGGCGGGGTATCAAGGATCTGCTGGAGGTTGAGGGCGAGTTCGAGGTGGTCGGCGAGGCGTCGACCGCGGCGGAGGCTCTTGCCCGGGTTCCGGCGCTTAAGCCGCAGGTGGCGGTGTTGGATGTGCGGTTGCCGGATGGGGATGGGGTTTCGGTGTGCCGGGATCTGCGTTCGCGGATGCCGGAGTTGGCCTGTCTGATGCTGACGTCGTTCGCGGATGATGAGGCGCTGTTCGATGCGATCATGGCGGGGGCTTCGGGGTATCTGCTCAAGCAGGTTTCCGGGATGGATCTGGTGGGTGCGGTGCGCACGGTTGCGGCGGGTGGTTCGTTGC
>Ga0310811_10004556_pt1 | contig 17427 bp, 16 predicted proteins | sample YCmetagenome_FD_207642 | JGI IMG/M metagenome (GOLD analysis project Ga0310811, IMG submission 207642) | Soil microbial communities from experimental microcosm in Duke University, North Carolina, United States - YC | ecosystem: Engineered > Artificial ecosystem > Soil microcosm > Unclassified ...
ATTTGGGACTTAAGGGACAGCGGGCTCTCGTAACAGGGGGTTCGCGCGGTATAGGTTATGCGATCGCGGCGTCGCTAGCTGCCGAAGGCTGTGACCTTGATATTGCGGCGATGACAAAAACGTCGATTGAAGGGGCGGCGAAGGCACTCGCGCAAGAGTTCGGCGTCAACGTCACGCCGCATGTCGCGGACCTTTCCGATCCTGCCGCGGCGGAGAACTTGGCGAAGGGCTGCGCCTCGGTGGATATTCTCGTCAATAATGCGGGTGCTATACCTAAAGGTCTCTTCGAAACTGTGAGCGATGCGAAACTTCGTGAAGGATGGAATCTCAAGCTATTCGGCTATCTGAACGTCGCTCGGCCCATCTACGGGGCGATGTGTCAGCGCAAGCGCGGCGTTATCATCAATATCGTCGGGGTCGCAGGCGAGCGGCCGCCGTTCGATGGCGTGGCCGGCGCTGCGGGTAACGCAGCCCTCATCGCATTCACAAAGGCGCTGGGCTCCCACAGCTTGCAAGATGGGGTCCGTGTCCTTGGAATTCACCCGGGCCCGACCAGGACGGAACGACAGCTCAAGCGATTCAAAGAGCGCGCGAAGACCGAACTAGGGGACGCCAGCCGTTTCGAGGAAATCATTGGTGGGCGTCCGTTTGCCGAACCTCGACACATCGGCGACGCGGTGGCGTTCCTAGTCTCGGACCGTTCGTCCTTCACATCCGGGACATTTTTGACCATCGACGGAGGTCTTTCGGCCCGGTCACCGCTCTATCACGAACGATAGGGCAATAGATTAGGATCGCTGCGCCGAGACAACCGCGAAAGGACGCGACCCTGGCCCCTTGGGCTCGGGGCTCGCATCTTGCCGCGGTTGTCTGGGCGCGATCCGCTTAGATCGTTTGACGGTTGAAAATTAGCGGTGAAGCGACGCCAGTAGTTGACCCTATTTGGAGGTATGCCCTCCTTCGGTCGATAACAGAGCGTGTTTGGGTTGCGGCGCCGAGAACTCTTGCCAACAATTCATTCAAGATCTTGGCGTTCACGTCGGCAGTCCCGCGGTTATCTCATCCGCCGCCTCCTGCAGCGGCGGTAGGTATTTTTTGACGATAGCTTCGGGGGAAATGCGACTGTCCAGGATACTAATGCTGAGGCCGGCGATTGCCCCACCTCGTCGATTGCGGATCGGGACGCCGAGCGAACGCAAACCTATCTCAAGTTCCTGGTCGACGATGGAATATCCGGATTGCCGTACTGTGTCCAAAGCACGCTCTATGTCGGCCCGCGACGTCCTCGTCAGAGGAGTGAACCGTTCGAGCTTCACGCCGCTCAGCCAGTTTCGCTCGTCCGGCTTGGCCATGGCGGCGATCAGCACGCGGCCGACTGCGCTCGTGACAGCCGGCAGATGTGTTCCGACCGACCTGTTGGCGAGCACTGGAAAGCGGCCTGCCGAGGCATAGGCCACATAGACTACGTCCGGACCATCGAGGACGCCGACCGCCGTGGCGACGCCGATCCGTGCCGTGAGCCTCTCACCCACGCGCTGCGCGTGATGCCACCACGGGAGAGATGAGAGATAGGCGTAGCCGAGCTGCAAGATCTGCGGCGCGAGTCTGAATACCTTGCCGTCGTGCTCGACGTAGCCGAGCTGCTCCAAAGTCAGGAGAAAGCGGCGGGCCGCGGCGCGGTCCAGGCCGGTCGTCTTGGCGACGTCGGTCAGTGTCTGTTCGGAATGGCGTTCGTCGAACGAGCGGATCACGGCTAGGCCGCGCTCCAAGGACTGAACGAAGGCGAATCTTCTCGTCTTCGCAGACTTTCCTGATTTCACCACCGCATTCGCTCCGACCGCAGCGCAGACTCCAACCGACGCTTGGGCTCACCTTGACACGGCAAAACGTCTAGGGCCTATGTGTGCGCATGGCAATCATTTAGTGCACGATGTGCACAAAGTTGGAGATGGCGATGCCATCGACGGATCAGCGCGCAAAAGTGCCGCGCTATGCAGCTTCGTTGGATTTTGACGCCCTGTGGGGGGATTTCCCCCCGCCGGACGAATACTTCCAGGTCGCCTACCTGCGATCGCGGGACGAACTGAACAGCATTCAGAATCAACGCTTTCTGCGACAGATGAAGCGCGCCTGGCAGGTCCCGTTCTACAAACGGCACTGGGGCGCGGCTGGCATGGAGCCCGGCGACATCCGCTCGCTGGATGACTTGCAGCGCATCCCTCCGTTCTCGGTGCACGATCTACGGATCGGACTGGAGAAGGAGCCGTTCTGGGCCGATTATATCGGCATCGATCCTGAGCATGACGACCCGATACCGTTGATCGTGCAGACGAGCGGCGGCACCACAGGGTTGCCACGTCCGATGATCTTCACCCCACAGGACCGCGAGGTGATGAACATCATCACCGGCCGCAGGCTGTTCATGCAGGGCGTCAAGCCCTTCGACCTCATCCACGTCACTCTATCGATGGGACTAACCAACGGCGGCGTGCTGGCCCGTGAAGGCATCTGGAAGTACTCCGGGGCGGTCCCCGTGATGGCCGGGTCCGGAGCACAGACGTCAACGCGCCGGCAGATCGAGCTCATCCAAGCGTGGAAACCGAAGCATCTCATCGGATTTCCAGCGTACATCAAGCACATGGGCTTGGTCGCCCGCGACGAGCTCAAGATCGATCCTCGGAGCCTGGGGATCAAGGGACTGATCGTACATCTGGGCGTCGACGACCGCACTGCGATGGAACGGCTTTGGGGCGCCGATGCGTACGACACCTACGGCTGCAACGAGTGCGGGACCATGGCTGCCGAGTGCCGGCACAAAAGCGGCATGCACGTATTCGAAGACGCGTTCGTGATGGAGGTCAACGACGTCGAGACGCTCAAGCCGGTACCCGTCGGCGAGCGCGGGGTCGTGTTCATCACAACGCTGTTCAAGCATGCGGCGCCAATGATCCGTTACAACATGAACGATGTGACGTCGTGGGCGGCGGATACGCAATGCGCATGCGGCACCCATCAGCGGAGCATCACAGGAATTTACGGCCGCAGCGACAACATGGTCAAACTGCGCGGCGTCAATGTCTTTCCGGAGGCGATTGGCGCGCTGGTCTCGAAGGACGCGCGGTCAAACGGCGAATATGTGTGCCTTCTGGAAGGCGAGGCAGGCGGTCGCGAAGACATGATCGTGATGGTCGAGGCCCTGGATGACAGTGTGTCTCACTCCGCCCTCGAAGGGGACCTTAAGGCCCGGTTCAAGGAAGCCCTCAGCGTGAAGGTCGGAGTCAAGGCGGTCGGGCGTGGCGAACTCGATGAACTGACCGGCCTCTCGCAAACGTCCAAGATCAAGCGGCTCATCGACCGCCGCATCAAGATGTAAGGTGAAGGATGAAGATATTCGATTGCCACTCCCATTGGGGCACAAAGCGCGGCTACATCTTCCGGACCGAAGAGCAGTTCGCGCAACAGGAGAAGATCTGGAAGACCAAGGTCGACCTCTTCAGCGACGAGGAGATGGTCGCGTATTTCCGGAAGAATAACGCCCGGGTGATCCTCGATCTCTCGTTCACCAAATTCCTTCCGATCGAAGAGATCCGGGAGCATCACGACTACGCGTTCGATCTGCAGCGGCGCAATCCCGAGACAATCTTCGGCCATTGGCTGCAGTTCCAGCCACAGCGGGCGCTTGAATCGATCCGCGAGTTCGACCGGGCGATGGCGGCGAACGGAGGATTTGTCGCACTGTGCGTCAACGGACAGGTAACGGGCGTACCGGCGAGCGATCCGCTCTGGGAGCCGTTCTATCAGCTTTCAATCGAGGCCGATCGTCCGATAATGGTTCTTACGGGTTTGACCGGCATCGGTCAGGGCTTGCCGGGTGGCGATGGATACGTCCTCGACCACGGACATCCCCGGCATATCGATCTGGTGGCCGCACGCTATCCAAAGTTGAAGATACTCGCTGCGCGTCCCTCCTATCCTTGGCAGGACGAGATGCTCGCGATCTTGGCGCATAAGCCGAACGTCACCTACGAGCTTCACGGCTGGGGTCCCAGACAGTTCTCCGCGAGCCTCAAAAAGGCCATCGCGGGGCGCCTGCAGGATCGGGTGATGTTCGGCTGCGACTTTCCAGTTCTCAGGTACGAAAAGGTCGTCGAGGACTGGAAGTCGGAGGGCTACTCCGCTCAGGTGCTGGATAAGGTCCTGCACGGAAATGCGGAGCGTTATTTCGGGACGTCGGCCGCCTAACGGCGCCGCCTGACATCGTGCTCAGAACATACAAATAATCAGGGAGTGAAATGTAATGCCGATGAATAGACGGATGTTGATGTTGGCCATCGCCGTTGGCGCAATACTGCCGGGGCAAGCTTTCGGGCAAGGTGATTATCCGTCAAGGCCGATCGAGTTGGTCGTACCGTTTCCCGCTGGTGGGGCAACCGACGTGATCGCACGGCTAGCCGCGCAGATCGTTAGCGAAAGGTGGGGCCAGCCCATCGTTGTCCAGAACCGCGGCGGCGCGACGGGCGCGATCGGTGGCCAATACGTCGCAAGGGCGACGCCGGATGGATACACGCTTCTCGTGGCCACAGCGTCGACTCACGCGGTATTGCCAGCATACCGGAGTGATCTGCCCTACAACACGGTCGACAGCTTCGAGACTGCGACGCTGCTTGCGACGTTTCCGAACATTCTCGTCGTCAACCCGCAGAAGATTCCGTCAAAGAGCGTTGCAGAGTTCATCGCCTATCTGAAAAGCCACCCTGGCAAAGTTAATTTCGGAAGCTCGGGCTCAGGGAGTTCGGTCCATTTTGCGGGCGAACTGTTCAAGCTCATGACCGGGACCGAGATGCAGCACGTGCCCTATCGCGGGAGCGCGCCGGCCCTGAGCGATCTCCTTGCAGGTAATGTAGACGTGATGTTCGACAATATGACGGACGTCTGGCCGCACGTTCAGCGCGGTGCGCTGCGCGCTCTCGGCGTTGCCAGCCTTGAGCGCACTCCGCTTGCCCCCGACATTCCGACTATTGCGGAAACTGTACCTGGCTATGAAGCGACCTCCTGGGTCGGGATCGTCGCTCCGGCGGGAACGCCGAAACCAATCGTCGAAAAGATAGCCGCGGCGTTCGCGGAGGCCATGAAGTCTCCCGGGGTGGAAAAGCGACTGGCGGAGATCGGCGGCACCGTCGCGACCGACAGCCCCGAGGCATTCAAAAAGTTTCTGATCGAAGATCGCGCCAAATGGCAGAAACTTGCTCAGGACGCGCATTTATCCGGTAAGTAGATCGTCAGATGACTTAGGCTGGTTCTCTACGCTTCCACAACGCTCGTTCGAGGTCTACGGAGCGGCAACCCCGATTCGGGCTTGCAGGTCGACGGCTTCTTTGAAGCGATCGGATTCGATCATCGATGTGCTTGCGGCTGCAGCGCCGTGAGGTTCCGTCCCTCAAGCGTATCGTGGTGGCCACGACCCTAACTCATCATCCGCAGCGGCTTCCAGCGAGTGCTTAATCGTCTGCATTGGCCGGCACAGACGATCATGGCTCCATCTTCGATGACGTCTCGGGCGTGATGGCACCGAACGAATGGGCCCAAGGGTGATTGCGCGTATGCGGGACCGGATCAACACTTAATCGTGTCGTGGCAGGGATTGAGAATGTCCGGCTGATCAGTGGGTCGCGGGCTGAAGTCCTTTGGATTCGAACGCCGCCGCGGCCGTTGGGCTCCTCAAGTATTCAATGAATGCCTTGCTGTTGCTGGGCGTCTCGTTTTTGGCGTTGATTCCCGCCGATTGCATGACCTCATTCTGCAGGTCCCGCGGGAGCGGACCAACCAGATCCACACCGGGGGTTGCGAGGATATCGCTGATAAGCACGATGCCGATCTCGGCCTTGCCTTGGGCAACCGCTGGCGTTGTCATCGCGCCGCCTGGCTGAAGCTGGAGCTTGCTCTTGATCTGCTCCGCCAGCCCAAGGCGCGTGAACAGTTTTGTCAGATAAACGCCCGTGGCGCTCTTCTCCGTATATGTAATCGAACGCGCCGAGAGCATCAGGTGCTTGAACGCTGCTTCGTCATGAATATCAGGATGCGGTGCGCCGGCCTTCACCGCGACACCGATGTTGGTGCTTGCGATGTCTGCAATCGAGCCGGACGCGATCAGTCCCCGCTTGCTCATCTCGTCTATTTGGGCCCTGCCGAACACCGCGACGTCGAAGTCGCCGGATTCAATGCGTGCTTTCTGGCCGGCATAAATTTCGTACGTTACGGAGACCTTGTTCCCAGAAGTGTGCTCAAATTCGGGTATCAGGGCATCGACAGCAGCCTTCATCCCTGGAATGCAAAGAACCTTGATCTCCGCCGCCGCGGCGGTGTGGGCTGCGCAGAGGAAAGCGATGGCAAGCGCGCCAAAGCGACGTGTTTTCGCTAGTTTATCAGGCATACATTTCCCACAAGCATTGTTGTGCTTCTATTCTGCTCAGCCTCGAAGTTCGCGTCGTACGATCGCGGCTCCTTCGACCATTGCCCGCAACTTCCCGAAGGCGGCATCGCGAGACAAATACTTCATGCCGCAATCAGGGGCGACGACGATACGGTCGGGTGACACGTAGGGCAGGGCGCGCCGAATGCGGGCCGCGACGACATCCGCGGACTCGACGGCTGGATCGGATAAATCAATGACGCCGAGGATGATGGTCTTGCTGAGTGCCGCCAGCGTCGAACAATCAAGCTTCGACTGGGCCGTCTCGACGGAAATCTGCTGTGCGGTCGATTGCTCGAGCTCCGCAAGGAAGTCGTAAGCTGGCGCCTTTTTCTTAATGGTCAATGCATATCCGAAGCAGACATGGACGGCGGTCGTGCCAGCGGCTCCTTCGAGCGCACGGTTCAACACCTCCACGCCGTATGCTCTCGCGTCATCCGGACGGGCCTGCATGTACGGCTCATCAATCTGCACAATGTCGGCACCGGCGGCGAACAGGTCGCGGATTTCCGCATTGACGGCTTCCGCATAGTCGAGGGCCATTTCTCGCGCGGATGCGTAGAAATCGTTCTGGACCTGTTGCGACATCGTGAATGGTCCCGGGACGGTGATCTTGATCGCCCGGTCGGTGTTGGCACGAAGAAATTGCAAGTCAGGCAGCTCAACCGGGTGGCGGCGGCGGATTCTGCCAACCACGCGCGGCACCTTGATCGTGACGCCGCCGCGGCTGGTGGTAGTGCCAGGGCGATTGAGATCCAGCCCGTCCAGCGCATTTGCGAATCGGCTCGAGTAGCTGACGCGCCGGATCTCGCCGTCCGTGATGATATCGATTCCGGCGCGCTCCTGATCGCGTATTGCGACTAGCGTGGCATCATCCTGCGCTTCTTGCAGCCATTTTTCGTCGATGCGCCAGAGTTCATCCGCTTTGGTCCGCGGCGGCGTCTGCTTGCTGAGGACGCTACGGTCTATCAGCCAATCGGGCTGCGGATAGGAGCCAACCAGAGTTGTTGGGAGCAGGGTCTCTGTCATGGATGACTTACGCTTTGCGCTGTGTGTGACGGGGAGGTCGTTTAGCGGCCCTCGAACAGAGGATCCTTGGCGATGACCGCCCACCGGTCGATTTCCGCTTTGAGATAATCGCGGAGCTTTTCGGGCGATCCGCCTATCGTGGAGAAGCCGAGTTTCTCCTCCAATGCGATCACGTCAGGGAGTGCAAGGATGTCCGCGACATCATGATTGACTTTCTCAACGATTTCCTTGGGCGTGTTCTTCGGTGCGAATAGTGCATACCAACTCGTGGCATCTGGATAGTGTACTCCTTCTTCCGAGAAAGTCGGAACGTCCGGCAACTGATCTGCGCGGCGTGGCCCGGAAACCCCTAATGCGCGCTCGCGTCCGGAAGCCACATTGCCAACATGCGCTCCGGTCGTCGGGAAGAAGACGTCGACACGGCTCGACATGAGATCCGTGACCAACTGCGAAGTTTGCGAATAGGCGATCTGGCGCATCTCGAGGCGACCATTGGACTCACAGAAGACCGCCATTGCCATGTTTCCGCTCGAGGACGTGCCTAGCGTGGCATAGGTAAGCTTCCGAGGATTGGCCTTCGCGAAGGCAATCAGGTCTTTGGTCGATTTGAAGGGCGAGTTCGGTGGGACAATGAGAATGTCTTGTGCCGTGGCGATCAACATGATCGGCTCGAGATCGCTTAGTGGATTGAGCTCGGATGTCGGAGCCAAGGTGACATTCACTGCGAGCGACTGTGTGGCTAGATGAAGCGTGTAACCATCAGGTGCCGAACGCGCCGCTGCGATCGCGCCAATATTGCCGAGAGCGCCGGTTCGATTTTCGACGGCGACCTGTTGGTGCCACTTTTCCGTAAGTTTTTGGGCGAGCAGCCGCCCGAGAGCATCCACCGAGCCGCCGGCGGAAAAGGCGATGATCAAGCGAACCGGACGTGCAGGATAATTTTCGGCGTGTGCTTGAGAAACTAGTCCGGCGACGCACACGGTAAATGCAAGCAGCATTGCAACGAGTTTCGATCGCAAATATCCCTCCCGGGGCCTGAAAGCGCCATCCTTGTTGTCGAAGGATGTGCCAAGGCGCTTGTCGTTTCCTCAGAATCGTTCGAGCCGGCTTTATCCGGCCACTTTCTTTGTACGTTCCGTTGGGGGCGCTGCCGGCGCTGTCAGCGCCTCAAGGGCCGCATGCGCGGCCTTCGCGATGTGGTGCTCGCAGGCACGGGCGGCAGCCTCTTCGTCCCGGGCGACGAGGGCGCGCTCTAACGTGCGAATTTCCGAAATGGATTCTGTCAGCCGGTTGGGGCTGGATAGCGAAGTCCCGCGCAATTGTGAGATGCGCGAATTCAGCGTCCGAAGCGCATCGGCAATGACCGGGTTGCCCGCGCCCTCGAGCAGTGCCTGATAGAACGCGTTCTTTGCGGGCAGCGTGCGCGAAAGGCTTCCACTCTCATACGCTTTGGCGAGGCGGTCGACAGCGACCGACAGCGCTGCCGCGTGAGCCGCAGTCGCGTGGCGCACGAAGAGGCGTGCCGCCAACGATTCGAGGGCCGAACGCACTTGGTAGATCGACTGCGCCATGGCCGCGTCGATGACTGTGACGGTCGGGCCCCTGTTGGGCGGATTTGTAACCAGCCCCTCGACCTCGAGTTGTCGCAGGGCCTCCCGAATCGAGCTGCGCGAGACGCCGAGGCGCTCGCAAAGCTCGCGCTCCACCAGCCGCATCCCCGGCGCGAAGACGCCGCCCACAATCGCGTCCCGAATCTTCTCTGCAACCTGCTCACGCAGGTTCGGCGGATGCGCGATCCGCAGCGACCGATCGTCCATCCGAATCCCTCTTGACTGATGATCATCTTATCAGACAAACAGACAGCAACAAGAGGCAAGACAGGAAAATTGGGGAAATGGCCAAGAGGTCCGCGCTTTTTGAAGAAGGTCTGGAAATTCGCCGGGAGGTCCTTGGCGCCAGTTACGTCGACACCTCGCTCGCGAACGCCAACGAGTTCACGGACGTTTTCCAAGAGATCACCACGGAATGGTGTTGGGGCTATGCGTGGAAGCGGCCGGGGTTGGACCGCAAAACGCGCTCTCTGCTCAATCTTGCAATGTTGACGGCCCTCAATCGCGGGCCGGAGCTCAAGCTTCACGTGCGTGGTGCGCTAAACAATGGCGTGACGGTCGACGAGATTAAGGAAGCACTCGTTCACGCGACGGTCTATTGCGGGATTCCTGCCGGCCTCGATGCTTTCAAGGCTGCAAACGAAGTCCTCAAAGACATGGGTGTCCTGAAATCTCAGTCGAAGGCCGGTTAACATCCGGTCTGCGTCGCCTTCCTTTTATCGCCGAACACTCAACGGATTCCGAAAGACATTGCTATGAATCAGAACGTGTCGTTTGCCAACGCCGACAAACCGGTGGTCGCTGGTCACGAGCATTGGACCGAGAAGGATGGCGCCAAGCTCTTCATGTGGGAAAAGCGGCGGCTTCCCGGAACAGATTACCAAGGCACCATACTTTTTATTCACGGGTCATCTTGGGCGTCTCAGCCCACATTCGACCTTTATGTGCCTGGCAGGCCGTTCTCGTCCGTCATGGATTGGTTCGCCGTTCGCGGCTACGACACTTGGTGCCTCGATGCGGAAGGCTACGGCCGTTCAGACAAAAGCCGTGACAGTACGTTCGGCATTGAGAGCGGAGCCGACGACATCGTTGCTGCGACCAATTACATTCTAAAACTTCGCGCTATCCCAAGCGTCCTGCTTTACGGTGTTTCCGCTGGAGCGCTCAAGTCCGCGCTGTTCACGACCCGCTATCCCGAGCGCGTATCAAGGCTTGCGTTGGATGCGTTCGTTTGGACCGGAAAAGACAGTCCGACGCTGGTCGAACGACGGAAGACACTCCCTGAGCTTCAGAAATCGAAGCGCAGGCCCTTCACACGAAAGGTCATTCAGGGGGTCTTTGAGCGCGATCATCCGGGCACGGCTGAGCCTGATATGATCGAGGCCTTCGCCCAGATGTCGATGGCGCTCGACGAGACGGTGCCGACCGGAACCTACATCGACATGTGCACGAAGCTGCCGATGGTCGATCCATCCGACATCAAAGTGCCGACCATCGTAATGCGTGGCGAGTATGACGGCATCGCGGGCATCAATGATCTCCATGATTTCTTCGCGCGCTTGCCGAATCCGGACAAGCACTTTGCGGTGATGCCGGGCGTTGCCCACGCAAGCTTTCAGCAGACGAACTACATGCTCGTCTATCACGTGCTGTACTCGTTCTTCAGTCAGCCTGCGCCGGTCTTCAAAGGGCCGAAGGCATGATTTGATTCGGCAAAAACACGCAAAACAAGAGCAAAAGCAGGCCTCAGCAATGCGTGTATTCGGGGGAGGAAACAATGAACATTCGGTCGCCTTTACTGGGTGCTATCGTCGGCTTGTTATCGATCCTGCAGTTCTATGCGAGTGCCGCGTCCGCGCAGGACGCATTCCCGAGTCGCCCGATCAGGATAATCGTCGGCTTTAATGCAGGCAGTACGTCGGACGTCTCAGCTCGCATCCTTGCTGGAAAGCTTGCCGAGGTCTTGAACGCTTCGGTCATTGTCGAGAACAAGCCAGGCGCGAGCAGTGAGATCGGCGCCCGCTACGTCGCTGGTTCTGCTCCGGACGGCTACACGCTTTATCTCGGCACGGTCGCCAATTGCATCAACTATGCTGCCAAGAAGGAGAGCTTCACCGACCTCGCGACGGGGCTTGAACCGATCGCCGAGATCGGCGAGGTCCCAAATATCCTGGTCGTGACGCCTTCGCTTGACGTCCATAGCGTAAAGGATCTGATCCGGCTCGCGAAGGAGAAGCCGGGCCATGTCTCCTATGCAAGTGCCGGCAGCGGCACCGCGTTGCACATGGCGGCCGAGCTCTTCTCGGCCATGGCGGGCGTCAAGATGCTACACGTGCCCTATCAGGGCAGTGCGCTCGCGATGCCGGACCTTCTTGCCGGCCGTACGTCAATTATGTTCGCGCCGGCGTCGACTGTGGTCCCTCTGATCAAGAGTGATAAGCTGAGGGCGATCGCGAGTACAGGCGCGCACAGAGCCGAGATCATGCCGGACCTTCCCACGGTCTCCGAGGAAGGGCTTACCGGTTTCGAGTCCTCCGTTTGGGCCGGGCTGCTGGCTCCGAAAGGGCTTCCGCCTGCGATTGAGCACAGACTTGAAGAGGCGATCCTGGCGGCTGCAAAGACGGGCGACGTCAAGCAGAAGCTTGCCGCGGAGGGCTTTGACGTCGTGACGCGTGGGCATGAGGCCTTTACGGCGTACATCGAATCCGAAAATGCCAAATGGGCAAAGGTCATCCAAGACCAGAGCCTCAAATTGCATTGACGGTGAGCGGAGGAGGCCGTCCGCTCAGACACTATTCGGGAGCTTGATCGGCTCTCGTCTCGGCAACGGCCTGCTCGGGCAGCCATCGCCGCCTGCTGGCGACTGCGCCGTTGAGCAGGATGTCTTCATTGATCGGGACCGCCTTTCGCAACGTTGCGAAAACCGGGCAGCGGCGTGCGACCGTGTTCGCCATATCGATCACTTGGGCTGGGGCGAGATCGGAATGATCGACGAAATATTTCGTGTCAATCGACGTCAAACCCGCGTCGACCTCATCGAGATATTCGCCGCGCCAGGTGAAGTGCCCGTCCGCCGTGATAACAAGATTGGACAATCTCATCCTCGTAAGGGCAGCCCATCTCAGGCACCACATGTGCTGGCAACTCAACAATCCGCCGAGCACATAATCCATCGGCCGTGCATGTTTCCCGGCCCCGCCCGCATCGACTGCAGCGTCGACGCGAAAGGCGTACTCGCCGTTTGTGATCTCGCTTTCAAGATTGTCCACGACGCGAAGAGAAAGCCTTCGAACACGGTTGGGCGATTTGGCGCCGCTCCGAAGGTCCTCAATCGTCTGAACGATGGCGCCTTCGAGCAATTCGTAGTTGGGATTCATGCTGAATCACTTTCCGATTTGTGCCGCTTTGATCACGCGCGCCCATTTGGTCGTCTCGCTAGTGATATATTGCGAGAATTCCTGGGACCCCCCGCCCAACGCATCCATGCCCTGCGCGTGCAGTAGCCGCAAAACATTCGGGTCCTTCAAGGTTTCGTTGACCGCTGCGGAAACCTTGGCAACGATATCCGGCGAGGTTCCGGCCGGTGCGAGGATGCCAAACCAGACGCTGGTTTCGAACCCGGGCAGGCCGCCTTCCGACATGGTCGGCAGATCGGGCGCGACGCTCGTGCGCCGGCTCTCTGTCGAAGCGAGCGCCTTGAGTGTCCCCTGCTTGATATAGGGCAGCACCGTTGACGCCGGGGAAAACATCACTTGCACACGTCCGGCCAGAAGATCAGTGACCGCTTGCGCACTGCCGGGATAAGGGATGTGCGTCATTTGCACGCCGGCCATTTGATTGAATAATTCGCCGGAGAGGTGTGGCGAACTGCCGATCCCTGCCGATGCATATGAAATCGCGCCCGGCTTCGCCTTCGCGAGCGCGATCAACTCTTTTACGTTATTTGCCTCGATTGATGGATGAACAACGAGAATATTCGGAATCGAGGCGACAAGGGCGATCGGTATAAAATTCTTGCCGAGATCGACCGTATGGTTTGGTGACAGCGTCGCATTGATCGTCGCTGCAATGGTCCCGAACAGCAGCGTATAGCCGTCGGTTGGGGCGCGCGCGACGTATTCAAGCGAGATCATGCTGCCGGCGCCGGGCCGGTTCTCGATGATGACGGACTGCCCGAGCACCTCGCCGAGCCTTTGACTCAGGATCCTCGCTCCGACATCGGCGGTCGAACCAGCGGCAAAGCCGACGATGAGACGGACGGGCCGGTTTGGATATACTCCTTGTGCCCACGAGGCCCCGAAACAGAAGACGAGACCGCAGGCGACGATAAGACAAATCCGCTTGATTGTTGGCATAGTGCGCTCCGAACGAACACTTGGTGTTGCGCTGAGAATCGCCAACTCCACCCGGCTAAAGATGGCAGTTCGCCGCGGCATGGCCGCGTGCGTAGCATTTGCGTCCGGCGCGCCTGGTGGCGCGACGGACGGCCCATAAATTGGCAATACTAAACTGACATGTCAACGTGAGATGTCAAAATAGCCGGCCGCAGGGCCGCTTTTTTTGGCCGCGCTGTGCGCACTGAGCCGAGCGATAGGCTCGCGCGCACCCGGCGCCGATCGCCTGGGCCGTCCTGCGATTGATCCTCGATAAAAGCCTCGGGACAAGCCCGCGAGACAGTACGGCCACCGGTTACTTCAGGTGTGCGAGCAGGCTGCGCTCCGTGTGCGAGGCGTGGCGGCGCTGGGCCTCACGAAGCGCCTTGCTGTCCCTTGCAGCAAGTGCGGCCGCGATTTCCTCGTGCTCGGTCTGCCGCCGTATTGAGGCGGCCATGTCTATGCCGCGTTGGGAAAGATACGACACGATCTGAAACTGCAATTGCAGTCGTGCGTATGCCTGATCGAGAAAAGTATTGTGTGCGGCTCCAACGACCAGCGCGTGAAAGGCCGCGTTTGCCTTGACAAAGCGCGGCCCAGCGCCCGGCCGATGTGGCGCCTCAACGGAAGCGACCTTCATTTCTTTCAGGAGGGCGCGAAGATGCACCAGTTCGGAGGGTGTCACTTCCTTTGCGGCGCCGTCCGCGGCGAAGTCTTCAAGGGCTCGCCGCAATGCGAACATCTGAACCGCGGCAGCAGCATTGATCTCGGTGACGGTTGTCCCACTCCGGCCCTTGATGGACAGGAGCCCTTCGCTGGTCAGGCGATTGATCGCCTGCTGCACGGGACTGCGGCCGAGGTCTAGGCGGGCAGCCAAAAGCTTGACCGACGTACGTTCGCCAGGCCGCAACTCTTGCGCCAGCACCATATCGAGGATTCGGGAATAGGCCGCATCGGCAGCGGTGCCGCCGTTGCTGGCATCTCCATGCGGCGTTTCCCTGCGTTCGCTTTTCTTTTCAAGGGCCGCGCCCATGTCCAACCTCGTCGTGTGCGCCGTTCTTTGCCAGTGCCCGATTGTTGATTCAAGCGCGAGCAGGTGTATCCGCGAGAGGCCGAGTTTAGCACATCGTCGAGGACTAATCTTGGGTTGCCCCGCCAAACTAACATATCAGTTCAACAGCTATTTCGCGCAGACTGTGCCGGTTGTCTTATCCCGCCCGGTGTCAGGGTCACCCATCCAGCAAGCCGGAGCGCCGCTTTGACATGTCAATCTTACATGTCTAGTTTCGGCGATCAGGCGGTGCCGGCCGCCGGCAGATCGGAATTCGAGGCGTGGACATGCAGGGAAGCACCGTCGTGGCCGCTTGCGTTCAGGCGGGCACTATTCTTTTCGACAACAAGCGGACCCTGCAAAAAGCCGCGGCCCTCGTTGAAGACGCAGCGCGTCAGGGCGCAAAAATTGTTCTGTTACCGGAAGCCTTCATTGGCGGCTATCCGCGCGGTGCTGGCTTTGGAACCGTCGTTGGCGTGCGTTCGCCCGAGGGACGGGATCTCTTCGCCCAATATCATGCAAGTGCGATCGATGTGCCCGGCCCGGAGGTCGAGGCGCTGGCTCTCTTGGCTTCAAGAAGCGGCGTTCACCTGGTGGTCGGCGTCATCGAGAAAGAAGGCTTGACCCTCTATTGCAGCGTTCTTTTCTTCGATCCGCAGGGGCAATTGGTCGCCAAGAGGCGCAAGCTGATGCCAACCGGCGCCGAACGGCTGATCTGGGGTTTTGGCGATGGCTCCACACTCCCTGTGCTTCCGACACCGCACGGCAAGATCGGCGCTGTGATCTGCTGGGAGAACTACATGCCGCTCTTGCGGACCGCCATGTACGCCAAGGGCATCCAAATCTGGTGCGCCCCCACCGCGGACGGTCGACCGACCTGGTTGCCGACGATGCAGCACATCGCAATGGAAGGCCGGTGCTTCGTCCTGTCGACCAACCAGTTCAGCCGCCGCTCCGATTATCCAGCCGACTATGACAGCCAACTGCCGAGCGAGCCGGACGCGATCGTTTCGCGCGGCGGAGCCTGTATCGTCGATCCGCTCGGGCATGTGCTGGCCGGACCGCTCTGGGATCAGGAGGGCATCATCTTCGCCGAACTCAACCTTACGGCGACCGTCCGTGGTGGCTACGATTTCGACCCGGTTGGACACTATGCGCGCCCCGACATCTTTCAGCTGAACGTCGACACGCGCCCCCGTCATGCCGTGAACTTCATGGGCGGTGACGGCGTGAAAGAACCCAGTCGCGCGGACGATCTCACCACGACAGTGCGGGCTCGGTAATCGAGGGGCTGATTGACCGACGACTGCCACCTCGCCGAGCGGCAAGCGTGCAAGCCCGGACAATCAGCGGGTCGACGTCGGGGCAACCCAATTTGGAGGTGTTCATGGAAACTGTGAGGATTTCCGTTGCTTGCATCGCGACCGACCGGACGAGGCCCGTCCTCGACGGGCATGTGCCGATCGAAGGATGCACGATCAGTCCGATGACCGGCGAGCCCGAGGACATATTCGGACCCGCATTGCGCGACGGCGCCTTCGATGTCGCGGAGATGTCGATGTCGAGCCATATCCTCACGACACTTCGCGGCGACGCCAGATACGTTGGAATTCCGGTGTTCACGTCTCGCGCGTTCCGCCATTCAAGCATCTTCGCGAGAACGGATCGCGGGCTGGCTAGCATGGAAGACCTGCGAGGCTGCCGCATTGGCCTTCCGGAATATCAGCAGACTGCCGCGCTATGGGTTCGCGGCATCATGAGTGACCAGCATGGCGTCTCTCCGCGCGACGTGTCCTGGGTGACGGGTGGTCTGAACGGCCCGGGACACGGCGAGCGTATTCCGATCACGCTCCCGCCCGACATCCGGATGACGTCACTAGAACACGACGATAATTTGAGTGCGGCCCTGGCGCGTGGCGATCTCGATGCGATCATCGCACCAAAGCCGCCCGCATGTTTCGGCGACCCGAAGTGTCCGGTCGACCTTCTGTATCCAACTTATTGGATCGAGGAGGCGGATTACGCCCGAAAGACCGAATTCTTCCCGATCATGCATTGTCTGGCGCTTCGGCGCGATCTCGCCGAGAAGCATCCTTGGCTCTGCGGCGCCATCTACCGCGCGTTCAAGACCGCCAAGGACCAGGCGTTGAAGGAGCTCACGCTGACGAACGTCTCGCGTGTCTCTCTACCTTGGCTGACGCAAGGGGTGGCTCAAGCAAAGAGCGCGCTCGGGCGTCGGTTCTGGTCGTACGGCTTTCCCGATAATGAACGCGAGTTGCAGGCCATGATGCGCTACGCACACGAGTGTGGACTGGTAACCGCCGAGATGCCGGCAAGCGGCCTTTTCGATCGTAGCACGCTCGCCCTTGCTGATTGATGGCTGTGAGACTGATCCGATGGCCGGCGCACCTTTGCTTGCTGTGCGCCGGGACGGCGTCGACTACGCGCGCGCCAAGTCGGCGGTGATCTCCTCGAGGCTGCGGCCTCGGGTCTCATAGGTGAACAGGAGTGCTGCGATGGCGCCCCCGATCAAGGTGGTGCCGAGGAGAATGAAAGAATCGGACATCGCGCCCTTCGAGCCGACCAGCGCGCCGAGAACGACGGGTGCGATCGCTCCCCCAATCCTTTGCCAGACCGTCGCGAAGCCGGACCCGCTCGCCCTGAATTGCGTCGGATAGATCTCGCAGATGTAGGTGAAGAGGCAGCCTGCGACTCCCCCTGTGCCGGCAAATGTCGTGAGCATGCCGAAGAAGAGAATGCCCAGTGGAGTCGTCATCGAGCCCCACGCGATCATACTCAGGCCGCCGAGCAGGAAGCAGGCCGCCATCGTGGCCCGGCGCCCAAATCGCTCCATAAGCGCGCCGCTGACGAGCACGCCGGTTGCCCCAAACCCCG
>Ga0310811_10004558_pt1 | contig 17424 bp, 13 predicted proteins | sample YCmetagenome_FD_207642 | JGI IMG/M metagenome (GOLD analysis project Ga0310811, IMG submission 207642) | Soil microbial communities from experimental microcosm in Duke University, North Carolina, United States - YC | ecosystem: Engineered > Artificial ecosystem > Soil microcosm > Unclassified ...
GGAATCGGCACGCAGACGCTGCCGCGGCAGAGCCCCTCCGGCCTCGACGACCATCCGGTCGCCGTCTCCAGCTCGGCGGATGACAGCCAGAGCCGCTCGCCCTCGACCCGGTCGTCGGGCAGCGTGGTCTCGCCGGTCTCGGTCAACAGGATCGTCATGGCGTGCTTATCCCTTCAGCTGGCGCGCGATGAAGGCCTTGACCATCTCGCGTGCGCGATCGGTCTGCGGGCCCGGCTTCGCGACCCACTCGTGCTCGCTGTCCTCGAAGACGGTGAGCTCGCACACGCCGCCGGCGGCCCGGTACGTCGCCGCGAACTTCTCCTGTACCGCCGGGAGCACGTTGTCGTCGAGGGCGCCCTGCATGATCAGCATCGGCACCAGGGTGACCGGCTCGCGGCGCTCCAGGATGCGCTGCGGATTGCCCTCGTGAATCGTCTCCCACGGATTGAAGTAGATGCGGCTGTTCTCGATCATGCCCTCGCGCTTCATCCGCTCGGCTTGCTGGAAGCGCGCGTAGGGATCGCTGATGGGCGAGCGCGTGGCGACGTACGAGACCGTGGAGTCCAGCGAGGGCGCGGCCGCCAGCGGGATCGCGTTGTAGCGCGCATCGCGCGGGCGCATCGCCAGGAGCTGGGCGACGTGGCCACCGCTGGAGCTGCCGTACACGCCGAGGCGCGAGGTCTCGCCGTTCCATCCCGCGGCCTTCGACTTGAGCCAGCGCACGCCGTAGCTGGCGTCCTGCACGGAGGCGGGGTACGGCGCCTCCTCGGAGAGCCGCAGGTCGATGGCGACCACGAGCACGCCGCTGGCGGCGATGGCCCGGTCCATCGGCTCCTCGGCCAGCCGGTCCTTGCGGCGCCAGGCGCCGCCGTGCAGGTCGAGCACCGTCGGGAACGGTCCCACACCCTGCGGCTGATACACGCGAGCCATGAGCTGCCGGCCAGCGTCCGTGCGCCGGAGCTCGACCTCGCTCACCTTGAGCTCGAACGTCGCCGTCGGGTCATAGCTCACCTTCATCCCGGATTCTCCTCGGGCCTGGCGCGGCCCCACCCCGGCGAGAGCGGGCACGCCGGCCGCGCCCAGAACGGTCATCTGCCGGAGAAAGTCGCGGCGCCGGATCCTCATCGTGTGGCCCCCGGGCCGATTCTCGCATCTCCTTGCCGGTTGCGTAGACGGCGTTGCGGGTCGATGCTACCGGGACACTCGACCAGATCGGAGGCAACACCATGGCGGACGTCCCGGCCACCGGCCTGCAGCTTCGCTCTCTCGTGAAGAAGGAAGGCGTCCTCGAGATCTCCCTCGCGACGGTCCCCGTGCCCGAGCCCAAGCCCGAGGAAGTCATCGTGCGCATCGAGGCCTCGCCCATCAACCCCTCCGACCAGGGGCTGCTCTTCGGCGGCGCCGACATGACCACCGCGAAGGTCTCGGGCCCGCCGGCCAGTCCAGTGGTGACGGCGACCGTGCCGCCGGCGGCACTCAAGGCCGTCGCGGGGCGCCTGGATCAGTCGATGCCCGTCGGCAACGAGGGCGCCGGCGTGGTCGTGCGCGCCGGATCATCGCCAGCGGCCCAGGCGCTGATGGGCAAGACGGTCGCCATCGTCGGCGGCGGCATGTACACGCAGTTCCGGTGCATCAAGGCCGTGCAGTGCCTGGTGCTGCCATCGGGAACGACGCCGGCGCAGGGCGCGGGATGGTTCGTCAATCCGCTCACCGCGCTCGGCATGGTGGGCACGATGCGCGCCGAGGGTCACAAGGCGCTCGTGCACACGGCGGCGGCGTCGAACCTGGGCCAGATGCTCGTCAAGATCTGCCTCAAGGACAACGTCCCGCTCGTCAACATCGTGCGGCGGCCCGAGCAGGTGGCGACGCTGAAGGCCATCGGCGCCACCCACGTCTGCAACTCCAGCGCGCCCACGTTCATGGACGACCTCACCGACGCGCTGGCCACGACCGGCGCCACGATCGCGTTCGACGCCACGGGCGGCGGCAAGCTGGCGGGACAGATCCTCACGGCGATGGAGGCGGCGATCAACCGGACGGCCAAGGAGTACAGCCGCTACGGCTCGACGACGCACAAGCAGGTCTACATCTACGGCAGCCTCGACCGCGGACCGACGGAGTTCACTCGCACCTTCGGCGCCGCCTGGGGCATCGGCGGCTGGCTGCTCACGCCGTTTCTCCAGAAGCTCGGCCAGGAGGGCACGCAGAAGCTCCGCGAGCGGGTGGCCGCCGAGATCACGACGACCTTCGCGAGCCACTACACCAAGCGCGTCTCGCTGGCTGAGGCGCTGAAGCTCGACGAGATCGCCGTGTACGGCAAGCAGGCGACGGGCGCGAAGTATCTGATCGAGCCGAACCGCGGCTGAGCTGAGCGGTGCTCAGCCGCGGGGTGGTTGCAGCAGGAGGGCGATCGCACGCCGCGCGTCGGCCGGCTGCAGCCCGTGCGCCGAGTGCGTCTGCACCAGGCGGGAGCGCAGGGCGCCCATGTCGACGTGGTCGTCGATGATCACGTAGCCGTCCACGGCGTGCTGGGCGAGCCAGGCGGCGATCTCGTCGCCGCGGTCCGAGCCCGGCCCGCCGGTCGGCGTCTTGTCGAGCACGGTGCCGGTGAAGCCGCCGGCGGCCAGCATGGCCTGCAGCTCGGCCACGCTCTTGCCGTACCGCCACGTGGACGAGACGACGACCTGGGCACCGCCGTCCATCACGATCTCGTTCAGCACGCGGATGCAGGCCGGATCCAGATCGCCGTAGCGATCCCAGTGACGGATCGGCGCCAGCACCCCGTCGATATCGAGGAAGATCACGCGGCGCGCGCCGGCGCGCCGGCCGTCGTCAGGCCTCGTGGTGCCAGGCCCCGACGTTCCAGAAGTCGATCTCGTAGGGGTTGAGATCGGTGCCGCGCAGTCGGCTGGCGCTGGCCGCGGCCTTGGCCCGGAGCGCGATCGGCACCACGATGCCGCTCCCCACCACGAGGTCGTTCATCTTGATGAACAGCGCGGTGCGCTTGATGGGATCGACCTCGGTCTCGGCCGCGTGGTACAGCCGATCGTACTCGTCGTTGCGCCAGCGCCAGACGTTGAAGCGCTGCCAGCGGTTGTCCTTGCTGGCGACGTCGCCGGAGGTGAAGCAGCGCATCAGGCGCTCGGGGTCGGGCGGTCCCATCACGTACGTCATCAGCTGCAGGTCGGCGTAGAAGTGCGTGTACGTGTCGGGATTGGACGGGTCCGAGGAGTAGTAGGACGCCGGCGTGATGGCCTTCAGCTCCATCTCGATGCCGGCCCTGGCCGCCGCCTGCTTGATGACGGCCTGCGTCTTCTGACCGATGGCGTTCGTGGCCGTCTGGAGGACCGCCTTGAGGCGCTTGCCCTCGCGTGCCCGCACCCCGTCGGCCCCGCGCTTCCACCCGCCGGCGTCGAGGAGCTGGTTGGCCTTGTCGATGCTGAACTCCCAGCGCGTGTTGGGTGAGACGAAGCGCGCGGGCGCGTTGAGCCAGTTGCCGGTGACCTTGCCGAGCCGGCCGAGCAGCTGCTCCTGGATGCCGCTGCGGTCGACCAGGACCGCCATGGCGCCGCGCACGGCGGGATCGGTGAGGAACGGATGCGTCGATTTCACGCTGGCTCGCTCGCCGTCGATCTCGGTCCACGGGTCGGCCTGGTTGAGCTGCACGTGGGTGATGCGGCCGCCGAACACGATGGCCACGCGGCCCTTGCCGCCGGCTTCGAGCCGCTGCAGCACGTCATCCTCGACGCCGCCCACCTCCATTGCGTAGTGGTACTCGCCGGTCTGGAGCACCGCACGCGCCGCCGAGACGGCATCGCCTCCGCCCTTCACCTCGACCGCGTCGTAGAAGGGCCGGTTCGCGACGTGATAGCCGGGATGGAGCTCGGCCTTCAGCAGGTCGCCGGGCTTGAAATCGACGAAGCGATAGGGCCCGGTGCCGACGGGCTTGAGATTGTTCGGGGACTCGCGGGAGCGCGTGCCCTTGTAGGACTCGAAGACGTGGCGCGGGATGATGCCGCCGGTGACGATCCAGTACGGCGTGGGCTGGGTGAAGCTGAACTTCACGGTGTGCGAGTCGAGCGCCTCCACCTGCTTGACGTTGCGGAAGACGCCGACGAACGGCGAGCCGGTGGCGGGATCGGCAATGTACTCCGCGGTGAAGACCACGTCCTGGGCCGTGAACGGCTTGCCGTCGTGCCAGGCGACACCGCGCTTGAGCTTCCACGTGACCGACATCCCGTCCCTGGCGACGCCGCCGTTCTGGAGCGACGGCACCTCCTGGGCGAGGACGGGAACGAGGCTGCCCTCGGGATTGAAGTAGGCCAGCGGCTCGTAGAAGAGTCCCGCCGCGTTCCAGTCTTTCAGTCCCACGGCGAGCATCGGGTTCAGCAGCACCGGCGCGTCCCAGGCCAGCACCTTGAGCAGGCCACCGCCGCCCCGGCGCGGCGGGCCGGTCGCGGGCCTCGGCTGGGCGTGGGCGATGCCGGCGGAGGCCAGGAGCTGGCCGGCGAGCGGTGCCCCGAGGCCGAGCCCCGTCAGCATCTGCACGAAGGCGCGACGGCTCAGGCGCCCGCGCCGGACGTCGTCGACAAGCTCGCGAAGGTCGTGCTCGTTCATCGGCGTGACGCTCCGTTCCGGATCGAGTGAGACGGAGTATAGCCGTGGACGTCGGCCGACGTCTCGACCGCGACGGCGGGCCGGCCGCCGCGTCTTGACCAGGGCGGATCCGACCGCTACGGTGCCAGCGCGCCGGCCCACGGCGAAGGAGGAGATGCACGATGGCGCGCTTCGAAGACTACGCGACGAGGTACCAGACGATTCGCATGGAGCGGCGCGACGGGATCTTGCAGATGACCTTCCACACGAACGGCGGGCCGCTGCAGTGGGGATTGCTCCCGCACGGGGAGTTCCCGCAGGCCTTCCGCGACGTGGGCAGCGATCCCGACAACAAGGTCGTCATCCTCACCGGCACCGGCGATACCTACTCCGGTCCGCGCGCGGCCGGCGGCACCGGCATGCGCAGCACACCGGCCCAGTGGGATCGCGTGTACTGGGAGGGCAAGCACCTGCTGATGGGCCTGCTCGACATCGAGGTGCCGATGATCAGCGCCATCAACGGCCCGGCCTGGCGGCATTCCGAGATCCCGCTCCTGTGTGACATCGTGCTGGCGGCCGATGACGTGCAGTTCCAGGACTCGGCACACTTTCCGAACGGGATGGTGCCGGGCGACGGCATGCACGTGATCTATCCGCTGCTGCTCGGATGGAATCGCGGCCGCTACTTCCTGCTGACGGGGCAGACGCTCGACGCGGCGAAGGCCCTGGAGCTGGGTCTCGTCGCCGAGCTCCATCCCCGCGCCGCACTCCTGCCGCGCGCGTGGGTGCTGGCCGAGCAGATCGCCCGGCAGCCAGCGCTGCTGCTGCGCTACACGCGCGTGCTGTTCACGCAGCCGCTGAAGAAGCAGCTGCTCGACCAGCTCGGCTACGGCCTGGCGCTGGAGGGCCTCAGCGTGGTCGATCGCACCGTCGCCGGCGCCTGAGGCCTAGTCGAACGAGACGATCTCCACCCAGTTCGAGCCCTTGCCCGTCGGGTACTTCTGCAGGAGCTTGAGGGCGCCGCTGGCGTGATCGATCTCGTAGACGGAGATCGTGTCGGACTTCTCGCCGGTCACGACCATGAAGCGGCCCCTCGGATCGATGCGGAAGCCGCGCGGCTGCTTCTCGGTGGGCGTGCTCGACAGGTACGTCAGCTTGCCGGTGGAGGTGTCGACGCGCAGGGCGCCGATCGAGCTGCTGGTACGCTCGGCGGCGTACAAGAGCTTGCCGTCGGGCGTCACGTGCAGGTCGGAGGCCCAGATGTCGTTGGAGACATCGCGCGGCGTCTGGCCCGGCGGCACGACGCCGCCCCGCGGCGCACCCGGCACCAGCTTGCTGTCCGGGGGTAGTGCTGCGGTCGATCCCACCTCGCTCAGCAGCCCGGTGTTCGCGTCCAGCGACAGGGTCGTCACCGCCGCCGTCAGCTCGTTCAGCAGGTAGGCGAACCGGTTGTCTGGCGACATGATGATGTGCCGCGGCCCCGTTCCGGCCTTGAGCTGGATCAGCGGCGGCGTGTTGGCGGCGAGCACGCCGGTCTTGGCGTCGAAGCGGAACTGGAAGACCTGGTCGGTGCCGAGGTGCGGGACGAACACGTAGCGGTTGGTGCGATCCGTGATGATCGAGTGCGCGTTCCGCGCGGTCGGGATGACCTGGCTCGGCGCTCCGACCTTGCCGTCGGTCCCGATCGGGTTGACCGAGACCAGGTTGCCGCCGTACGACGCGGCGAGCAGGTACCGGCCCGTCGGATCGACCAGGATGTACGGGACGCTCTCGGCGAGCGGCCCCTTCGAGGCCGGCGTCAGCGCACCCGTGCCGCGGTCGATCGTGAAGCCGACGACCGTGTAGGGCTGGGAGCGGACCGCGGCGTAGAGGAACCGCTTGTCGGGGCTCACGCTCATCGGCATCACCGGCTTGCCGGCATCGACGCGAGCTCCGGGCTGCAGGGTGCCGTCGGCGCCCATCGTGTACAGGCCGATGGTGCCGTCCTCGGCATTCGAGACGTAGACGAACGTCGCCGCGCTCACGGTGCTGGCCATCGTCAGCAGCGCGGACAGGATGACCGTCGTGACGACCGCATACACCTGCATCGCATCCTCCTTGACCCGGGCGGGCTCAGCACGCGAGGTCGCACTCGGCGATCCTCAGGGGAAGACGATCACGCCCCGGCCGACGGCGTCGGTCTCGATGTCCTCGTAGGCGCGGTTGATGTCGGCCAGCCCGTAGCGGCGCGTGACGAGACCGGCGACGTCGAGCCGGCCGCGCTCCACCCACTCCGAGATGCGCGGCATGTCCTGGCGCGGATGGGCCGAGCCATAGTACGTCCCCGTGATCGTCTTCTCGCCGCGCGTGAGCACCACCGGCTCGATGGCCGCCGCGTCTCCGATGGGCGCGATGCCCACGATGACCGCGGTGCCGCGCTTGCGCAGCATGTCCACGGCCATCCGGGTGGTGGCGCCGCTGCCGTAGGCCTCGAACGCGAAGTGCGCGCCCCCGCCGGTGAGCGCCTGCACGCGGGCGACCGCGTCGTCCTTCCGCGCGTTGACGACGTGGGTGGCACCGAACTTCCGCGCGAAGTCGAGCGCGGCCTCCTTGACGTCGACCGCCACGATGGTGGTCGCGCCGGCCAGCCGCGCGCCCTGGATCACGTTGAGCCCCACGCCGCCGCAGCCGATGACGGCGACCGCGTCACCGGGCTGGACGCGGGCGTTGAACACGGCCGCCCCCACGCCGGTGGTGACGCTGCAGCCGATCAGTGCCAGCTGCGGGAAGTCGAGCGCGGCCGGTGCTGCGATGCAGCCCATCTCCGGCACGACGGCGTACTCGGCGAAGCACGCGACCTTGCCCATGTGGGTCAGGTCCTGGCCGGCCAGGGTGTGCAGCCGCGAGGTTCCGTCGTAGAGCTTGCCGCTCGTGCGCGCGTGCTCGTCGCACAGATGCGGCTGGCCGCTCTCACAGGAGTGACAGTGCCCGCAGTTGGGCACGAAGCTCAGGATGACGCGATCGCCGGGTTTCACCATCGTGACGCCCTCGCCCACGCGCTGCACCGTGCCGGCGCCCTCGTGGCCGAGCACCGCGGGCATGGCGATGCTCGCCTCGCCCTTCTGGAAATGCAGATCGCTGCGACACACGCCGGCCGCGCCGACCTTGATCAGCACCTCGCCGCGCCGGGGCGCGTCGAGATCGACCGTCTCGATCGAGTACGGCTTGTTGGTGGCGTACAGCACGGCCGCGGTCATGCGCATGATCGTCTCCCCTGGCGTGTGATCGACGGCGTGCAGACTACCCGAGATCCGCGGGCGGCGAAAGCTCCGTGTGCATGCCTGCGGTACACTTGTGGCCATGGCCCCGAACGCCCTGAGCAGCGCCTACCGTCGTGACGGATTCGTCGTGGTGCCCGATCTTCTCGGGCCGGAGCAGCTGGCGGGGATCCGCCGGGTCATCGCCGAGCTGGTGGCCGCGGCCGCCGAGGTGGACACGCACACGGCGGTCTACGACCTCGAGCCCGGGCACACGCGCGCTCAGCCCCAGGTCCGGCGCATCAAGCAGCCGCACAAGGTGCATCCGGCCTTCGACGCCGTCGTGCGCAGCGCGCCGGTGATGGCGGTGCTGACCGAGCTGCTCGGCGCGGATCTGCGGCTGCACGGCTCCAAGCTCAACATGAAGGCGGCCCACTATGGCTCGCCGGTGGAGTGGCACCAGGACTGGGCGTTCTATCCGCACACCAACGACGACATCCTGGCCATCGGCGTCATGCTCGACGACATGGAGCTCGACAACGGCCCGCTGATGGTCGTGCCCGGCTCGCACAAGGGGCCCATCTGGAATCACCACGGCGAGGACGGGCGCTTCTGCGGCCTGATCGATCCGGCCGACATCGAGGCGGAGATCGCCAGCGCGGTGGCGCTGACCGGCCGCGCCGGCACGATGTCGTTCCACCACGTGCGCGCGCTGCACGGCTCGGCGCTCAACACCTCCAGCCGCAGCCGCAATCTCCTGCTCTACGAGGTGGCGGCCGCCGATGCCTGGCCACTGCTGGGCGTCGCCGACCTCGACGACTTCAACCGGCGGCTGCTGACCGGGCGCCCCACCATCGAGCCGCGCCTGACCGCGGTGCCCGTGCGCCTGCCCCTGCCCCCCGCCGCGCGCCAGGGCTCGATCTACGAGAACCAGGCGGGCGCGGAGAAGTTCTACTTCCAGAGGGCCGCGGTCTAGTCCTCAGCCTCCTGGCGCGCAGCAGTGTCGCGCCGGCGCGGGCACGTCGAGCGCCGGGCTCCGGTCGAAGAAGCCCGCGGGCTTGAGCATGAATCCGATGCGCATCACGGGCATGACCGGCCAGTCCTCCGGCCGCACGACGTGATGCGATCCGAACGTGTACCAGAGCACCACGTCCGTGTTCTCGAGCGGCGCATCGTCCTGCAGGTAGGCCGGTAGCCCGGCGCCGCCGGGGTGCTGGTTCGGATAGTCGCCCGCCGCGTACCGCTCGCGCGGGTCGTAGCGCGTCACCCAGAGATGGCGGGTCATGAACGCCGCACGCTTCGTGACCGAGGCCTCCGGCCCCGCGAACGGCAGCACGTTGTCGCCGGGCATGAGCTTGTAGGCCACGGGCTCGCCCAGGCGATTGCGCACGGAGGGATTCACGACCTTCCAGAACCGCCCGCGCAGCGGATCGACGAGGCGCGGCGCGCGGGCCTCGGACGCCAGCACGGTCGCCTCGGTGCGGAAGGCGTTGTGGTGTGGGTTCTCCGGTCCCGGCGGATCCGCCACCGTGTTCACCTCGTACACGGAGTTCTCGATCCCATCGACCATCATGTCCAGCCGGGCGTTGAAGAAGTGCTGGTGGATCGGTCCGTAGACCTGCGGCGCCACCAGCTCGCCCCACGGCGGCTTCACGCCGGGTGGCTCGGCACCGTTGGAGATGATGCCGGTCATCTTCACCTCGAGCTCGATCGACCCGTCCTGGTAGAAGTACCAGTAGAAGCCGTACTCGTAGTTGCCGACGGTCGAGATGAACGACACGACGAGCCGCCGCGAGCGCCGCACCTCGCCGTGGTTGCGCCGCCAGTCGTGGTGCTTCCAGAGGATGCCGGCGTCCTCCTCGTGGATGCACATGGCATTGGGCAAGGTCACGGCGCGGCCCTTGCTGTCGTTGACCACCGCGTCGAGATAGCGGATCTCGCCGAGACAGTCGCAGCCGTTCTGAAGCGCATTGGCGAGCGTGCCGATGCCGTACTCGCCCACGTCGAAGGCGTTGCGATGGAAGTAGGTCGGCCGGGGATCGCCGTACGGGACCACCATGTCGGCGATCGAGGCGCGATAGAGCACCGGGCGCTCGCGGCCCTGGTCGGCATAGGTGACGGTGTGGATCACCAGCCCCTCGCGCGGCGTGAAGCCGAGGCGCATCCGCCACTTCTGCCAGGCCAGCTCGTGACCGCGCAGCTCGAAGCTCGGCCCCTCGGGCTGGTGAATCTCGATCGGCTTGAGGTCGTGACGGGTGCCGGTCACGTCGGGCGAGTAGTTGGCGTCCTCCGGCGGCAGCGTCACCACCCCACCGTCCTCGACCGCCACGACCTCCATCTTGTTCAGATCGACGACGGTCAGGAGATTGGCGACGGGCCGCGCGTAGCCATTGTCGTCGGGGTGCCGGCGCACCCAGGTGAGCGCGCGCACCAGGCGGCGCCCCTCGTCGTCGGCGAAGCCGAAGTTGCCGGCCGACCACGAGTCGACCATCGTCAGCTCGAAGTCCGTCACGCCGCGGCGGCGCATGGCCTCCTGCCAGCGGGGATCGGCGCGCACGGCCGCCTCGCAATCCGTGAACTCGTCGATCACGATGGCGGGCTGCACGCCCGGCACGTGCTCGCAGGAGACCACGCGCCCCTGCGTCAGCGAGACGACGGCCTCGTAGGTCTGGCCGGCGACGCCGTCCACGAAGATCACGAAGGCGGCGCGCTCCACCGAATCGCCGGGCCGGTGCCCGAGCACGAGCTTCTTGTCGGGCTCGTGCAGGTTGATGAAGATCACGCGGGCCTTGGCGATCGAGCGCTCCGCACTCACGATGGCCCAGGCGCGCTCGATCTCCCCGGCGTCCAGCGGCTCGAGCGGATGCATCGCCGCGGCGCTCACTTGCCGCGTTCCATCTCGAGCACGGCGGCGAACGTCTCCACCAGCCCTTCCAGCTCGGCGTCGCCCATGGGCGTGGACAGGCAGCCGAGGCCGGTGATCGACATCAGCACGCCGTGCTCCATCAGCCGGCGCACGATCCGCACGAGGCGCTCGCTCTCGGCGGCAGTGGTGCGCGTGCTGCGGTAGTCGGACAGCTCGCGGTCCACCGCGTGCAGGCGGAAGAGCGAGCCGAGGCCGGTCACGCGGCCCGCCACGCCGGCCTGCTTGAAGCAGTCGTCGAGGCTCCCGCGCAGCTTGGTCCCGAGCTCGTCCATCCGCGCGAAGGCCTCGCGCGAGAGCAGCTGCATGCTCACGAGCCCGGCCGCCATCGTCACGGGGTTGGCGTTGAACGTGCCGCCGTGCGGTGCCGCCGGTGGCCCGCCGCGCGTGGGATCGAACACCGCCATGACCTCGGCAGTGCCCGCGACCGCACCCACCGGGAAGCCGCCGCCGATGATCTTGCCGAGCGTGGTCATGTCGGGCGTGACGCCGAGCACGCCCTGCGCGCCGTGGTAGCCCACGCGGAAGGAGATGACCTCGTCGAAGATCAGCACGATGCCGTGCTTGCGCGTGACCTCGCGCAGCGCCTTCAGGAACTCCAGGCGGGCCGGTACCAGGCCCACGCGGTTGGGCACCGGGTCCACGATGACGGCCGCCAGCGTCCCGGCCTCGCGCTCGATGCGTGCGATCGTCTGCTCCGTGTAGTTGAACGGCAGGACCACCACGTCCTCCAGCACCGCCGGCGGCGTCCCCCGTGAGTACGACGTGCTGGCGGGCGCGGCCAGGCTGCCCCAGCTCTCGGGCGTGGAGGAGAGGCTCACCTCGGCGTAGTCGTAGGAGCCGTGATAGGCGCCCTCGAACTTGGCGATCTTCGGACGGTTCGTGAAGGCCCGCGCGCCCTTGATCGCGATCATCACCGCCTCGCTGCCCGAGTTGGTGAAGCGCACGCGCTCGGCCGAGGGCAGCCGCTCGCAGAGCAGCGCCGCGAGATCGATCTCCTCCGGCGTGGGCATGGGAAACGACGCCCCGAGGGCGAGGCGGCGGGTGGCGGCCTCGACGATGGCCGGATGAGCGTGGCCGTGGATGAGCGCCGTGTAGTTGTTCAGGCAGTCGAGCCGGCGGTCGCCCTCGACGTCGGTGACCCAGCAGCCCTCGCCGGAGGCGGCGTATGGCGGGTACGGCGCCATGTAGACCGTCGTACGCGAGTTGCCGCCGGGCAGCACGCCCTGGGCGCGCGCGAACAGCTCGGCCGAGCGCGAGCCGGGCTCCGCCCAGCGGGCCGTGCGGGCCAGCGCGCGAGGAGTTCTCACCGTGCTCGCCATCGTCATCTCTCCTTCTCGGTCTCGCGACGCGTCCGGGGGTCGCCTGGCGTCCGGGTCTCACAAAGCATCCAGGTCTCGCAGAGCGTCCGGTCTCGCCGGGCGCGAGAGATCCGCTGCGGACGTCAGCCTAGCACGCGGCCTGCGCGACCGCGCGCGCGCACGGGAGCGTCCCAAGCTTCACGGCGCACACGCGCGAATCGTGGCCTGGGCCCGCGCCTTGGCGTCGGGGCCGGCGACGCGTGGGCTCACGATCGGCAGCGCGAGGCCCGCCCTCCGGTACGCGGCGAGACGCTCACGGCAGTCGTCAGGGGTGCCGGCCAGCGCCACGGCGTCGATCAGCTCGTCCGGCACCACCTTCGCTGCCGCCTCGCGCCCGTCACGATCGTAGACGTCCTTGATCGCGCGAACGGCATCGCTGAATCCCGCCTCGGCCAGCAGCCGGTTGTAGCGCGGAAAGAACCCGGCGTAGAGCGCCACCGCGGGGCGCATTGCATCACGCGCCGCCACGATCGTGTCCGCGATCGAGCACGGGATGAGCGAGGCGACGTCCACGGCGCCGGCGGAGCGGCCCGCCTGGCGCGCGCCGATCGCGACGTGCTCCACGGCGCGGGCGATCGTCAGCGGCGTCGGCCAGGTGAGCAGGACGCCGTCGGCCAGCCCGCCGGCGATCTCGAGCAGGCGCGGGAAGAGCGCGGCCACGTAGAGCGGTATCTCCGGTCGCAGCGGCGGGAACCAGAGCTCGAAGCGCTCGATCGTGACGACCTCGCCGCGGTGCGAGACGACGCCGTCGCGGAGCAGGCCGCGCACGATGGCGATCGTGTCGCGCAGCCGCCCCGTCGGCTGAACAAACGCGACGCCGTGCTCGGGCTCCACCTGCACGCGATGGCTCGAGCCCAGGCCGAGGATGAACCGGCCGCCCGAGAGCTGATCGACGGTCGCCGCCGCCATGCCGATGGTGGTCGCGCTCCGCACGAACACGCTGGAGATGGCGGTACCGAGCTTGATGGTCCGCGTGGCCTGCGCGCAGGCGCCGAGGATCGCGAACTGATCGCCGCCGTGCCCCTCGGCCACCCATGCCGACTCGTAGCCGAGCGACTCCGCCAGCCGCACGCACTCGACGATATCGGCCGGCGGCAACCCGCCGCTGAAGGCGACACCGATGCGCGTCGACGATCGATCGGTCATGGGGTCGAGCCTCCAGCAGTCCCGGATCGGAGCTGCGCGTGTCGATTCTATTACGAGGCGCCTTCCCCCGCCCTCGGGCGCCTTCCGTGCGCCGGTGTTATAGTCCCGGACGTGAACTTCGACTTCTCGGCCGACCAGAAGGCGCTGCGGGATCAGGCGCGGAAGTTCCTCGCCGACCGCGCCTCGTCCGCCAGGGTGCGCCGCATCCTCGACACCGACGAGCCCTACGACCGTGAGCTCTGGCGGGGCGTCGCCGAGATGGGCTGGACGGGCACCGCCATCCCCGAGGCATACAGCGGCGCGGGCTTCGGCTACCTCGAGCTGTGCGTGATCGCCGAGGAGCTGGGACGCAGCGTCGCGCCGATCCCGTTCTCGTCCACCGTGTACCTCGTGGCCGAGGCGCTGCGGCTGGCCGGCAGCGAGGCCCAGAAGCGGAAGTGGCTGCCCCGCATCGCCGGCGGCGAGGCCATCGGCTGCCTGGCCCTGGCCGAGGGCCCCGGCGCGCCGACGCCCCAGTCGATCAGGACTCGCATGACGGCTGGATGGATCAGCGGCACCAAGGCGCCGGTCGCCGACGGCGACGTCGCCGATGTGGCCGTCGTGGCCGCGCGTCCGCACGGAGCCAGCGATCTCTCGCTGTACCTCGTCGATCTCGCCGGTCCCGGCGTGACGCGCTCGCCCATGCCGACCGTGGATCCCACGCGCTCGCACGCGCGCCTGGTGCTCGACGGCGCCGCCGCCGAACCGCTCGGCGCACAGGGGACCGGGAGCGCGCTGCTCGAGCAGATCCTCGATCGCGCGGCGGTGCTCGTGGCCTTCGAGCAGGTCGGCGGTGCGCAGGCCGCGCTCGACATGGCGCGCGAGTACGCGATGGGACGCTTCGCCTTCGGACGGCCGATCGCCTCGTTCCAGGCGATCAAGCACAAGCTCGTCGACATGTACGTGGCCGTCGAGCTGGCCCGCTCGAACGCGTACTACGCGGCGTGGGCGCTCTCCACCGATGCGCCCGAGCTGCCGGTGGCCGCCGCCGCCGCGCGCGTGAGCGCCACCGAGGCCTACTTCCACGCCGCCAAGGAGAACATCCAGACCCACGGCGGCATGGGCTTCACCTGGGAGTTCGACTGTCACCTGCACTATCGCCGCGCGAAGCTGACCGGGCTCGGCCTCGGCAGTGCGCGCCGCTGGAAGGATCTGCTGATCTCGCGCCTGCTGGCGCGGGCCAGCTGAGGGCCGACGATGGATTTCTCCGACACCCCCGAGGAAGCCGGCTTCCGCAACGAGGCGCGCGCGTTTCTCTCCGCGCACGCCGAGCCCAAGCGCGGCGCGTTCGAGACCTGGCAGAGCCGCTATCCCGATCGCGAGGGGCTGGAGCGCGCCCAGGACTTCCAGCGCAAGCGCGCCGAGGCCGGCCTGGCCGGGCTGCACTGGCCCAAGGCCTACGGCGGCCGCGAGGCGCCCGGAATCTTCCAGGTGATCCTCGCCCAGGAGGAAGCGCGTTACCTCGTGCCGCGCGGGTACTTCGAGATCGGTCTCGGCATGTGCATGCCGACGCTCTTCGCCTACGCCACGGAGGAACAGCGCCGTCGTTACGCGCCGGCGGCGCTGCGCGGTGACGAGGTCTGGTGCCAGCTCTTCTCCGAGCCCGGCGCCGGATCCGACCTGGCCGGCCTGCGCACGCGCGCCGTGCGTGACGGCAACGACTGGGTGATCAACGGCCAGAAGATCTGGACGTCGGGCGCGCACTGGGCCGACTACGCCATCCTGGTCACGCGCAGCGATCCCAAGGCGCCCAAGCACAAGGGCCTCACGTTCTTCTTCCTGTCGATGAAGACGCCGGGGATCGAGACGCGGCGGATCAAGCAGATCTCCGGACAGTCACACTTCAACGAGGTCTATCTCACCGACGTCCGCATCCCGGACAGCCAGCGGCTCGGCGCCGTCGGCCAGGGCTGGGGCGTGGCCATCACCACGCTCATGAACGAGCGCCTCACCTCTGGCGAGCTGCGCGGCCCGGACTTCGAGGAGCTGTTCGCACTCGCCCGCTCGGTCGACCTCGAGAATGGCCCGGCCATCGCGGATGCCGCCGTGCGCGAGCGCCTGGCCGACTACTACGTGCGCACGCAGGGCGTGCGCTGGTCGCGCTTCCGCACGATGACCGCGCTCAGCCGCGGCGACACGCCCGGCCCGGAGAACGCCATCGGCAAGCTCGTCAACGCCGCCAAGTCGCAGGACATGGCCTCGTTCGCCATGGACCTCATGGACATGGGCGGCGTGGTGAGTGACAAGGACTGGGCGCCCATGCGCGCGGCGTTCCAGGAAGCGCTGCTCTCGTCGCCGGGCAGCCGCATCGCCGCGGGCACCGACGAGATCCTCAAGAACATCATCGCCGAGCGCGTGCTGGGGCTGCCGCAGGACGTCCGCGTCGATCGCGAGGTCCCGTTCGAGCAGCTGCCAGCCAGCAAGCGCTGAGCGGGAGGAGCCGCCGTCTCCTTCCTGCAGAACCGACCGGGGTCGGCGCGTGAGGGACTCGGCCAGCCGCTCCTCCGCAAGGAAGACGCGCGCCTGCTCGTGGGCGGCGGCTGCTACAGCGACGACGTCAACCTGCCCGGCCAGGTCTACACGTGTTTCGTCCGCTCGCCCCACGCCCACGCGCGCATCGAGCGCATCGACACCGGCGCCGCCCTGACCACACCCGGTGTGATCGCGGTGCTCACGGGCGCCGACGCCGCGACCGATGGCGTCGCCCCGCTGAAGCACTCGCCCATGCCGGGCAACCCCCACGAGGAGATCGTCCGCCGCGAGCACGTGGCCTTCGTCGCGCCGCACCCGCCGATGCCGGGCGACCGCGCGCGCTTCGTGGGCGAGATCGTGGCGATGGTCATCGCCGACACGCCGGCGGCCGCCCGCGACGGCGCCGAGCGCGTCGCCGTCCAGTTCTCGCCGCTGCCGGCGGTCACGGCCAGCCTCGCCGCCGCGGCCCCGGGCGCCGCGCTGCTCTATGACGGGACCGCGTCCAACCTGTGCGTGGACGCCGGCGCCGGCGACCCGGCGGCCGCGGATGCGGCGTTCGCCCGCGCCGCGCACGTGGTGCGGCTCGAGACGTGGATCCATCGGGTCACCGGCGTGACGATGGAGCCCCGCTCGGCGGTCGGCGAGTGGGACGAGGCGGGGGGCCGCTACACGGTGCACGCGGGCGCGGGCGGCACCGGACGGACCCGCGTCGGCGTGGCCGGAGCGCTCGGCGTTCCGGAGAGCGCGATCCGCGTGGTGGCGCGTGACGTCGGCGGCAACTTCGGGACGCGCAACAGCTGCTACCCGGAGTTCGCGCTGGTCGCCTGGGCGGCGCGCCGCGTGGGACGGCCGGTGAAGTGGACCAGCGAGCGGCGGGAGGCGTTCCTGGCCGACTACCAGGGGCGCGATCTCGTCTCGCACGCCGAGCTGGCGCTCGACGACGCCGGCACCTTCCTGGCGTTCCGCGGCGTCAACACCAGCAACCTCGGCTCGCACGCCGTGTCCTTCCACCCCCTCAACAAGGGCGTGGCCATCGCGACCACGGTCTATCACGTGCCGGCGGTGTCGATGCGCGGGCGCGCCGTCGTCACCAACACCTCGCCGACCACCCCGTACCGCAGCGCCGGGCGCCCCGAGGTGATGTTCGTGATGGAGCGCCTGATCGACCTGGCGGCGCGCCGTCACGGCTTCGATCGCCTCGCGCTGCGGCGACGCAACCTTGTGCCGTCCGCGGCGATGCCATACCGCAACGGTCTCGGCACCGTCTACGACAGCGGCGACTACCGGGCCGCGTTCGATCGCACGGTGGAGCTGGCGGACTGGGCGGGGTTCGAGGCGCGCCGGGCCGAGGCGCGGCGGCGCGGACGCTACCGTGGCATCGGCATCGCCAACTACCTCGAGCTCAACACCGGCGATCCGCGCGAGCGCGCCCACATCACCGTGCGTCCCGAGGGACGCGTCGATCTGGTGCTGGGCACGCTCTCCTCCGGCCAGGGTCACGCGACCAGCTTCGCCCAGCTCCTGGTCGAGTGGCTGGGCGTGGCCCTCGCCGACGTGACCTTGATCACCGGCGACACCGACGTGACCGTCACCGGCGGGGGCGCCCACTCGGCGCGCGCGCTGCGCCTGGCGGCGTGGGTGATGGCCAAGG
>Ga0310811_10004559_pt1 | contig 17423 bp, 12 predicted proteins | sample YCmetagenome_FD_207642 | JGI IMG/M metagenome (GOLD analysis project Ga0310811, IMG submission 207642) | Soil microbial communities from experimental microcosm in Duke University, North Carolina, United States - YC | ecosystem: Engineered > Artificial ecosystem > Soil microcosm > Unclassified ...
GAGCGCCAGATCGGCGCCATCGCGCGCAAGGTCGCCCGCGAGGTCGCCGAGGGCGGCCACCCGAAGGGCTCGATCGGCGAGGCCCGCGCCCGCGAGCTGCTCGGCCGCCAGCGCTACCACTCCGAGGCCAAGCGCCGCACGCGCGTGCCGGGCGTCGCGACCGGTCTTGCCTGGACGCCGGTCGGCGGCGACGTGCTGTTCATCGAGGCGACGGCCTTCGACGGCGAGGGCAAGCTCCAGATCACCGGGCAGCTCGGCGAGGTCATGAAGGAGTCCGCGCAGGCGGCGCTGTCCTACGTCCGCGTCCACCACGCCGAGCTCGCGCCCGAGCTGGCGTCGGACTGGTTTCGCACGCACGACATCCACATCCACGTCCCGGCGGGGGCGATCCCGAAGGACGGCCCGAGCGCCGGCATCACGATGGCGACGGCGCTCGCGTCGCTGCTGAGCGGCCGCCACGTCCGCGACGACGTCGCGATGACGGGCGAGATCACGCTCACCGGGCAGGTCCTGCCGATCGGCGGGCTGAAGGACAAGGCGCTCGCCGCCCAGCGCAACGGCATCTCGACGATCATCGCCCCGGAGCTCAACGAGTCCGACGTCGAGGAGATCCCCGAGCACCTGCGCAAGAAGCTGACGTTCCGCTTCGTCGGCCAGATCGGCGAGGTGCTCGAGGCGGCGCTGGAGCCCGTGCCGGAGCCTCCGGGGCCGTCACGGCGCCGCGCGCGACCGTCTGTGACCAACGGGGACCGGGTATATGCTCGGCGTAAGCAAGCGACCCGAGGTGAATGACATGGCAGCGAAGGACAAGGCCGGCGCCGCTGCAGCCGCAGCGCGTGGTGCGCGCGAGAACCCGTACGTCCAGCGGATCATCCAGGACGAGGAACTGCGCGACAACATGGTCGTGGCCTTCGAGGCTGCGAAGAACGCGTACGGCCGCCTGAACAACGGCAAGGCGCCGACGAAGGTCCTGATCGAGGACAAGAAGCTGCACAAGGACCTCAAGCGCTCGGCGGACGCCCTGCGCGACGCCGGGACGGCCCTGCGCGACGCGCCGAAGCACGCCAAGCCGGTGACCAAGCGCAAGGGCGGGATGGGCAAGTTCGTGCTCCTCGCGCTCGTCGGCGCCATCGCCGCGATCGCCCTGAGCGAGGGGCTGCGCGGCAAGGTGCTCGACGCGCTCTTCGGCGCCGAGGAGGAGTTCGACTACACCTCGAACACCGCGCCCGCCGCGCCGCCGCCGGAGACCGCGCCCGCGAAGTAGGCGCCGCGCGCCACGACGTCGTGCCCGAGGGCGCCCCGCAGGGGCGCCCTCGTCGTTTGGCGCGGGCCCTGGCCAGCCGGCCAACCGGGCGGCCACGTCCATTAGGCTGGGCTGTGATGGAAGCTGCGACGACGGGTGAGCGGACGCTGGCCGGCGAGAAGGCGGCACGGATCGTCGATGCGATGCGCACGTCGGTCGCCGAGCGCGGCACCGCCGGGTCGACGTTCGACCAGGTCGCGCGCGCGGCCGGTGTGTCGCGCGGCCTGCTGCACTACTACTTCGGCACGAAGGAGCGCCTGCTCGTCGAGGTCGTGCGGCGCGACTGCGACGTGCGGATGGCGGCGCTCGACGCCCAGCTCGCGCAGGCGCGCACCGCCGACGACTTCATCGCCGTGCTCGTCGCGAGCCTCGAGGACGTCGTCCGCAACGACCCCGGCTTCGTGACGCTCGTCTTCGAGCTGTTCGTCCTCTCGCGCCGCCACGAGGAGGTCGCCGCCGAGTTCTCCGAGCTCCTGCGCCGCCCGCGCGAGCAGGTCGCCGCGCTCCTGCGGGCCAAGGAGGCCGAGGGCGTCCTGCGGCTCGCCGCCGACCCCGACGCCGTCGTCGACGTGCTCTTCTCGCTCGCCGACGGGATCTGGCTGCGGATGCTCGCCGAGGACCGCGACTTCGGCCCGACGATCGCCGCCGGCGTGCAGTGCGTGCGCGCCCTGCTCGTCGACCCCGAGTAGCCCGCCGCTACTCCGTCGCGTTGAACTCCCAGATCGCGATCGCGAGCATGACGAGGCCGAGCGCGAACACGACGGCGACCTCCAGCAGCGCGGGCAGGTGCCAGCCCCACCACGTGACGCCGGGATCGAGCGCGGCGCGCGCGGGGGCGCTGAGGTCGAGGTGGCCGAAGACGAGGCGGCGCATCGGGTCGACGGCGTACGTCAGCGGGTCGATGCGGTTGAGGAACCCGAGCCAGCCCGGCAGCCCGGAGACCGGGAACAGCGCGCCGGAGATGAAGAACATCGGCATGACGATCATCTGCATGACGCCCATGAAGGCCTGGATCTGCTTGATGCGGATCGCGACCATGACGCCGAACGCCGTGATGCTGAAGGCCAGCAGCAGCTGCAGCCCGAAGATCCCGAGCAGCAGCAGCGGGTCGTAGGGCACGTGCACCGCGCCCGCGAGGGCGATGAGGATCAGCCCCTGCAGGCTCGCGACGGCGGCCCCGCCGAGGCACTTGCCGATGACGATCGAGCTGCGCCGCACCGGCGCGACCATCATCTCGCGCAGGAAGCCGAACTCGCGGTCCCAGACGATCGACGCGGCCGAGAACATCGCGGTGAACATCACCGTGATGCAGAGCACGCCGGGGTAGATGAACGTCGTCAGCGCGACGCCGTGGGTGCCGAACTGCGAGAGCTGCTGCAGCCCCGACCCGAGGACGAAGAGGAACAGCAGCGGCTGCACGAGCGACGTGACGATCCGCAGCCGGTCGTTGCGGAAGCGGATGAGCTCGCGGCGGAAGACGATCTTGATCGCGCGCAGCTCGCTGCGCAACGTGCGCGGCGGGACGGTGACGCGGATGACGGCTGCGGGCGCGGCGGCCGTCGTCACGAGCGGCTCCCGGACATGGCCTTCATGACCATCTTGTTGCGCGCCGAGGTCGAGGAATCCTCGGCGTCGCGGATCGTCGAGCCGGTGTGCGCCATGAAGACGTCGTCGAGCGTCGGCCGCGCGACGCTGACCGAGACGATCGGGACGCCGAGCTCGGCGAACAGCCGCGGGACGAACTCCTCGCCGGACGGGACGTAGAACGTCACGGCGCCCTCGGCGATCTGCGCGTCGATGCCGAAGCGCTCGGCGAGCGCCGCGACCGCCGCATCGTCGTCGGCGGTGTGGATCGTCACGCGGTCGGCGCCGACCTGGGCCTTCAGCACGGCGGGCGTGTCGAGCACGACGATCTGGCCCTTGTCCATGATCGCGATCCGGTCGCAGAACTCGGCCTCGTCCATGTAGTGCGTCGTCATGAAGATCGTGATCTCCTCGGCGCGCTGCAGGGCGCGGATGTAGCGCCAGATCGAGCTGCGCGTCTGCGGGTCCAGGCCGATCGTCGGCTCGTCGAGGAACAGGACGCGCGGGGAGTGCAGGAAGCCGCGCGCGATCTCCAGGCGCCGCTTCATCCCGCCGGAGAACGTCATGACCTGCGTCGCGCGCCGCTCCCAGAGCCCGACCATCTCCAGGACCTGGCGCATCCGCCCGGCGACGAGCCCGGAGTCGACGCCGTAGAGCTCGGCGTGCATCCGCAGGTTGTGCTCGGCCGTGAGGTAGCCGTCGAGCGTCTGCTCCTGGAAGACGAGGCCGATGTGCCGGCGGACGTCGTCGCGCTCGGTCACGACGTCGTGACCGGCGACCCGCGCGCTGCCGCTCGTCGGCCTGGCGAGCGTGCAGAGCATGTTGATCGTCGTCGTCTTGCCGGCGCCGTTGGGGCCGAGGAAGCCGAAGATCTCGCCGGGCGCCACCGCGAAGCTCACGCCGCACACCGCCTCGATGTCGCCGTAGGACTTGCGCAGGTCCGCGACCTCGATGGCTTGGGCGTGGTCGTTCATGCCGTGCGCGAACCTTACGAGCTTCGCCCGCTCGCTCGCGAAGGTCGCCGCGTCGCGGTCAGCGGCGCAGCGCGACCCGGACGCGCGTCCCGGTCGGCGGGACGAGCGAGCGCCACGCGACGATGCCGGCGTGGCGGCCGGTCAGCAGCGGGGCGCCGTCGACCGCGTCCTGCTCGGCGGCCCCCGAGAGGACGTGGGGGCGCCCGAGCCGCCCGCCGCGGAGGCGATCGGCGACCTGGATGGCGTTGATGCGGCGTGGGGAGCGCGACGAGCCGCTCCACGCGATCGTGAGGTCGCCGCGCGCGTCCTCGACGACGGCCGCCGGCGAGACGACGCTGTCGCCGGACCCGCTCACGCGCTGCGCGCGGCCCCAGCGGCCCGCGGCGGTGCTCTCGGCAAGCTCGACGGTCCGGGCGACCCAGGTCACGGCCGCGCGGCCGCCGGGGCCGACCGCGACGTCCGGCGCGCTGAGCACCGGGCGGCGGACCACGTCGACCGTGGCGTCGAACTTCGCGCTGCCGGCGTGGCGCATCGCCGCCTGGAGCACCTGCGGGCTGCCCGGCGCGTTCCAGACGGCGACCATGTCGCCCGCCGCGTCGCTCGCGATCTGCGGCAGCGACGCGCCGCCGGGCGACAGCTGCTGGACGGCGCCGAACGGCCGGCCCGCGGGCCGGATCGCGGCCTGCTCATGGCCGGCCGCGCGCCAGGTCACGACGACGTCGCCCGCCGCGCTCATCGCGACCCGTACCTGGTCGGCTCCGCCCGCGTCCGAGAGCGCGGCCGGTGCGCTCCAGGTCCCGTCGCGCGGCCGGTCGGCGACCTCGACGGTGCCGAGCCGCAGCCAGGCCGCGACGGCGTCGCCCGCGGCGTCGGCGGCGAGCACCGGAGCGTTGGCGGCGTCGCCGAGGACGTCCGCCGCCCACGCGGCGCCGGGCGCGTGGCGGGCGACGTGCAGCGCGTTGTCGGGACCGACCCAGCCGGCGAACGCCGTGCCGCGACCGTCCATCGCAACGGCGGGCGCGCGCCCCATGAGGAGGTTCGCCGGGCCGAGCACCTGGACCCGCTGCCATGTGCGCGGGGTCCGGATCGCGGCCTCGATGTTGCCGCTCGCGCCGCCGGGTCGCGCCCAGGCGACGATGCCGTCGCCGCGCGCGTCGCCCGCCACCGCGAGGCTCGCGGCCCCGGGCCCGGACAGCGCCTGCGGGCGGCTCCAGAGGGCGGCCGCGTAGGCCACGGCCGGCAGCGTCAGCACGACCGCTGCCCCGAGCGGCCCGATCCGGCGTAGGCACGATCGCATGAGGCGCTCCTCCGGGTTGCTCGCCGCGATCGTACGCCCGGCGCGGGGTGCCGGGGAGAAATCACGCCTCGTGCAGCGTGCGGCGAAGTGTGCGCAACGTCACACTTGGCTGGCCAGCCAGCCAATGACATGATCCCCGCCATGCAGGCCCTCATGCTCAGGCTCTCGGCAACGCTGCACCGCCGCCGTCGCCTCGTCCTCGTCGCCTGGGCCCTGGCCCTCGTCGCGGCGCTGCCGTTCGCCGCGCAGCAGTCCGAACGCCTGACCGGCGGCGGCTTCGCCGTCCCCGGCTCGCAGGCGGTCGCCGTGCAGGACGCGGTCGAGCACGACTTCGGCGTGGCGCAGCGCTCGAAGCTCGGTGTCGTCCTGATCGCGCGCAAGGGCGCGACGGCCGCCGACGCCCGCGCGGCGCTCGCGCGGCTGCAGCGCGCGACGCAGCGCGTCGACCATGTCGCGGTGACCGCGGCGGCGCTCGCCCGGGCGCGGCAGGCCGGGGCCCGCACCGTCGTCGTCCCGCTGCGCGTCGACGTCGACGACTGGAAGGCCGTCGACGTCGCGAGCGACCTGCGCACCGCGCTCGGGATCGGCACGCCGCGCGGCTCCGGCGGCGCCGTCACGACGCACCTCATCGGCCAGGGCGCGCTCTGGGCCGGCCTGCAGGACGTCTCCAAGAAGGACCTCGCGATGGCCGAGGGCTTCGGCTTCCCGATCGTCGCGCTCATCCTGCTGCTCGTCTTCGGCTCGCTCGCCGCCGCGGCGCTGCCGCTCGCGCTGGGGTTCGTCTCGGTCGTCGTCACCGGGGCGCTGATCTACGTCCTGTCGCGCCAGATGGAGATGTCGGTCTTCACGACGAACATGGCGTCGATGATCGGGATCGGCGTCGCCGTCGACTACTCGCTCTTCATCCTCGCCCGCTATCGCGAGGAGATCGCCGCCGGCCGCACGCTCGAGGACGCGCGCGGGATCGCGCTGGCGACCTCCGGCATCGCCGTGCTCTTCAGCGGCCTGACCGTCATCGCCTCGCTCGCCGGCCTGCTGCTCGTCAACACGACCGCGCTGCGGTCGATGGCGCTCGGGGCGATCCTCGTCGTCGCCGTGTCGGTCCTGACGGCCTCGACGCTGCTGCCGGCGCTCATCTCGCTGCTCGGGCGCCGCGCGCACGAGCCGGGGCGCGTGTTCGGCCGCTTCGCCGCTGCCCGGCGCGCGCGCCGCGGCGACCGCGCCCCCTTCTGGGAGCGCTGGACGACGTTCGTCATGCGCCGCCCGCTCGTCGCGATCGCCGCGTCGGCGAGCGTCCTGCTCGTGCTCGCGATCCCCGCCCTGAGCCTCGAGACGGCCGACGGCGCGCTGGACCAGTTTCCCGCCGGCCACGAGATCCGCGCCGGCTTCGCCGCGGCGGCGGCGCAGGTCGGGCCGGGCGCGCTGAGCCCCGTCGTCGTCGTCGCGCACACGCGCCACGGCGCCGTCGGCGACCCGCGCAACGCCGCCGCCGTGCGCGCCCTGCGCGCCGCGCTGGCCGGCGATCGCGAGGTCGTGGCGGTCGCCGCGCCCGTCGCCGCGCGCGACGAGCGCGCCGTGCTGCTGGAGGCGACGCCGCGCGCCGACGGCGAGCGCCCGGAGACGAAGGCGCTCGTCAAGCGCCTGCGCGGCGCGCTGCCGGCGGCGGCGCCCGGCCTGCGCGTCGACGTCGGCGGCACGACCGCCGGGCTCGTCGACTTCAACGCGAAGGTCAGCGGGTCGCTGTGGCTGATCGTGCTCTTCGTCCTGGCGCTGAGCTACACCGTGCTGCTCGTGCTCCTGCGCTCGGTCGTGCTGCCGCTGAAGGCCGTCGTGATGAACCTCCTGTCCGTCGGCGCGGCCTACGGCGTCGTCGTCGCGGTCTTCCAGTGGGGCTGGGTCGACGGGCTGTTCGGCTTCCAGTCGCTCGGGCACGTCGACACGATCACCCCGCCGCTCGTGCTGGCGGTCGTCTTCGGGCTGTCGATGGACTACGAGGTCTTCCTGCTCACGCGCATCCGCGAGCGCCACGCGGCGACGGGCGACACGCGCGCGGCGGTCGCCGGCGGCCTGGCGAGCAGCGCGCGGACGATCACGAGCGCGGCGCTCATCATGGTCGCCGTCTTCGCGACGTTCGTCGCCACCGGCGTGCCGTCGATCCAGCAGATCGGCCTCGGCACGGCGGTCGCGATCGCGCTCGACGCGACGCTCGTGCGGCTCGTCCTCGTGCCCGCCGCGATGGCGGTCATGGGGCGCTGGAACTGGTGGCTGCCGCGGCCGCTGCGGGCGATCCTCCCGCGCGCCGAGCTCGAGCGCTTCGAGCCCGCCCGCTCGCCCGCCTGAAGTTCCGCGCGCCCCTGACGATCACGGTCGCATGGGGTTCGTCGACTTCTGGCGCATGCCGGCCGGTGAGGCCGAGCGGTTCCTCGCCGCCTACGTGGCCGAGCGCGAGGCGCGCCTGGACTGGTTCGCGTGGCAGAGCGGCATGCGGCCCGACGGGTCGCGCGACGGGCTCGTCGCGACCTGGGGCTGGATCACGAGCTGGTGGCTGCAGGGCGGCGACGAGGCCGAGGGCCCGCCCTACCCGATCTGGCACCCGACGCGCTCGGACCCGCGCTACGGCGGTGTCGGGACCGGGCCCGCGCTGCTGATGTGCGACGCCGCCGGCTTCGTGTGGGCCGACCACGTGCTCGCCGAGCTGCCCGCCGCGCGCTGGCGCCGCTGCGACACCGACGGCCTGATCTTCAACCACCCCGTGCTGCAGGTTCCCGGCGGCGACCCCCTGTGCCCGTTCGAGCTCGCCTACAGCTGCATGCTCGCGCTGAAGGACGACCTCGCCGAGCGCGCCGGCAAGCCGGCCGGCCGCGACCCGGAGGCGCTGGCGATCTGGGCCGACGGGTGGATCGCCCGCGCGCGCGGCGCGGCGGGCGGCGACGACGAGGTTGGCGCTCAGGCGCTCTCGGTCGAGGCGCCCTCGAGCACCTGATCGCCGAAGAGCTTGGCGTTGGCGCCGATGCGGTGAAAGACGCCGGGGTCCAGCGGCAGCGTCACGGACGCCATCCACGGCGGGTCGGCGATGCCGCGCAGCTCGGCGCGCAGGGTCGCGGTGTTGACCTGGTCGTGCGTGACGACGAACGTCAGGTGGTCGAGCTGCGAGACCCAGCGCCGCTCGCCGTCCCAGCCCTGCTGGTCGGCGTAGAGCCCGTCGAAGAACTCGTGCAGGAGCTGGTCCTCGTACGGGGATTCGGGGCAGATCATCTCGGCGATCAGGCCGTCCTCGACCTCGATCTCCAGGCCGAGGCGCTGGCCGGCGTTGGCCGCGCCCTCGTAGCCGCGGCCGACGATGCGCACGCGCCACGTCGGGCGTTCGAACTTCGGATCGTGCGGATGCGGGATCGGCGTGAGTTCGACCTGGCCGCCGCCGTAGCGTGCCTTGAGGATGAGGGTGTTGCTCATGGGCGGGGGAATCTACCGGCCGCTTCAGTGAAACAGGCGCTCGAGCTTCAGCAGCAGGCGCGGATCGCCCCACGGCCGCATCCGCCCGCGCAGGGCGAGCTGGTAGGGCTGCGCGCGCTGGGAGACGAGCTCGCCGAAGTCGTCCCAGCGCATCTTCAGCCGGACGTCGGGCTTCGGCAGCCGGCCCTGGATCGCGGACTTGCGGCCGGCGCCCTCGAGCAGGAGATACCACGGGTCCATGTCCGTGAAGTCCCACTGGATCGTCGTCCCGTGCGCGACGTCCTGGGCGCGGGCGTTGCGCGCGAGGAGGTCGAAGAACGTCCGCACGGTGTGCTCGTCGCGCGCCACGGGGCCGTTGCGCTCGCCGAGCAGGCCGGCGCGCAGGAGCACGAGCGCCTGCTTGCCGCGCTCGCGCGGGGAGATGTCCATCGGGAAGGGGAAGTGGTGGATGTCGTCGAGCGGGAGGCCGATCGCCCGCAGCCGCGCCTCGTTCGCGCGGGCGCCCTCCTCGAAGAGGTCCTCGAGCGTGTAGCCGAAGCACGTCGTGTAGGACTCGTCCCAGCCCGGCGGGATCGGGACGCTCAGGACGTAGGGGACGATCTCGCGGATGACGTCGACGATCGCCTCCTGCGTGCCCGCGGGATCGGCGCGGTAGAGGTCGGCGAGCATCCGGACGCCGAAGGCGATGTGGCGCTGCTCGTCGATGGCGACGTTGCGCATGCCCTCGCGGAAGCCGGGCATGAGGTCCATCCGCTCGAGCGAGGTCTCGATGATGTGCTGGCCGGGCTGGGCGAGCGTGCCCTCGACGACGATGTGGTAGAGCGTGATGGCCTTGGCGAGCATCGTCGGCGAGTGGTCGCGGCGCAGGTCCGCGGCCATCTTGTCGAGGCGGCCGAACGTCTTGCCGTGCCCCCAGGTCAGCTGCGGCGCGGTGGCCTGCAGCCCCGAGCCCAGTGAGCCGTCGCCGACGCCGACGACCTCGTGGAGGAAGCGGTGAAAGAAGACCGCGTGGCGCGCCTCGTCGGCCTGCTGCGTCGCGAGGAAGTACTTCTGCTCCTCCAGCGGCGCGGCGTCGATGTACGGCGAGAGGTTGTCGGTGACGGAGTCCTCGCCGTGGAAGAAGAGCGTGTAGAGCCAGAGCGCGCCGCGGCGCTGCTCGGGCGTGAAGCGCTCATGCCAGTCGATGCGGTCCTGCGTGAAGTCGATCTCCGTCGCCGACCAGTTGCCGCGCTCCCAGCGCGCGTAGAGGTCGGCGTAGTCGATCTGCTCGGTGCCGGGGGGAACGGTGACGGCCATCGGCGTATGTTCGCGCAACCTCGCCCGCGGCGTGCCGTTGGCGCCGTGACAGATCGACCGCGGATCAGCGCCGGCGAACGCGCTCGCAGTTGCGGGCGACGCTGTCGCTCGCGTCGGCGCGCACGGAGTCGCGCCCGCTGCCGCAATCGATGCGGTCGCGGTTGCCGTCGCGGGCCAGGATGCGGTCGTTGCCGGCGCTGCCGGTGATGACGTCGCGCCCGGGGCCACCCGCGATGCGGTCGTTCCCGCTGCCGCCTCCGAGCCGGTCGTCGCCGCGCCCGCCGGACAGGCCGTCGGCTCCCGGTCCGCCCTGCAGGACATCGTCGCCGCGCCCGCCGGACAGGCTGTCGCTCCCGGCGTCGCCCGTCATGCGGTCGTCGCCGTTGCCGCCCGACAGCCGGTCGTTGCCGGCGTCGCCCAGGAGCAGGTCGTCGCCGGCGTCGCCCGAGCCGCGGTCGGCGCCGGCGCCCAGGTCGACGCAGTCGTCGCCGGCGAGCGCGTTGACGAGATCGTCCCCGTCACCGGCGAAGATCCGGTCGGCGCCCGCGGTCGCCGTGATCGCGTGGATCGCCGGGGCGGGGCTGATCGTGTTGGTCGTGCTCGCCGGGCAGCCGGCGAGCGAGCGCAGGCCTTCCGGGGCGGGCGGCGCGGGCGCCGCGGGCGGCGCGGGCGGTGCCGGGGCGACCACCGGCGGCACGGGGGGCGGAGTCGGGGTGAACAGCTCGGACTGGCGGATCGGGTTGAGGTTGCCGTCGCGGCCGCCGGTGACGAGCACCTGGCCGTCGGCCAGCAGCGTCATCGTCGGCAACTGGCGCGGGACGATCATCGGCGTCGTGAACGTCCAGCGCCGGGTCGCGGGGTCGTAGACCTCGCCCTCAGGCACGAGCGTGCCCTGCGCGTCGGGCCCGAAGCCGCCGGCGACGAGGACCTTGCCGTCTGCGAGAAGCGTGGCCTGGTGGGTCGTGCGCCGCGCTCCGAGGAACCCCGTCGGTCCCCAGTGCCCGGTCGTGGGGTCGTACTCCTCCACCGACGCGATCCGGGTACCGTCGAATGCCTGGCCCGCGATCACGAGCGCCCGGCCGTTGTCGAGTGTGACGCTCGTCGGCCCGAAGCGGGCGATCGCGAGCGGACCGGGGCACGTCGCGCTGGCCGTGGCGTCGCTGCACGTGCTCCACGTGCCGGTTGCCGGGTCGTAGAGCTCGGTGGAGGTGAGCGACACCTGGATCGGGGACGGCGGGTTGGCGCCCTTGCCGGCGGCGACGAGCACCCGCCCGTTGCGCAGCGCCATCGCGGTGTGGACCCTGCGGGCCACGTTCAGCGGGCCGGGGCAGTCGGCGCTGGGCGTGGCCGGCGGCGAGCAGCTGCTCCAGGTGCTGGTGGCCGGGTCGAACAGATCGGTGGCCCCGAGCAGCACGTTGGCGACGCCGATGCCGCCCACCACGAGCACCTTCCCGTTCGCCAGTGCGGTGGCGGTGTGCTGGCTGCGCGGCGTGGACATCGTGTTCGTCGTCAGGCTCCACGTGCCGCTCGCGGGGTCGTAGAGCTCGGCCGTGTCGAGCGGGCCTGTGATCGGGTTGCCGCTGGCGGGGTCCGTGCCGATCTGGCCGGTCCCCCCGGCGAGCAGGACGCGGCCGTCTCGCAGCAGCGTCGCCGTCGCTCCGGCGCGCGCGGTGTTCAGCGCTCCGGTCGGGCGCCAGACGCGCGCGACCGGGTCGTAGAGCTCCGCGTCGGGCACATCTCCGCCCGCGACGAGGACGCGCCCGTCGAGCAGGCGCGTCGCGGTGTGGTCCTGTCGCGCGCTGGCCATCAGGCCGTCGCGGCTCCAGGTTCCGGCGGGCTCGTCGACGAAGCGGAAGTCGTCCGAGGTGGGAATCGCCGGATCGCACGGCGTCGATGTCCCCGCCGGCGTCGTCACGGTCACGTCGACCGTCCCTGCAGCGTGCGGCGGGCTGACCGCGAGGACCGTGAAGGGATCTTGCACCGTGAAGCCGGCCACTTCGACGTCGCCGAACCGCACCGAGGTGGCGTCGGCGAGCTCGTTGCCGCTGATGCGGACGTCGGTCCCGCCGAGCGTCGATCCCAGCTCAGGGATGACGAAGTCGACGCATGGCGCGGCCGACGCGGTGGCGGCGCTCGCCAGCTGTGCGGCGGCGAGTGCGGCGAGAACGAGCGCAACGGCGAGCCCCGGCCGCCGTCGGCGGCACCGCCGCAGCCCGGCGACATTGCTCGCGGGGCGTCCCGCGGTCTCGGTGCGCACGATCGTCTCCTCCCAGTCTGTCGAATGACCCCCCCGGCGCGCCTGCAGCCCGCCGTCACTCCGAACCCCAGGGTACGCACGGGACAGCACGGTCGGCATCGGCCGATCGGCTGATTTCAGGGGCGTCTGCGCCAGACCTCGCGCGCGACGTCGGTCCGGCTGGAGGCGGCGAGCTTGGCGAAGATGTGCGTCAGGTGCGTCTTCACCGTCCCGAGGGACATGAACAGGTGCTCGCCGATCTCCGGGTTGCTCAGCCCGTCGGCAACGAGGGCGGCGACCTGCTTCTCGCGCGCGGTCAGGGTGGTCCAGCCCGGCGACGGCTCACCGTGTGCGCGCGCGAGGTCGATCGCGAGTGCAGTCGCCTCCTCGACGGAGGCCGCGCTGCCGGCGGCGACCAGGGCGTCGAGGTGATCGCTCGACAGCGCCTTTCGGCAGCGTGCCAGATCGGCTGCGTGGCGACGCGACTCGCGCGGCGCCGGCACGTAGCTGCCGTGCGCGCGCAGGGCCTGGGTCGCACCCAGCAGGCGCGCGGCCTCGGCGTGGCGCCCGGTCGCGACCGCCACGGCGGCGATCGCCTCGAGCGACGCGCAGACCTCCGGCACGACGCCGATGCGGTGGCGCGACTCCAGAGCCTCGGCGTGCAGTGCGGCGGCACGCACGTGGTCGCCGGTCGCGAGCGCCAGCCACCCGAGCCCGTGCAGGGCCGACGCGACCATGAGCTCGGCGCCCCCGCCGCGGGCGCGCACGAGCACCTCCTCGAGCATCTCTCGCGCGCGGAAGTCGTCGCCCTCGTGGGCTGCGAGCTGCGCGAGCTCCTGCATGACAGCGAGGCTGCCGTGGCCGGTGAGGAGCGCTTCGTCGAGGTAACGGCGAGCGCCCGCGTGGTCATCCAGCGCGATCGCGACCCGCCCGAGCAGCAGCAACGTGCCGAGCGACGACCCCGGCGGGCCCGCGTCGGGGATCAGGCCGCGCGCGCTCTCGGCCAGGTCGCGGGCGCGGTCATACTCGCCGCGGCCGAGCGCGAGCTCGCCGAGGTAGAGCAGGGCGGTGCCGGCGGCGTACTCCTCGCCCGACCCGCGCGCGAACTCCAGCGCCTCCTCCAGCAGCGACTGCGCGCGCCCGTAGCCGCCGACGGCGACCATCAGCGAGCCCATACCGAGCAGCGCGATGCGCAGGCTCTGCGGATCCCGCGCGGCGCGCGCGACCGCGAGCGACTCCTCGAGCAGTTCGCGCGCCGTCGTGAAGTCGCTGCTGCGCATCGCCTCGAAGCCTGCGACGCCGAGCGCGTGCGCCAGGCACCAGCGATCGTCGGCGATGCGCGCCAGCGTGGCGCTCTCGTGCAGCAGCTCCGGGACCCTCGCATCGTCGTAGGCCTGCCGCGTGTTGGCGAGTATCAGCAGCGCGCGGGCGCACCCCTGTACGTCGTCGAGCTCGCGGAATGTGGCGAGCGCCTCCTCGAGCAGCGGCAGCGCATGCTCGGGATCGCCCGCCATCATCGACAGGAAGCCGTCGCCCCAGAGCGCCTTGGCACGCAGCGCGGGAGCGTCCCCTCGGTCGGCCGACACGACGGCGTCGAGCAGCTCGCGGCCCTCGGTGAAATGGCAGCGCACGCGCCAGAACAAGACGAGCGCGCCGCCGAGCCGGAGCGCCCATTGCACCTGGCCCCGGGAGAGCGACCACTCGATCGCCAGCCGCATGTCCTGACGCTCGAGGTCCAACCGCGCCAGCCAATCCGTCTGCTCGGGACCGGTGAGCTCGGGCTCGGCACGCTCGGCGAGGGCGAGATGGAAGCGGGCGTGGGCCTCACGCAGGAGCGCGTGCTCGCCGGCCGCCTCGAGCCGGTCGGCGCCATAAGCGCGAATGGTCTCCAGCAGCCGGTAGCGGTCCTCGCCGTCGCGCAGCACGAGCGACTTGGACGCGAGCTCGGCCAGTAGACCGGCGACCGCGGACGGCGGCAGCTCGTCACCGGAGCACACCTGTGCGGCGCTCTCGGTCGTGAACCCGGCTGCGAACACCGACAGCCGACGCAGGAGCGCGCGCTCGGGACCGGAGAGCAGGCCGTGGCTCCAGTCCAGCGCCGCGCGCAGGGTCCGGTGATGCGGGACGTCGCTCGGGCTGCCGCGCGTCAGCAGCGCGAAGCGGTGGTTCAGGCGCGTGGCGATCTCGGCCGGCGTGAGGGTCTCGACGCGCGCCGCCGCGAGCTCGATCGCGAGCGCGATCCCGTCCAGCCGCCGGCAGATGTCGGCCACCGAGCGGGCGACGAAGCTGTTGAGCACGAACCCCGGCTCGACGGCGCGCGCGCGTTCGACGAACAGGTCGATCGCGTCGTACCCGGCGAGCGTCGGGTCGACGGCGCTGTCCGCCTCATCCGGGTGTGACAGCGGCGGGACCTCCCAGACGAGCTCGCCCGGGATCGCCAGCGGCGCGCGGCTCGTGGCGACGACCTCCAGGCGCGGGCAGCCGTCGAGCAGCGCAGCGGCGATCCGCGCGCAGGCGCCGAGGACGTGCTCGCAGTTGTCGAGCACGACGAGCCGACGCTGCGGCGCGAGCTGCGCGACGATGCTCTCCTCGAGCGTGCGGCCGCGCACCTCGGGCACCGCGAGCACGGACGCCAGCGCACGCACGACCATCGCGGGGTCGCGGAAGGGCGTCAGCTCGACGAACGCGGCGTCGATGTTGCGGCGGCGCCCGACCTCGAGCGCCAGTCGCGTCTTGCCGATCCCCGGCGGCCCGGTGAGCGTGACGAGCCGTGACCCGTCCAGATGGGCATCGAGCTCGGCGAGCTCGCGCTCGCGGCCCAGGAAGCTCGTGGCGTCGCGCGGCGGCGTTGTGGGGGCGGCGCGCGTCCGGGGAGCCATCAGCCGCTCCGGGCCGCTGCGGGCGCGTCGGGCGCGAGAACCATCCGATCGGCCGATGGCCATCCGCGCGGGCGCGGCATATCGTCTGCGAACACGTGGACCCGCATCGCTTGGCGGGTTCCGGGGATCATGGCCAGCCGCCGTGCACGTGGCCATGTCATCACGAGGAATGAGGAGCGAACGCGGTGAATTCACGAGTGATTAGCAGATCGACGGTCGTGGTCGCAGCGCTGCTCGCCGTCGTGCTCAGCGCCGCGGCGACCGCGTCCGCGCACACCGGACCGCTCGTGACGGTCGCACCGAACCAGGCGCTTCCCGGCGAGCAGGTGACGGTCACGGTCGGCGGCGTCGCGGTCACCGACACCGAGCTGCGTTGGGGCACGGTCGACGGGCCGCTGCTCGCGGTCGCGGCAGCCCCCGGCCTGCGCGCGACGATCACCGTGCCCGGCGACGCGCCCGCCGACGTCGTCTACATCCGCGCCGTACAGAACGGGCAGCTCGTCGCGTCAGGTCCGATCGAGGTGCTGGCGCCCGCGCCGAGTCCGGCCGTCTCCGGCGTGCCCGCGGATGCCGGTCAGGCGCCCGCAACCGCGGCCCCCGACAGCGTGGCGGCGGGCTCGCCGCCGGCCGCCGCCCGGCCCGCTGCGAGCTCGAACGCCGGGGTGCGTCCGAAACCCGCGAGCACGCCGTCACCCGTGGCGAGCGCGGCCCCGGACCGCCGCCGGGTATCGGCCCCCAAGCGCACCGTGCCGGAGCCTGTGCCCGCTCGCCACCGCACCCGCGACGAGCCGTCCGCGACGCGATCGACCGGGACCGGCTCGGCCGGGACCGCGGTCCGTGACACGCGCCGCACGCCGGTCACGCGCGCGGCGACGACGCGAGCGGCAGCGGCCGACCCGACCGCCGCGCGCTCCGACAACCGGCCCGCCCCCGCGCGTCCGGCCGTGGTGCGGCGACCCGACACGCCGACCGTCCGGCAGACCGGCTCGGCCGTCCCCCGGCCGCACGCTGACGACGCCGGTCGTCGCCTCGCCATCGGCGTCGCGATGCTGGCGCTCGGGCTGGTGGCGTCGTTCGGCAGCTTCGCTGTGGCCGACGTGCGCCGCAGGCGGGCGCGGGTACGCACCTAGCCCGACGCCGCTGCGCCGAGCTTCGGGGACTGCCATGGCGCCGCGAGGCGCGCGGCGAGCGTGTCGCCGAGGTCGTCGATCGCGACGCGCTCCTGCGTGAGCGTGTCGCGCTCGCGCACCGTCACGGTGCGGTCCTCGAGCGTCTGGTGGTCGACCGTCACGCAGAACGGCGTCCCGATCTCGTCCTGGCGGCGGTAGCGCTTGCCGACCGAGCCGCCCTCGTCGTACTCGGCCTGCATGCGGCCGCGCAGCGCGGTGAAGATCTCGCGGGCGACCTCGGGCTGGCCGTCCTTGCGCACGAGCGGCAGCACGGCGACCTTCACCGGCGCCAGGCGCGGGTGCAGCTTGAGCACCGTGCGCTGCTCGCCGCCGAGGTCGTCCTCGTCGTAGGCGTCGACGAGGAACGCGAGCGTCGCGCGGTCGGCGCCCGCGGCCGGCTCGATGACGTGCGGGACGTAGCGCTCCTTCGTCTGCGGATCGAAGTACTCGAGCTTCTGGCCGGAGTACTCCGAGTGCTGCGTGAGGTCGAAGTTGCCGCGGTTGGCGATGCCCTCGAGCTCGGACCAGCCGACGGTCCCGGGGAAGAGGTACTCGACGTCGGCGGTCCCGCTGGAGTAGTGGCTCAGCTCGTCGGGGTCGTGCTCGCGCATGCGCAGGTGGTCGTCGCGCAGCCCGAGCTCCGTGTACCAGTCGTGGCGCGCCTGCTTCCAGAAGGCGTACCACTCGGCCGCCTCGGCGGGCGGGACGAAGAACTCCATCTCCATCTGCTCGAACTCGCGCGTGCGGAAGACGAAGTTGCCCGGCGTGATCTCGTTGCGGAACGACTTGCCGATCTGGGCGATGCCGAACGGCGGCTTCTTGCGGCTGAACTGCAGGACGTTCTTGAAGTTCACGAAGATGCCCTGCGCCGTCTCGGGCCGCAGGTAGACCGTCGCGCCGGAGTCCTTCACCGGCCCCATCGTCGTCTCGAACATGAGGTTGAAGTCGCGCGCCTCGGTGAGGTCGCAGCTCGGTCCCTCGCCGGGGTGCTTGGAGGGCTTCTGCGGGCACGGCAGGTCCTGCAGGTGATCGGCGCGGAAGCGCTGGCCACAGGTGCGGCAGTCGACCATCGGGTCGGTGAAGCCCGCGAGGTGGCCGGAGGCCTCCCAGGTGCGCGGGTGCTGGAGGATCGCGCTGTCGAGGGCGACGATGTCGTCGCGCTCCTGGAGCATCGCGCGCCACCACTCGTTCTTGACGTTCGTCTTCAGCAGGACGCCGTAATGGCCGTAGTC
>Ga0310811_10004560_pt1 | contig 17423 bp, 12 predicted proteins | sample YCmetagenome_FD_207642 | JGI IMG/M metagenome (GOLD analysis project Ga0310811, IMG submission 207642) | Soil microbial communities from experimental microcosm in Duke University, North Carolina, United States - YC | ecosystem: Engineered > Artificial ecosystem > Soil microcosm > Unclassified ...
ACGCTTCGGCGGCGATCGGCGATGGGGTCAGCGTCGTGCGTGCAGGACTCATTTCTTGGCCGCGAAGTTAGGCTGTTCCGCCCAGCACGAAAGAACGCATCGAGATCGAGCCCATGTCGATGCCGGTATTGAAGAAGCTCAGCTCGTCCTTGTCGTCGGCGACACCGAGCGGAAACAGCACGGGCAGATAATGTTCCAGCGTCGGATGGGCCAGCGGCAGCGACCGCGCGAGCGAGTGCGGCTTGGCGAGCGCGGCAAAATCGCGCCGGCTGATCGCGTCCGCGGCGCGCGCGTCGAAATCCTCGGCCCAGTCATAGGCGGCGGCCGCGCCGCGAACCAGCGCCATCAGATTGTGGACGAGATTGCCGCTGCCGACGATCAGCACGCCCTTTTCCCGCAGCGGCTTCAATTCCCCTGCCAGCGCGTAATGATCTGACGGCGGCCGGCTGAGATCGAGCGAGAGCTGGAACACGGGAATGTCAGCTTTCGGAAACATCTTGATCAGCACCGACCAGGCGCCGTGATCGAGCCCCCATTCGGTGTCGCCCTCGAGATGGCTCGAGCGCACGAGCTCGATCGCGGCGTTGGCAAAATCGGGCGCGCCGGGCGCCGGATATTGCTGGTCGAACAATGCTTGCGGAAAACCGCCGAAATCATGGATCGTCTTCGGATGTGAGCCGATATGGACCAGCGTCGCGCCGCGGGTCATCCAATGCGCGGAGACGCAGAGGATGGCCGACGGCGTCGGCAGCGCCTCTCCGATCTTGTGCCATTCGCGGCTATAGGCATTGTCGGTGATCGCGTTCATCGGACTGCCGTGACCGACGAACAGCGTCGGCATCCGCGGCGTTGCCGGCAGGTCCTTGAAGGCCGCTTTCGCCGTTGCTGGCGTCACTTGCTCCGTGTTCACTGGACTTCGCGCCTTTCACCGGTCTTAGCTGAGGCCAGCGAGAATCACACATTCCGCCTAACCTGCCAAGCGTTGAGGCACGCTCATGTGGATCAAAAGCCGCGCCGTCATGTCCGCCGTCGCACTGACGCTCGGATTATTGGCTTTCGCAAGCCTGCCTGCGATGGCCCAATCCGATGCACTGGCCGCATACAACCAGGCTGTCAGCGAATTCAAATCGATCCTGGCGCAGCGGCGCGCGCAGATCAATTCGCATCAAGGATTGCCCGACCTGCCCGGGCAGGCGCTCTATCTTGCACGCAACAAGATGATGAGCGCCTACAAGGATCTCACCGACGCGGTTCCCTCCAGGATCGGCCGGCCCAACAAGTACAAGATCCCGCCGGCCTATTTCGACGCCGACAGCGAGCCGCTGCTCGACGAATATTACGCCCTGTTCGACCTCCTGGATGTACCGCCTGCCAACGCGCAGAAATCCGATACGCCGTTCAGGGACGCCGTCGATCTTGGTACGGCGATCGCCCGGGCGAAAGGCCTCGATGCAGCGAACGCAGAGGCGGCTGGCCGCATCAGCCTCGGCATCTTCTTTGCGGAGACCAGCGGCAAGCAGAACATCGGCAATGCCCGCTCCAACAAATACAAGGGCAGTTTCCAGACCGGCACGTCCGAGGATGAGAACGGCCGCCGGAAATGGGCTGCGATCAAGGGCACGATTGCCGGCTTCGATCCCGCGCTGATCGCCCGCGACGACAAGGAAGAGGCGCGCGCCGGAAGTCTCGATCACCGCTTCAACCACTGGACCGCGGTGCGGGACGGGCTGATGAACGCGCATGCGGAGCTTTTCGCCAAGGTGCCGGCGATCGTGAAGACACTTCCGGATCCGATCGACCAGATGAAGTTGTTCGAGCTGATCCAGATCATCCCCTCGCCGACCATGTCGGCGATGCGGTCCGGCAATCTCCTGGGTTATCGCATCTCCGATCCAAGGATCATGGGATATCTGCGCAACAACAGCATGTTCGCCTATGGCAAGGCGGATCGGGCGCGCACCTCGGCGACGTTCCGCGAAATCATGGATGCGATGTGGCTGTTCAACGACAAGTTCGAGCAGGTGCTGACGGAATACGGGAAGATCAGGGGAAAATAAGGCCTTCGAGGCGACGCCATTAATTGAGCTCGTCATTCCGGGGCGCCGCAAAGCGGCGAGCTTTGATGTGCAATTGCACATCAGAGAATCCATTCCTTCGCCGGCTCCGCCGCCCGATGGATTCCGGGCTCGCGCTGCGCGCGCCCCGGAATGACGGCGGAGTCAGTTCGGCCGCGCTGGCGCGGGCGGGCCGTAGACCTCCGCCTCCGCTTCCTTCACCTTCCGCTCGCGCGTGAACAGCCGCTGCACGCTGACAAAGAACACCGGCACCATCAGCAACGCCAGGATCACCACCGCGATCATGCCGCCCATGACGCCGGTGCCAAGTGCCTGCTGGCTGGCGCCACCAGCGCCGTGCGCGACCACCATGGGCAGCACACCGCAGACAAAGGCAAGGCCTGTCATCACGATCGGGCGGAAGCGCAAAGTGCAGGCCTCTACCGTCGCTTCCACCAGCGACTTGCCCTGCGCGTACAAATCCTTGGCGAATTCGATGATCAGGATGGCGTCCTTGGCAGCGAGCCCAATGATGGTGATGAGGCCGACGGTGAAATAGACGTCGTTCGGCAGACCGCGCATCGTTGCCGCCACCACCGCGCCAAGAATGCCGAGCGGCACGGTGAGCAGCACCGCAAGCGGAATGGTCCAGCTCTCGTAAAGCGCGGCCAGACACAGGAACACGACCAGCACCGATAGGCCAAGCAGGAACGGCGCCTGCGAGCCCGACAGCTTTTCCTGCAAGGATTGTCCGGCCCATTCATAACCGAAGCCGCGCGGCAGCTTGTCCGCAAGCCGCTCCATCTCGGCGATCGCATCACCCGAAGTGTAGCCGGGCTTCGCTTCGCCCGAAATGCGGATGGCGGGATAATAATTGAACCCTGCAATCTGGGTCGGGCCCTTTTCCCAATCGATGGAAGCGAAAGCCGAGAACGGCACCAGCTGGCCGGTGCGGTTCTTGACGTTGTAATTGAGGATGTCATCGGCGTTCATGCGGCTGAGACTGTCGGCCTGCACGATCACGCGCTGCATGCGCCCGCGATTCGGGAAGTCGTTGATGTAGTTCGAGCCGAGATTGGTCGAGATGGTGTTGTTGATGTCTTCGAACGTCACGCCGAACGCACCGGCCTTCTCGCGGTCAATCACGAGATTGACCTGCGGCGCAGGCGGCAGGCCCTCGATATAGACCTTTTGCAGCACCGGGCTGGCATTGGCTTCTGCGATCAGCCGGTCGGCCGCGGCAGAAAGCGCTGTATAGCCCTTCTGCGCGCGGTCCTGCAGGCGGAAGCTGAAGCCACTGGAGTTGCCGAGGTTGTCGATCGGCGGCGGCTGCAGCGCGGAAATCTTGGCGTCGCGGATGGAAGAAAGATCGCGGTTGATATCCTCGACGATCGCGGCAGCGGCGTCTTTGGGTCCGCGTTCCGACCAGTCCTTCAGCGTGATGAAAGCCTGCGCCGTGTTCATGCCCTGGCCCGAATAGCTGTAGCCGGTCAGGAAGGTGACGTTCTCGACGCCGGCACGCTCGGCCAGATACTTCTCCACCTTCTCCACTGCGGCCTCGGTCCGCGCATAGGAGGAGTCGGAGGGCGTCTGGACGTCGGTGGTGATGAAACCCTGGTCGTCGACCGGCAGGAATCCGCCGGGCAAGCGGATGAAAGCCCAGGACAACCCGATCAGGAGCGCGGCATAGATCAGCATCAGGCGGCCGGTGCGCTTCAGCGCGCCCTGCACGAGCAGCGAATAGCGGTCGCGGCCGGCGCCAAGCATGCGGTTGAACCAGCCGAACACACCCTTCCTGGCGTGGCCATGCTCGCCCTGCACCGGCTTGAGCAGCGTCGCGCACAGCGCCGGCGTCAGCGACAGCGCCATCAGCGCCGAGAAGCCGATCGCGGCGACCATGGTCACCGAGAACTGGCGATAGATGATGCCGACCGAGCCGGGGAAGAACGCCATCGGCACGAATACCGCCATCAGCACCAGCGTGATGCCGATGATGGCGCCGGTGATCTGCGACATCGCCTTTCGCGTTGCCTCCTTCGGTGGCAGGCCTTCCACGGCCATGATGCGCTCGACGTTCTCGACCACGACAATGGCGTCGTCGACGAGGATGCCGACCGCGAGCACCATGCCGAACATGGTCAGCATGTTGATGGAATAGCCGGCGAGCATCAGCGTGGCGCAGGCGCCAAGCAGCGCCACCGGCACCACGATGGTCGGGATCAGCGTGTAGCGGATGTTCTGCAGGAACAGGAACATCACGATGAAGACCAGCACCACGGCTTCGACCAGCGTCGACAGCACCTTCTCGATCGAGGCCTTCACGACCGGCGTGATGTTGTAGGGAATGTCATAGGCGATGTTGGCCGGGAAGAAGCGCGACAGCTCCTTCATCTTGGCCTCGACCGCGCTTGCGGTTGCAAGCGCATTGCCGGTCGGCGAGAGCAGCACCGAGAGGCCAGCGGTCGGCTTGCCGTCCTGCCGCGTGTTGAATTGATAGCTGAGGCCGCCGATCTCGATGCGTGCGACGTCACGCAGCCGAACCGTCGAGCCGTCGGCATTGGCGCGCAGGATGATCGCGCCGAACTCGTCGGGCGATTCCAGCTGGCCCTTCACCAGCACCAGCGCGGAAGTGCGCTGGCCGGAGCTCGATGGCTCGGCGCCGATCGAGCCCGAGGCGACCTGCGCGTTCTGTGCGGCGATTGCCTTGTTGACATCATCGGCGGTCAATCCATAGCCGACGAGCTTCGCCGGATCGACCCAGATGCGCAGCGAGCGCTCGGTCGAATAGAGCGTGGCACGGCCGACGCCGGGAATGCGGCGGATTTCGCCGAGCACGTTGCGGATCATGAAGTCGCCGAGGCCGACTTCGTCGAGCGAGCCGTCGGTGGAACGCAAGGTGATGATCTGCAACACCGCGCTGGAGGCTTCCTCAACCAGGATGCCCTGCTGGATCACCGCGCGCGGCAGCCGCGCTTCGACGCGCTTCAGGCGGTTCTGCACCTCGACCGAGGCCTGGCTGGTTTCGGTGCCCGGCACGAAGTTCGCGGTGATCTCGACCTGGCCGAGCGAATCGCTGGTTGATTCGAAATTGAGGATGCCGGAAGCGCCGTTCAGTTCCTCCTCAATCAGCCGCGTGACGCTGTTATAGAGGTTTTCCGGCGAGGCGCCGGGATAGCTGGTCGAGATCGAAATCGAAGGCGGCGCGATGATCGGATATTGCGCCACCGCAAGCAGCGGAATCGAGATCGCACCCGCCAGACAGATGAACAGCGCGACAACCCAGGCAAAGATCGGCCTGTCAATGAAGAAGCTCGGCATGATCAGTTACCGCTGGATCGAGCCGGTTTGCCACGCGGCGGTGTCGATCGGGGCGTCCGCCGCGGCCCAGGCCTGCGGCTTGACCTTGTCGCCGGGCGCGAACTTCTGGAAGCCTTCGACCACGACCTTGTCGCCGGCCTTCAGCCCCTCGGTCACGAACCACTGGCCATCCTGCGCGCTGCCGATGCGAATAGGCTGCAGCACGACGCTGTTGTCGTCCTTGACGAGGAAGACTTCGCTGCCGCCGCCGCCATTGCGCTGCACTGCCTGTTGCGGCACGGCGATGGCATCGCTGTCGATGCCCTGCTCGATACGGACACGGACATACATGCCTGGCAAGAGATCGCGGCGCGGATTGGCAAACTCGCCGCGCAAGGTCACCTGCCCGGTATTGGCGTCGACCTTGGCTTCGGAGAAGAGGAGTTTTCCGGCGAGCGGATAAAGCGTGCCGTCGTCGAGCACGAGGCGAACCTTGATGGCGTCGGGCGCAATGCGCTCGAGATCGCCGGCTTCAAACGCCCGGCGAAGCCGCATCAACTCGCTGACGGGCTCGGTGAAGTCTGCATAAATCGGATCGGTCTGCTGGATCGTCGCAAGCGTCGCGGTATCGTTCTGGACCACCAGCGCACCCTCGCTCAGTTGCGCCGCGCCGACGATGCCGCTGATCGGCGCACGAATGGTCGAATAGTCGAGGCTGAGTTTTGCGCGCGCGAGATCGGCTTTGCGCGCCTCGACATCGGCCGCAGCCTCCTTCTCCGCCGCGATCGCTTTTTCATTCTCGATCTCGGGCGCGGCGCGCTCTTTCGCCAGATAGCTCATGCGATGCGCTTGCTGCACGGCGCGTTCATGCGTCGCCTGCGCCTTGGCGAGCGCCGCCTGAGCCGCCTGCACCTCCACTTCGAACGGCCGCGGGTCGATACGGTAGAGGGGATCGCCCTCCTTGACCTCGCTGCCCTGGCGGAACAGCCGCTCGACGATGATGCCGGAAACACGTGAACGAACGTCGGCAACGCGGATCGGCGCGACGCGTCCCGGCAATTCGCGCACGATGGCGCGCGGCTGCGGCTTGACGGTGACGATGCTGACATCAGGCGCGCTCGGCTGGCTGCTGACAGTGGCGGCGGCGGCGGTATCCGGTTGATCGCAGCCGCCGAGTAGCGGCGCCAACGCAGCAAGCACAACCAGGATGCCAGCCTGCGACGCACGAAGTCCTGACATGGAAATTTTTACCCCCGAAGTCTCGGATTGAATGCGGCAACGAATCACCGCACGGCGCAGAGGGACCCACGCCCTCGATGCGAGGGGAAAATAAAAATACTGTGCTGCGCCGCAATACGGCTCAGTGTCACACGCAACGACATGTCACACGCCGGTATCGCTTTGATAGGATAAACGAATTTATGATTCACCGGATTGTGACGACAGATCCCGGTCTGACAGAGAATGGAACCCGGGCTTAGACCGCCTTCATCCGGTAGTGACTGACACCCCATTCGTCGCCATCCGCGTAGCCGAACAGGCCAGCGATCGCGAGAAAGAACCAGCGCCAGCGCCGCATCCACAACGGCGTCTCGTTGCCATAGACCTGGCGCAGCACGGCTTCGATCTCGCTGGCATGGGCGTCGAAATTGGCGAGCCAATCCATGGCCGTGCGCTGATAATGCGTGCCGCTCCAGCGCCATTCCTTCTCGATCGAAAACAGGTCGGCATATTGCCGGATCAGATGATGGCTCGGCATCACCCCACCGGTAAAGAAATGCTGCGCGATCCAGTCCTCACGATCGGCGCGGTCGAACAGATAGGTGCCGGCACGATGGGTGAAAATGTGCATGAAGAAGCGCCCGTCGGGCTTCAGCCATGATTTCACCCGCGTCAGCAATTGCCGCCAGTTCATCATGTGCTCGAACATCTCGACCGAGACGATACGGTCGAATCGTTCGGCGGGATCAAACGCGTTAATGTCGGCGGTGATAACACGCAGATTAGCGAGGCCGCGCTTTGCCACCTCGCTCTCGATATATTCCCGCTGCGAGTTGGAATTGGACACTGAGACGATGTTCGCTTGCGGGAATTGCCGTGCCATGAACAGCGACAGCGAACCCCAGCCGCAGCCGAGCTCGAGGATCGATTGCCCGTCGGCGAGATCGGCATGCGCTCCGGTCTGGCGCAGCGCCTCCTCCTCGGCCTCCTGCAAGGTGGACGCCTCGCTCTTGTAGAAGCAGCAGGAGCATTTGCGGTTGGGTCCCAGCGCCTGCGCGAAGAACGCCGCCGGCACTTCATAGTGCCGGCTGTTGGCCGCATCCGTTTGCTCGGCAATGGCGCGTTCCGCCATCTGCCGGGCCAGGGCGGCGTCGCTCTCCGCGCTGCCGCTGGCAAGCCGGACTGCGGCGCGCGAGCATAGCCGGTGGACTGCGGCGCGGATGATGACATCGGGAATCGGCACGCGCTCGGCGGTGTCGATGATCGCAGACATGAAGCTCATGCAGTCACTTCCTTTTCCGTTGAGCACGAACTTTTTGAAAACCGGTCTCGTTTTTAGGGATTACGCATACGGCGGCGGGAAGAACTTGCTGCTGCATTCCTTCGCAAACGCAGCATAACGTACGCCGTCGGATATTCCTGGCGGTGCCGATCGCGACTTCGGTCCCCTGACAAGGACGCGCTCAATCTAAAGTCGGTTTCAGCCAAAGGTTCCGCGGTAGCGCCGCAATTTGGGTGGAGTGGAGCTTTTTTCCCGCCGCCGCTGTGCCATAGTGAGGCTCAAGATCGGCTCCCTAAACGGATGACAGCATGCCCGCCGGCCCCGCAACCCGCTCCGCGATGGAGATCGAACTGAACAAATTGGCGACGCCCCGCATCTTTCTGGTGCGGATGCTGGTGTTTCTGGTGGCGTGCGGCCTGGTCGCGGTCGTGCTGTACAAGCAGATCGTCCTGGCCTTTTTCGCCAATCCCGGCCTCAACGCCCTGATCGGCGTGGTACTGCTGATCGGCACCCTGTTGTCCTTTCGCCAGGTGATCCGGCTCTACCCGGAAGTGAGCTGGGTCAACAATTTCCGCATCGCCGATCCGGGGCTGGCGCTGGACCGCCATCCCACCCTGCTCGCGCCCATGGCGGCCATTCTCGGCGGCGAGCGCACCGGGCGGATGACGATCACGCAAGCCACCATGCGGCATCTGCTCGACTCCATCGCGACCCGCCTCGACGAGGCCCGCGACATCTCCCGTTACATGACCGGGCTACTGGTCTTCCTCGGCCTGCTCGGCACCTTCTGGGGCCTGATCGAGACGGTGGGCTCCGTCGGCAAGGTGATCGACGGCCTGAAGGTCGGTGGCGATGCGGGCGCGCTGTTCGACACGCTGAAGGAGGGTCTCGCCGCCCCGCTCGGCGGCATGGGCATTTCGTTCTCGTCCTCGCTGTTCGGTCTCGCCGGTTCCCTGATCCTCGGCTTCCTCGATCTGCAGTCGAGCCAGGCGCAAAACCGCTTCTATACCGAGCTCGAAGACTGGCTCGCCACCACCGTGCGCCATTATGGTGACGAGGGCGGCCCCTCCGGCGACCTCTCCGGCGCGCTCGACAAGCTGCGCGCCGTGGTCGAGGAAGGCAGCGGCAGCCGCCACACCACGACGGCGATGGCCAATCTCGCGGAAGCCATTCAGGGGCTGGTCGCACATATGCGCACCGAGCAGCAGATGATCCGGGAATGGGCCGACGGCCAGGGCGAGCAGAACCGCGAGATCAAGCGCCTCCTGGAGCGGCTGGCACGGCAGCCCGAGAAGAGTTGAAATGATCGCGCCCCGGAGGCAATGCACGCCATAAGCGCGTTCACGCGCGTCTTCGACGCGCTAAGGCGATGCGATGCTGAGCCGAGGCCCATAACTACCAGAGATTAGGTCCCGCATCTGCGGTGCAGCGTGAAGGACGCTGCACCGCGTCCGGGACACGAGAATGGAGAACTGAATGGCCCTCGCCCGTGCCCGCCGGAGCGAATCCGGCTTCAACTACTGGCCCGGCTTTGTCGACGCGCTGTCGACGCTGGTGCTATCGATCGTGTTCCTGCTTTCGGTGTTCCTGGTCGTGCAATTTTTCCTGTCGCAGGCGATCACCGGCAAGGACAAGGCGCTGGACGAGCTGAACGCCAAGATCGCGCAATTGAATGACATGCTGTCGCTGGAAAAGCTCTCCAAGCTCAATCTCGACGACCAGGTCGCACAGCTCAAGGCAGGGCTCGCCAGTGCCGAAAGCGAGCGCGACCGCGTCAAGGGGCTCTATGAGGGCCTTGCCAGTGCCGGCAACGACGCCGAGGGCCGCGCCAACGAGCTCAACAAGGCGCTGGAGTCAGAGAAGGGCGTCTCGTCGCGGGCGTTGGCGCAGATCGAGGTGTTGAACCAGCAGATCAGCGCGCTGCGCCGCCAGCTCGCCGCACTGGAGGACGCGCTCGATGCCTCCGAGAAGCGCGACAAGGAATCGCAAAGCCGGATCGCCGATCTCGGCCAGCGCTTGAACGTTGCCCTCGCCCAGCGGGTGCAGGAATTGTCGCGCTATCGCTCCGAATTTTTCGGCCGCCTGCGCGCCATCCTCGGCAATCGCCCGGACATCCACATCGTCGGCGACCGTTTCGTATTCCAGTCCGAGGTGTTCTTCGACACCGGACAGGCGACGCTGCTGCCCGAGGGCATTGCCGAGCTCGACACGGTGGCGAGCGCGCTGATCGATCTCGACAAGAAGATTCCGCCGGAGATTGCCTGGGTGCTGCGCGTCGACGGCCATACCGACGTGCGCCCCGTGAACGGGCCGACCTTCCATTCGAACTGGGAGCTGTCATCGGCGCGCGCGATCTCGGTCGTGCAGTATCTGATCTCGCGCGGCGTGCCGCCGCAGCGGCTGGTCGCCGCCGGCTTTGCCGAATTCCAGCCGCTCGATCCCGGCAATACCGAGGAAGCCTACAAGAAGAACCGCCGCATCGAGCTGAAGCTGACGGAGCGGTAGGAATCGACGCCCCTAGTTTATGCTCGTCATGCCAGGGCCTGACCCGGGGCATCCATCACGTACGCGAATCGGCGGCCCTAAATCAGGTCCCTTGGAATTGCAGCCGCGCCAGGCGGGCATAGAGCCCGTTGGCGGCAACCAGCGAGGCATGCGTACCCTGCTCGACGATGCGGCCCTGGTCCAGCACCAGAATGCGGTCGCAGGACAGGACAGTCGCAAGCCGATGCGCGATCACGAGCGTGGTGCGATGCCGCATCAACTCTTCCAGTGCGGTCTGCACCAACGTCTCTGATTCTGCATCGAGCGACGAGGTGGCTTCATCGAGGAGCAAGAGCGGCGCATCGCGCAGGATCGCGCGCGCGATCGCGATGCGCTGGCGCTGGCCGCCCGATAGCGTCACGCCGCGCTCGCCGAGGGCTGTCTCAAAACCTTCCGGCAGGCGGCGGATGAACTCGCTCGCATGCGCCATGTCGGCGGCGCGCCCGACTTCGGCGTCGCTGGCCTCCGGCCGGCCGAAGCGGATGTTTTCGCGAGCGCTTGCGGCAAATACCGCCGACTCCTGCGGTACCAGCGCAATATGGCTGCGCACGGCTTGCGGATCGGCCTGTGGCACCGGCACGCCGTCGAAGGAAATCGACCCCGAAGACGGGTCATAGAAACGCAGCAACAGGTGAAACAGCGTGCTTTTGCCCGCCCCCGAGGGACCGACGATCGCGACCTTCTCTCCAGCCTTGACCGCGAAGGAGACGCGGTCGATCGCGGGCACTTCGGGGCGTGCGGGATAGCTGAAGCTGACTTCTTCGAAGGTCACGTCGCCGCGCGAGGGCTGCGGCAGCGCGCGTGGTGCCGCGGGCGCCGTTATCTCCGGCTTCACGTGCAGGATCTCGAGCAGCCGCTCGGCGGCGCCGGATGCCGCTGCAATCTCGCCCCAGACTTCGCTGAGCTGGCCGAGGCCGGTCGCCGCGAACGCCGTGTAGAGCACGAACTGCCCGAGCCGCCCCGGCGTGATCGCCCCGGTCAGGACATCATGCGAGCCGACCCAGAGGATCGCGACCACGCTGGTGAAGACGATGAAGATGATGATCGCGGTCAGGATCGCGCGCGCCTTGGTCGAGACGCGCGCCGCCTCATAGGCCTGCTCCACGTCATTGCCGAAGCGGGCATTGGCGAGGCGCTCGCCGGTATAGGCCTGCACGGTCCGGATCGCGCCGATCAGCTCGGCGGCGTAGCCGGAAGCATCCGCCAACGTGTCCTGCGCGTTGCGCGACAGCCGCCGCACCCAGCGGCCGAAGGCAACCAGCGGGATCACCACCAGCGGGATCGCGAGCAGCACGAAGCCGGAAAGCCTCGGGCTCGTCACCACCATCATCGCGGCCGCGCCGAAGAACAGCATTAGATTGCGCAGCGCGATCGAGACCGAAGCGCCGACCGCGGACTTGATCTGCGTGGTGTCGGCCGTGAGCCGCGAGATCAACTCGCCCGAGCGCGCGGAATCGAAGAAGGACGGCGAGAGCGAGATCAGATGCCCAAACACATCGCGCCGCAAATCGGTGACGATGCGTTCTCCGATGGTCATCACGAGGTAGTAGCGTGAGGCGCTGGCGAGCGCGAGCACGGCGACGACTGCGATCATCACGCTGAAATAGCTGTTGATCATCGCAATGCCCTTCGGCGTCATGCCGAAGTCGATCATCCGCCGCACGGCAACGGGCACGACCAGCGTCGTCAGCGCCGCGACGGTAAGCGCGATCAAAGCGAGAAACGCACGCCCACGGTAGCGCGCGACATAGGGCGACAGCGCAAATAGCGGACGCAGCCGCGCCCGGCTCTTGGCGGGCTCAGCGACCGCTCCGCCGGCGGTAGCAGCCGCATCAATCTGTTCCGGCCGCGGCGCGCGTCCGCCTTCGTCTTCCAGCCGTTCCACTGCGCTCATGCTAGCCACCAATCTGTCGCCCACCCCCAGATAGGCGCCGCGGCGGGGGCTGGCAAATCAGTCGAGATACCAAGGTTCTACGGCTTGTTTTGAGGGGTGGCATGCGTTATAGAGCCGCCCAAATCCGTCATCGCAGCGTTATAGAAACCGGCGCGCGCCGGCCATAGGGATATGCCATGAAAGCCGAAATTCACCCGAATTATCATACGATTACGGTCGTGATGACCGATGGCACCGAGTACCAGACGCGCTCGACCTGGGGCAAGGAGGGCGACAAGCTGAACCTCGATATCGACCCCAAGTCGCACCCCGCCTGGACCGGCGGCACCCAGCAGATCATGGATCGCGGCGGTCGCGTCTCGCGCTTCCAGAAGAAGTTTTCGGGCTTCCTCAAGAAAGAGTGAGGCTGGAGCTGATTTTCGAATAGCCGAACGCCCCCGAGATCGGGGGCGTTTTTGTTTCTGCGAGTGATGCTGGCATGTCATTCCGGGGCGATGCGCAGCATCGAACCCGGAATCTCGAGATTCCGGGTCTGGTCCTTCGGACCATCCCGGAATGACGGTGTCTGTTACTGCTCGAACGCGGCCTTCAGCCGGTTGAGTTGGGGCACCAGCGGATTGCCGATGGCCATGCGCTCCGGCGGCGGCGAATGGATGGTCGTGTCGAGGCGGCGGACACGCGACTGCAGGCTCATCGAGCGAGCGATCAGGTCCTGCAATTGCTGCGGCAGCTTTTCGATCATGTCGGCGGGACCGGGATCGGCGGCCGACAGCTTCACCTTCGTCTTCTCGCGGTTGGCCTGGGTCAGCGTCATCTCGCCTTCCTTGACCGCGCGATGAAGCAGGAGCCAGGAGGCGAGCTGCATCAGACGCGTGGTCAGCCGCATGCTCTCGGTCGCGTAGGTCAGGCTGACGGCGCGGTCGAGCGCCTTGGCCTCGGTGCGGCCGACGCCGTCGAGATAGGCCGCGGTCTCTTCGACCAGATCCATGCCTTCACGGAAAAGATTGCCAAACGCCGCCGAGTTGGTGAGCCGCTCGCTGAACTGGACCAGCGCGCCATCGCTAAACAAACGGTCCGTCATGGTAAACGCCTCTTACGCAACGGTTACGACGCCCGGCTTCACGCCGGCTTATGATGAACAAATCATTGCTCGCGCCGGACCAAGAGTCCAGTGACATCCGTTAATATGGTTTCCGGCCGGTGCGGTGAATTGCATAGAGTCCGACGGCTCGGCCAATGAACGACATGGATAACAGTCCTTAAAAAAATCCGCTCATTTACGATCGATTAAGCTTTCGCGTTTATGACTATCACTGTCCTCGTTTGGACACCGAGTGGCTCCTGTCCACTCTGTTTGACGCCTCCCTGTTATCAACTTTCAAAGCCGCCGGCATTCCGGCGGCTCTTTTTTGTGCGCATGGGCATCGCGGCCTCAGGTTTTGAAAAACGCGTTCGCCGCATCCTTTGATGCGCGCTTCTTTGTCGCGGCGGCCTCGAGCCGCGCGATCTCGCTGGTGAGAAGAGCGATGCGTTCGGTCAGTTCCTCGACCGAGAGCAGCGACAGATCTTGTCCGATCTCATGCGTGATCTTCTTGCGCGGGCGATCGTCGTCTTCCATCGGCATGTCAGCTTCTCCTGTTCCTCTCGTTGATCTCGCTCGGCCCGATTCCTTGATTTGAGCATGATCTCCGCGCAAACGCTTCGCGTTTGTGGCGAGGGAAAACCGGTGCCCGCTTTTCCGGATCACGCTCCTGGTTGCCAGCGCCCGATCGGCTGGCTAATCAGACGCGGAAACCTGCCTTCCGCCAAGGAAAAAACCATGGAAAAAATCCCTTCGCAAATGACCGTGATCGGCATCTCCAAGCCCGGCGGGCCGGAGGTGCTGCTACCGGAGACGCGTGCGGTCCCGCAGCCTGGTCCGGACGAAATCCTGATCAAGGTGATGGCGGCCGGCGTCAACCGTCCCGACGTGGCGCAGCGCATGGGTCACTATCCGCCGCCCCCCGGCGCAAGCGACCTGCCCGGCCTCGAGGTGGCGGGTGAAGTGGTGGCGCTCGGCGCCAACGCGAAGAAGCACAAGCTCGGCGACAAGGTGATGTCGCTGGTCGCCGGCGGCGGCTACGCCCAATATTGCATCGCGCAGGACGCGCAGGCGATGACGGTGCCGCCGTCGCTCACGATTGCGGAGGCCGGCGCCACGCCGGAAACGCTGATGACGGTCTGGCACAATGTGTTCGAGCGCGGTGCCTTGAGGCCCGGCGAAACGCTGCTCGTTCACGGCGGCTCCTCCGGCATCGGCACCATGGCGATCCAGATGGCCAAGGCCCTCGGCTCCAAAGTGATCGTCACCGTCGGCTCCAAGGACAAGGCGGACGCGTGCCTCAAGCTCGGCGCCGATCACGCCATCAACTACAAGACCGAGGATTTCGTCGAAGCCACCAAGAACGCGACTGGCGGCACCGGCGCCAATGTCATTCTCGACATGGTTGGTGGCGACTATATCGACAAGAATTACGACGCCGCCGCCGTCGAGGGCCGCATCGTCCAGATCGCCTTCCTGTCCGGCTCGCCAAAGGCGACCGCCAACTTCACAAAGGTGATGGTGAAGCGGTTGACCCATACCGGCTCTACGCTGCGCCCCCGTAGTAATGCGGATAAGGCCGCCATGGTCGCCGCGATCGAGGCGAAGGTGATGCCGTTTCTGCGTCAGGGGCGCATAAAACCGCTGATGGACAGCACCTTTCCGCTGGAAAAGGCCTCCGAAGCGCACCGACGCATGGAGACCTCCGCACATATTGGCAAAATTGTGTTGTCGCTTTAACGCTCGCGAGCAAAGGGTAATGGGAAACCCTTTGATTTCCCTCATATTCGTGGCAATGATCGCTTAACGACCGAGGGCGTTTGCGGTCGAATGCGGAGAACTGACATTGCGTCTGATCAGGTGCCTCGCGCAGCTTGCGCTGGGCCTCATGATTATTGTCGCCGCTTCGTCGGCATATGCGCTTGACGCAGTCAGCGTCCGCAGCGACGCGCCCGCCATCGACCTCACCGGCATTCTCGAGCACCAGCACTCCGACACCGACCGCATCCAGGTCTCTACCGCGCCCGGCACCGACGGCATCGTTCGCCGCATCGAAGTGCGCGCCCGCGAGGGCGGGCAATATTGGGTGGTGTTCGCGCTCGCCAACAACACCGACGACCAACTCGACCGCCTGATCGTCGCGCCGCATTACCGCGTCGTGTCGTCGGGTCTGCTCTGGCCCGATCTCGGGCTCTCGCGCATCGCCACCATCACGCCTTCGACCGGCGATCGTCCCGACCGCGTCGAAAGCCCGACCGCCGACGTGTTCCGCATCACGCTCGACCCGGGCTCCGTCGTCACCTATGTCGCGGAGCTGCGCACCGACAAGCTGCCACAGCTCTATCTCTGGGAGCCCGACGCCTACAAGGACAAGGTCAATTCCTTCACGCTGTACCAGGGCATTGTGATCGGCATCTCCGGCCTTCTTGCACTGGTGCTTACGATCCTGTTCGTGGTGAAGGGAAGCATCATGTTTCCGGCGGCCGCCGCGCTCGCCTGGGCCGTGCTGGTCTATATCGGCGTCGACTTCGGCTTCTGGGGCAAGGTGCTCGACATGTCGAACAACGCCGAGCGCGTCTGGCGCGCCTCGGGCGAGGCGATTCTCGCAGCGACGTTGCTCGTGTTCCTGTTCGCCTATCTCAATCTCAGTCGATGGCATGTACGCTATTCGCACATCACGATCGGCTGGCTGGTCTTCCTGGGCTCGCTGGTTGCACTCGCGCTGTTCGATCCCGCCGTCGCATCCGGCATCGCGCGCATGTCGCTGGTGCTGATCGCCTTCGCCGGCTTCGCGCTGATCGTCTATCTGTCGACCCACGGCTTCGATCGCGCGGTGCTGTTGATCCCGACCTGGTTTCTCCTTGTCATCTGGGTCATCGCAGCGGGCATGACAGTCGGCGGCTACGTCACCAACGACATCGTTGGCCCTGCCCTGCTCGGCGGCCTCGTGCTGATCGTGATGCTGATCGGCTTCACCGTCATGCAGCACGCCTTTGCCGGCGGTGGTGCATCGACCGGCATCGTCTCTGACGTCGAGCGCCGTGCACTGGCGCTCGCCGGCTCCGGCGACCTGATCTGGGACTGGGACGTGTCCGCCGACAAGGTGTTTACCAGCCCCGAGACCGAAGGCCTGCTCGGCTTGAAGCGCGGCGCGCTCGAAGGCCCCGCGGCCAAGTGGCTCGAAGTGCTGCACCCGCTCGACCAGGATCGCTTCCGCGCCGCGCTCGACAGCGTGCTCGACCAGCGCCGCGGTCGTCTGGTGCAGGATTTCCGCCTGCGCACCCCCGACGGTCACTTCATGTGGTTCGCGCTGAAGGCCCGTCCCGTGGTGGGCTCTGACGGCGAGGTCGCGCGGGTAATCGGCACGCTCACGGACGTGACCGAGATCAAGAATTCCGAGGAGCGCATGCTCCACGACTCCGTGCACGACAATCTGACGGGATTGCCGAACCGGAAGCTGTTCATGGATCGGCTCGGCGCGGTGGCGAATTTCGCCAAGACCATGCCGAATCTGCGGCCGACCCTGATGGTGATCGACCTCGACCGCTTCAAGCAGGTCAACGATTCCGTCGGCATTGCCGTCGGCGATTCCATCCTGCTGACGCTGGCGCGGCGGCTCACGCGTATCCTGAAACCCCAGGACACGCTGGCACGGCTTGCCGGCGATCAGTTCGGCCTGATCCTGCTCTCCGAGCAGGATCCCGCCCGCATCACCAATTTCGCCGAGACCATCCGCAAGACCATTCGCGCGCCGATCGCCTTCAACGATCGCGAAATCTTCCTGACCGCCTCTATCGGCCTCGCGCTTTCTGATCCTCAAACCCAACTGACCGACGAGATCATCAAGGATGCGGAACTGGCGATGTATCACTCCAAACGCATCGGCGGTGACCGCATCGACGTCTACAAGCCGGCGATGCGCGCGCGCAAGACCGACCGCCTGACGCTGGAGAGCGAGCTCCGCCGCGCCATCGAGCGCCAGGAGATCACCATCCTGTATCAGCCGATCGTGCGGCTGGAAGATCGCTCGATTGCCGGTTTCGAAGCGCT
>Ga0310811_10004561_pt1 | contig 17419 bp, 34 predicted proteins | sample YCmetagenome_FD_207642 | JGI IMG/M metagenome (GOLD analysis project Ga0310811, IMG submission 207642) | Soil microbial communities from experimental microcosm in Duke University, North Carolina, United States - YC | ecosystem: Engineered > Artificial ecosystem > Soil microcosm > Unclassified ...
GATGGCTGTACCCATCCTGCGCCATCATGCGTATCGACAGGCACAACCGGCGGTGTAGGACCGGCACCAGTCTGAAAGGCGCTATTCTGAAACGCCGATGCTTGGAAAGCCGCACTCATGCGGGCTGGCTCAACATCACTTCATCGTGGCGCTCCTGTGTGATAACGAGACCTTCGCCAACGCTGAGCATCGAATCAACGATTGCCTGGAAATCATCATGATCGACTATGCGCTTCACGATGAAAGAAGAGACAAAAGGCGGCCACAGCGCTGCCTGTCCCTCCATCTGCCAGTACATGTAAGAAGTCCACTCTACCGGCGTGAACAGAGCGATGAAATCCGTCAATGTCATGATGAGATCCACTTGCAAAAGCCGCCTATCAATTGCATGGAAGCGGCTGTGGTTAAAGCCCCGGTGTTCAATAGATGGACAGGCGACAAGGCAACGCCATCCGTTGGCGTATTGGATGATATCGTTGTGTTGTTGTAGGTAACACCCGTATTGATATCCATGATCGTGACATCCCAAACGACACTATTGGGACGATTATATAGCCTGATCCACAATGCCGAATCGATGTTACGCGCAATCCCGGTATCTACCTTCGTCGCCGTTCCAGACGCATCATTCGTGTAAAATTTCCAATTGCCGGCGCTGCTATCACCAGCGTCGTAGCCTACCCCGATACTGTCCGTCTTGGCCGATGGATCTCCGGATAGCGCAGAGACAGAAGACGAAAGTCCGAAAAAGCATTGGTGGCCAGTTGTATTCACATGAATGGCGCAAAGCAACTCGGTACGACTGCCGAGCATAGCAGCACCCGTGAAGATCCTGCCGCCAGTCGGAGAATAAACGATGGTAGCGCCTGCGGATGCGGCGGTAGCACCTTGTGACCTCGTTTGGCGCGTGGTCGCGTTCGTATTCGTGCCGCCAATTGTCGACCAGGTACCTGTTGCTGTTGCGACAGCACAACCGATCATGGTTGGCTGGGCCGTGCCAGTTGTCGGATACCATGAAATATAGCGCTGCATCGCGGTCGCCAGGAATGCGCCCATCGATCCGCTGAAGGTGAAGACGCCATTATCATTGTAGAGATTTCCGCCTGATAGCGGGTCGACAGTGCCTATGTTCTGTGTCCGCATGCCACCATTCGCAACGGCGCCATGACCAGGCCCTATTACACAATCGCCACCGATACCAGACGTGCTGTCGCCACCAACGACAGAACCTGTGCCGCCAAACCCGGTGCCGTTGTCAAAGCCGCCGCTGATGAATGCTTGCCCAGCGCTGCCACCATTTGTGTTTCCTCCGCTGAGGGAGAAGCTCCCCCCCTCCCCCGCGCCGTCGCCATCGCCAGCGAACAGGGATAATGAACCGCCGCCTCCAGCAGACCCGGCATAAGCGTTACCGCCGCCGATATTGAACCCAATACCGGTCGGATTTGCCAGAGTTCCATTAGCACCGAATATACTGGCATTGCCGCCTTGATTGTCGAACGTCAGCGTCTTCGACGTGTAATCCCATTTCAGGCTTGCGGAAGCCGTAATCGTGCCACCCAATACAAAGACAACGGCATGATCAGGATCAGTGGATGTCAATGCATGCGCATCATTCCATTTACTCGGCACAACTTCACCAGCGGCAACAGCGGCAGGGTCATCCGAGATCGCGCAATTGAAATTGTGCTTGATCGTAATGGTCATTGCATGCCCACGGGAGCAACGCCGCTGACACGACCATCAGGCCCTCGTACAACCTGCTTTGGCTGATTGAGTGCCAGTGTAATCTGCTGCGCAATTGCGCCAAGCTGAGCGATTGCTTGAGCCAATGCTTGCGTTGTCATCTCAGATTGCTGTTGATGCACCTGCGATTGATTGATGACGCTGTTCACAAGATCGCCAAGCTCACCTTGCGCCGTTACATTGACATTGGCTGCTGGCTTTGATGTCGCTGCGATCTTCTGTTGTCCTAGACGTTCGTTGCTGTCGATCGACATTTGATGTTTCTGCATATCAGCTTGCAGCGCCATCTGATGTTTCTGCAATTCCGTCTGCTGGTCTATCTGCGCCTTCTGGGCAGCAGTCTGCACATCCATCGCTGCTTTCTTCTGATCACTCTCCGCGTTGATCTGCGCTACCTGCACAGCAGGATCAACCTTAGACGGCTGCGGTTGCGATGCAGTCTTCTCCATTTGTGCCAACGCATCCTCGAACGGCTGCTCGAGCTGACGCGTAGAGCCACCAAAGCCGCGAATGCCAAACATCAGCAATTGGCCAAGCAGCGGCAGCATTGCAGGAACCTGCTCGCCAAGCGGAACGGCGGATTGCAAGAACCCGCCAACCGATTCCAAGAATTCAGTGCGGAGCTGTTTCTCCTGTTGCTGATCAGCAAGGATCGTGCTGTCCGTCTCGATATCGATCCTGAACCCGCGCAAGCCATCGTTACGCAAAAGATCGATCACATCTTCCAGATACGGGCCCGGCGGCAACTGCTGTCCTGATTGCTGCGCCATTGCCTGCTGCTCAGGCGTGGGGCGCGGCGGAAGATTCATATTGCTCATCATGACGAGCGTATCAGGACTGAAATGCTCGGCTACTATCTCTGTTTTCAGCCTGATGATGTCACGCGCGAATCGCTGTACTTCCTTCTGCTTATCGCGAAGGCGCATGGACCCATATTGAGACTTGATCGTCTGAGCCGTCGCTGTCTCACTGGCCTCACTAGCGCCGCGCATAATGTCGCTAAAGCCGGTAATCTCGTAGATTTCCTGCTTGCAGGCATCACGCGCTTGGAAGAGATCAAGCAACACCTTAGCGACCCTATCAGCAGGCCACCATGAGATAGCGCCGTCAATGCCGCCTTTCTCGGCAAACATTGCCCAGTTCTCAACCGGGATCAGCGTGAAATCCTGGCCTTCGCTAAGAAGCTCCTTAAGTTGTGTTGCCGATCCATCATAAACGCCAGCAGCTTTCAGTCCCTTGGTCAGCATCTTGATACGCTGGCTGAGATCGTCCATCTCATCAGCCTGGTCCTGATACTCGACAAAGTCAGGTGTGGGGATCAGGCTGTCATTGCCGGTTGTACCATAAGCCGGGCGCGGGCATGGAAAGAAGTCACGTAGACCAAGCCAATCGTCCTTAGCGTCCAGATAACCCTGGCTGTACCCCTTGCACAGCCAATAGATCTTGCGATTAGACTTGCACCACAGCTCGTAGATGCGCGCCTTCTTCATGTGATTGAAACGGCCCGACTTCTGTTCGTTCTCGGCCAACGTGTCAGGAAAGCTATCAAGCGGCAGCGCTTTGCCGATCTCTTCGCCAAAGCGTTCAATGCATTCCTGCCGCGTCAGATAGACCTTGCGCGATACCCACCATACCTCAGACCAGCAGCGGGCGACGGAATGCAAGAAGTCCTCACGGTGGATATATTCATAGGGCGCTTCTTCATATGCGAGCGCCTTATCCTCGCCCATCTCATCATCATTGAGATCATCAGGCGCATCAATATCTTCGGCCTGATCTTCCTGCGGCGTGTCGTTCGGCTCGGCGCCTTCCGTTGTTTCATCATCTGCCGGCTTGAAATACGGCTTATAGCGCAACCAACCAACAGCTCGGCCGAACAGCAGATAATCGAGCGTCGAACTCTTCATCGATCCGTCAAAGTCGTCACATGCAAGGCTGTAAGTTGCACAACGCTCCAACATCTGCGAGGCCGCACGGCCTACAGGATCGGCATCACGGAATCGACGCTCAATCTCTGGCTTAGGCGTCTGGCTGTAAACGGCGGGGAGTGCGGTCTGCGTATTTGACCAAAGGATATTATACTTGCGCTGCGGCTGGAGCTGCTGCTCACTGGCACGTTCATCCAGGTAACGCTTCTGAATCTTCTTACAGCGCTTGAACCATTCCTTGAATGACTGCTCGCTATTGTCAATTTCAGCAATCAGCCGGCGCGCAACCTCTTTAGGATCTGCCTCGTCAAGTGACAGTTCGCTGCTGAACTGTGTGATTTCATTATCGCTCATAGATAGATCAGCGTGACGTTGAGCGTTGATCCGATAATGACGTTCAAGCCATTCGCGAAGCCTACCGGGTAGAAATGCCATCCAATGGCCGGTGTAATCGTTCCGCTGATCGGTAGCGATGTACCTGTAGCGGCGTCGTCATAGAGCGCGATTGTTCCTGACGTGGTGCTATTTACGTAAAAGCCGAGCAATTGCCCGGCGGACGCTTTCACATTACCGCTTGCGGTTTTATTTGCGGGTTGACCGCAGAACATGTTGCCGACAGCCATGTCATCCCCCTAAATGCGCGATTCAATGGTTGGCCGCGCCTTCTTCCAAAGCTCATCCATCGTCATATCAGGCAATGCGCGCATCGGCTCCTTGACCACCAATGTCCGCGTATAAGGCCGCGCCATACACATGTACCTGAGCGCATCACCGGCATGGTCTTCGCCATCGGTATCGACATCCTCAGGCTTATTCTGATCATGCTGCAGCGCTGGCAATGTCCTGATCAGGTTTACGCATGTATTGAAAATGTATAACATAGGCTTGCCGTCGTCGCCAAGCAGTCTGTCACGAAGCTGCGACCAGCCCGGCACACGCTTATTGTCACCCCGCTTCCATTGGCAACCCATCCTGGCGAACGTCTCAGCCTGGCTCGGGCCGCCATCTTCAGCAAAGATTGCGGGATCAGCTACACCTAACGGCATCCGACCCTGGTCGTCCTTGTCGCCGTGTTCCATGGCAAGGATTGCCTGTCCTACGTCCTCGAGGCGCATCTTCAGCCCGACATTGGGCACGGAAGCCCCATAATACTCGCGGTAGACGATGAACGCCCCGGCTGGGTAGGCAGGCAGGCTACCATCGCTAACGGCCGCCCAGAGGCACGCAAACGGCTTTGACGAGCCCCAATCGAAACCACGGAAGCGAAACCAGTGTTTTGGGATCTCGAATGGGCGGATGATGTGCTTCTCTGGCGCCCAGCAATCGAAGTAAGCCCCTTCGATAATGCTCCAGTCACCATGGCGCATGGCACGCACTAAGGCCTCGCTACCAAGGCCTTCCAGGCGTTGCTCATAGCCTGGGTCATCCTCCGCCATGCTGGGATTGTCTTCGAGCCTGGCGGGGATGTACTGGCGCTTCATGCCGCCGTCATTGGCCGGCATCTGGCGTATCTCCATCTCAGGCGCAGCATCAACAAACGCCGCCTTAACCCATAGATGACCGATATTGCCTGGGTTACCGCCGCATAGGATACGCGGGAACAGGCCGCGATATTGCTCGGGCACGATGATGCCAACCATGCGCACGCGATTGCGCAGGAAGCGATACATACTCTCGGTGAAATGCGTGATCTCATCTATCAGCAGGAGATGAATCTCAGCGCCTTGATAATTATAGATATTCTTCTCATGCTCGCAATGGCATAGGTAAATCTTGCTGCCATTCCAGAAGCGGATCTCGTTCTCTACGATATTGACGAAGCTCTGCGCGACCCACGGTGCCAGGAGTGCACGCATGCCTTTGGGGCCTTCCATGTGGTTCTTGATGAGATCTGCGCTGATGCGGCGGAAAATATAGACCTGCAGGCCGGATATCGCGGTGCAGAACATGATGGCAGCAACGCGCATCAGGAAGGACTTGCCACCCCCCGCAGCGCCACCGTACAGGATTTCTGTAGCCTCGCTTAGGAGCGCAACTCCTTGCTTAGGATGAAGATTTAGGTTGAGCGCCGACTGTGACATTCAGCACCGGAGCGATGGGCGCGCCATCCTTGCCAGAGATTTCAGATTTGACTTCCTGTGGAAGCATGCGTGACCAGAGCTTGTAAAACTCGGTCGGCTCACTGGCGCCCCATGCCTTGAGCGCTTCATATCCACCTAGTCCTTCAAACGCCAGCGTAAGGGCTTCCTTGACGCTTGTGGTTGCCTTATTGGGCGTTCCCTTGACCCGTCCGCCGGTCTTTTGGCCCTTCATCTAAAATACTCTACTGTAGAGGTAGGGTTACTTACCCTTCGCCTTGCCAGCCTTGCTCATCGCAATAGCGACCGCCTGCTTCTGCGGCTTGCCAGCCTTCATCTCAGTCTTGATGTTCTGACTGACGACCCTCTGCGAGGAACCTGATTTGAGCGGCATTGGCTTATCCCAGCAATTGGAGCAACAGGTTGATGAGGTCAAGCATATCACACCTGCAGAACGATAGGTATCATTCTTACCAAGAAATTTTTCCGTCCGGTAGCTGGATCAGAAAACGGAATCCAGGAATCAACAGAATACTCCTTCTTGGCCCATTCTATTAACTCATTTCGGATAGCATACCAATCTTCCAGTGATACTTCAATGCACTTTGGCAGATCTGGCCCATGTATTGATTTTAGCAAATCATCTAAATTCACGATTTTAACCTTTCCTACCCGATCCAATCGCCGGTCGCGTAGCTTAGTTCGTCACGACTTCTGTCGTCTAGCGGCTGCTCTACGTTCGGCTCATCGGTGATAGACGCCCGAAAAAGAATAGCGGCGAGAACTGTATTTGGACGATTGGCCATAGCTAGCAGCCACTCCGCTCCACAAATCGGTTCTATGTCCATGGCATTAACCTTTCCTAAAATGGCAGATCGTCATTGAGAAACTGCGCCGTCGGCATCTTCGATTGCACCGACGTGATTTTAGCCCCTGGGAAGGCTTCCTTGACCTTGGCTATGGTTGTATACCTGGAAAGCAGCCGACCGACCTCAGCGAGGCTGTAAAGCACACAGCGGCGCTCTTTCGCCTGTATGGCTACCTGGCTCGCATCTGCCTCGTCATGCACCAGCATGGCGACGGTGCCGTCTTCGAGCGAGATTTCCCACACCGTGGGCGGCGTCGGCTGGTGACCGCCTGCACGTGCCGCCTGGTCGAGCGCCTGCCAGGCACGTTTGCAGCCGCCGATCTGCATGAGAATATCTTCCCGTGACGTCTGATCATTCTCCAAAGCTATATTCAGCATCTCGATCTGTTGGTGGAAGCGCAGGCGCAGCTCGGCATCCACCAGGAGCGGCAGCCTACCGATGCCCCAGGTTTGCTCCATCTGGCGCGCCAGGTAATCGAGCCCTTGGATTTCCGATGCGATGATATCATGGCATTGGACTGTGAGACGGTTGTTCATTTTTCTATCCTTTCTGCGACATTTATACAAAGTGCCTAAAGTCCCTTTATAACGTAAAACCGGAACGTGGTTTACCGGGTGACAGAATGGAAACCCCGGTAAACCCCCGGTGCTTACCGGGGTTCCGGTTTTACTATAGGGACTTTTGTAGAACCCCGGCGATTTTACCGGGGTTCACCGGGGTTCTACCGGGGTTTCGAATTAGTAGAACCCCGCAAACTTTTAGCATATTAAAAGTCGAGTTCATGTTGTGGCTTATCTTCAAGATCTTGTCGCTCCAAGATCAGTTTATTGCGCTCTGACTCGTAGGCCTTTGCAAGCGTCTTAAGAGTCGCCAAGCGTAATCTAAAAGGAGCAGACGCTCTTTGTAGATCCCAAAGGATGGCATAATTTCTGATCATTACTTCGGACTGAAAATCAGCATTTGGACGCTGTCTAATGACCTCATCATTGCGTTCGTAAGGATAAAAACTCTTCCACATCTGTTTTTGAAAATCATAATAACTTGAGATTTTCTTCCCATTAAGATGCAAGATTTCGTCGCGTTCCTGGTACACTAAATTGATCTTATCAGTGAGATCGACGATTGCAGCGCGGACTTTCTGAAGGCTCATTTTGCACCTGGCCTATTGGCATGATTAACGATAAGGCACTGGCGTTTTTCCTTGCCCCTGCCGCTCAGATATTCTGACACTTCCAAGATTGGCGGGTCTGACTTCAGCCACCGATTAATGATCTGCTGCACCTGCCCTTCAGTGCGTTCCTGGCCATTCTCAGCAAGGATTCGCATGATGGGGATGCCAGCCCAGCGTGATTTTGAGTTCTTCTGTGACGTGTAATATTCTACCGTTCCGTCTTCTTGCGGCTGGCCGCCGGCTATGGTGTCGAGGATCTGATTGGCAGTCTGGATACTGACACCTTCCCATAGATCTGGCGGCAGCCACGAAGAGACTACCTGTACATTATCGCCCGACGGGTATTCTTCCGTAGCGTTGCCCAGATTCTGACTCAGAAGCTTGATCCATTCAGCTTTCTCCGATTTCGGCGCCATATTGGCCTTGGCATCATCCAAACGGATAAGGAAACGCTTTTCATCTCCTGAGACGCCAAGCTCTTTGGCATCTTCAGAACTCATAGGTGCTAGGGTAAAGGCCGCCCGCACATTGCCGACAATGGAGCTGGCGCCACGTGAGCTTTCCGCTTCGCCGGCCTGGGCGCCTTTCCTGGTATGATGCACAAGCAGTATGGAACAATGCGTTCTGCCTGCTAACTCATTGAAAATTGTCACAACCTTCTCAATGAGTACGTTGTTATTCTCTTCGATAGTATGCGTCTTAACGAATGGGTCGATGATGAGAATGTCGACGTTATTTTCCAGGATATGCTTTTCGAGATTAGCCACATCCGGAGTGACGACAAATTCGTCTTTCCCTATGGATTTGGCCACCAATAGCTGTTGATCGCGGCCTGATGACACCATGAGGCGGCCTGGTGCTGGATCGCTAATGGACGGCTGATAAACCATCCTGGCGGCCTTCATGCGGCGCTGAATCTCTTCCTTTGGCTCTTCCAGGTAGAAGCCCCATACATTCATTGGCTTATGGGGCTTATCAGCCAGGATCTGGCGACCCATTTGACAGGAGACGGAAAGACCTACAGTGAATGCCGTCTTGCCGACGCCTCCAGGGCTTACAAGAAGGGTGCAGAAATCACGAATAAGCTTCGTGCCGTAAAGCCATTGGCGCGGCGGCACGCCAGAACAAAAGTCATCATTGACGTCATAAATGATAAAATCATTATGTTGTTGTTCTTGTGCTGTTTTTTCACTTTCGGACGTATTTTCCGTCCTTTTTTTTTGATAACTCGCAGCGGCCGACTCCAATGTCATTTTGCTGCCATCGCGATTTGTTATCTGCTCGCGTTCGGCACGCCTCACGGTATATCGGCATTTGCCGAACAGCTCCTTTTCATCTCTTCCCGGCTTGGCGAAATCGGTGTTCCTACTATATTGAGGCCATGCCATGTCGAACAATTGTTGTGCTGCCGGCCAGCACCCATGAGTACCGGCATATTCAGTCAGGCAAGCCAAAACAGTGTTGCGCATGTAGGTTTCCCGGCCGTCCTTGACGCTGCCGGAAAACCCCAAAGCGCTTTTGTGGCGTTCTATTTCTTCAGGACGATTGAATAAGCTGCCGTCTGACTGGCGTTCAGCAGGTGGGAATGCTTGTAGAACCTGAGCTGCAGGATAAGAAGGTGGCATGCCATCTTGGCCAACCGCAAGAAGGGTTAATTCGTCAACCCTGTCAGGCTTATCTAGTTTGCGCCAGGAAATACCGCCGGCAAGCCGCATAAGGCAATCAGCATGCGTTACCTTTGGATCACCAAATAACGCCGTCTGTAAGCCTGCCAAAGCGCCGTCTATCTCGTCCTTATCATAAAGTGCCTCATCCAGGCGCCAAAATGCTTGACAGCGCCTATGCGGCTTTAAACCGGTAATGATACCGGCCGTCGGTTTAACGAATTGGTATTTCTTTTGCGCTTCCTCAAAGTCGATCGCATCGTCCCATTCGCACCAAAGGATGACAGTACCCATGACCTGATCTTTCAAGGCCCGTTTATTCCTGTCGGCATCTGGGAGCCGGAGAGCTGGCGCAACGTAAATGTTGCGGCGCTTCAAATTCATTTCGACGGCAAAATCCGCCGCTTCTTCGATCTCATCTGTTCCGAAAAGACGGCTCCGCCAATGCTCATTTGGCTTGTCGCCTTGGTTTTCGACATGGCTGATCTCAATCAGCCCGTCATGCAATCCGTCGAGATAGCCGCCAAAGCAATGTTCCAGGAATGCCACCATCGCCGCGCGATTGGGCACTAACGTGGAATTTCCCCCAAAATCGTACATAAATCTCAATCCTCTCAAGAACACCCCTTCGACGGGGCAGGCGGGCGGACGAATAGCAGTCTTGAGTCTGCGTCTTCGCCCGCCCTATCACCGGGGCGCGAATCCCAGTGGTAAGTTAACTCATATCATATCACGAAGATGTCACGGAACTAAAGCAGGGTTACAAAATATTGTCGTCCGCTTCGTTTGCCATGGACAAAAGAAAGGGCCGCACCCAATCCCTCAAGTGCGGCCCTTTCGGTCTAACCCGAGATCGTTGGGAAACGCGGGTTAGAACAACGGACTTCCAGCGCCATTAGCAGCCGCCTGAGGCTGCTGTGGCATCGGAGTTGGTGCCGGTGCAGGCTGAGCCGCAGGCGCCCCCTGCGCCGCTGTAATGGGCGTTACCGTGGCGCCCAATGCCTGTGGCCGGTCGACCCATTGCAGGATCTTGAATACCGGCGCGTAGTTGGTGCTGCTGACTGGCTTGCCAGCCGCATCTTTGCCGTTGGTCTTAACCGGCAGCACGTCCGTCATCTGCACCACCGGCAGCTTGCCCTGCGCGCTCTCCGGGGCGGCCTTATAGGCAACGTACAGCTCGTCAATCGCCGTCAGCACACACTTGGCATTGGTCGACCAGACACGTACACCGTCCAGGTTCTTCTCGGAGAACAGCATCACCTTGAAACCCTGGCGGTGGTCCTTGCTCGGTTGGTCAGGCTGCTTCTGACCGACCGGGGACATGGCGTAGGACGGACCTTGCGCACCGAAATGCACCCAGCCGACCTCGATATTGGCAAGATCGATCACGAAGATCACATTCTGGGTAAAGTCGGTGGCATTACTTTCCCAGCCTGATGCGCCTTGTGTGCGGTCAATCTTCGACCAGCGGCCGGCGCGGGAATCGTATTTCACATGAGGCACGATATCTGCGGAATTGGTAACCTGAAAACCAAGAGCGCTCATGGCTCAACCTTTCTATGCTTCATCATTTGACATGCTGACGGGAAACTCATTCTCGACCGGCGTCAGCGTTACCAGATCGAAATAGACAGCGCGACTGATCGGCCGCGCACAAACCGATGGCCAGATCTCATATGGGTCAACGTCCTTATGATCGATGGTGGCCTGCCATTCCTCGGAGCGATCAAGCGTCTCACGTGTCACCGGATCGACGCTCTGACCGCGCCATATTCTCACAGGCTTCCAGCCATGTCGCGTGGAGATTTGGTAGTAGCCCTCACGCAAGGTCGAGATGCCTTCCACCGTAAGGCCGGACTTCTTCAGCGCATACATGCTGCCGCGTGTATCAGGTGCGAAGATGCTCATTCTGCCTCCCCCATCATCGCCAGCATCTTCTTGGCGGCATACTTGTCACGTGCCTTCTTTCGAGCCTTGTCTTCGATTTTCTGCCATGCGCCCGTCAGGCGGAACGTGATGCCCGGGTAATTGTCCTTGAATAGTTTTTCTTTCAAACGAAACTCAGCCGTGCGAACGGACTTGTAATCCTCGATGATATGAAGGTTGCCTTCGAACCATTCGAAGTCGGCGACATAAGCGCATATCTTTGTGCCGCCCAAGCCGAACAGTTCATATTGTACTTGGCGGCGCAGGTTGCGTATTGCGCCTGACTTCTCAAGCAATTGAAGCTCAAACCAGCGATGCATCTCTCCGGCACTATCGAACTTCGTCCCGTCTCCGCTGACGCTCTTGCGGTTGCCATACTTGCTACGCTTCACCAGCCAGGTCATTTGTCTACCTTCGGAAAATAAGACTGATATGGAGACACGAACTTCTGTTGTTGCCTATACATTTGTTCAGCCCATTGTTTGCGGCAGCGTTCTTCCGGCGATAGGCAAAAATGCAACGCGCCAAAGACCGGCTTATTGAGCCTAACAAGCTTGCCGCAATCTCGGCACGTTTCGTAGATTCCATTGCCTGCGATGATCATCTTACACCACATCCGAATATTTCATGGAATACATCGCGTACTTATCTTGCGTCCGTTCTTCCGAAGTTGATTCGTATTCAGCAACGATCTTGAGCAATAGGCTTAGCAACGCCTGTCCTTGCACCGTATGCCGCCCAGGCCATTGGTGTTCAATCGGCGCCAGGACTTTGTAAGATCTCACACAAGCCAATAGCAGCGCTTGACGCTTCATTTGCTCTTCCTCAACTCTCTACTCAGCCTCTCCATGCACTCGACCACCGGCCGCTTGCCGTTCGGCAGCTCTGTCGTGGCTTCTTCAAGGATCGCCTGTACGTTGGCGACGAAGGTTTCGCGCGTGGCTGGTTCGTCGGTGTATGTGGCAGGAGGATAAAGAAAGTATTTACGCTGGTCTTCTGGATAAAGATTATACAGTTTGCCGAACCTATGAATCTGGATCATCCTTCGAACTCCGCAACTCGCTGCATCAACTCCGCTAATGTCGGCGCGGCAATATGATAGAATCCGATCGGCGTGTCAGGATACCATTGGGCAATCCACACTGAATCAGTATCAATAGCTCGTTGCCGGCTTTCTTCGTCTGCAAACATTTCTGCCATATTCATTATCCACTCATCTTTTCTGATGGCATCTTCAGTAGATATGTAGCTACTTTTATGTGGATTGAAATCGATCGTAAAAGACGAATCCTTACTGCGGAGTTTACCACGACATATAGCTTCGATAACTTCGGCTTCTTTCACTTCTCTTCCTCCTTCTCCGGTTCGGGCGCGGGTGGTAGTGGATCTCCAATCACCATGAAATGCGTATAAGGCGCCTCTGGATATTGATATCTGCCTTTCGGCCATCTCTGGCTGATTTCATCAGCCCGCCAATACTTGTCCTGCGCATTCTCATTGGAAGCCATAGGATTGCCCGGCGAATAGAAAAGATACACGTCGCTGTCAGTCAACTCTGAAATAGGCCGCCACCAGCTGGCAGGAGCGCGGGTAGCTAGTGCGGCCTGCCATCCTGCATAATACAGGTCGAACATAGTCGGATACCCACTTGGTGGGTTAGGCGTCCGCAAAAATGTCTGCCATGCTGCCTCACGGTCAGCTACTTCCAATTCCTCACTCATCTCTCCAACCTCACAATAGCCGCATAAGCTTCAGTCGCGATATGATACAGCAATGCCAGGGTGATGCGCTCCTCTTCCGCCGATGGCAGCACAGGCAACCGATCAATCTCGCGTAACAACTCGCGGATACGGTCGAGATGCGCTTCTATGGCCTGCGTGCGGTTCATTCAACGCGCCACACCCGGATGCCACGCTCCGTCTTCCGACTGACATAGCGTCGGCCCATCGCACGACCGATGATCGAGCATAGCGCCGTGACGGATGCCGCCGGGCGATTGGCGACCACGAATGATTCGCCTGGGAGCAGCTGCTTCATCGCCGACGATAGGCTGCCAGGCTGCGGTTTGCGATGGCCATGCTTCGCGCCGCGCCGTTGCTCAGGAATTGGTACGCCATATTCCACGGTGTATGACATGCGAGATCCTCCTGAGATCTGGGTGTTAAGAATGCGGTCCATAGATATCAGGACGCAAAGCATGCCTGCTAACGCCAGTCAGGCGTTCAACCTCCAACACGCGGCCAGGAGGAACCCGTTTCCAGGCACCTACGGCTTGCTTGGTGATCCGAAGCTTGACCGCTAACGCGGCTGCCCCTCCGGCTGCCTTGATGGCTTTGGCGAGTGCTTTGTCCATAATGATCAGTATGGAGATAAAAAAAAGATAGTCAAGCGGTCAATTACTGCTTGACTGAGGCTATCACAGGTATAATCTGATCATCAGGAAAAACTCAAAAACGGGACACTGAAATGAAACGCTCAATCACAGTCGAACTGGCAGCGCGTAATTTGCTTTCTTGGCAAGATAAAGATGAAGAATTCATTGAGGCAGCGGCAGATTATTGCGCTGATCATGAGATCACCCAAGACGAATATGAGCGTTCGTTATGGGATAATCTTCGCGCTGCCCTGAGTGAGCATTAAGAGCGCTTAACCGCCGTCCTACATCGTAACCCCAAGCGGCGGCACTCGCCGGGGGCCTGACGTTCAAGCGGGTCCCCGGCATTTTGGAGATGGTTAGATGACCACAGAACAGCTCGTCCGCGACCTCTGGATGGTGATGCTACAGGACCGGCGCCGGTTGCCGGTCTATGATCTCAGCCGCGAAGACCTGTGCCGCATGACGCGCAACGGCTTTGACGTGCGCCAGGAGTTGCTTGAGCATATGGACATCATGCCGGCACGATTGGTAGAGCGCGTGGCTACGGAAGCGGAGAATTGGTGATGGGCCTGCGCGACGACATGGAGTACGGGCAGTATCAGAGGGGGAAGGTTGTGGCAGAGCTTGGACAGTGGGACCGTGTGTGGCTTGATGATATTGATGCACTAGCTAGTAAAACATTGCGGCTTTGTAAGGCGTATGAGTCAGCACGTCTAAGCCCCATCGCCGAACAACGCATCCACGATTTCCGCCTGGCGCTCGAAGAGGCGATGAAGATCCTGCGAGGGGATGATGAGTAAATATCTATCAGTTGCCATGATGGCATTGTTACTTGCAGCTTGCGAGAAGCCTGCTGAGCAAACCGAGAAGTCGTCAAACTCTGACTTTAATGTTGAACGGATATTCAAGACGGATGGGTGCACGATCTATCGTTTCCATGACGATCGCACTGTCTATTTTGCAAAGTGCCAAGGGTCTGATTCATCACAGGCAATGGCGCAAGAATGCCACTTAGTAGGCAAAGTGATGGTGTGTACCAACACAGATGCTATTACGGAGTACAAGCCATGACCTACACCAACCCGCTAGACGAACTCGTGGCACGGTGCGATCTGCCTATTATGGTGACTTATTACCCGGCAAATGACCCGCATCCTGATTGTGATGGGGAGCAATGGTGGATCATAGAGGATAACGAATATTGGAATGATTATTACTCTGCTGGCGCCGTTCGTTCTGCCTATATCGCACTCCGCACCCGCCTGCTGAACGAGGCCAATCATGACTGATAGTTTCCGGCGCGGCCTGTACAACGCTGTCGTGATCTCGACAATCGCATGGGCGACTGTCATCTGCGTTGTCTGTTTTTCGATGAGAGGGTGAGATGATTGATTTCGATAAGCCGATGCGGGTGAAGAGTGAAAACAATGTAATAAGAGGCCACATTAGCCAGCCTATCGGCAGATTTGTTAGAATAGGAGGAGAACTAAAGTATATTAATGAATATGGATACATCTTTGATTTAAAGCCGATGGACAAACAGCTTGAAAACATCCCCGAGCCTAAGAAGCGCTACCAGGCGCAGTATAGTGGTGGTGCTTGTGGTAATTGGTGTGGCTATCGCGTTAACACGCATGATGATAAGCCCATCGCCTACCTCATCGAAACAGATCACGGTGAATGCGCCAATCCGCGCTACACCTACGAACGCGAGGATGTGTGAGATGCCAGGTTTTCTTGAATTCCTGCGTACGCTGGTTATATTGTCCGATGAGGACGCTATGCCCGATATCAATGAGAAGATCAGCCGCCAAGCAAGCTATCTAAATGCACTTGATAGCTCACGTCGTTTAACGTCGCAACGCCCCAGTGATCTCGGCCCGAATCAGTTACAATGGTGCCGTGATAACCTGGCAAATTTCGCTAAGTACGAAGGGCAAGCATTAGCTGCGCACGGCTCAGATGCTGAACGACGCCAGGATGCGGCTAGGGGGATGTGATGGGTAGATGGCTATATCTGAAATACCCTGGCGAGATGTCCTGGGATTTCTCTGATCAAAATCGAGACGCTGGGACCATTACGACAAAGGAACTGCGTTTTTTTGCGTTCTATGTGTTCGGGTTCATCTTTCAGTTTTCGTTGTCTCGCCTTCACGATGTGAGGAAGCCATGACCGACGCACTGAAGAAGCTGCGGGACGAGGTGGATGAAAAATTGGTCGAATCACGGGCCAGTATTGAACGCAACGCCTATTCCCGCGTCCTCTCCCTCATCGACGCAGCCATCTGCGAGCAGGAGCAGGCGGAGAAGCCGCTGCAGTTACGGGAGGGTGGATGGTATCAGCGGCGGGATGGGGAGATTGTTGAGCTTGAGCGCGTAGATGAAAGCGACATTCCGTGGCGTGCTGATGGATATTGGTACGCATTGGATTCCGGTGGGAAAAGCAATGAAGGTCCTGGATATCCACAATTTGACCTCATCCGCGAAGTCCCCGCGCCGTATCTACAGCCCATGAAATGGCAGAGCGCCGTCGGCGACGGGCGCATGAACAACGACTGGCAGCTTTGGGCCGATGGGTTGTTGAAGCGGTTCCTGGATCACGAGCTTGCCCGGCTGTGGCAGCGCATTGCGGAGTTGGAGAAGCGCCATGACTGACGGGCCTCGGCTGACGGATGAACAGATTGAGGTGGCGCTGTATGAGTGTCGTGTGATCGATGGCATGCGCGGCTATGCTGAATTGCTCGATTGGAAACAGGCCAAGGGCTATATGCTAGACGGCGCGAACCAAATCGACCTTATGAAGCGCGTCGTCACGCAGCTGCAATCAGACCTCCGCGCCTGCGAGGCTGAGCGGGATGCGGCCACCCAAGAATGCGAACTTCTTGAGCAGGAAAAGAACAATTTAGAGGACGACGTAGAGCCTCTTAACCAGGAAATTAGCCTATTAAAAGAGGCCGTTGATCAACTCACAATCGATCTAAAACGTACAGGATGGAAAACCATATGGCAGCTTGAAAATGAGAGCTGTGACAGAGCCGTGTTCATAGACTCCAAAGGCAATTCGTGGATGTCGCCTATCGAACTCGGTGATTTCAATAAGCCAGACGGAGCATCTAAGGCTCGTCTGTATTACGTAATACCTACCCAGCCTCCGCTGCCTGAGGAATGACGCCATGATCTATCCCGCCGCCCTGGCCCTGTGTTGGCTTATCATTCTCGGATCGGCCGCGCTATATCTCGCATGGCAGATCTGGTGTGAGCGGCGCGGCCATGGCACTGAGGCGGCGTGTATGAAACGGTATCAAGCAGCGCGGTTGCGCGAGGAGATGAGGAAGTGAGCAACTATGTGACGCTGCTTGGGGCAGAAGATGTATTACGAGCCGCAAGCTCTATGAGTTCTGCCGCCTCTGAGATGCAGCGCGCAGCCAGTTCGATCGACATGGCTCTTACTCAACATCGCCAGTGGATGGATGATTGGCTGATGCGCTTTGAGCAGGCGATTGACAAGCTAAAGGAACCGCAGTCATGACCACCACAGAGCAAGACCGCGCTGCGTTTGAGGTCTTCTTCGGTGAGCGCGGCTGGAAGATTGACCGGATCGACAATCCTAGCGGTTATGTCGAGTTCAAGAACCATGACACAATGCAGATGTGGATCGGTTGG
>Ga0310811_10004562_pt1 | contig 17419 bp, 15 predicted proteins | sample YCmetagenome_FD_207642 | JGI IMG/M metagenome (GOLD analysis project Ga0310811, IMG submission 207642) | Soil microbial communities from experimental microcosm in Duke University, North Carolina, United States - YC | ecosystem: Engineered > Artificial ecosystem > Soil microcosm > Unclassified ...
CGAACTCGCCGGTCGAACCCAGCGGCGTCAGCCCATGCACGCCGGCGCCGATCAGATCGTCGCAGAGCTTTGCGAGCACGCCAGTCCGCACCACACCGTCGGCACCGACGGGCGAGACGAGATAGGGGAAAACACCGCGAAATTCCGACATGGCGGGAATAAATTCCGGGAAGCTTGAGTCTTGTTCGGCAGGCGTGCGATCCAGCGCGTGCTATCACGGGGCAATAGTGCCAGCAAGCGAACCACGTTCGAGCAACGCATTTGTGGTTTTGGGTCTCCTCGCAGCCGCACTGTGCCCCGGGGTGGCCGAAGCCGGTGAATGCCCCTCTCGCCAATCGGAGATCGCGACCGACCGCCCTGACGTCACCAATTCCAGCCTGGTCGTGCCTGATGGCAGCATCCAGATCGAGAACGGCCTCAACACATCGGGTCAGAGCGCCGGCAAGGGCGTCGACGGCAGCAACAGCCGCCTCCGTCTTGGTCTCGCGCCCTGCCTTGAAGTGCTGGTCGATGCGCCGAGCTATGTCGGACGTCTGACCGGCACGGTCGACACCGGCTTCACCAATGTCACCCCCGGCGTGAAATGGCAGATCAGCGGCCTGCCTGAGCCGGCGAACCTCTCGGTGGTCGCAGGCGTCGGCCTTCCGACCGGCGCGCCCGCGATATCAGGCGCGGGCTATCAGCCCTATCTGCAATTTCCCTGGTCCTACGAGCTCGGCGGCGGCTGGGGCATCAGCGGCATGTTCACGAGCTTCTTCCGGCCATCGGATCTCGGCAATCACCAGACCAGCGAGGCGACCTTCGCGATCGAGCGGAAGGTGAGCGAGAGGCTGGTGCTGTTCGCCGAATATGTCGGCGACACTCCGTGGCGCGGGGCGAGCACGGCGCTGCTCAATGTCGGCGGCGGCTATCTCCTGAACCGAACCGAGCAAATCGACTTCCACCTGGCCATCGGCCTTAACAGGAACTCGCCGGATTACATTATCGGCGTCGGCTATTCCTATCGCTGGGACAATGTCCTCGGCCCGGCGACCAGACCGCTTCGCCACCCTTAGTCCACGCCCTCGATCAACCGCACCCGCGTGTCCCACGAGATCGATTGCCTCGACGCCGTCTGGCGGAATTTCGGGATTGCTATACGTTCCCGTGGGCGGCTCCCGATCACATGCTCGTCGGCCGCGATCACAAGGAGGACTGGCCACCCGGCCAGTTTCCAGATCGGCTCCGACATCCCAGATTGGAGGCAGCTTACAGGAGCCTTCCATGACCGACTTCACGCCTCTCACCTCGCTGTCATCCGCGCTCGCGGATGTCGTGGCGCGCACCGCGCCCTCCATCGTTTCCGTGCATTCGCATCGTTCCCGCTCGACCGGCTTCGTCTGGAAGCCGGGCCTGATCGTGACCGCGGACGAGGCGCTGGCCGACGAGGGCGACGCCCAGATCGTCCTTGCCGACGGCAACACGGTTGCCGCCACGATCGTCGGCCGCGACCATACGACCGACGTCGCGCTGCTGCGCGCCGATACCGCCATCGCTCCGGTCAAGCTGGCCGCGACGGTCCCTGCCCTCGGCGCGCTCTCCGTTGTGGTCGCGACCAATCGCGACACGCCGAGCGCAGCGCTCGGGATGGTGTCGGTTTCAGGCAAGGGCTGGCGTTCCTTGCGCGGCGGCGAGATCGATGCGCGGATCGAGCTCGATGTTCGCCTGCGGCCAAGCCAGGAAGGCGGCCTTGCCGTCGATGCCTCGGGCGGGGTCTTCGGCATGGCCGTGCTCGGGCCGCGGCGTGTGCTGGTGATCCCGACCGCGACGATCGAGCGCGTCGCGGCACAGCTTGAAACGCGCGGCCGTATCGCCCGCGGATATCTCGGACTCGGTCTCCAGCCGCTGAGGCTCGACGACGGCATCGGCGCGATGGTGATGAGTGTCGACAAGGAAGGCCCCGCGGCCGCAGCCGGCATTCGCCAGGGCGACGTGATCGTGGCTGTCAACGACCAGAAGCTCTCCGGCGTCCGCGCGCTGTTGCGGACATTGGGCCCTGCCAGCGTCGGCCGGGTCGTCGATGTCGCGGTCCGTCGTGGCGGTGAGCCTGCAAGCTTCAGGGTCACTGTCGGCGAGAGGCCCGAAACGTGAGCGACGACAACACGCCAGAGATCGTGCTCTCGCTCGATATCGACGACCCCGCTCTCGCCGAACGCCTCGCGACGCTGCTCGGCAGTGTCGCGGGGCTTCGTCTTGCTGCACCCGGCGAGACTGCCAATGCGACGATCGTCGCCCGTGATCCGCGCATCATGCCGGAGGACATTCCCCTGACGCAGCGCGAGCTCGACGTGCTTGCGTTGATGGCCGAGGGAGCCTCCAACAAGATGATCGCGCGCCAGCTCAACATCTCCGTGCATACCGTGAAATTCCACGTCGGATCGCTGCTCGACAAGCTGGATGCCACCGGCCGCACCGATGCGGTCGCGCATGCGGCGCGCCGCGGCGTGATCGAGCTATAGCGCGCTGGGGAAGCTGAGCTGGACCGTCAGGCCCGGCCCGTTGTCGTGCAGCGAGATCTCCGCGCTGTGGAGGCGGGACACCGCGGCGACCAGGCTCAGGCCGAGGCCATTGCCCGGCGTATAGCGGCTCTGCTCGAGCCGATAGAAGCGCTTGAACACGTGATCGTGCTGATCGGCAGCAATGCCCGGGCCATCATCGACAATGGCAATCATCGCGCCCCCGCCGGCATTGCGGCAGGTTACGCTGACCTTCCCGCCCGGGCGACCATGCTTGATCGCATTGTCGACGAGATTGGCGATCGCATCGAACAGCAGGTCGCGATCGCCGGTTACGGCAACCTCGCGGTCGCCTCCCAGGCTCAAGCGCGTGGACACCTGTTCGGCAGCGGCGTCATAGAGTTCGACCACCTCGCCGGCAATCTCGGCAAGGTTGAGCGCGCGAAACGCGCTGCGGCGGGCGCGGGTCTCGATCTCCGAGATCCGCGTGATGGAGGCGAACATGCCGAGCACGGCATCGAGGTCGACGATGGTGTCGCCGATCAGCACGGCATCGGCCTCGCTGTTGCGCTCATGGTGATAGGCCTTTTCCAGCCGGCCCCGCATCCGCGTCAGGGGCGTGCGCAAATCATGAGCGACGTTGTCGCTGACCTGCTTGACCTCGCCCATCAGCGTCTCGATACGGTCCAGCATCAGGTTGAGGTTCTCGGCGACGCGGTCCCATTCGTCATGGCTGCCGCGCAAGGGAATACGTCGGTCGAGTCCTGAGAGCATGATGGCACGACTGGTGGCGTTGATCTCCTCGATGCGCCCGACCGTACGCCGGGTCACCAGCACAGCGGCGACGCCAGCCAGCAGCACGAGCAGCACGGCGACCGCGATCATGGCGAGCTCGAGCATCGCAATGAAGCCGCTGTGATCGCCGGCATCGCCGACCCGGCTTCGCACGTAGGCAAGCGTGCCGAAGTAGACGTACGCCATGATCGCTGCGACGATCAGGCCGAAGATCGCAATTGCGATCAGCGCCAGGCGGAAGGTCGATGAGCGAAGCGTGTCAGCCAGGAGCACGGAGGCAATATCCAATGCCGCGGATGGTGTGGATCAATGGATAGGCCTGGGTATCGTCGACCTTGCGGCGGACGCGGCCGACATAGACGTCGATGATGTTGGTGGAGGGGTCGAAATGCAGGTCCCAGACGTGCTGGAGCAGCATCGCGCGCGAGACGACCCGGCCCTCGTTGCGCACGAGATATTCGAGCAGTTGAAACTCGCGCGGCAGCAGCGGAATCTTGCGGCCGCGGCGGCTGGCATTGCGCGCGATCAGGTCGACGGCGAGATCACCGACGCGCAAAATGGTTTCCTTGGCGATCGTCTCGCTGCGGCGCCCGAGCGCCTCGAGCCGGGCGAGCAGCTCGACGAAGGAGAACGGCTTGACGAGATAATCGTCGCCGCCGGCGCGCAGGCCGCGGACGCGATCGTCGACCTCGCCGAGTGCCGAGATAATCAGGAACGGCGAGGCAATGCCGTCGTCGCGCAGTTGCCGCATCACGGTGATGCCGTCGATATCGGGCAGCATGCGATCGATGGTGATCACGGCATAGTCGCGCGCAACACCATGACTGAGGGCTTCACGTCCCGTGGCGGCGAGATCGACCTCGTAGCCTGACGTCGTCAGTTCCTCGGCAAGCTGGCCTGCGGTTTCCGGATCGTCCTCGACGACGAGGATGCGACGATGGCCTCCGGTCATGACAAACTCCGAGCGACAATCGCCACCAGATTATCCCGTTCCGGGGCTGAGCGGAACCACCCGGTGGCGATCGCGACAATGGTGCGGTACGGCGATGCGACTACCAATAGTCCCCGCACACATTGACCCATTGCCACCCATAGGGCGTCAAGCTCCTGCGCCAGCAGCCGTCGTCATAATAGTTGGAATAGTAGTAGGGCGCGCCGAACACGGCGAAGCGGCGGAAATGATGATGGTGGGAGAAGTAGGCGTGCCGGCCGATGAAGGGCCCGCCGTGCCAGCCTGCACCGGCAAAGCGCGGACCGATCGCCGCGTGGGCGAAGCGCGCACCTCCGAAGGCAGGTCCACCGACATGGGCGAAGGACGCGCGGCCCATGCCGCCGACATGCATGCCGCCACCGAAGCCGCCGGCGTGCATTCCACCGCCACTGAAATGGCCGCCGCCACCCATGCCACCGCCGTGACCGCCGCCTCCGCCGCCGCCACCTCGGGCGAGCACTGGTGAAGCCAGCGCCATCGCTGCGGCGATCGCCACCGCAGTGAGGCCTTTGAGAAGCCTGTTGTTCATCGAAGCATCCTCCGTGCTGCGCGGCGATATGTCTGCCGCACCGGAGGGATCAGAGAGGAAGCAACAGGCCGCTTCAACTTACAAGCGCGCCAGATTCTGACGCGGAATTTAGGAAGTATGCTCTCTCCTCGTCATTGCGAGGAGCTCTTGCGACGAAGCAATCCACTGTTCCCCCGGAGGGATTCTGGATTGCTTCGCTGCGCTCGCAATGACGACGTGGTTAGAACTCGCACCCCACGTCGAGCTACTCAACCCTCACGCCCGCTTGCCGCCGTTCTTTTCGGCCGCCCTGCGCATGGCCTCGGCGAGGGCGCCGCCGCCACCGCCGGACGGCTCCTGCTTGCGCGGCCCCGACGAGGTCATGCGGGCGGGATTGCGCGTGTTGTTGTCGCGCTGCATGCCGGGGGCGTCCTTCTTGGCGCCGACCTCGTCGTCGAGACGGAGAGTCAGCGAGATGCGCTTGCGGGCGACCTCGAAGTCCAGCACCTTCACCTTGACGATGTCGCCGGGCTTCACCACCTCGCGCGGGTCCTTGATGAAGGTCTTGGACATCGCCGAGATGTGCACGAGGCCGTCCTGGTGCACGCCGATGTCGACGAAGGCACCGAAGGCGGCGACGTTGGTCACCGTGCCTTCGAGGATCATGCCCTTCTGGAGGTGCTTGATCTCCTCGACGCCTTCCTTGAACACCGCGGCCTTGAATGCCGGACGCGGGTCGCGGCCCGGCTTCTCGAGCTCGCGCAGAATGTCGGTGACGGTCGGCAGACCGAAGGTCTCGTCGACGAAATCCTTCGGCTTCAGCGTACGCACGACCTCGCTGGAGCCGATCAACGCCTTGATGTCGCTCTTGGTGGCTTCGAGAATCCGGCGCACCACCGGATAGGCTTCCGGATGCACGCCGGAGGCATCGAGCGGATCCTCGCCGCCGAGGATGCGCAGGAAGCCGGCGCACTGCTCGAACGCCTTCGGTCCGAGCCGCGGCACCTCCTTGAGCGCCTTGCGCGACTTGAACGGGCCGTTGGCATCACGATGCGCCACGATGCTCTGCGCCAGGCCGGAGCCGACACCCGACACGCGCGCCAGCAGCGGCGCGGACGCCGTGTTGACGTCGACGCCGACCGCGTTCACGCAGTCTTCGACCACGGCATCGAGCGATTTGGCGAGCTTGGCCTGGCCGAGATCATGCTGATACTGGCCGACGCCGATCGCCTTGGGCTCGATCTTGACGAGCTCGGCGAGCGGATCCTGGAGACGGCGGGCGATCGAGACCGCGCCGCGCAGGGTAACGTCGAGGCCGGGCAATTCTTCCGAGGCGAATGCCGACGCCGAATAGACCGACGCGCCGGCTTCCGACACCACGATCTTCGACATCTTCAACTCGGCCAGGCCCTTGACGAGATCGCCCGCGAGCTTGTCGGTCTCGCGTGAAGCGGTGCCGTTGCCGATCGCGATCAGCTCGACGTGATGCTTCATTGCGAGCCGGCCGAGGGTTGCGAGCGACTCGTTCCACTGCCGCTGCGGCTCGTGCGGATAGATCACGGCGGTGTCGACCACCTTGCCGGTCGCATCTGTGACCGCGACCTTGACGCCGGTGCGATAGCCGGGATCGAGCCCCATGGTGGCGCGGGTTCCGGCGGGCGCGGCCAGCAAGAGGTCGCGCAAATTGGAGGCGAACACGCGGACGGCCTCGGTCTCGGCCGCGTTCCACAGACGCATGCGCAGGTCGATGTTGAGATGCACCTGGATCTTGGTGCGCCAGGCCCAACGCACGGTGTCGATCAGCCAGCGGTCGCCGGCGCGCTTGAGGTCGGCGATGCCGAACCGCTTCATGATCTTCAACTCATAGGCGCCCGGCACGCCCGCGGGCGGCACTTCGGCCTCGGCCTGGATCTGGAGGTCGAGGATTTCTTCCTTCTCGCCGCGAAACATCGCGAGGATGCGGTGCGATGGCAGCTTGGTGAGCGGCTCGGAGAACTCGAAATAGTCGGCGAACTTTTCGCCCTCGGTCTTCTTGCCCTCGCGCACCTTGGAGGCCATGCGCGCATTGGTCCACATCTCCTCGCGCAGCACGCCGATCAAATCGGCGTCCTCGTCGAAGCGTTCGACCAGAATCGCGCGGGCACCGTCGAGCGCGGCAGCCGCATCCGCAACGCCCTTCTCGGCATTGATGAAACCTTCGGCGACGACCTTGGGATCGTTGCCGGACTCCGTCATCAGCTTGACGGCAAGCGGCTCGAGGCCGGCCTCCTTGGCGATCTCGGCCTTGGTGCGGCGCTTCGGCTTGAACGGCAGATAGATGTCTTCGAGGCGGGCCTTGCTATCGGCGGCGAGAATGGAGGCCTCCAGCGCGGCATCGAGCTTGCCCTGCTCGCGGACTGATTCGAGGATCGCCTTGCGGCGGTCTTCGAGCTCGCGCAGATACACCAGGCGCTCCTCGAGGGTGCGCAATTGCGCGTCGTCGAGCGCACCGGTCGCTTCCTTGCGGTAGCGGGCGATGAAGGGAACCGTGGCGCCGCCATCGAGCAACGTCACCGTCGCTTCGACCTGCTCCGCCCGAACCCCAAGCTCCTGCGCAATTTTCTGGTTGATATTTGCCACGCGAGAATCCCTCTATTTCCCATCCCGCGACGCAAACCGAAACCCGGCCGCGGGACGCCGCTTATGGACCAACCAAGGTTGATTCATCAAGGTGCGGTGCGCAACCGTCGACAGAGGATTTTTTTGTCGAACCGATGCGATCCCGCCACAATCGTGGGGATGTCGGCGGGTCCGATTGCCGAAGTTGGGATACCCGCCCCCTCCGCTCGTTATTGCGAGGAGCCCTTGCGACGAAGCAATCCAGGCTGCCTCCGCGGAGAGACTCTGGATTGCTTCCTGCGCGCGCAATGACGGAGCAAGGGATCGCACGGTATCCTCCAATGAACACTTCGCGTCGCGGACACAGCGTATCCTTCTCGCGGCGCCTTCCGCCCGAGCTTTGCCTCAATCTCCCGCCCCTCGACAGAAAGGGCGCAGGGAAGGCCGGGTGCCAGCTGGCACCCACGGTCCGCTGTGCGCATGTAGCGCATAAGAACTGCACAGCGGCATACAGGTGAAGCCGAACACACGGCCTTCCCTGCGCAGTGGTTGGACGGCTTATGCCGTGCTCTCCCGGGAGCCGAATTCCTTCTGGCCTCCCTCACCCCGCGAAAGTCGCCGACATCGCGCCGGTTGGCGTCAATGTCGCATCCGCAAGACTTGACCGTAGCGACGACGGTCGGGACCACACGGTTTTGCCGTACGCAAGCCGACCCGCTTCGCCCCGAAGGGGCTTCGCAGGGCTTTGGCGCCGTTCGTACAACGCGGCTTGCGAGATGCTCACGGGGTTCGGCTCAATCCATCGCCCCGCCCTGCACTCACATCCGCGACGGCGCTGCCCGCGTCCACCGCGACCCAATCCGCGGCTCGTGACGACGTACGACCGCCCCTCTCGCCGGATCAGGATGGCTGGTGTGTACGATAAATCCGAATTTCGGTAAAGTGGAATATTTTTGACGGGCTGGATTGACACGCAGCGAAACAGGGACACTACACATTCGGCGTCGCACTGGCGACGGCTGGGGCTTGGCGCTTGACATCCGGCCCGCTTCCACGGCTGGGTGCCCCTTGCCGGACCACCGAACTTCCACGAGGACCATCCATGCGGACAACATCGGTCGGAGTCTTCAAAGTCGCCACCAAGGGCCCCGGCGACGTCTCCGGCCTCATGAGCCTGATCGATTCAGGTGCGATCGATCCCGCCTCCGTCCTGGCGATCCTCGGCAAGACCGAGGGCAATGGCGGCGTCAACGACTTCACCCGGGAATATGCCGTCGCAGCGCTGTGTACGGCGCTGGCGCCGAAACTCGGTCTGACGCCTGAAGAGGTCGAGCAGCGCATCGCCTTCGTGATGTCCGGCGGCACCGAGGGCGTGCTCAGCCCGCACATCACGGTGTTCACGCGCCGGGAGGTCGAGCGGCGTCCGGCAGGCATCTCCGGCAAGCGCCTGAGCATCGGCATGGCACAGACCCGCGATTTCCTGCCTGAAGAGCTCGGTCGTTCCGCACAGATCACCGAGACGGCCCAAGCGGTGCAGGCCGCGATGGAAGAAGCCGGCATCACTGACGCCACTGACGTCCATTTCGTCCAGATCAAGTGCCCGCTGCTCACCAGCGAGCGTGTCGAGGCAGCAGCCGCACGCGGCAACAAGACGGTGACGACCAGCGCCTACAGCTCGATGGCCTATTCGCGCGGCGCTTCCGCGCTCGGGGTCGCTGTTGCGCTCGGTGAGGTCGTCTTCGACATCGGCGACAACGAGGTGCTGCGGCGCTACGATCTGTTCTCGAAGGTTGCCTCGACCTCATCCGGGATCGAGCTGATGCACAATGTCGTCATCGTGCTCGGCAATTCAGCGGCGTCGGCGAGCGAGTTCGAGATCGGGCATGCCGTGATGAGCGATGCGATCGATGCGCCTGCGGTCGTATCGGCGCTGAAGAGCGTCGGCCTCGGCGTCGCACCGCAAGCGACCGCAGGCCGCGAGCTCGTCAACATCTTCGCCAAGGCCGAGGCTTCGCCGAGCGGCACCGTGCGCGGCCTCCGCCATACCATGCTCGAGGACACCGACATCAGCTCGACACGCCATGCCCGCGCAGCGGTCGGCGGACTGATCGCCGGCCTTGCCGGCACCGCGGCTGTCTACGTTTCGGGCGGCGCTGAGCATCAGGGACCTGCAGGCGGCGGCCCGGTTGCGGTCATCGCGCGCCTGTCCTAATGACGCACCGACCTCTCCGCCCGGCGCAACCCTGCCCTTCGCGCCGGCTCAGTTGATTCACGCGGGCCCTTGCGAAAAAGGTGACGCGACACCCCAGGGGATTTGGACTTCATGACTTTGCCGATGAGCTGGAACGAATGGACGCAGCATGATGGCGTCGGACTTGCGGCGCGTGTCCGCAAGGGCGAACTGACGGCGAAGGAACTGGCACGTCAGGCTGCGGCCGCGGTCGCAAAGGTCAATCCGACGCTGTCGGGCGTGGTCGAGCTGTTCGATGACGTCATCGCCGATCCCGCCAAGGACGGCGCCAATCTTGCCGGTCCGTTCGCCGGCCTGCCCTTCCTCATGAAGGATCTGGGTCCGACCCTGAAGGGCCGGCTCCAGGAAATGGGCTCGCTGCTGATGCGCGGCAATCGCGCCGAGGCCGACACGTTCCTCACCGGTAAATTCCGCCAGGCAGGCCTCAATTTGATCGGTCGCACGACGACGCCGGAATTCGGCGTGTGCAGCTCGGCTGATAATCCCGCTGTTTATGTTACCCGCAATCCCTGGAACACCGACTACACCACATGCGGCTCATCCGCAGGCAGCGCCGCGATGGTTGCGGCCGGCGTGGTGCCGATCGCGCATGCCACGGACGGCGGCGGCTCGATCCGCATTCCCGCCGGCGTCAACGGCAATATCGGCCTGAAGGTCTCGCGTGGCGTGTTCTCGCTCGCCCCGCACATGTCCGACCTCACGGGTCTCGTCTCGATCCAGGGCTGCCAATCGCGCACAGTGCGCGACACCGCGGCTTTCGTCGATCATGCTCGCGGCCCCGCACCCGGCGAGTTCATGCCGTTCTGGACCACCGCGCAGCCATATACGGAAATGATCAAGCGCGATCCGTCCAAGCTGCGCATCGCGCTATCACACACCTGGGGCGATTACACCGCGACGCCGGAAATCAAAGCCGAGCTGGAGAAGACCGGCCGCTTCCTCGAAGGCCTCGGGCATCATGTCGATTATGCGTTGCCCGAGCTCGACTTCCGCGCCGCCTTCGCGGCGCAGACCACCTGCTATATCTCGAACTTCTCCGTCGTGATCTCCAACATGCTCGCCGCGCGCGGCCTGGAGAAGCCGCCGGAAGATTTGATCGAGCCCATGAACATCCGGATCTGGGAAGCCGGACGTCACACCAGCTTCGCCGACCGCGCCAGGATGCAAGGAGTGTTCAACACGACTTCGCGCGGCTTCGGCAGCTTCTTCGAGCAATGGGACGTGATCCTGACGCCGATCACCGCGCTGCCGACGCCGAAGGTCGGCACCAGGGAATATCTCACCCTCTCCGACAACCCCGACGTGCTCGACTGGTTCGGCAATCTCTGGCGCTTCTTCGCCTTCACGCCGCTCGCCAATCTCTGCGGCATGCCGGCGATCTCGATGCCGATGGCGAGCCAGGATCACGGCCTGCCGCTCGGCATCCAGGCCATCGCGAAGCAGGCCAATGACGGGCTGCTGCTGCAACTCGCCGCCCAGATCGAGCGCGCGCTCGACGGCAAGTGGAACGACGGCAAGAAGCCGAAGGTGCATGTCGGCTGAGGTTCGGCGATCACATTGAGATGCGACCGCATTCGATGAACCTCAGTTCTTCACCACCGGGATCTCTTCCGTCGGCTGCTGCTGACCGAGCTTGAGCATCGCCAGCGCCTTGTCGAGCGCTTCGCGCAAGGCGAGCGCTGCGGCCGGACTGCAGCGCAGATGGGCCGTCTGGACCACGTCGACCCTGACGGCGGCACCGACAGGCATCAGGAGATTGGCGGCAAGCTCGATCTGGATCGCGCCGTTGTGATGGCCGAAGCAGGATGCGCCGTCGAAATAGATGATCGGCGCCCGCTCGGAGCTGGAATTGGAAATGGTGACGGGCCCCTGGTTGGCGGCAGGTGTTTCGGGGTCAGCCATGGATTCTCCTCGCGGGCAATGAAGCGCCCACCATCGTTGCTTCGGCCTGATCTGTCGAGGCCAAACCAGTCTCGCAAACCCGCCGTACGACGATGTAGGTGGGTTTTGCGCAGTCGCCGACACTGGTCTAGAACATCGAGATGACCAGCTCATCGACCACGTTGCCGTTCGAGGAACTCGCCGAGGCCATCAAGGGCCGCCGTTCCGATTATGGCCATATCAGCGGACTCCAGCTCGACCGCTTCGCACCGGGCGAGGCCTGGTCGAGCCTGCCCTACCGCCCCGTCTTCGTCGGCGACACCGAGACCGGCGTTCTCCATGGTGGTGTCGTCACCGCGATGCTGGACGAGAGCTGCGGCATGGCGGTGCAGCTTGCGCTCGACGGCACCAGCGCGATTGCGACGCTCGATTTGCGCATCGACTACCAGAAGCCGGCGACGCCCGGGCTCGCCATCAAGGCGCACTCGGTGTGCTACCGCACCACGCGTTCGATCGCCTTCGTGCGATCCACGGCTTACCAGGAGTCCGAGGACGATCCGGTGGCGACCGCCACCGCGTGCTTCATGATCGGCGCCAACCGCACCAACATGCTCGCGGACCGCCGGATGGACTCGCGCAGCATTCCGACGCTGGACGCGCCTGACGATCCGGACGGCCCGTTCGCCAACAGCCCGTTCGCGCGCTGTCTCGGCATTCGCGTCAATGACGACGGCACGCTGACGATGCCTTTCTCGCCAAGGATCATCGGCAACCCGATCCTGCCCGCCATCCATGGCGGCATGACCGGCGCCTTCCTCGAGACCACCGCGATCCTGGGCGTCAGGCGCGAGCTCGGGATCGCGACGCTGCCGAAGCCGATCGGGCTCACCGTCAATTACTTACGCTCCGGCCGTGCGCTGGACACCATTGCCAATGTCTCGATCGTGAAACAGGGCCGGCGTATCGTCGCTTTCGAAGCGCGGGCCTGGCAGGACGATCCTGACAAGCCGATCGCTTCCGCCTTCGGTCATTTCATGCTGCGCCCGACGCCCGGAAACGACGAGGAATAGGCGTATTTTACTTGACGGCCGGGGCCTGACGTCGAAGGCTTGAGACTCAACCATAACACAATCCTGCGAGAGGTATTCGGTTGCGGCATCCGCTCGACATCATCGCCATGTTCGCCGCGCTATGGCTGCTGGCATCGATGGTGCTCGACGCGCTGACGCCGAAGGAACTGACGGCGATCATGATCGCGATTGCGATCGGACCCGCGATCGTCGTCACCGCCGTGTTCTACTACCTGCGCTGCCCACGGCTGGATTTTGCGGTGATGTTCGCAGCGCTCTGGCTGATCTCCGATATCGCCATGGCGTTCGTCTCGCAGACCCAGCTGCCGCACTTCCTGATCGTGCTCGGTTTCGTGCCGGCGGCGCTGATCGGCGGCGTCCTGCACTGGCAGCGCTTCCAGCGGCGCCACGAGCGCCTGCCCGCGCCTTCGGTCAAACGAAGCTAGCGCGACAGCAGGTTCGTCTTCGCGAGGTCGATGACTTCATCGCCACGGCCGCTCATCACTGCACGCAACACCCAAAGACTGAAGCCCTTGACCTGTTCGGCGGTGATGGTCGGCGGCATCGACAGCTCCTGCTTGGCGGTGACGACGTCGAGCAAAGCCGGACCGTTATGGGCCAGCATCTCCTTCATGGCACCAGGGAGTTCGCCGGGATCCTCGACGCGCTTGGCAAAGATGCCCATCGCACGCGCCATCGCTGCGAAATCAGGATTTTCCAGATCGACATTGGTGTCGACGAAGCCGGCCGCCTTCATCTCCAGTGCGACGAAGCCGAGCACGCCGTTGTTGAAGATGACCACCTTCACCGGCAGCTTCATCTGCGTCAGCGTGATCAGGTCGCCCATCAGCATGGTGAAGCCGCCGTCGCCCGACAACGAGATCACCTGGCGGCCGGGCTGCGCTGCCTGGGCGCCGATCGCCTGCGGCATGGCGTTGGCCATCGAGCCATGCACGAACGAGCCGATCAGCCGGCGGCGTCCGTTCATGTCGAGATAGCGCGCGGCCCACACCGTGGGCGTGCCGACGTCGGCCGTGAAGACGGCATCGCCGGAGGCGTGATCGCTGATGACTTTTGCGAGGTACTGCGGATGAATGGGCTTGGCTCCCGGCGTGCCCTTCGCCAGCGAGTCCAGGCCTTCACGCGCCTTCCGGTAGTGCGCGAGGGCGTCGTCGAGATGCTTGCGCTGCGTCTTGGTCTTGAGCAGCGGCAGCAGCGCCTCGATTGTCAGCTTGACGTCGCCGACCAGGCCGAGATCGATCTTGCAGCGGCGACCCAGATTCTCGGGGCGGATGTCGATTTGCGCGACCTTCGCATCGACAGGGAAGAACTGCTTGTAGGGAAAGTCCGTGCCGAGCATCACCAGCGTGTCGCAGGCATGCATGGCGGCGTAGCCCGAGGAGAATCCGATGAAGCCGGTCATGCCGACATCGTAGGGATTGTTGTATTCGACATGCTCCTTGCCGCCGAGCGCATGCACGATCGGGCTTTTCAGACTTTCTGCGAGCTGCATCAGCGGCGCGTGTGCGCCGGCGCAGCCGCGGCCACAGAACAGCGTGACGCGCTCCGAGCTGTTCAAGAGGTCGGCGAGTGCCTTGAGTTCTTCGGCCTGCGGCACGACTTTTGGCGCAGCGAGTGCAAGCCCGCGATTGGTCGACAGCGCGCGCTTCGGAGGGCTGCGGAACGCGACATCGCCGGGCATGGCGACGACGGCAACGCCGCGCAGGCCGACCGCCGCGCGGATCGCGTTCTCCAGCACGAACGGCAACTGGCTCGGATCCGAGATCAGCTCGCAATAATGGCTGCATTCGCGAAACAGGTTTTGCGGATGAGTTTCCTGGAAATAACCGCCGCCGATTTCCGCCGACGGGATTTGGGCAGCGATCGCGAGCACCGGCACACGGCTGCGATGCGCGTCGAACAGGCCGTTGATCAGATGCAGATTGCCGGGCCCGCAGGAGCCGGCGCAAACCGCGAGACTGCCCGTCATCTCGGCTTCGCCGGCGGCCGCGAATGCCGCGACCTCCTCGTGGCGGACATGAATCCATTCGATGGTGCCGCGACGGCGCAGCGCCTCGGTGAGACCGTTCAGACTGTCGCCGACGATGCCGTAGATGCGCTTGACGCCGGCCTGTTCGAGCGTTGCCACGAACAGATCGGCTATGTTGTTGATCGCCATGTCGGTCTCCTGATCTCGCTGATGCAGCAAGATAGGACAACGCATGACCGTGACCGCATCACGGCTTGTTTATTGTTCGATCAGTCTTTCGCAATCGCCCGATCATAGGCCTCGATGGTCGCCTTCGCGCGCGCGGCGACATCGGCGGCCGACATGCCGGGCTTGTAGAGGCTGGAGCCGAGCCCGAACGCCGTCACGCCGCCCTTGATGTACTCCGCAAAATTCTGGTCGGAGACGCCGCCGACGGCGGCGATCATCACACCGGCCGGCAGGATGGCGCGGATCGCGGCAATGCCGGACGCGCCGAGCACGCTCGCCGGAAAGAATTTCAGGCCGGATGCGCCGGAACGTGCCGCGAGCAGCGCTTCGGTCGGCGAGAACACGCCGGGCAACGTGATCATGGCGTACTGATGTGCACGCGCGAGCACCTGCGTATCCACGTTCGGCGAGACCATCAGCTTGCCACCGACGTCGTTGAGGCGGTCGACATCCGCAGTGGCCAGCACCGTACCGGCGCCGATCAGCACGCCTGACGGCGCGAGCTTTGCAGCGGTGCCGATGGAGCGGAACGGATCCGGCGAGTTCAGCGGAATCTCGATCGCGGTCATGCCGGCCTCGATCAGCACGCCGACGATGGCCTCGGTCTCCTCCGGCTTGACGCCGCGCAGGATCGCGACCAGGGGCCGCTTCATCGGCGGAAAGGGAACGCTCATCTCAAGAATCCTTCCTAACTGGTCCAGATCGCGGCGGCCGCCATCGACAGGCCGCGGCGCACCGCTTCATCGGCATCGATCGGGTTCACGATAACCGACAGCGCGTCGAACGCCTGCCGGTACAGAGAAGCCAGCCGGCCCGACGCGATCAGCGTGATGCCGGCCTTTGGCATTGTGCCGGAAAGGCCTGCCGCGAGCTCCGCGCCGATCAACGTGCCCGACAGAGTCTCGCGCGCTGCGGCCGGCGTGCCGCCGAACAGCAGCTGGCGTGACCTTGCGGTGAACAGGAGGTTTGCGGCAAATGCAGGCGCCTCGAACGCAGCTTTCACCGCCGCCTGGAAGCTCCTGGCATCCTCGGCCTCGTCGGCGCCGGCGATTGCGAGCGACAAGATCGTTTCGCGCGACACGACGCTGAAGAGTTCGCCGGTCATGAAGGTCGAGAAATGCGCGACCGTGCCGTCCTTGACCCGCACCCATTTCGAATGGGTGCCGGGCATGCAAACCAGCGCCTCGCCCGCAGCGTCGAGGCCGAGGGCGCCGAGCAATTGCGTCTCCTCGCCGCGCATCACGTCCGGCGATTTGACGTCGCGTTGCGCGATGCCCGGCAGGATGCGGATGTCGCGCGCCGCGCCCGGCACGCGGGCGGCCTGCTCGAGGATCGCGGACAAGGGCGCAGGCGTGTCGACGTAGCCGGCCTCGACCCAGCCGGTCTTGGCCCCGGCCATGCCGCAGACCAGGACCGGCACATGATCCGGCGCGCTAACGGCGGTGAGGTGCGATTGCAGCACGCCGGGGAAGCCGGCCTTGGCCGCCGCCAGCATGCCCTCATCGCTGCGGCGCTCGGCCAGCACCTGGCCGGCGCGATCGACCAGCCAGAGCCGGAAGCTGCTGGTGCCCCAGTCCACCGCGACGTAAGCGGGTTCGGTCATTTCCAATCGTATCCTTAGTCTCACCGCCAAGACACCGTCTCGCGACAATGAGACGGGGTTTTGCAAATCCGCCCCGGGATATCGGCAATTGCCGCCGCAAACCAGCGTTTTCTCGCGCGCCCGAGGCGAGGGGCGCGCTGGCACACCGCTTGCTGAAGCTGTCTCGTTTACGCCCCGGAACGCGCGGCAAGACGCGTCAACATCAGATGAGGAAATCCATGGAGATCGGCTATTTCACGATGCCTTCGCATCCGCCCGAGTGCGGCCTGAAGGAAGGACACGACTGGGACCTGCAGGTCCTGCGCTGGCTCGACGAGCTCGGCTACCAGGAGGCCTGGATCGGCGAGCACCATACCGCGCCGTGGGAACCCAATCCCACGCCGGACCTGCTGATCGCGCAGGCCCTGATGCAGACCAAGAATATTCGCATCGGACCAGGCGGCTTCCTGCTGCCCTATCACCACCCGGCCGAGCTGGCCAACCGCGTCGCGATGCTCGACCATCTCTCCGAGGGCCGGCTCAATTTCGGCGTCGCGGCGAGCGGCCTGCCGAGCGACTGGGCGATGTTCAACGTCGACGGCATGAGCGGACAGAACCGCGATATGACCCGCGAGGCGCTGGAAATCATCCTCAAGCTCTGGACTGAACCTGCCCCCTTCACCCACAAAGGCAAGTTCTGGACGGTGACCAAGCCGGACACGATGTTCGATTTCCTCAAGCCGCACATCAAGCCGCTGCAGGCGCCGCATCCGCCTATCGGCGTTGCCGGGCTCTCGAAGAATTCGGACACGCTGAAGCTTGCGGGCGAGCGCGGCTTCATCCCGATGAGCCTCAACCTCAACCCGGCCTATGTCTCCAGCCACTGGGATTCGGTCGAGATCGGCGCCGCGAAAACCGGCCGCAAGCCGAACCGGCAGGACTGGCGCCTGGTGCGCGAGGTCTTCGTCGCCGACACCGACGAGGAGGCCTGGAAGCTCTCCACCGGCGACATGATGGGCCGGATGATGAG
>Ga0310811_10004563_pt1 | contig 17419 bp, 18 predicted proteins | sample YCmetagenome_FD_207642 | JGI IMG/M metagenome (GOLD analysis project Ga0310811, IMG submission 207642) | Soil microbial communities from experimental microcosm in Duke University, North Carolina, United States - YC | ecosystem: Engineered > Artificial ecosystem > Soil microcosm > Unclassified ...
CCTCACGGTCACCATCGAGCCGCCGACCTCGCCCTACGTGGTCCAGTTGAACACCAAGACCGCGCCGTTCGACAACGAGCTCGCGCGTGAGGCGATCTACTACGCGACGGATGCGAACGCCATCGGCAAGGGCCTGTTCAAGAGCAAGTACCCGACAGCGGAAAGCTTCACCGGCCCGGGCGGCCTCTTCTACAGTCCCACGGTCGGAGGCTACAAGGGCTACGACCTGGACAAGGCGAAGGCGATCGTGCGGCAGCTCGGGGGGCTCACGGTGGACCTCGGCACGCTCGACAACTATGTGGCGGACCAGGTCGACACCGCGTTGCAGAGCCAGTGGCAGGCGGCGGGCATCAAGGTGGACATGCACGCCGATCAGCTCAACGCGCTGATCGGGAACTTCAACTCCAACCGGTGGCAGGCGATCCTGCAGACCGCGGGCGCCTGGGATCCGGCCGCGGGCGTCGGGGTGGCGTTCCGGTTCGAGTCGACCTCGCCGTTCAGTGGCGTCGCCGATCCGCAACTGGACGACCTGCTCAACCAGGCGGCGGCCGCGACCGACGCCGCGCAGCGTCAGTCGCTGTACGACCAGGCCGGCAAATACCTCAGCGACAAGTCGTATGCGCCGTTCATCCTGGCCTTCGCCCCGGCGAACATCGCCACCGCCGGTGTGCACGGGCCCGGGCTGACCACGAAGATCCCGCCGGTGCTGGTCGACACGGGCGTGCTGTGGGACCAGGTATGGCTGAGCCACTGATCGCGACGCCGGCGCCGGGCCGCGGTGGCGCGCTGGTCACCGTGCTCCGCTCGCCGAGCCTCCGGCTGGTCGGCAGGCGCCTGCTGCTGGCCGTCCCGATCGTGCTCGGGGTCAGCATCCTCACGTTTCTGGTGCTGAGCCTGATCCCGGGCAACGCGGCGCAGCTGCTGCTGGGGCCCGAGGCGACGCCGGCGCAGATCGCCGCGCTCAACCACCAGATGGGTCTGGACCAGCCGGCGGTGCTGCGGTATCTGCACTGGCTCGGCGGTGCGCTTCACGGTGATCTGGGCAAGTCGCTGGTCAGTCAGCAGCCGGTGGCCGACGAGCTGGGTTCGCGGCTGGGCGTGAGCGGTGAGCTGGTCGGGCTGGCGTTCGTGTTCTCGCTCGGCGCCGCGATCCCGCTCGCGCTGCTGGCCGCGCGCCGGCCCAACAAGCTGATCGACCGGATCAGCATGCTGGTGAGCATCACCGGGCTGTCCGTGGCCAACTACGTGTTCGCGTTGCTGCTGGTGCTGCTGTTCGCGGTGCAGCTGACCGTCTTCCCGGCGATGGGCTACGTGCCGCTGAGCCAGGGGGCCGGGGCGAACCTGCAGTCGATGTTCCTGCCCTCGGTGGCGGTGGCGTTCCCGCTCTTCTGCCTCTACACCCGGTTCCTGCGCGGTGACCTGGTGGACCAGTTGCAGGGCGAGGACTACATCGTCACGGCGCGGGCGAAGGGGATCGGGCCGTGGCAGGTGCTGTTGCGGCACGCCTTCCGAAACTCGTCGTTCGGCCTCATCACCGTGGTGGGGCTCAACCTGGGCACGCTGATCGGCGCGACCGTCATCATCGAGCAGATCTTCGCGCTGCCCGGGATCGGCCAGCTGCTGCTGCAGGCCATCAACACCCGGGACTACACGGTGGTGCAGGACTGCGTGGTCGTGTTCGCGATCGTCGCGGTGCTGGCCAACCTGGTGACCGACCTGCTCTACGCCGTGCTCGACCCGAGGATTCGCTATGGCAATGGTTGACGCATCGACGGTGCTGCGCACCGAGGAGCCGCGACGCGGCCGCACCTGGCTGCGCCACGTCGAACTGGCCGTGCCGGTGACGTTGCTGGTGCTGGTCCTCGGCGGCTGCTTCCTGTGGCCGGTGATCGGCGCGGTGCCCGCGCCGGTGGGTGGGAACGTGCTCGACTCGAACCTGCCCATGTTCTCGCCGGGTCACCTGCTGGGGACCGACCCCAACGGCAACGACGTGTGGTCCCGGATCCTTTACGGGGGCCGGAACTCGCTGATCGTCGGGGTGTCGGTGAACCTGCTCGGCCTGCTCGTGGGCGGCACGCTCGGCGCGGTCAGCGCCTTCCTCGGCGGGCTCACCGACACGATCATCATGCGCGTGCTGGACGTGCTGATCGCGTTCCCGTCGCTGGTGCTGGTGCTGGCGGTCGCGCAGAGCCTGGGACCGAGCCAGCTCAACACGATCTTCGCGCTCGCCTTCTTCTCCGTGCCCGCCTTCGCCCGGATCGCCCGCGCGGCCACGCTGAGCCTGCGCGAGCGGCCGTTCATGGCGGCGGCCGCCCTGTGCGGCACGAAGACCCGGCGCATGCTCTTCCGCCACATCGCGCCGAACATCGCGCCCCAGCTGATCACGTTCTCGATGCTCGGCATGGGTGTCACGATCGTGATCGAGGGCGCGCTGAGTTTTCTCGGTCTCGGCATCCCGGCGCCCGCGCCGAGCTGGGGCAACATGATTTCGGAGGGACAGCAGAGCCTTTCGGCGACGCCGATGCTGGTGGTCTGGCCGTGTGTCGCGCTGTTTTTGACCGTGCTGGCGTTCAACCTGCTGGGGGAGACGCTGCGCAGCCGTTGGAGTGACCGATGAGCGTCGACGAAGTCACCGAGCCCGCGTTGACCGGCCACGACGGCGGGGTGGGATCGGTGCCGCTGCTGGAGGTGACCGATCTGCGGGTGCGGTTTTCCACCCGCGGGCGGCGGGTCCAGGCGGTGAACGGGTTGAGCTACCGGCTCGAAGCGGGCCGGATGCTGGCCATCATCGGGGAGTCCGGCTCGGGCAAGAGCGTGAGTTCCCGCGCGTTGATGGGCCTGCTGCCGGGAACCGCGCGGATCAGCGGTTCGGCCCGGTTCCAGGGCCAGGAGCTGCTCGGCCTGTCCGAGCGGGAGATGCGGCGGCATCGCGGCGCGGACATCGCGATGGTGTTCCAGGACCCGTCGCGCTCGCTCAACCCCACGATGCGGATCGGCACCCAGATCACCGAGGCCGTGCGCGCCCACGCGGGGCTGACCCGCAAGGCCGCCTACGACCGTGCGGTCGAGTTGCTGCACCTGGTGCGGCTGCCGGCCGCCGAGCGGCGGTTCCACGAGTATCCGCACCAGCTTTCCGGGGGCATGCGGCAGCGCGTGATGATCGCGATCGCGCTCGCGGCGAACCCGAAGCTGCTGATCGCCGACGAGGCGACCACCGCGCTGGACGTGACCACGCAGGCGCAGATCATGGAGCTGCTGCTGGAACTCCAGCAGCGCCTCGACACGGCCATCATCATGATCAGCCACGATCTCGGGCTCGCGGCGAGCTACGCGCACGACGTGATCGTGATGTACGCGGGCCGTGCCGTCGAGTACGCGTCGGCGAAACGGTTGTTCGGCCACGTGCGGATGCCCTACACGCAGGCCCTGCTCGGCGCGATCCCGCGGCTGGACCGGCCGCCGCACGCGGATCTGCCGGTCACCCCGGGCCAGCCGCCGGATCTGACCGACCTGCCGCCCGGCTGCCCGTTCGCGCCCCGCTGTTTCCGCGCCGGCCAGGAGTGCCGGGAGCAGGAGCCGCCGTTCACCGAGCACGAGGCCGGGCACTGGTGGTCGTGCTGGCATCCGTGCGAGGACACAGTGGGCGCAGTGCAGGCCGTGGACACCGTGGAGGCCGGGACGGGCGGGCGGCACCGCAGGACCGGGGTGGCCCCCCACGGAGCTACGGAAGGACCGCGAGCATGACGGCGAGCGTGACCCAGCCGGCCGGCGAGACGCTGCTCAGCGCCCGCAACCTGGTGCAGGAGTTCACCGCGCGCGGCCGGGGCGGGGTGAAGGGCGGTGTCGTGCACGCGGTGTCCGATGTGTCCTTCGATATCCGGACCGGGGAAACACTGGGCGTGGTGGGCGAAACCGGATCGGGAAAGTCCACTTTGGCCCGTTCCGTGCTGCAGTCGCCGCGGCCGAAGTCGGGGGAGGTGCACTTCCAGGGCACCGATCTGATGCGGTTGAAGCGGGGCCGGCTGACCGAGGCGCGCCGGCAGCTGCAGATGGTGTTCCAGGACCCGTTCGCCTCGCTGAATCCGCGGTGGCGGGTGACCGAGATCGTCGAGGAACCGTTGGTGGGCTACCGGGTGCCGAACCGGGCGGGACGGGTCCGCGAGCTGCTGGACCTGGTGGGCCTGAACCCGGACACCTTCGGCCGCCGCCGCCCGCACGAGCTTTCCGGCGGCCAGTGCCAGCGGGTGGCGATCGCCAGGGCGATCGCGCTGGATCCGGCGCTGATCGTCTGCGACGAGGCGGTTTCGTCGCTGGATGTGCTGATTCAGGCGCAGGTGCTGAACCTGTTCGAGCGGCTGCGCCGGGACCTCGGACTGTCCTATTTGTTCATTTCCCACGATCTGGCGCTGGTCAAGCAGGTCAGCGACCGGGTGGCGGTGATGCATCTGGGGCAGCTGTGCGAGATCGGCCCGGCGGAGTCCCTCTACCGGGCCCCGCTGCATCCTTACACGGTCGCGCTGCTGGCTTCGATTCCCCAACTGGACCCGGGTGCCACCCGGCGCCCGATCACGATCCACGGCGAGCCCCCGTCGCCGATCTCACCACCGAGCGGCTGCCGGTTCCGCACGCGCTGTCCGCGGGCTCAGGAGCGGTGCGCGAGTGAAGCGCCGGTGATGGCCGAACTCGCCCAAGGGCACAGCGTCGCCTGCCATTTCCCGGAGCACGCACCGGTTCCGGCGGCGGCCGCCGGGGTGCGGGGTCAGGCGTGAGCGGCCCGGCGGAGGAGGAGTTGCTCGGGTATGCCCGCAAGGCGATCGAACACGCCTACGGACAGGGATGGACCGACGGCCTGCCCGTCGTCCCGGTGACCGCGCCGATGGTGGCCGAGTTCCTGGCCACCACACCGCGCGCACCCACCGAGGTGCTCGCCGCACTGTCGCATTTGGACCGTGCGTGCACGGTCGAGCAGGCGGCCGTGAACGCGGCGATGGCCGGCTGCCTGCCCGAGTACCTTCCGGTCGTGCTCGCGGCGTGGGACGCGCTGGCCGCGCAGCCGGCGTTCGCCCCGGCGTGGCAGACCACCAGCGGGCCCGCGCCCCTGATCGTGGTGAACGGACCGATCCGGCACGAGCTGGGCATCAACTGCACCGGCGGTGTCCTCGGGCCCGGTTTCCGCGCCAACGCCACGATCGCCAGGGCGATCGGGCTGGCCGTGCGCAACGTGTTCGGGGTGCGCCCGCACGAGCTCGAACAGGCCACGCAGGGGGTGCCCGGCCGGTGGTCGCTGTGCATCGGGGAAAACGAGGAAGCCAGCCCGTGGGAGCCGCTGTCGGTGGAGCTGGGCGTGCCCGCCGGGACGAGCGCGGTTTCCGTGGTGCTCCTGCGGACCTGTGAGTTCGTGGACAACCGGCACACCCAGGTCGCCGAGGAGGTGTTGTGGGACATCGCGGACACGATTTCCCGCACCGGCGCGGCCATCGGGCGGCATTCGTCGGCCGGCCTGGTGCTCTCCGTCGAGCATGCCGAGCAGTTCGCTTCCGCCGGTTTGACCAAGGCGGACGTGCAGCGGTGGCTGTACGAGCACTGCGTCCGCAGTCACGCGGATCTCGAGCGTGCCGGCAAGGGCCTGGACGGGCTGGAAGGACCGGGGATCGACGAGTACGGGCTGCACATGCTGCCGTCGCCGGAGCAGGTGCCGATCGTCGTGGCGGGTGCGCGCAACGCGGCCATGTCCATGGTGGTGCGCCCGTTCGGCTTCGCGGGCTGGTCCCGCACATCGCATTCAATCGACCGGGAGGTTGGTGTTCGTGGAACTGTCGCTTGAGGGCAAGGTCGCCATCGTCACCGGTGCGGGGCCGAACATCGGCAGCGGCATCGCGCTGGCGCTGTCCCGGTACGGCGCCCGCGTCGCGTGCAATGACATCAACGCCGACGCCGCGGACGCCGCCGTGGCCCGGATCGAGCGCAACGGCGGCACCGCGATCGCCATTCCCGGCGACGTCACCGACGAAGCGGTGGTCACCGGCTACCTCGAGAAGGTGGCCGACACCTTCGGGCGGATCGACATCCTGGTCAACAACGCCGCTCTGCTCGGCGGCAAGGGCGTGCTGGACGAGAGCACGGAGTTCTTCGCCCAGGCCGTGCGGGTCGCGGCGCTGGGGAACTTCCTGAACACCAAGCATGTCGGCCGGTACATGGCCGAGCACGGGATCAAGGGGTCGATCGTGGCGATCTCCTCGTCCAACGGCTGGTCGGGCACGGCCGGGGTGTGCGCCTACGCCTTCCACAAGGGCGGCGTCAACAACTTCGTCCGCGCCGCCGCGATGGACCTGGCTCCCTACGGCATCCGTGTCAACAGCTTCACGCCGACCGCGCCCACGCCGGACAACCCCGAGCTGATCGCCGAGCGCGGGCCGGGAGGGGTGTTGGAACGCCCGCGCGCCAACGGGATCGGGGGCGCGACGGGGGACGAACCGTGGCGGCGGCCGTCCCGGTGGTCGGGCCCGCGCGCGCCGATGGTGCCGATGGGCACCACCGGCACCCCCACCGACATCGGCCACTGCGTGGCCTGGCTGTGCTCGGACTACGCCCGGCTGATCACCGGCTGCGACCTGGTCGTGGACGGTGGCGCGCGGGCGAAGAACTTCGCCTACGCCCCGGCCGCCCGCGACGACCTCGCCGGCCCGCTGCCGCTGATCCCGCTCGACGTCACCGGCGAGCTGGATCTGGAGATCAGCTCGTGATCGGGCGCAGTTCGTAGTGCAGGGTGCGGTAGTGCTTGAGCCGGTGGGCGAGCGGGACGGCGAAGCCGTGGAGGAAGGGGTGTTTGCCGGTGAGCAGCCGCGCGGCGTGCGCCGCTTCCTCGCCCTCGAGTAGCCGGGCCGTGGCGCGGAAGGCGGGGCCCGTCGGCTTCCCGGTCACGGTCGACGGCGCGACCTCGACCTCGGGGTTGTTGCGCAGGCGCTTGGTCTTGCCCGCCGCGTCGTAGGTCCGGATGAACGCGCGTTCGCCGTCGCCCGCCGTGTCGACTGCGGTGTCGACTGCGGTGTCGACCGCTGTGTCGACCGCTGTGTCGACTGCCGTGTCGACCGCGATGCTCACCGGCGTGCTGACCGGTGTCCCGTCGCGTTTGAACGTGGTGAGCGCGATCGTGCGCTGGCTGATGAAGGGGGTGAGTGTGGTCATGCCCTGAGGACGAGACGGCTCCCGCCGGTGTGACAGCCCGCTTGATGTATAACGACCTATACGGCGGCCGCTTATCGGGCCTGCGCCGTCCAGGTCAACCGTGTGCCGCCGTCCGGTCCGCTGTCGAGCGTGCAGGTCCCGCTCCAGCGATGCGCGCGACGGCTGAGATTCGCCAGGCCGCTTCGCCTCAACGGCTTCCCGGGCGTCCCCACACCGACACCGACACCGTCGTCGGTCACCGTCAGCGTGAGCCGGCGGCCACCCGGGTCCACGACCGCCTCCACCGAGACCGCGGTGGCCCCGGCGTGCCGCGCCACGTTGGCCAGCGATTCCCGGACGGTGGCGAGCACGTCCGCGCGCAACTGCCCGGTGATCGCCGCTTCCAGTGGGCCGTCGAAGCCGACCCGCGGCTCGAAGCCCAGCGCCGCGGAGCTTTCCCGGGCCGTGCGCAGCAGCTCGGACCGGAAGCCCCCGCCATCGGCGGTTTCCTGGAGCGAGAAGATGCTGTTGCGGATTTCCCGGATGGTCGCGTCGACGTCGGCGACGAAGCCGCCCAGTTCCGGCCGATCCAGCTCGCGCAGCCCGAGACCGATCGTGAACAGCCGCTGGATCACCAGGTCGTGCAGGTCCCGGGCGATCCGCTCGCGGTCCTCGAACACCGCGAGCCGCCGGCGGTCGCTCTCGGCCCTGGCGAACTCCATCGTCACCGCCGCCTGCACGGCGAACTCCCGCACCATCTCCACATCGTCTTCGGTGAAGGGCTCCTGCTCGCCGAACTTCGCCACCACCAGCACGCCGAGCTTCTTCGCTCCGACGATCAGCGGAACCGCCACGGCCGCGTCGAGGTCCTTCACCGTCTCCGGGATGGACCCGCCCTGCTGTTCGGCGACGTAACCGCCGTACTGCCGCACGACGACCGGCCGCCCGGAAGAGAACGCGCTCCCGGTCGCGGTGCCCTCGACCGGAACGGTCGTGTTGGCCAGCTGGTCGTGCTCCGGATCGGGAGAGGCGATGACCTCGAACACCAGGGTGGACACGGTGATTTCGCCGATTTCGCCACCTTCACCCGCTTCGTCGTCTTCGCTGGGGCGCGCGATCGCGCCGACGTTGGCACCGGACACCGAGCGGGCCTCCTCGGCGATCAGGTGCAGCGTCGCGGGGAAGTTCTCGCCCGACAACACGGCAGCGGTGACCTGACGGGAGGCTTCGAGCCAACGCTCGCGCAGCCGTGCCCGGCCCTCGGTGTCGTTCACGCTCCCTCCCGCCTGGGCGACGAAACGCCAGGATAACGCGGCCGCGTGCCGTTTCGGACCAGTCGAAACGGGAACGTCACGGGAGCGTTGGGGGAGCAGCTCCGGCCGCCTTCACCGAGGGCGACGAGCTGTCCGAAATTCACCTCAGCGGCTGTGGGAGTCGGCGCGAGTGCACACCTGGTCACGGCGACCGCGGTCCGCCGGGCCGCCGGCGCGTGTGCTTGGCGATAAGAAACGCGCGACACACCGAAACAGGCGCATCATGGAGGAAAGCCCTTCGCGGGTAAGGGAGCCGTCTCATGTCGCCCTACCACGATCTGCAGCCGTTGCTGTGGCCGATCATCACGCTGCTGTGGCTGGCGGTGTCGCTGTACTCGCGCACCACGCTGCGACGCCGCTGGCAAGCACACTCCCACCCGGCCTCGCCGCGCGCCGACCGTCTGCCGCCCGGCGCGCCGGAGCGGCTGCCCGCCGAGAGACTGCTTCGCGCTCGGTGGGAGAAGGCTCGGGAGCGCTACGGCAAGGTCGCGGCCGAGTACGGCGCCTACGAGTCCGACGCGCTCCAGGTGCTGCGCCTGCCCGCGCTGGCCGATCCGGAGGTGCCCTCGACGGGCCGGTTCATCGGTGCCTTCCACGAGGCGATGGCGCTGCACACCGAGACGTTCCCGCCCGAGGCCATGGCCTCCATGGCCGAGCGGTTCATCGCCGCGACCGAACGCGCCGCCCAGGCCTGGGAAGCCGCTCGCGAGGCCGCCGAGAAGCTGCGCGCTTCCCGGTTCACCGCCGAGGAACGGGCCCTCATCGGGCAGGGCATCAAACTGCTCGAACTGGCCGAGGGGGGTGCCACCCCGGCCGAGCAGGAGGCCGCCTTCGTCGCGGCTCGTCAGGTACTGGCGCGTCTGGAACGCAGCGTCGGTGGCCGCCTCGAATGGCGGGTGCCCAAGACCGCGCGGGAACAGATCGACCGGCGGGGCAAGCCACTCCTGCCCTGAAGCCGTGACCCGCCCGTGACCCGCCGGTGCGCCAAGTCCCGCACCGCGACGCGCCGCCTACCGTGGCGCCCAGCCATCCCGTCCCCCGTGTCCCCTCTTTCCGTTCCCGTGTCCCCCGTTCCCGTTGCCGTGTCCTCTCTTCCGGTCGCCGAGCTCTCCCGCCATTGCCCGCTGCCCGAGTTCGGTCTTCCCGCGCCGCCCATGTGATCGCTCTCGCGTGCCGCCCGCGCCGGGCCGCCGGGATGATAGGAATGCGAGGGTGAGCCTGATCGAGAGCGCAGCCGAGGAAGCCGTCACCCTGACCAGCGAGCTGATCCGGATCGATTCGACCAACACCGGAGACCCGGACACCCTCGTCGGCGAGCGGGCGGCCGCCGAGTACGTGGCCGAGAAGCTCACCGAGGTCGGGTACGAGATCAGCTATGTGGAGTCGGGCGGCCGCGACCGGCACAACGTGATCGCGCGCCTGCCCGGCGCCGACCCGAGCCGGGGCGCGCTGCTCGTCCACGGCCACCTCGACGTGGTGCCGGCCGACCCGTCGGAATGGTCGGTGCACCCGTTCTCCGGAGCGGTTCAGGACGGCTATGTCTGGGGCCGCGGCGCGGTCGACATGAAGGACATGGTCGGCATGACGCTCGCGCTTGCGCGGCACTACAAGCGCCATGACATCGTGCCGCCGCGTGACCTGATCTTCGCGTTCCTGGCGGACGAAGAGGCGGGCGGCCGGTTCGGTTCGCAGTGGCTGGTGGAGAACCGGCCCGAGCTGTTCGAGGGCGCGACCGAGGCGATCAGCGAGGTGGGCGGATTCTCGATCACGCTCCGGGACGGCGTGCGCGCCTACCTGATCGAAACCGCGGAAAAGGGCATCCGCTGGATGAAGCTGCGGGTCCGCGGCACCGCCGGTCACGGCTCGATGATCCATCGCGACAACGCGGTCACCAAGCTCGCGGACGCGGTGGCGCGCCTGGGCAACCACCGGTTTCCGCTGGTGCTCACCGACTCCGTGCGGGAGTTCCTGGCCGGGGTCACCGAGATCACCGGCTGGGACTTTCCCGAGGACGACCTGGAAGGCGCGGTCGCCAAGCTGGGCAACATCTCCCGGATGATCGGCGCGACCCTGCGCGACACCGCCAATCCGACGATGCTGACCGCCGGCTACAAGGCGAACGTGATCCCGTCGGTGGCCGAGGCCGCCGTGGACTGCCGGATCCTGCCGGGGCGCCTGGCGGCGTTCGACCGCGAGCTGGACGAGATTCTCGGGCCGGACATCGAACGGGAATGGATGGAGCTGCCCCCCGTGGAGACCACCTTCGACGGCGCGCTGGTGGACGCCATGACCGCGGCGGTCCTCGCCGAGGACCCGGGCGCCCGGACGTTGCCCTACATGCTTTCCGGCGGCACCGACGCGAAGGCGTTCCAGTCACTGGGGATCCGCAACTTCGGGTTCGCGCCGCTGCGGCTCCCGGCCGATCTCGACTTTTCCGGGCTGTTCCACGGCGTCGACGAGCGGGTGCCGGTCGAGGCGCTGCGCTTCGGGGTGCGGGTGCTCGACCGGTTCCTCTCGGCCTGCTGAGGTCTCACGGGTATTCGCCGGTGGCGCCGTCGGTGAGTTCGCGCAGGATGTCGAGGTGGCCGGCGTGCCGGGCGGTCTCCTCGATCATGTGGACCAGCACCCAGCGCAGGGAAACGGTCCGGCCGCTCCACGCCGAACCGAGTGTTTCGAGATCGAGTTCGCCGATCACCTCGTCGGCGGCGGCGCGGGCGCGGCGGTAGAAGGCCACGACGCGGGCGGCGGTGTCCTCCGGCCTCACCCGGAACGCCGCGTCCTCGTCGTGCTCGGCGAAGGGCAGTGCTTCGGTCGACCGGCCGAAGCACTGGCGAAACCAGGAGTTCTCCACCGCGCCCAGGTGTTTGACCACGCCGAGCAGGGTCAGACCGGACGGGGTCATCGGGCGGCGCACCTCCTCGTCGCCCAGACCGTCGAGCTTCCACAGCACCACGTCGCGCTGCCGGTTCAGGCTCGCGTGCAAGTTTTCCTTTTCCCCGCAGGGCATCCTGGTCATGTCGGGCAAGATAGCGCTCACGGCGCGAAACCGGACCCGGGCACCGGGCCCGGCACCGGAACGCCGGTGCCGGGCGGAACCCGTGCCAGGAGAGTGTTACGAGGCCAGGTAGTCGGCGGCGGTGGCGGGCTGGCGCTTGCGCCGCAGCCAGATCCGGCGCGTGCCGTCGGAGTAGAGCCGGACCGTGGACAGCTCCCAGCCGGCGAACTCCGCGTGGATCGACAGCTGCGTGGCGGCCGCGCGCCGGGAGACGCCGGGTGGCAGATGCAACCGGCGGTACTCCCAGTCTTCGTCGACCACCGCCTCGGGATGTTTCATGGCTGGATCACCTGGATTCCTTCTCCCGTCGCCGAGCCGACGAACACCCGGGAGGTCTGCTCGTCGACGCTGATCGAGTTCGGCTGCCGGACCGTGGGGAAGCGGTACTTCTCGACCGGCTCCCCGCCGCGGACGTCGAAGCCCACGACCTCGTTGCTCTGGGTGAGCGTCACCCACGCCAGGCTGCGCTTGCTGTCGTAGGCGATCCCGTAGATCCCGCCCGGGACCGGGTAGAGCTGGCGCAGCAGCAACGGGTTCGCGGAGAACGCCAGCAGCGCGCCGCCGCGGGTGTCGGTCACCAGCACGCGGCCGTAGGAGTCGGCGACCGCGTTGGTCGCGCCGTCGCCCGCGCGCAGCCCCAGGCCGATCGAGCCGCCCGGCACGTCGACCGAGAACACCGCGGTGCGCAACCGGTCGAGCACCACGGTCGAATCGCCGGTCCGCACGATCTCGTCGGCGCTGTAGAGCTGGCCGCTGATCGTCTTGGTGACCTTGCCGCCGTCGACCACGTCGATCGCCTTCTGGTCGCGCACCGCCACCAGCGCGGAGGGTCCGTCGGCGACCGCGTCCGCGGGCTGGCCCGGCACCGTGAAGCTGCTCGCCTGGCCGCCGGGCAGCGCGATGCGCACGACCTCACCGCGGCTGGGGATGCTGGCCAGCAGCGTGCCGTCGGTGGCGCTGAGCTGCTCCACGGGCCCGTCCACGGAGACCTGGACCGGTGCCGCGGTGATCTCGTCGAGCCGGTAGAGCGACACCGTGTTCCCGGTCGCGACCGCGAGGATGCGGCTCGTCTCGTCGGTGGCCATCGCGGTCACGTTCCCGGCCGCCAGCACCGTGCCCGCCGCTTTCGCGGTGGGTGCCGGCGACACCGGCGCCGTCGCGGCCACCGGGTTCGCCACGATCTGCAGATCGTCCTGGTTGTCGCTGCTACCGCCCTTGCTCGACGAGCAGGCCGTCACCAGGAGTGCGCAGGCGAGCGGGACCGCGACCCCAGTCGTGGTGAACCTGCGCACCTGACCTCCTGCCCAGCCGTGCACTTTCAGCATGCTCCACAATGCCCGCCACGTCACGTGCCTGTCACCTGCCTGTCATTTCGGCCACCGCTCGGGGTAACCGAAGGTTGGCGCGCTGACGTCGTCCAGCGCGGATTTGATCGCCGTGGGCAGCGTGATCGGCTCGGCCGCCAGCGACCCGGCGAGCTGCCCGGTGTCGCGGGCGCCGACCACCGGGGCCACCACGCCCGGCCGGTCCCGTACCCAGGCGAGTGCGACCGCCAGGGGAGAGGTGCCCAGCCCGTCGGCGGCGGTGGCCACCGCCTCCACGATCCGGGCCGCCCGCTCGGTCCGGTGCTGCTCCACGTATCCGGCGAAGGCGGGGGACGCGCCGCGCGAGTCCGACGGCGTGCCGGTCCGGTACTTGCCGGTGAGCACCCCGCGGCCGAGCGGCGCCCAGGGCAGCAGGCCGATCCCGTGATGCGCGGCGGCCGGCACGACCTCCCGCTCCACGCCGCGTTCGACCAGCGAATACTCGACCTGGGTGGAAACCAGCGGACCGCTCGCGGCGGCGGTGGCCAACTGCCAGCCGGCGTAGTTCGACACCCCGGTGTAGCGGACCTTTCCCGAGGACACCGCGAATTCCAGCGCGGACAGGGTTTCCTCCAGCGGAACGCTGTCGTCCCAGGCGTGCAGCTGCCACAGGTCGAGGTGATCGAGGCCGAGGCGGCGCAGGGAACCGTCGAGCGCGTGCAGCAGCGCGCCGCGGGACGCGCCGCCGCCGAACGGGCCGTCCGTGCGCCGCGCGACGGCCTTCGTGGCGACCACGATGTCCTCGCGGGGCACCAGATCCTTCACCAGGGAGCCCAGGATCCGCTCCGCCTCGCCGTCGGCGTAGATGTCGGCGGTGTCCACGAGGGTGCCGCCGGCGTCGACGAAGGCGACCAGCTGGCTGGCGGCCTCCTCGGCATCGGTGGCCTCGCCCCAGGTCATGGTGCCGAGAGCCATCCGGGAAACCCGGAGTCCCGATCGGCCCAGGCGTCGCTTCTCCATGGACAGAGAGTAACCGCGCTGCTGCCTCGAATCGTCGAGGGTGGCGGTCGGGGCGGGGCGCCGAGGGGTCGAAAGCCACGATCGATACCCTGCGCACCGTGCGAAATAGTACAAACGTGACAATCTCGCTCGTCGAGCCGGCCGTGAACATCACACTTTCCGCCGGGACACGGTGATCATGGGCTGGTTCGAAGCGATCGTGCTCGGCCTGGTCCAGGGCTTGACCGAGTTCCTGCCGATCTCCTCCAGTGCCCACCTGCGCATCACCGCCGCGCTGGCCGGCTGGGGTGATCCGGGGGCGGCGTTCACCGCGGTGATCCAGATCGGCACCGAACTCGCCGTGGTGCTCTACTTCGCGCGCAAGATCGGCAAGATCATCAGTGCCTGGTTCCGCTCGCTGTACCGACCCGACTACCGCGGTGATCCGGACGCCCGCCTGGGTTGGCTGGTCATCGTCGGATCGCTGCCGATCGTCGTGCTGGGGCTGTTGTTCCAGGAAAGCATCCAGTCCGCCTTCCGCGATCTGCGCCTCACCGCGACCGTGCTGATCGTGTTCGGTGTCGTCCTCGCCGTCGCCGACCGGGTGGGCGCCAAACGGCGGGTCCTGGATTCCCTGACCGTGCCGCACGGGCTGGCCTACGGGTTCGCGCAGGCGCTCGCGCTGGTACCGGGCGTGTCCCGGTCCGGGGGCACGGTCAGCGCCGGGTTGTTCCTCGGCTACACCCGCGCCGACGCCACGGAGTACGCCTTCCTGCTGGCCGTGCCCGCGGTCTTCGGTTCCGGGCTCTACGAGCTGTCCAAGATCGGCGAGGGCACCAGTCCGCCGTGGGGGCCGACGATCCTGGCCACGCTGGTCTCCTTCGCGGTCGGCTACCTGGTGATCGCCTGGCTGATGAACTTCATCAAGACCCGCAGCTATCTTCCGTTCGTGGTGTACCGGATCGCGCTCGGGATCCTGCTGTTCGTCCTGATGGCCGCCGGTGCGCTCGCTCCTTCGGCGGGGCCGCGGTTCTGAGCGGGCCGGGCGGGCATCACTCGCCGATCACCGGTGGGGCGATCTTGTTTCCGCTTGCGTCGGTGTCGACCTGGAAGCCGAACACCGCATGCGGATCGGCTTCGACGACATAGGGGGCACGCTTGTGTTCCTTGTCCTCGTCGGCCTTCTTCCCGCCCGCGGCCGTCATCGCCGGGCCGGCGCCGGGACGCTCCGGCTCGCGGCGGGGAAGCCCGGGGCGAGCGGGTTCGGCGGCGGCACGGGCTTTTCGCCGAGCCGGCGTTCGTCTTCCCGCGCCGGGCTCTCCCATCGGAGGCGGAGCACCGGTTCCGGGATCCGGCGAGCTGTCGGCCCCGCGAGCCGGGCTTTCCTTGCCGCGACGGCTGCCGTCGTTCGACGAGCCGGGATTTCCGGCCACGGACACGGCGATCTCCGCCGAAGCCGCGGCGGTGGCGGTGGCGATGGCGGTGGCGGTGGCGGTGATGGCGGGGACATTGCCGGATCCCGGGGCGCGGTCGCCCGGCGCGGTCGCGCCACCGCGCGGGAACGAGCCGGGTGCGGCGATGTCCCCTTCGCGCGATGAACCACCGTCGTGCGTCACCGAGGGCGCGACCGCCGACGATGCGGGTTGCGGTGGTGTGACCCTCCCGGGCGCCGGGGCGGCCGTCCCGGCGGGATCAAGGTCGGGGCCGGGCGCGGGACGAGCGGGTGCCGGGCTGGGGACCGGCAGTGGGGGAGGAGCGGCGTAGCTGGGCTGGGTCGAGCCGCCGGAGTAGAGCATCCGGTCCCGTTGTGCCAGCACCTCGGCGGCCTGCTGCTGTGCCTGGAACGCGATCGAGGCCTGCGACCGCATGGTGTTCATGGTGTCCAGTGCGCCTTCGAAGTCGCCGGCGGCCAGCTGTTCCCGCGTCAGGCTCACGGACTGCGCCACGGTGCGCCCGGCCGGCTCGGGCATTCCGTTGCGCGCGTTCGCCAGTGCCGCGGAGGTCTGCGAGTACCGGTTCGCGGCCAGGAAAGCCGAGTCTCCGGCGAGATCGGCCCATTTCGCCAGACCGCCGAGGTAGGTGAACGCCGCCTGGGCGCCCGCGCCCTGCCACCCGGCCTGTTCCTTCGCCGTCGCCTGGCGCAGCGCGGTGGACATCTCCTTGAACGCGTTGCCCAGATCGTTGACGATCATGCCCTGTTCGTCGACGCTCTCCGGGCTCACGCCGTCGTGGACCATCGAGATCAGCTGCTCGTGCGGCACGCCTCGGTAGTCCACCGTCGAGGGCCCCAGACCAGTCCGGTATCCGCCGCCTTCGGCGGCCAGTCGCCGCTCGTACAGTTCGCCACTCTTGTTCGAGTACCGCCCCGCCACGGCGCCGGGATCCGCTCTGACGTCGAAGAGCCCCTTGTCCGCGTTCGTGCTCGCGACTTCGGCGTACACCTCGGCTTCGTAGCGGCGGCGCCCACTCGATGCGGTCGGCTCGGTCACGGTGACTCCTCTCTGGCTCCTCCCTGGTGTTCCTGTCACCCCGTTTTCGGCAACAACGGCTCGACCTGCTCGGCGAACCGCTTCGCCTTGGGGCAGGCCATCGCGAGCTGGCTCGCGCTGACCATCGTGACGATGATCACCGCCCGCGCGTGCGCGGACACCTCGATCGCGACGGCGCAATCTCCGCCGAAACGGTCATCCGTCACCTGCATCGCGTTGCGGCCGTTGACGGTGATCTCGGTGACGGGCGAGTGGCTGCTGGCGGCGAACTCCGCGAGGCCTTGCCCGGGGTCCAGGCCCAGAGCGTAGGACGCCGACTCGGGATCAGGCTTCACCGCGACGCATTCGTTTCGTGGGCTCTTGTTTTCGCCCGGCTCGAAACCCTGATCAGCGCCGAGGCGGTCCAGGACCTGGCAGGCGTTGAGGCCGGCGAACACGCTGTTGCTGGGGCTCGCCGTGGTCGGCGCGGGCGAAGCAGTGCCAGTCGTGGTGGTGGAACATCCGGCCAGGATGAGCGCGACGCAGGCGGTACCCGCCACTCCGCGGGCGTCACAGCGATGGCTGATCATTGGCGTCCTCAGTCCTTGAACGGTCCGAAGTTCCGGGTGGCGAATTCATCTGACGCGTCGTAGTTTCTGCTCGCCGTCTCGATCGCCATGCGCAGCTTGTCGATGACGTGGTCGGTCTGCAGCAAAATTGGGATCAGTGATTGATCGTCCGAGTCCATCGCCGCGTGGAAGTGCTGCGCGGCGGTCAAGGCGTAAGCGTCGTTACCCAGCTTCGGTATCAATGTAACTAAATGAATTCGCGAAGATATCGCAGCGATGCGCTGTTGCATCTCGACCAGGGCCTGGCGCAGGTGTGTGCCGGTTTCTTCGTCGACAGCCCACTTTCCCGCCCTCGCGTCGTCGAGCATCCGGTCGGCGTCCTCGGCCATCGTGGTGACCTGTCGATCACCGCCGAAAATGGCCGCGGTGATCGATATGATGGAGCCGTCTCTCGTGTCATCGGTCATGATGACCGGCCTTCCCGGCGAGGGTTTGGGACGAACGCTCACAGCAACGGTACAACGCGCTACAAAGCGTGTCCCGAATT
>Ga0310811_10004564_pt1 | contig 17418 bp, 12 predicted proteins | sample YCmetagenome_FD_207642 | JGI IMG/M metagenome (GOLD analysis project Ga0310811, IMG submission 207642) | Soil microbial communities from experimental microcosm in Duke University, North Carolina, United States - YC | ecosystem: Engineered > Artificial ecosystem > Soil microcosm > Unclassified ...
GCCGCGTCCCCCTCGGCGGGCCTGATGCCGGCCAGCTCGCGCAGCAGCACCGGCTCGATCGGCTCGACCCGCGGCGAGTGGGCCACGAAGTCCGCGGTCGCCGGCACCCTCCAGCGCAGGACCCTGCGACGGGAGAGTACGGCCTCGAACTCGTCGAGGTCCTCGGGGATCCCGGAGACGACGGTGGCCGCGGGCGAGTTGACCGCGGCGACGGTGATCCGCCGGGCGAATCCCGCCTCCTCGATCACGCCGAGGACCGCGTCCTGCGGCATCACCACCGAGAGCAGGCCGCCGGAGGCGCGCAGGCCGGCCAGCGCCCGCGAGCGCGCGACGACCACCTTCGCGCCGTCCTCGAGCGAGAGGATCCCGGCGGCGGTGGCCGCGGCGATCTCGCCCTGGGAGTGGCCGATCACGGCGTCCGGGCGGACGCCCGCCGCGCGCCAGACGGCCGCGAGCGAGACCATCACGGCCCACATCACCGGCTGGGCGACGTCCGCGGTCTCCAGGGTCGGGGCGCCGGGCGCGCCGGCCAGCACGTCCGCGGCCGAGAAGTCGACCAGCGGGGCGAGGGCCTCGGCGCAGGCGGCGAAGCGCTCTGCGAACACCGGGGAGTGCGCGAGCAGCTCCCGGCCCATCCCGGTCCACTGGCTGCCCTGTCCGGGGAAGACGAAAGCGGCCCGGCCCGGACCGCCGGCCGGCGCCGAGCCGGTGACCAGTCCGTCGGCCGTGCCGCCGGTGGCGAGCGCGGCCAGCGCCGCGGCCAGGCCCGCGCGCTCGCCGCCGATCACCACGGCGCGGTGGTCGAAGGCGGAGCGGGTGGTCGCGAGCGACCAGGCGAGGTCGGTCGGCTCCGCGTCCGGATCGGCGAGCACGAACTCGCGCAGCCGGCCCGCCTGGCCGGCCAGGCCCTCGGCGCCGCGGCCGGAGACCGGCCACGCGACCGCCGCGCCGGGCGCGAGCACCGCGGGGGCCGCGGTCGCAGCGGCCGTCGCGCCGTTCGGGACGTCGCTGCCGTTCGTGCCGTCGGCGCCCGGCGCGGCGTCCGCGTCGTCGGCGCCGTCCTCGGGCTCCTCGGTCACGAAGTCCTGCGCCCCGGGCGCCTCCTCGAGGATGACGTGCGCGTTGGTGCCGCTGATGCCGAAGGAGGAGACGCCCGCGCGGCGGGTGCGCTCCCCCGGCGCCCAGGCCACCGGCTCCTTCAGCAGCCTGACACTGCCGGCGGACCAGTCGATATGCGGCGAGGGCTCCTCGGCGTGCAGGGTGCGCGGCATCTGCCCGTGCTGCAGGGCCAGCACGGTCTTGATGAGTCCGGCGGCGCCCGCGGCCGCCTGGGTGTGGCCGATGTTCGACTTCACCGAGCCGAGCCACAGCGGCCGGTCCTCGGGACGCTCCCGGCCGTAGGTGGCGATCAGCGCCTGCGCCTCGATCGGGTCGCCGAGCGTGGTGGCCGAACCGTGCGCCTCCACCACGTCGATGTCCGCGGTGGTCAGCTGCGCGTTGGCCAGCGCGGTGCGGATCACCCGCTGCTGCGACGGGCCGTTCGGGGCGGTCAGGCCGTTGCTCGCACCGTCCTGATTCACCGCGCTGCCGCGCACGACCGCGAGCACCGTGTGGCCGTTGCGCCGCGCGTCGGACAGGCGCTCGACGACCAGCAGGCCGGCGCCCTCGGCCCACCCGGAGCCGTCGGCCGCGGCGGCGAAGGACTTGCAGCGGCCGTCGAAGGACATGCCGCGCTGCCGGGAGAACTCCACGAACATGGTGGGGGTGACGATCACGGTGACGCCGCCGGCCAGCGCCAGGTCGCACTCGCCGGTGCGCAGCGCCTGGCAGGCCAGGTGCAGGGAGACCAGGGCGGAGGAGCACGCGGTGTCCACGGTCACCGTCGGGCCCTCGAGCCCGAGCGAGAAGGCGATACGGCCGGAGAGCACGCTGGTGGCCATGCCGGTCAGCAGGTGGCCCTCGACCTCCTCGGACTCCGCGGCGGGGGCCAGCCCGTAGCCGGAGGCGTAGGCGCCGGCGAACACCCCGGTGCGCGAGCCCTTGAGGGAGAGCGGATCGATCCCGGCGCGCTCGACCGCCTCCCAGGCGATCTCCAGCATCAGCCGCTGCTGCGGGTCCATCGCCAGCGCCTCGCGCGGGCTGATGCCGAAGAACCCCGCGTCGAACTCCGAGGCCCCGCGCAGGAATCCGCCGTGCCGGGAGTAGGTGGTGCCGAGCCGGTCGGGGTCCGGATCGTAGAGGCGTTCGACGTCCCAGCCGCGGTCGCCCGGGAACCCGGCGATCGCGTCGCCGCCGGAGTCCAGCAGCGTCCAGAGCTGCTCGGGCGAATCCACCCCGCCGGGGAAACGGCAGCCCATGCCCACGATCGCGATCGGCTCGCGACTGCGCTGCTCGGTCTCGCGCAGCGACCGGCGGGCCTGCCGCAGATTCGCGGTCACGAGCTTGAGATAGTCGCGGAACTTGTCCTCGTTCGCCATATCCTGCCATCCCATTTCCGCCGGACACACGATGAAAGGCCACGCTCGGCCGCTCCGCACTCACGCCGGAGGAGGCCGTCGTTCACGCCGGGCGCGGGATATCGGGGAATGCCGCGATATCCCCCCGGTACACGTCGGCGGCATTTCCGTCCGCCGCCGGCCGTTCCTTCTCCACCCGGAACCGCCCCGCGCGGCGCGATCACCGCAGGGTCCGGATACCCGGGGCGCGGCGCGGCCGTCGCGCGGCCGCCGCCCGCCCGGAGCGCCGCACTCTCGCACCGGAATCTCGACGCGACCTCGAGGCGCCCTCGCGCCCGGGCCGCGCCTCGGCGGGGCTCCGCGGCGCCGTCGCAGGGCTGCGACACGGCCGCCACGGGGCCTGTCGCAGGGCCCGGACATGCATTCGGCCGGCCGTCTCCGAGAGCTCCTGGAGACGGCCGGCCAGGGTGTTCAACCGCGGCGCCGCACCGGTTGAACACCGGCGCGACCTGCGGGACGTGCGGGCGGGCGCTACTCGGCCGCCTTGGTGCGCATGGTCCAGTGGAACGTGATCTCGGCGCCCTCGCCCTCCGCGCCGGCCGCCCGGCGTTCGAAGTGCTCGTATCCGCCGAGGTGCACCACCTTGATCTTCTCGCTGGAGGGGCTGACCGTCTGGGTGCGGGAGATCTCCGGCAGGCTGCTCGGACCGCCCACCAGAATCGCGCGCACCGCCGTATCGGTCGGATTCTCCGTGATCACGTCATTGATGGTCTCACCCATGGAAGGTCCTCCACTCGCGACGTATATTCTCTGCCGTCGGCCTTCGACCCGACTGTAACCGCAAAGCCGTCGATACGGACAGCGCCCGAGCGAACGCGCCGGGGCGCTCCGAGTCGTCCGCGAAAACACCCGCCGGCCCACGCCGGCCGCAATCGAAGCAGCATGCTGAGATCTATTCACAATCGCCGCCGGGCGGTGCGCACCGCGCGCGCCGGACCGGCCGAGACCCGCTGAGGAGATTCGGTGGACATCATCGAGGCGAACGGGCTCACCCGCACGTTCGCGGCGCGCGGCCGGACGGTGGAGGCGGTGCGCGGCGTGGACCTGAACGTGGCGGTCGGCGAGATCGTCGGGTTCCTCGGGCCCAACGGAGCCGGCAAGACCACCACCCTGCGCATGCTCACGACCCTGCTCGCCCCGACATCGGGCACCGCCGCGGTGGCCGGCTGCGACCTGCTGACCGATCCCGCGGGCGTGCGCCGGAGCATCGGCTACGTCGCGCAGAGCGGCGGGACCGAACCGGCCTGCACCGTCGGCGAGGAGCTGCGGCTGCAGGCCGACCTGTACGGCGTGGACCGCATCGAGGGGCGGCGGCGCGCGACGCAACTGGCCAAGCAGCTGGACCTTTCCGGCCTCGAGGAGCGGCCCACCCGCGCCCTGTCCGGCGGCCAGCGGCGCCGGCTGGACATCGCGCTCGGCCTGATCCACCAGCCGCGCCTGGTCTTCCTCGACGAGCCCACCACCGGGCTCGACCCGCAGAGCCGCGGAAACATGTGGGAGCACATCCGCAAGCTGCGCGAGGAGCTGGACACCACGGTGTTCCTGACCACGCACTACCTCGAGGAGGCCGACCGGCTGTGCGACCGGATCCTGGTGGCCGACAACGGCCGGATCGTCGCCGAGGGCACCCCCGAGGATCTCAAACAGCGCATATCAGGTGACTGCGCCACTATCGGCCTGGCCGGCGGCGAGGCGACGGCGGCCAAGGCCCGCGCGCTGCTGGCCGGGCTGCCGCAGGTGCGCTCGGCCGAGGCGTTCGGCGACGAGGTGCGGCTGCGCGTGTCCGACGGGGAGCGCACGGTGCTGGACCTGGTGCGCCGGCTCGGCGAGGCAGGGCTCGAGCCCACCGCGCTGCGGCTGGACCGGCCGAGCCTGGACGACGTCTTCCTGACCCTGACCGGCCGCTCGCTGCGCGACTGAGCGGCCCTCGATACACGTCCGCGCGCACACGCGCGCTCTCGCTCGCGCGCCGCGCCGCACCACGCCCACGCCCGTCCCCGCCGCCGGTCCGCCGGCCGGCCAGAACCCCGGAGCCCGACATGTCCCTAGCCCGCGACACCGGCGTGATCTTCCGCCGCCAGCTCTCACTGTCCCTGCGCAATCCGGCGTGGACGGTGATCGGCCTGGTCCAGCCGATCCTCTACCTGTGCTTCTTCGGGCCGCTGCTGCGCGGGGTGGCCGACTCCCCGGGCTTCCCGCCGCACGCCAACCCCTGGCAGGTGTTCGTGCCCGGCCTGCTGATCCAGCTCGGCCTTTTCGGATCCTCCTTCGTGGGCATCTCGATCATCGCGGACTGGCGCTCCGGCGTGATCGAGCGGATGCGGGTGACCCCGGTCTCGCGGGCCGCGCTGCTGTTCGGCCGGGTCGGGCGGGACGTGGTGACGATGCTGGTGCAGGGCACCATCCTGGTGCTGGCCGGGGTGGCCTTCGGGCTGCGCGCGCCGCTGCCCGGCGTGCTGATCGGGCTGGGCTTCATCGCGGCGCTCGCGATCAGCCTGTCCTCGCTCTCCTACGCGCTGGGCCTGCGGCTCAAGAGCGAGGACAGCTTCGCGCCGCTGCTCAACGCGATCGTGGTCCCGGTGATGCTGCTGGCCGGGATCATGCTGCCGATGTCCGGCGCGCCGCACTGGCTGGACATCGTCTCGCGCTGCACGCCGTTCCGTTACCTGGTGGACGCGGCGCGCGCGGCGTTCCTCGGCGAGTACTCGGCGCACACGCTGCTGTGGGGCGCCGCGGTGGCGGTGGGCCTGGTCGCGCTGTCCGTGGTCGCCGGCACCCGCACGTTCCAGCGGGAGAACGCCTGAGCTCCCGCCGCACGCACGTATAAGACCTCTGTCATCCGTGCTCTGCTCAGCAGGTCCGGCCGCGGATCCGGCCGTGCACCAGTACGGCTGTAGAGGGCGCGCCTAGGGTTCGCGGGCTCGCCCGGAGACCGGGCGGTCCGCGCTGCCGTGGGGGGCGCGGTCCGAGACGCCACGGGAGCAGGAGATGACGGATCAGTTGTCCATGCCCGTACATCGCACGACGGACGCGGGGGGAGCGTCCGACCGGCTCCGCCCGCCGGGGCGCCCGAAGGTCCGGCGCACCACGATCGGCGTGGCCCCCGCCGCGTCCGGGCCCGGCGGCGAGGAGGTGCCCGCCCTCGCGCGCGAGCGCGCCCGGCGCGGTGCGCCCGCGGTCGTCTCGGTGCCGCTGGACCTGCTGCTGCCCGGCGAGTCGCCGCGGCTGGCCGGGCAGGACGCGGCGCACGTCGCCCGGCTGGCCGAGCTGGACGCGCCGCTGCCGCCGATCCTGGTGGACCGGCGCACCATGCAGGTGATCGACGGCACGCACCGGCTGATGGCCGCCGCGCTCAACGGCCGGCCGAGCATCGACGCGGTCTTCTTCGACGGCGACCCGCAGGACGCCTTCCTGCGCGCGGTCGAGGCGAACGTGACGCACGGATTCCCGTTGTCCCAGGCCGACCGCAGGTGCGCGGCCGACCGGATCCTGCGCACCCACCGGCACCTGTCGGACCGGGCCATCGCCCAGATCACCGGCATGTCCGCGAAGACCGTGGCGACGCTGCGGCACGAGGCGCCGGAGGAGGAGGGCGGTGCTGCGGCCAGCCGGGTCGGGCGCGACGGGCGGGTGCGCCCGGTCAACGGCCGCGAGGGCAGGGCGCGGGTGGCCGAACTGATCAGCGAACGGCCACAGGCCTCGGTGCGCGAACTGGCCCGGATGGCCGGCGTCTCCCCCGCCACGGCCAGCGACGTGCGCAAGCGCCTGCAGCGCGGCGAGGAGCCGCCGAAGAGCTCGGCCGCCGAGCCCGCTCCGGAGACGACCGCCGGGCCGACCGCGCCGGCCTCGACGACCGCGCCCGCCGCACCGGCCGCGCGCACCCGGCCGGCCGCCGCTGCCGCGGATCCGGTGCCCGTGCTGGAGAAACTGGTGCGCGACCCGTCGCTGCGGCACACGGACAACGGCCGGCACCTGCTGCGCCTGATGCAGTCGACCGCGTCCGCCGCGAAGGACCTGCCCGAGCTCGCCTCCGCGCTGCCGACCCATTGCAAGGGCCTGGTTCAACAGCTCGCCGAACAGTACGCGCAGGTCTGGGCCGAGCTGGCCCGCTCACTGGATTGAGGAGGGCCTTCGCGCTCGCGAAGGATCCGCTGCGCTCGGCGGCCGCGACCGCCGGATCCGCGGCTCCGGCAGGACGTTCGAGCGAACCTCGAGCGCCGACCCACACCATGCCGTCGGGCGCGGACCGGCCGGGAGCCGGTGCGGAGCCTGACAACCGAGTGAGGGGGAGGCGCCGTGCGAATCGAAGACCTCCACATCCGTTCCACCGCGGCCCGGCTGCCGGCCCGGCGCACGGTGGCCGACGCGCTGGCCGCCGGCGAGTGCGAGCCGAAGGCGGTGGCGGGCACCGACGTGCACGCCGTGTCCGTCTCCACGGGCGAGTCCGCCGCCGAGATGGCCGCGCACGCCGCCCGCGCCGCGCTGGACCGGGCCGGCTCGGGGCCCGAAGACGTCGACCTGGTGCTGCACGCGGACGTCTACCATCAGGGCCAGGACATGTGGCCGGTGGCCTCGTACATCCAGCGCGAGTCGGTGCGCAACCGCTGCCCGGCCGTGGAGATCCGGCAGATGTCGAACGGCGGCCTGGCGGCGCTCGACCTCGCCTGCGCATATCTGCTCGCCGATCCGCTGCGCGGCGACGCGCTGCTGACCGCGGGCGACCGGTTCTGCCTCCCGGGGGTGGACCGCTGGCGCACCGATCCGGGCACCCCGTACGCCGACGGCGCGGCCGCGCTGGTGCTCTCGCGCCGCGGCGGATTCGCCCGGCTGCTCTCGCTCGCGGTCGACTCGGACCCCGAGCTCGAGCAGCTGCACCGCGGCGACGAGCCGTTCGGCCCGGCGCCCTTCAGCACCCGGATACCGGTCGACTTCGGCGCGGCCAAACGCTTCTTCACCCGCACCCACGGCATCTCCTACGCGATCAGCCGCACCGCCGCCGGGCAGCGCGGCGTGGTCAAACGGGCGCTCTCGGACGCCGGGATGGAGCTGGAGGACGCCCGCTGGGCGGTGCTGCCGCACTTCGGCCGCCGCCGGCTCCAGTCGATCTTCCTGGCCCCCTTCGGCATTCCCGCCGAGCGCACCGCGTGGTCCTGGAGCCGCACCGTCGGCCACCTCGGCGCCGCGGACCAGTTCGCAGGCCTCGACCATCTGGTCGCCGACGGCCTGGCCGGGCCGGGCGACCGCTGCCTGCTGGTCTCGGTGGGCGCCGGCTACAGCTGGGGCGCGGCCGTCGTCGAGATCGAGACGCGACCGCCCTGGGCGCGCACCGCGCCGGACGCGGCGCCGGACCTACACCATGCAACCGCACCCGCAGCACCCGCACCACCCGCAGCACCGCAGACCGCACTCCCCGGGAGCAGAACATGACCACGATGACGGCAGCGGCCGTCTCCGTCCGCGTCGCCGAGGTCGAGCGCCTGCTCGGCCCGCTCGACGATCCGGCCAACCCGTCCGGCCGCGAGGCCCTGCTCACCGCGGACGAGGCGTGGGAGGTGCTCGGCGAGGCGGAGAGCCGCCTGGACGGCTACGGCCTCGGCGCCGAGCTGGTGCCGGTGCGCTACGGCGGGCGGTTCGAGCGGGTCGACGAGCTGGCCCGGATCCTGCGCCCGGTCTTCCGGCGCGACCCCGCGCTCGGCTTCGCAAATGCCCTGATATGCTTCATCGCCACGTCGATGATCTGGCTGGACGGCAGCGAGGAGCAGCGCGGCACCGCGGCGCGGCTGCTGCTCGAGGGCGAGCGGCTGACGCTGGTGCGGCGCGAGGAGTCGCACGCCAACGACCTGACCCGGGAGGAGCTGGTGCTCGCCCCCGGCCCGGACGGCGCACTCGTGCTCAACGGTGCGAAGACCGCGATCGCCAGCGCGGACCGGGCCCGCGGTCTGGTCGTGATGGCGCGGCACGAGGACGAGGAGCGCCGGGACGGCTACTCGGTCGTGCTGCTCGACCGCGAGGAGCTCGACGAGCTGTGCCTCGATGAACTGCCGCGCTATCCGACCGTGGGCATGCGCGGCTGCTGGTTCGGCGGGCTCGAGTTCACCGACTGCCCGGTGCCCGACGGCGCGCTGGTCGGCCCGCCCGGACGCGCCGTGCAGCTGGGGCTGCGCGGCTCGCTGCTGGTGCGCGGGCTGGTGGTCTCCACCCAGATCGCCTCCGGCGAGACGATCCTGCGCACCGCGGCCCGCTTCGTCGACGAGAACGGCGACGCCGGGGTGCGCGGCACCGCCTCGGCCCACGAGACCACAGTGCTCGCCGGGGCGCTGCTCGACCTGCTGGTGGGCGACAGCCTCTCGCTCGCCGCATGCCGGTCCGTGCACCTGCTGCCGGAGGACGCCGGGGTGTGCGCGGCCGCCGCGGCCTACGTGGTGCCCAAGCTCCTGGCAGAGTCCTGTGAGAACCTGACCGTGGTGCTCGGCAACGCGCAGTACGCCACCTCGGGACCCTACGGGCTGTTCCAGAAGCACCTGCGGGACCTGCCGGTCACCGGGCTCGGCCACGCCGGCAGCGCCGGGCGGCAGGCGACGCTCGTGGTCAACCTGCCGCGGTTCGCGCAGAGCTCGTGGTTCCGCACCCCGGAGCCCGACCCGGCCCTGTTCGAGCTCGACGGTCCGCTGCCGGAGCTCGACCGGGAGCGCATCAGCGCGCTCGGCGAGAGCGACCACCTGGCCGCGGCGCTGCTCGGCTGCGCCCGGATGCTCGGCACCCGCGCCGCCCCGGACGGCGACCGGCGCCGGATGGCGCAGCTGCGCGCCCTGGTGGACCTGTTCGTGGCCGAACTCGACGCGCTGCGCGCGGCCAGCGCGGAACTGGGCGGCCAGGGCAAGGCGGCGCTGCTGACCCCGCAGGGCTACGCGCTGGCCGACCGGTTCGCGCTGCTGTGCGCCGGCGCGGCCGCGCTGGGCGTCTGGCGCGGGCAGCAGGGCCCTGACGGCGACCCGTTCCTGGCCGACCCGCTGTTCGCGATCGGCGCGCTCACCCGGGTCGGGCGGCGGCTGAACCTGGCGCTGCCCGCGGGGCCGGCCGAGTACGAGGCCTGGGCGCTGGAGGAGGTCTTCCGCCGCTACCGGGAGCACTGCAGCTACGACCTCTACCGCACCCGGCTGGCGCATTGACCGGCCGCGGTGGAATCGGGTCGGGCCGGATCAGGGGCCGGATATCAGGGGATCCAGCCGGCCTCGGAGGCTATGCGGATCGCGTCGACCCGGTTGCGGGCGTTGAGCTTCATCACGATGGATGTCAGGTAGTTGCGAACGGTGCCGAGCGAGAGGTAGAGGTGGGCGGCGATGTCGGCGGGGTCCGCGCCGCGCGCCGCCATCCGCAGGATCTCCGTCTCCCGGCGCGAGAGCGGGTTCTCCGGGCTCTCCCAGGTGGCCATCGCAAGCTGCGGGTCGATCACCCGGCGTCCGGCGTTGACGTCGCGCACCGCCGCGACCAGCGTGGCCGGCGGGGCGTCCTTGAGGATGAAGCCGGACACGTGCGCCTCCAGCGCCCGGCGCAGGGTGCCGGGCCGGCCGAAGCTGGTGAGGATCAGGGCGCGGCAGGAGGGCAGTTTCGTGTGCAGGTCGGCCGCGGCGCTCAGCCCGTCGAGGCCGGGCAGGTCGATGTCGATGATCGCCACGTCCGGAGCGGTGCGCAGCGCCGTCGAGACGATCTCGTCGCCGCGCTCGACGTCCGCGACGACGTCGAGGTCGTCCTCGAACTCAAGCAGGGCCACCAGCGCTGCTCGCAGCATCTTGACGTCCTCGGCCAGCAGCAGCTTGATGGGCCTGCTCGTCACGGGCACCTCCGGTTCCGGTGGTCGCGGTCACTGCGGCCGCCCCGGGGACCTCGGGAACCTCGGCGACGAGCCGGAACCAGCGGTCGGGGCCGACGCCCGCGCTCAGCGTGCCGCCGAAGGCGGCCAGCCGGCTGCGCAGGTTGCCCAGGCCGCTGCCCGAGCGCTCCGTCTCCGCCTCGCCCCGTTGCGTCACCCCGTCGTTGGCGACCTCGAGCCGGACGAGCGAACCCGACCGGATGGCCGTGATACTACAGCGCTGGACCTTACTGTGTCGCAGGATGTTGGTAACGCCCTCGCGCAGCGTGGTCGCGAGCACCGTGGCCAGATCGGCGGGCAGGTCGGCGGTCTCGATGCGCACCGAGACGTCGATCTGCGCGGTCTCGAGCATCCGCTGGGCCGAGGCGGCCTCGGCCTCCAGCGACATGTCCCGGTAGCTGCTGGCCACCTCGCGCACGTCGGCCAGCGCCTGCCGCGAGGTGTCCAGGATCTCGGTCAGCTCCTGCCGGGCGCGCTCGGGCTGGCCGGGCACCAGCCGGTAGGCCAGCTCGCTCTTGAGGGTGATCGAGGAGAGGCTGTAGCCGAGCAGGTCGTGCAGGTCCCGGGCGAAGCGCAGCCGCTCCTGCACCACGGCCATGCGGGCCATCTCGGTGCGCATCGCGTGCATCTGGTCGACGAGCTGGCTCAGCCGGGTGATGCCGAACAGCACGAGGCCGAGGAGCATCGTGGCGATGGTGTAGTAGGCGATCCAGTACGCCTGGTGATAGGTCACGGCGGCGAACACGTACATGCTCGCCACCACCGCGGTGAACAACGCCCAGGCCTGCGGGCGGCGGATGAGCAGCAGGGCGGAGCCGGCCACGAAGCCGGCCATGCCGCCCCACAGCTCATGCAGCGCGAAGAAGGGGAAGTAGGTGAAGAACACCTGCACGCCCAGCGAGGCCGACTTGCGCCACAGCGGCCAGCGCGGCGCGGACTCGGAGATGTTGAGCAGGGCCAGCGCGTCCACCGCCAACATGCACAGCATGCTCCACCACACCCGCATGCCCTGATGCGGCGTGTCCAGCAGGATGTTGATCCCGCCGACCACGAAATATCCGAACAACACCGCATAGAGAATGCGATGGGCGAGCTTGGGCTGTGGGATGTCCCCGCCTATCGGCTCGTTCCCCGGCGTGTGGCGCGAATCAGTGGGCACACGCACGGATGATATCAAAGCTCTCGTATTCGTCAAAGGGCGAAGTATTTCGTCAACGGACAAGGTATCCCGCCTCAGTTCGCGGCACGCGGGCCCGGAAGCAGACCCCGGCCGATCTCGTGCCAGTGCGGATCGTTGACCGGATCGCCGGCGCGCCCGGCCCCCGGGTCGAGAGCCGGCGCGCGGCCGAGCACGAGCGCGCCGACCCCGGACTCGGCACGCCAGTCCAGCCCGAGCAGCCTCGGGATCTCCTCGATCTCCGCGCTGCCGATCGGGCACGCGGCCAGGCCCAGCGCCGTGGCCGTCAGCTGCAGGGTCTGCAGCGCCACCCCGACGTCCTTGAGGATGAGGCTGTAGCCGACCCCGCTGTACTTCCAGAGGATCCGGCCGAACCGCGCGGTGACGGTGATCAGCACCGGCGGTGGCCGGTCGAGCTCGACGGACAGGCACGCCTGGTCGAGCACTTCGCGGCGGGGTCCCGCCTCGAGGGTGACCGGCACCAGGTCGTGGTGCAGCGGATCGTAGCCGTAGACGCCGGGTTCGAGCCCGTCGCAGTCCTCGACTGTGACATAGAACTCGAGCTCGTGCATCGCGCCCTCGGCCGGGTACGGCCGGTCCTGCCGGCCCGCCGTCATCGGGTCGCCGCCGTCCGGGGCGACCAGCGCCCTGATCCGCAGCGCCCGGTAGAGCAGCTCGCCGAGCTCGCGCGCGGTGGGCGCCGGAGTGCCGAAGCGGTTGGCCGAGCGTCGCGCCTCGAGCACCGCGGCGAACGGCGCGTCCGCCTCCAGCGCCTCCTCGATCTTCGGGCGGTACAGCGGGATCCTGCCCCCGGCCGGCCGCGCCTTGACCACGGGTTCCGGGGCCGCCCGCGAGCCGAGGGGGTAGGTCGCGCCGAAGTCGCCGTCGTGGCGTCCCAGGGTGCTGCGGGTGTGGAACATCAGGTCCAGCGGCGACCACATGCGCAGCACCTCGTCCTCGTCCTCGGCGAACACCGGCGTTCCGTCGCCGGCGGCCTCGGCCTGCACCACGACTCCCGCCGCGGCCAGAAAGGACATGGCCGTGTGCAGCAGGCACACCGGCCAGGACAGCAGCTCGCCGAACCCGGCCGGCTCCCGCGGCCGGGCCAGGGCCGCGACCAGCGCGGCCGCCTCGGGCTGGTGCAGCAGCACGCGGTGCAGCGAGAGCGGGGACTCGATCTGCAGGATGCCGTCGCCCGGATGCAGCGCGGCGAACCGGGACAAGCGCACGGGCAGCCCGGGGTGCAGCGTGTGGGGCCGGAAATCGGCGCGGCGGGAGACCGACTCGACCGACAGCAGCACCCGCGCGCCCTCCTCGGTGGCCAGCGAACGCACGACCAGGTGCTGGAGCCGGCCGAGGGTGTGCAGCAGCGCGGCCCGCTCGGCCAGCGTCTCGGCCGGGCTGCGTCCGACCTCGAGCACGTTGTCCAGCCGGGTCGGGCCGAGCTGCATCCGGCCGAACAGGTCGTGCAGCCGCGGCCCGGCGGAGCGGATCACCGTCTCGCCCCAGCGGCCGAACAGGGTCAGCGTGCCGTCCTCGGCGCCGGTCTCGACCAGCACGTCGGGGCGCAGCGACCACAGCTCCGTCGCCGGGCCGTCGCCGGCGGCCGACGCATCCGTGTCCTGACTCATCGGCATCCTCTCCTTCCTCGGCCTCTCCATCGATCACACGGGCAGCGGCACGGGGTTCAGCTGCTCGTAGCGGGTCGGCTCGGCCAGCCTGCCGAGAGCGACCGGCACGTCGAACAGCCGTCCAGGTGCGAACCTGGCCCGCATCGGGCGCAGCCCGGGTACCAGCACCTTGACGACCGGCATGCCGATGTCCGGCCGGGTCAGGTCCAGCGCGAACAGTTCGAGTCCGCGCCCGCGCAGCAGTTCCACGATGCCGTGCACCTCCTGCCCGAGGTCCGCGGCGGCGCGGTACGGCGCTACCGGCGGGCCCGAGCGCGGGCCCGGCGCGGGCAGTACGTAGGCCGGCAGACCGGCGGCCGCGACCTCGTCCGGATCCGTCCGCGAACCGTGCGCGCCGCACGGCCCCGGCGCGGTGCCCTGCGCCGCCTCGATGTCCACGCCCACCTGGCCGAGCTCGGCCATCGCGCGGCGCAGCGCCACCCGCGGGTCGAAGTGCGCGCCGAAGCCGGCCCGCGGCCGCGGCCGCCCGGCGCCGAGCCGCGCGGAGATCGCGGCGAACGCCGGCACGCCGAGGTCGGTGGTCAGCTCGAGCGCCCAGACGCTGCGGCCCGACTCCCGCGCGGCGCTCCGGATCCGCTCGATCCACGGGTCGGCGAAGGCGTCGAGGTCCACCCCCGGCTGCCGGGTGCGGTTGTACCACCACAACGCCACCGCGTCGCGTTCGACGAGTTCGAGGAAGGCTCCGGCGATCGCGTCCTCCAGGCTGGCGCCGGCGGCGTTTCCGTTGGAGTCGGCGTACATCTCGGTGCAGGCGCCGGGACGGCCGTGGTGCAGGTAGAGCAGCGCCGTGGGCAGCAGCCTCTGGTGCTGGCCGGTCAGCGACCACACCGGCGTCCACTCGCGCGGCGCGTGCTCCTCGAAGGGCTGCGGCACCCAGTGGCCGGCGCCGTGCAGGCGGTTCCACCGTTGCCGGTCGGCGAACTGGCGCGGGTCGAACAGCTGGCACGCGTCCGGGTGCAGCGCCCGCGGCCCGAGGTCGGCGTAGCTGGCGCGCAGCACCGACTCGTCGCCGTGACGCAGGGAACTGTAACGCTCCACCGCCTCGCCGAGGGCGCCCACCCGCGCCTGGACCGCGGTGCTGCCGCGGCCGCCGCTGACCATCCGCAGCAGCGACTCGGGGCCGCGCGGTCCGTCTCCGTACACGTACACACTCGTGGTGGCGACGCAGCGGTGCACCGAGTCCCCGGCCGTGCGCTCGGCCGCCACCAGCTCGCCGACCAGGCCGGTGACCGGGTCCACCAGATGCCGGTAGCGGTCGTAGACCTCTTCGTCGGTCAGCGCGCGCTGCCCGTCCCGGTCCGAGCGGGGCCGCGGCTGCGGCACGATCGGGCGCCGGGCCTGTTCCGCGGTCAGCGCCGGGTCGCCGCAGACCGGGCACTGCGGCCTGCGGGTGAGCGGATGGTGCCGGCCGGCCAGGGTGAGGGTGTCCAGCGTGTAGATAGTGCTCTGATTCGCCTCGCGCACTCCGGCCAACCACTTCGCCGCCTCGAGCACGATCAGCTGCGCGGCGACCGACCGGGCCGCGGCGATGGAGGCCTCCGGCAGCCGGCGCCCGGCCAGCGCACGGCGCGCCCGCAGCTCGGGGCGGCGCAGCTCGCCGAGCCGGTGGGCCAGGCAGGCCCAGCAGGGTCCTGTCTCGTGCTGGAAGAACGGCCCGATCCACGGCTCGGGGCCGGTGGGCTTGGTCAGCAGCCACGGCCGGCCCGCCGCGCGCAGCGTGCCGCAGATCTCGGCGAGGCCGGGATCGAGGTAGTCCTCGCACAGCACGACCGTGAGCGCGGCCTGCCCGGCCTGCGCCGGCCCGGCCGCCACGGTCAGCCCCGAGCCGCGGAGCGCGGCCTGCAGCGGATCGAGATCGACCGTGCCGACCACGTAGAGCTCGACGGGCGTGGCGGCCACCGCGCGTGCCGCGGCCGCCCCGTCGAGCCCGGCGAGGTCCCAGTAGGCCCGCGCCGGCGCCCCCTCGGCGTCGGGCTCGCAAGCCTCGGGATCCGCGTCCCGGAAGGCGACCACGTCGGCCTCGGCGAGCCGGCCGAGGAGCGAGCCGACCTGGTCGGCTCGCAGTCCGGGAGCAGCATCCCGGACGATGTCCTCGAAGGTGCGGCTGCCGTCGAGCAGCGGAGCGAGGATCTCGATCGGGCGTCCCCTCAGCGCGGTCACGCCCCGCGCCGACACCAGATACGCGGCCTCGCCGGGAATCACGGCGGCTTGCAGATGCCGCTTGAAGCCCAGCAGTCTTCCCCCGACTGTGGTCATCAGTTCGACCGCGCCACCGTGCCGGCCGGCTGCACGTGCGCGGCGTCCTTGATGCAGACGGGGCTGCACGTCGTGACCCGCTGGAAGTCGGACTCGGAGCCGGCGAAGTCCTCGATGACCAGCTCGGTCTCGGGGATCGCCTCGAGCCGCGGGGCGGCGCAGGCGTCGTCGACGAAAAGGCCGAACTCGGCGAGGACGGGGATCGGGTCCTGCGCGTACCGGCGGGCCAGCTCCGGCTCCATCCAGGTGCGCACGACCAGCTCGGCGAAACGCCAGTCGAGCTCGATCGGGGACTCCGTTCCTGTGATCATGGACATGATGCCTCCCTGGGCGATCTCAGCCAGCTTCCACCGCCTGGCTTTGAGAGAATTGTCGGGGTGGCATTCGTGCCCTGAGTAGTGTCAGCGTCATCGGCCCGGTGTGAGATTTTCACGGCGCCGACGATGAAGAACTCAAAGGCAGCAAGCGTACTGCGCAGTGCCGTCCATCGCGCAACTCACACAGGGCTCTGTGTCACGGAACACAGCCGGCGGGATGCCGCACGGGTCCGGACGGTCACGCACGGACCTTCCCAGCTGGGAGGACGGGCACCGCGGCGGCGGGCGGAGGCGGGGAGCGGGAGACCGGGCGGGCTGACGCCGTGGGGCGCGCGGCGTGCCCGTCGCACGCACCGCGCGGCGGGCGTGCGAGGTGGTGCGATCCCGGTCCCCGCCGTGCGCACCTGGCGGATTCACGGCCCGGAGGTTATCCGGGTCATTCGCACATGAGTGTGTCCTGAAGTGGAGCCGCCGAGTCAGTGCGCGCAGACCGAGTCAGCGCGCCCAGGATCCCGCCGCGGCGTAGGGCTGCGCCGACCATTCGGCGCGCCGCGGCCCGCCCTCGCCGGACGCCCTGCGGGCACGTGCGGAGAGCCGCTCGAACACGGCGGCGAGCGCCTCGAGCTCGGCGGGCGTCGGATTCCCGCGCAGCACCGTCGGACCGGCCGGGACCCCGGCAGTCCCGCACGCGCCATCCGCACCCTGAGACGGCGGCGTCCCCGTCTCCGACGTGCCCGCCCCGGCCGCCGCCGTCTTCGTGCCCTGTATCACTCCGGCCATCAGCCGCCGCCGCCCTCCACGAACTCCTTCGCCCGACGCAGCGTGGCCAGGCTGTTGGTCCCCAGCGCCTTGCGCACCGCGGCCCGCGCCTCGGCCGGCGTCGCCTGCGGGCCCAGCGCCATGGCGATGCCGTCCGGATCGAGGGTGACGGTGTGCCAGGAGCGGGCGAACACGGTGCCCTCGTCCTCCTCGAACTCCCAGCGCCCGGTGTGCACGGCCATGATCGGCGGCACCTTCACCTGCTTGTAGACGATGGTGCGCCGCTCCGGGAAGCAGATGCGGATCGAGGAGGTGGTGTGCGTGGAGCCGTCCGGGGCCCGGGTGTCCATCTCCATCAGCTGGATCCCGCCGGACTCCTCGGTCAGCTCGAGCCGGCTGACGTGCGGGAGCCGGGAGGGCCAGAGCTCGGCGCGGCGGATGAAGTCGAACACCGCCCCCGAGCTGCCGCGGATCATCTCCGCGTCGGAGAAGGAGAAGTGCAGGTCCGACCGGCCCGCGCCGAGCTCCGCCGAGCGCTTGAGCGCGGCGAGCTCGGCCGTGCTGTTGTGGTCGATCGCCTCGTTGATCCACACCACCGAGTCCGGATCGTCGTTGACCGCCTCGAACCGGTGGGTGAGCACCACTTCGCACGCGCCCGGCCCCGCCTGCGTCACGCTCCACTGCCCGCTCATGAACGACAGCGGTGGCTTGGAGACGATCTGCTGGAAGGCGATGCTGCGCGCCGCCGGATCGAGGGACCTGCGCGAGGTCCAGTCGTGCACGCCGCCCTGGGCCGTGGCCCAGATCCGCAGCAGCTGCGAGTCCTCCTCCT